>Ga0315906_10000045_pt1 | contig 176416 bp, 160 predicted proteins | sample LakEriMetagenome_4_FD_203526 | JGI IMG/M metagenome (GOLD analysis project Ga0315906, IMG submission 203526) | Freshwater fungal communities from buoy surface, Lake Erie, Ohio, United States - Buoy 2 MA122 | ecosystem: Environmental > Aquatic > Freshwater > Lake > Lake biofilm | place: USA...
AGGCGTCCGTGAAGCTGATCCCCGGCAGCGCGATCATCAGCGGGACGGCGGCCGACAGCGACATCAGCACCCAAGCGAGCGTCACCAGCAGGAAGCCGTCGCGGGCCTTGAGTTCGCGCTTGTAGCGGCGCGTGAGCCCCGCGAGCACGAGGCCCACCACCACGTTGATGCCGGCCGCGACCGCGAAGTCGTCGAAGGTCCCGTCCTGGAAGATGAGCGCGCTGATGAGGGGCATGAGGAAGGTGACGGCGAACAAGGCCATCATCATTCCGAGGACATGCGCGACGGCGAGCATGGGGAGTGGGGCTGTCCTCAGCGCCGGCCGCTGGTCTCGCCCAGGAACAGGCGTTCGACCTGATCGACATGGCGACGGTCGGTGATGAACAGGACTACATGGTCGTCGGCCTGGATCACGGTGTCATGGTGGGCCATGATCACCTGCTCGCCGCGCACCACGCAGCCGATGCGCGCGCCCTCGGGCAGGGCGATGTCCTCGATGCGCTTTCCGACCACGCGTGAACTGCGCTGATCACCGTGGATGATGGTCTCGAGCGCCTCGGCGGCACCGCGGCGCAGCGAATGCACCTGGACGACATCACCGCGCCGCACATGCGTCAGCAGCGAGCCGATGGTGATGGTCTGCGGCGAGAGCGCCACATCGATGCTGCCGTTCTCCATGAGATCCGCATAGGACGGTTTGTTGATGAGCGCCATGACCTTGGCGGCACCGAGCCGCTTGGCGAGCATCGCCGAGAGGATGTTGGCCTCCTCGGAGTTGGTGACGGCGACGAAGGCGTCGCACTCGTCGATGTTCTCCTCGACCAGCAGGTCTTCGTCGGCCGCGTCGCCCTCGAGCACGATGGCGCTCTCGAGGCTCTCGGAGATGCGGCGCGCGCGCTTCGGGTCGCGCTCGATGAGCTTGACCTGGTTGTGCGCCTCCAGCTTGCGGGCGAGCGAGTAACCGATGTGGCCGCCACCGGCGATCACCACGCGGCGGACCGGCTTCTCCTCGCGGCGGATCTCCGCCATGAACTGCCGGATGTCGTCCTTGGCGGCGAGGAAGAAGACTTCGTCCCCTTCCTCGATGACGGTGTCGCCCTTCGGTTGGATGCTGCGGCCGCCGCGGTAGATGGCGACCACACGCGCCTCGGTGTTCGGGATGTGCTCGCGCAGGTTGCGCAATTTCTGGCCGACCAACAATCCGCCCTTGCGTGCGGCCAAGCCGACGAGCCGTACCCGGCCATCGGCGAAGTCCAGCACTTGTAGCGCGCCGGGATAGCGGATCAGGCGCTCCACATAATCCGTGACCAGCTGCTCAGGGCTGATCCAGACATCCACCGACAGGGCCTCGGCGCTGAAGAGCTTCGGGTGTTTGGTGTACTCGGGCGAGCGGATGCGCGCGATCTTGGTGGGCGTGCGGTAGAGCGTGTAGGCGACTTCGCAGGCCATCATGTTGACCTCGTCGCTGCTGGTGAGGGCGACGAGGATGTCCGCTTCGGGTGCGCCGGCAGCCTCGAGGACGGACGGGTGGGCGGCATTGCCGGCGACGGTGCGGATGTCGAGCCGGTCTTGCAGGTCGCGCAGCAACTCTTCGTCGGTGTCGACGACCGTGACTTCATTGGCCTCTTCTCGGGCCAGCTGGTGGGCGGCGGTGCGCCCGACCTGTCCTGCGCCGAGGATCACGATCTTCATGGCGCGCATAGCGTACTCTCAAGGGGGTATGCTTGCCAGCATGACGCCGACGACAGCCGCCCCGCCGGAGCGGGGGGAATTCAGCCGCGGTTGGAAAGTGCTGGTGGCGAGCCTGCTCGGGACGGCCTGTGGCGCTTCACCGCTGCCGTTCAACACCATCGGCTTCTTCATCGACCCGTTGCAGGCGGAGTTCGGCTGGAGCCGTACCGAGATCAGCCTCGGCATCACGATCTACGGCCTCCTCGCGGCACTGCTTGCGCCGGTGTTCGGGCGGATGGCCGACCGTTACGGCGTGCGACCCGTGGCCCTCGGCTCGCTCGCGGCCTTCGGGCTCGTGTTCGCGTCCTTCGCGCTGATCCCGGGGTCGCTCGCTTGGTACTACTTCGTCTGGGTGCTGGTCGGCCTGGTCGGTATCGGTTCCACCCCGGTCACCTGGACGCGCGCCGTCAACGTCTGGTTCTACCGCCACCGCGGCCTCGCGTTGGGCCTCACCCTGTTGGGTACCAGCGTGTCCGCGGTGCTGCTGCCCATGATCACCGTGACCTTGCTCGATTGGCAGGGCTGGCGCGCCGCCTATGCAGGCCTTGCGCTCCTGCCGCTCCTGGTCGCCTTGCCGATCGGTCTCCTGTGGTTCCGCGAACCGCAGCCCGAGGAGCGCCCTGCCGAGCTGCGTGCCGCCTCCGATGCCGGTTTGCCCGGCTTGACCCTCCCCGAGGCGTTGCGCTCGCGCGGGTTCTGGTTGTTGTGGGTCTCGATCCTGCTCGTGTCCTTCGCCTACGGCGGCTCGCTGGTGCACCTGCCCTCGATGCTGGGCGCCCAAGGTTTCTCACGGCCTGAAACGGCTTCGGTGATGATGGTGTTCGGGTTGTCGATCGCCGCGGGTCGCCTCATCACGGGCCTGCTGCTCGACCGTTTCTGGGCACCGTTCGTGACGCTGCCGATCCTGTCGTTGCCGGCGCTCGCCTGCTGGATGCTCGCCACGGACCACTCCATGACGATGACGGTCGCGGTGCTCTCGGCCTTCCTGCTCGGGTTTGCGGCCGGCGCCGAGACCGACCTCATCGCCTACCTCGCGGGTCGCTACTTCGGCATGGCGAACTACGGCCAGATCTACGGCGTGCTCTACATGGCGTTCGGCATCGCGGCGGCGATGTCGCCGACGGCCTACGGTTGGGTACGCGACACGACCGGCAGTTACGATCCGATGCTGTTCGCGGCGGCGTTGATGTTCATCGTCGGTGCGGTGCTGCTGCTGTTCCTCGGGCCCTATCCGGATCTGACCGCGCGCGGCGCACCCTCGTCGTCGTCTGCCGCTACCAGCGCACCCAGCCGAGCTGCCAAGTGAGCAGGATGAGCCCGCCGAGCACGATCCGGTAGTAGGCGAAGCCTGCGAAGGAATGCTTGCTGACGAAGCGCAGCAGGAAGCGGATCGCGAGCAGCGCCGCGAAGAACGCCGCCACGCTCGAGACGACCAAGGACTGCACCTCCCCCGGTGCGAACGGTTCGCGTGCGTCGAGCAGCTTGTAGCCGGTCGCGGCGAGCATCACCGGGATCGCGACGAAGAACGAGAACTCGGCCGCCGTGCGCCGGTCGAGCCCGGTGAGCAGGCCGCCCAGGATGGTCGCTGCGGAGCGGCTGGTGCCTGGTACCAACGCCAACATCTGGAACGCGCCGATGCGCAGCGCATCGAGCGGGCCGATCTCATCGACCGAACGGATGCGCTCGATGTGCGGCCGCTTCTCGGCCCACAGGATCGCGAGGCCGCCGACCACCAGCGCCATCGCCACCGGCACCGGCGCGAACAGCAGGCTGCGGATGGTGTCTTCGAACATGAGGCCGGCGACCGCCGCCGGCAGGAACGCGAGGAAGAGGTTGGCGGCGAAGCGTCGCGATCCCGCATCCGAGGCGAGGCCGAGCGCCGTGCTCCATAATCTTTGACGGTATTCCCAGCAGATGGCGAGGATCGCCGCACCCTGCATCACGATCATCTGCCGGAAGCCGACAGACTCCTCGAGGCCGAGCGCGGCGCGCACGATGATGAGATGACCGGTGCTCGAGATCGGCAAGAATTCGGTGAAGCCCTCGACGAGGCCGAGCAGGATGTCGATGAGCCACTGCATGTCCGCGCCTCAGTCCGGGATCTTGCGACCGCGTGTCTCGATCACCCAACCGATGCCGAGCAGACCGATGAGCGGCACGAATCCGACATAGAAGAGCGTGTTGAGCACCACGGCGGGATCGCCCGCGCCCGCTGCCGCCACCGAACCGACGAAGAACGGACCGCCTGCCGCGACGATGCGACCGATGTTGTAGGTGAAGCCGGATCCGGTGGCGCGCAAGCGTGTCGGGAAAAGTTCGGGCAGGTAGAAGGTGAAGGCGCCGAAGATGCCGAACACCGTGAGACCGATGAAGAAGTACATGTACAGGCGCAGCTGTGGCGGCAGGTCGAGCCCGAAGGTGGCCAGCAGCGACACCGCGGACAGCGCAAGGTAGGTGGCGAACATCGGCTTCCGACCCCAATGTTTGGCGAGCGGGATGGTGAGCAAGGTCCCGATCAGGCCGCCGATGTTGAAGATCGCCGTGGCTTGGGTCTTCCAGGACTCGACCAACATGCTGGTGGCAGTCTTGTCGATGCCGAGCCGCAGCGCTTCAATCTGCGCGAGGTTCGCCGCCACCACCGGGATGAAGGCGTTGCAGCTCCACCAGGTGAGCAGTGCCACCATCACGACGATCAGCGCGCTGCGGGTGCTCGGCCAGATGTCGGGCGCGAAGATCTCGCGCAGCCGTGGGGGTGGCGCAGTGGCCGCCGCTTTCTCCCAACGTTCGGGTTCTTTGACGAGGGTCCGGATCCAGAACGCGAAGGCAGCGGGGAGCAAGCCGAAGAGCAGCACATAGCGCCAGGAGACCTCGGGCACTTCGGGGAACAGCCACCCTGCGACCACTGCGTTGACCGCGGTGGCGAGGAACAGGCCGAAAGGCGCGGCGGTATAGAGGACGGCACCCGCTTCGACGCGTTGATCCTCAGGTACGGCTTCGGCGACCAACGCGCACCCTGCCGCCCACTCCCCGCCGATGCCGAGGCTCGCGATGATGCGGCAGACGATCAGTTGTTCGATGCTGGTGACGAACGCGCACAGCGCTGTGCCGAGCGCGTACAGCACCATGGTGATGAGCAACACACGCTTGCGGCCATATCGGTCGGCGATCGGTCCGAACAGCACGCCACCCACCGCCCAACCGACGAGGAAGATGGCGGTGATGACGCCGGTCCAATAGAGGGTCGCGGTGCGCGCTTCGGGGGAGCCGATGGTCAGCCCGAGCAAGGTCGGGATCGCGTTGGGTGCGACGAAGTTGAAGAGCAGACCGTCGAAGATATCGAAGCCCCAGCCGAGCCAGGCCGCGAACAGCACGGTCCACTGGTAGCGGTTCAGTCGCAGCATCGTATCCCCCGGAGGTTCCGTGGCGTCGGGATCAGCGCCGTGCGGCGTTGATGGCGTCTCGCAGTTCCAGTGTCGCACGGCGTGCGGCTGCAGCGAAATCATCGCCGTGGCCGGCATAGAGGATGCCGCGTGAGGAGTTGATGACGAGCCCGTCGTCCGCAGCGGTCCGGCCGGCCTGTACCGCGCGCCGCACATCGCCGCCCTGTGCGCCCACGCCCGGCACGAGGAAGGTCATCCCGCCGGTACGGGCGCGGATGTCGGCGAGCTCTTCGGGGTAGGTCGCGCCGACGACCAGCAGACAGTTGCCGCGGGTGTTCCATTCCTGTGCGACCTTCTCGGCGACCACTTGATAGAGCTTGCGGCCGTCGACCATGAGGTCCTGGAACTCGCGCGCGCCCGCATTGGAGGTGCGGCAGAGGATCACGATGCCTTTGTCGCCGTACTCCAAAAACGGCTCGACCGAGTCGCGCCCGAGGTAGGGGTTCACGGTGACCGCATCGGCGCCATAGCGCTCGAAGGCTTCGCGGGCGTATTTCTCGGCGGTGCTGCCGATGTCGCCGCGCTTGGAATCGAGGATCACCGGCACGCCGGGCGCCCGCTCGCGGATGTAGCGCAGCGTATCGAGCAGCTGGTCCTCTGCGCCGACCGCGGCGTAGTGCGCAATCTGGGGTTTGTAGGCGCAGACGAGGTCGGCGGTGGCGTCGATGATGGCGCGATTGAAGGCGAGGATGGCATCCGGCCGATCGCGCAGGTGGGCGGGGAAGCGATCGATCTCGGGATCGAGGCCGACGCAGACCCAAGAGTCGTGGGCCGCCGCGGCGGCAGCAAGTTGCGCGTGGAAGATGTTCCGGATCATGGGCCGCAAGTGTAGCCGACGGGCAGGATCGCCACGCTGTGCATCGGGTGGCCGATCAGGTGGGGGTGAGGTTCGCGTACTGCAACATCAGCCACTTGCTGCCTTGGCCCTCGAAATTGACCTGCACCCGCGCGTGCGGGCCCTGGCCTTCGATGTTGAGCACCACCCCAGCGCCGAACTTGGCATGGCGCACCCGTGCGCCGAGGCGTATGCCGGGCGCGGGCGGCTCTTCGCGCAGGCTCGCCGACCCGCGGCTTGAGCCGCTCTGGCCTGCCTGGCGCGCGCTGGACTGGCTGTTGTGACCGCCGCCGAAGCCGCTACCGAAGCCGCCGCCGAAGCCCCTGCCGAACCCTTGGCCGGCTCGTGTGCCGCTCACCCTCGGACGGACCTCTTCGAGGAACTGCTCTGGGATCTCCTTGATGAAGCGCGAGGGGATGCCGTAGGCATCGATGCCGTGCAAGCGTCGTTGCTCCGCATAGGTGAGGTAGAGCTGGCGCATGGCGCGTGTGATGCCGACATAGGCGAGGCGGCGCTCTTCCTCGAGGCTGTCGAGGTCGTTGAGCGAGCGTTGGTGCGGGAACAGGCCGTCTTCGAGACCGGCGAGGAACACCAGCGGGAACTCGAGTCCCTTGGCGGTGTGCAGCGTCATCATCTGCACGCAGTCTTCCCAAGCCTCGGCCTGGCCTTCCCCGGATTCGAGCACGGCATGCGCGAGGAACGAGTCGAGCGGCGGCATCGCCTCTTCGCCCTCGCTGCCCTCGGGCACGAAACCTCGTGCCGCCGAGACCAGTTCCAGCAGGTTCTCGGTGCGCGCCTCGCCACGGTCCGCCTTGTCCTTGCGGTGGTGCTCGAGCAGCCCGCTCGCCGCGAGCATCTGGTCGACGATCTCGTGCAGCGCGAGGGTGGCGGTGGCGGTGGCGAGACCGTCGATCACCTGCACGAAACCCTGCAGCGCGGCACCCGCACGACTGCCGAGGCTGCCGTCCCCAAGGCTGGCGAGCGCTGCTGACCAGAGCGAACTGCCCGACTCGCGCGCACGCGCGCGCAGTGCATCGAGCGTCTTGGCGCCCAAGCCGCGTGTGGGCAGGTTGACCACGCGCTCGAACGAGGCGTCGTCGTTGCGGTTCGACATCAGGCGCAGGTAGGCAAGGGCGTCCTTGATCTCGGCACGCTCGAAGAACCGCAGGCCGCCGTAGACCTTGTATGGCACGCGCGCGGAGATGAACGCTTCTTCGAACGCACGCGATTGCGCGTTGGACCGATACAGCACCGCCGTCTCGCGCCGGACGCCGCCGTTCGCCACCCATTCCTGGATGCGTTGCAGCACGAACTCCGCCTCATCGCGTTCGTTGAACGCGGCGTAGAGGCGCAGCGGATCGCCTGCAGCGCCGCTCGTCCAGAGGTTCTTGCCGAGTCGGCCGGTGTTGCCGGCGATCAGTGCGTTGGCGGCGTGGAGGATGTTGCCGGTCGAGCGGTAATTCTGCTCGAGGCGCACCAGCGTGACCTGCGGGAAGTCGTTGCGGAAAGTCTGTAGATTCTCGACCCGCGCGCCGCGCCAACGATAGATCGACTGGTCGTCGTCGCCCACCGCGAACGGCGCACCGGAGGAGCCGACCAGCAGCTTCGTCCAGGCGTACTGGATGGCGTTGGTGTCCTGGAACTCATCGACCAGCACATGACGGAAGCGGCGGCGGTAATGCGCGAGCAGTTCCGGTTGGTCGCGCCACAGCTCGAAGGCACGCAGCAGCAGCTCGGCGAAGTCGACCACACCGGCGACGCGGCAGGCGTCCTCGTAGTCTTGGTAGAGTTTGACGAACTGGCGCCGAGTCGGATCGTTGCCGTCCTTGAGCGCCTTCGGCCGAAGGCCCTCGTCCTTCTGCTGGTTGATGAAGTACTGGATGTCGCGCGGGACCCAGCGGGTCTCGTCGAGCTGCTGCGCCTTGAGCAGTTTTTTGATGAGCCGCAGCTGGTCGTCGGAGTCGAGGATCTGGAAGGTCTGGGGCAAGCCTGCTTCGCGCCAGTGCAGTCGCAGCAGGCGGTGGGCGATGCCGTGGAAGGTGCCGATCCAGAGCGCGGCGCCCGGCATGCCGAGCAGCGCTTCGGTGCGGTGGCGCATCTCGCTGGCGGCCTTGTTGGTGAAGGTGACCGCGAGGATGCTGTGCGCCGCAGCGCCCTCGGCTTCGACCAACCAGGCCACGCGGTGCACGAGCACGCGCGTCTTGCCGCTGCCCGCACCGGCGAGCACCAGCACCGGCCCGGGCGGTGCGGTGACCGCCGCACGCTGCGCATCGTTCAGCGGGTTGAGGATGGGGGAGATGTCCATGAGCGGGCGCGATTCTACCGCCATCCCCGGCACGATGGCGCGTCGCTAGTCGACCCGGCCGAGCTTCATGTCCTCTGCGAAGCGCAGCAACGCCGAGATCACGGTCAGCAGCACCGGTCCGAGGATCAGGCCCACGCCGCCGAACGCCGCCGCACCACCGATCACGCCGACGAATACGGCGAGCGTCGACACCTCGGCCTGCTTGGAGACGAGGATGGGCCGCAGGAAGTTGTCCGACACGGAGATCAGCGCGCCCCAGCCGAGCATGAAGAGCGCGGCGCCGCTCTGCCCCATGCCGGCGAGCGCCAGTACCGCCGGCGCCCAGACGAACGCGGTGCCGCCTGCCGGCAACAGCGAGAACAGCGCTGCGAGCACGCCGAACACGACCGGCGAGGGCAGGCCGGTGAGCGCGAAACCGACGCCGGTGAGCATGCCTTGGATGAGGGCGGTGAGGCCGGAGCCATAGACGACCGCCCGCGTGGTGTCCGCGACCAGCTTCGATAGGCTATCGCGGTGCACGGCGTCGAGCGGCAGCAGGTGCATCAGCCGTTGCAGCATGGCGCGGCCATCGCGCAGCATGAAAAAGAGCAAGAACAGCATCAGCATGAAGGCGAGGGTGGTGCTGAGGACATTGAGGACGAGGCTGCTGCCGAGGTTGGCGGCGATCCGCAGCAGGTTCTGGCCAAGGCCCACCACCCAGTCGGACACCTGCGCGCCGTCGAGATCGAGCAGCGTGATGACGCGGGTGATGATCGGTCCGAACACCGGATATTCCTCGATGCGGCCGAGTGTGTCGGCATCGATGCGCCAAGGACTGCGCTGCAGCGCGTAGACCAGCCTACGGCCTTGGTCCACGAACGCGACGCCGACCAAGGCGAGCGGCGCGAACACGACCAGCGGCGTGAGCGCCGTCAGCAGACCCGCGGCGAGGTTCGGACGGTCGCCGAAGCGGCGGGTGAGCCGGAGCTGCAACGGCGCAAGCAGCACGGCGAGGCAGATCGACCAGGCCAGAGCGCCCCAGAAGGGCGTCAGCACCTGGAAAAGCGCGTAGCCGAGCACGGCGACACTCAGGACCCCGAAGCCGCGGCGGTAGAACTCATCCATCGGGCCACTATACTGGCTAGATGGCCCATCCTCCACGTCGTGCGCTCCTCGCCTCCTTGGCGGTGGGCGGGGGCTTGCTGCTCGCGGGCTGCGCGGGTTCTTTGGGGCGCTCGTCGCCCCCGTCCGAGGGTCCCCGAGTGTCGTCCACCAACAATCCCAAGGCCTATGCCTACGCGGTCATCAGCGTCACCGACATGGAGCAGGCACTCGCGCTCTGGTCCTCCCGCTTCGGGATGCAGATCGTCGTTCGACGCGAGGGGCGCGATCCGGCGCTGGCGGCGGTCTGGGGGCTCGGGTCGGACGACATCATCGACCAAGCGCTGCTGCGGACGCCGGGCATGGCGCAGGGCGGCGTGCATCTGGTGCGCTTCCGCCTGCCAGGACCGGCGGTGCGCGAGGGCGCCGCTGCCACGGACCTCGTACCGAAGAGCGTCGACATCGCGGTGCGCGACCTGCCGGCGCGCCACGCCGAGCTTGCCGCCGCAGGCTATCGTTTCCGCTCGCCGATCGGTCGATTCGAGACCGACGGCGTGGTGGTCGATGAGGTACACCTGCCGGGACCGGACGGCGTCAACCTCGTGTTCCTCGAACAGCAAGGCAAGCCCGAGCCCGTGAGCCCCGAAGGCTATGGGGTCGCGCCGCAGATCGTCGCGATCTCGCCGGACAATCGCCGCGAGAAGGCCTTCCTCGAGCAGGTGCTCGGCCTCGAAGAGACTTCATACCACCGTTTCGCTGGTCCCGAAGTCGAGCGCACCATCGGCCTGCCCGCGGGTGCCGGTCTCGACATCCGCATCTTCGGGGATCCGGCGTACGCCTATGGCCGGCTCGAGATCGTGCAGTACGAAGGTGTGACGGGCGCAGACCTGTATCCCCGTGCTCGACCGCCGGCGCGCGGGCTGTTGTCGGTGACATTCTTCGTGCCGGATGTCGCGGCGGTGCTGGCGCGCGCGGCCGCCGCGGCGTCCTCTACGACTGCGTCCTTTGCCGCACCGGTCGATCATGGCGTGCGCCACACGATCTTCGGCGAGGCGCGCATCGCCACGCTCACTTCACCCGCCGGGCTGCGCATCGATCTCGTGCAGCGCTGAGCGGGACCTCACGATCTGCTGCAGGCCGGTCTCAAGGCGTCGATGTCGGGTCGTTGAGGCTCGTTGCGAGCAGGATCCCGCGCAGGACGAGATCCGGGATGACCTCGTCGAACACGCCCTCTTGTTCAAAGAGTCCGGCGAAGCCCCCGGTGCCGAGCCGCAAGGGCGGGCGTTGTGCGTCGGGGAAGTTCTCGCTCTGCAAGCGCGCAAAGATCTCGCGTACCGCGCCCAGTTGCCCGAAGTACGCGCCGCTCTGCAGGCTCTCGACGGTGGAGCGCCCGAGGCAGGTCCGTCCGTGTTGCGGCAGGATCTCCACCGCCGGCAGCCGTGCGGTGCGGGTCTCCAAGGCCTCCAACGAGATCCGCAGGCCTGCGACGATCACGCCGCCGAGATAATCGCGCTCTGCGGTCACCGCACAGAATGTGGTGGCGGTCCCGAAGTCCGCGATCAGCAGATCGCGGCTCGGATAGAGGTGGGTCGCCGCGATGGCGTTGGCGATGCGGTCCGCGCCCACCTCGAGCGGATTGCGGTACTTGATCCGCAGGCCGCTGCGCACGCCGGCTTGCAGCACGAACGGTTCATGCTCGAAGTATTTCTGGCAGGCACCACGCAGCGAGAACAGCGCGTCCGGCACCACTGAGGCGACGCCGATACGGGTGATCGTCGCTGGGTCGACGCCGTTCTCGCGCAACGCCGCGCGCAGGAACACGCCAAGCTCATCGCTCGACGCACGCGAATCCGAGGTCTTGCGGAACTGCAGCAGCAACGGCGCATCGACGCCGGCATGGGGATAGAGCCCGGCATGCACCGTGGTGTTACCGACATCGATGCAGAGGATCATATGCGTCCCTCCGGGGCGGGCAAAGATTCCAGGAAAGCGGCGAGACGCTCACCGAGGATCTCCCGGTGGTCGAAGGATTCAGGCGCCGCCGAGACATCGGTCCAGAGCGCCCAGTGCGGCCAGTCCTGCAGGTCGTTGGCCACCACGGCGACGACGCCCTCGTGCGCCAGCAGCTGCTCGACCTTGACTCGGCGCTCGGCATCTGCGGCGCCGACGGTCAGCTTGAACGCGACGATGCGCAGCGCCGAGTTCCGCGACCACGAGCGCACGAGCCCGACCAGCTTCGGTGTGCGCTCGAAACGCAGCGTGAGCGTGTCGGTGTCCGAGTCGATCTTGCCGAGCGACGGGTGTTCCGCAGCAGCGATCGGGCGCCAGTCGCTGATGGCCGCCGACTGCACCAGCACGTCATAGGACTCCTCGGTGAGCAGTCTGCGCAGGCTGCGCTCGAACGAATCGAAATCGTCATAGCGCTCGAGATGGGCGACATCTTCCGCGCCCGGCGCGCCCTCAGCCGTGAGCAGCGTGACGACATGACCGAGTGCGGCGAGGTCTGCAGCGATCGCTGAACCCGTGCCGCCGGTCGAGCCGTTGACGATCGAGCGCACCGCATCGAGCGGCATGCGTGTCCCGCCGGCGGTCACCAATATCTTGAGCGCACCGCGCCGAACGACGGGACGCCGGTCCTCGGGTGAGCTCGCGGGTGGGCGTTGCGCTGCGCGCAGGACCGCCTCCAGCAAGACCTCGGGTTCTGCGAGCCGTCCGGCGCCGATCTCGCCGCAGGCGAGCGCGCCGCTGCCGCCTTCGACGATCGTGCAGCCCATGCCGCGCAGCCGCTCCAAAGATCCGCGGGTGGTCGGATGCTCGTACATCCGGGTGTTCATCGCAGGTGCGATGAGCCAGGGCTTGCTGAAGTCGTGGGCGAGGAACAAGGTGCCGACGAGATCGTCACCGATCCCCAGCGCCAGTTTGTTGAGCGTGTTGGCGGTGCAGGGTGCCGCCAGCACGACATCCGCCCAACGCACCAGCCGGATGTGGTCCATGTGATCGCCCGCCGCGAAGGTGTCCGAGCGCACGCGGCGGCCGGTGAGTCCCTCGAGGCTCGCTTCGCCGATGAAGGCGCGCGCGGCCGATGTCATCACGACCTCGACCTCGGCGCCCACCGGGGTCTGCACCAGGCGGGAGATGAGCTGGACGACCTTGAACGCGGCGATCGAGCCGCTCATCAACACCAGGACGCGCAGCGGCCGATCAGTCGAGGGCGACATTGTCGATCAACCTTGTCTCGCCCAAGAACGCGGCGATGTAACGGCGTGACGCCGCGGCGTGCGAAGTTCCGAGCGCACGGTCTTCCAGATAGTCGATGCGGAACCCGGCGGCCTCCAGCGTCGTACGGGCGGTGGCGGCATCCGGTGACTCGCGCAGGGCCCGCACGAGCTGCGGCGCGAGCCGGCGCTGCTCGGCGGTCAGCCGCGAATTGCGCGAGCTCATCGCGAGCCCGTCCGTCTCTCGCACGGTGGGGCAGCCGATGACCGTCCAGGGCAGGAAGAACGCCTCCACCATGCCGCGTACCAGGGTGAGTTGCTGATGGTCCTTCTCGCCCATGTAGAGCCGTTGCTGCGCCGGATCGACGCCGATCTGCGCGATCTGCAGCAGCTTCATCACGACGGTGAGCACGCCATCGAAGTGGCCGGGGCGTGAGGCGCCGCAGAGCACGGTCGACACCGCGCTCTCCTGCACCTTGTAGGTGTAGGCGTCAGGATAGAGCTCTGCCGTCGTCGGCAACAGCACATGGTCGATGCCCGCCGATCGCGCGATCGCGAGGTCCGCTTCGAGCGTTCGGGGATAGCGCTCGAGGTCCGTCGGGTCGTCGAACTGGGTGGGGTTCACGAAGATGGACAGCAGCGTCGTGCCGCATTCCTGCCGGGCGCGTGCGAGCAGTGCGGCGTGTCCGGCATGCAGGTGGCCCATCGTCGGCACGAAACCGAGGCTCGTACCGACGAGGCTGCGCTTCGCGGCCGACCATGCGGCGATCCCGCGATGGACGATCACGCCACGGTCTCGGGTGCCGCGGGAAAGCCGCCCGATTTCACATCGCGGGCGTACTGATCGAGCGCCGAGGTGATGAGTGAGGCGCCGTCGAGGTAGCGTCGTGCGAATCGTGGTTTGAACTGCGCGTCGAGCCCGAGCAGGTCGGTGACGACGAGCACTTGGCCATCGCAGTCGCCACCGGCGCCGATGCCGATGGTCGGGATCGTCAGACGACGCGTGATCTCTGCGGCCAGCGATTGCGGCACGCACTCGATGACCATCGCGAACACGCCGCAATCCTGCAGCCGTTCGGCTTGCTCGAGCAGCGCCGTCGCCGCCTCGGGGCTGCGGCCCTGCATCGTGAAGCCGCCGAGCGCGTGGATATGTTGGGGTGTCAGACCGATATGACCCATCACCGGCACGCCGCTCTGCACGATGTGGCGGATGTCGGACTCGAAGCCGTCGACGCCCTCGAGCTTGACCGCGTTGGCGCCTGCGCGCAGCAAGCGTTCGACGGCGCGCATGAGCGCCTTGCGGCCGTGGCGGTGCGCAAGGAAGGGCAGGTCGGCGACCATGAATCCGTCTTGTCCGAGGCCGCGACGGACCGCGGACACATGCAAGGTCATCATGTCGAGGTCGGCGGCGACCGTGTCGCGGTGGCCGTGGACGGTCATGGCGACGGAGTCGCCGACCAACACCCCATCGATGCCGGAGGCGGCGACGAGGCGCGCGGTGAGCGAGTCGTAGCAGGTGACGAAGGCGATCTTGTCGCCGCGGCCCTTGGCGGCGGCGAACTGCGGGAGCGTGGTCATCATCAGGTACCTGTCCTCAGGATCAAGTCCGAGGTGAAGGCTACACCGACGATGCCGGGCGTTCAACGACGGCGGCGCACCCGCACCGAAGAGCCGCCTGATCCCTTGCTCAGCAGGAACGAACCGAGCGCGCCGGGCGTGATGGTCACTTCATCGCTGACGCGCAGGCTGAAGCGCGTCCCGGTCGGCACCTGTATCCACACTTGACCGTTGTCCAACGTGGCCACCCAGTCGCCGCTCGCGGTGGTCGATATCGACTGGACCTTCGCTTGCAGGCGCTCGAGGGCTGGCGCAGCGGCTTTCTCCCGGTCGAGGCTTTCGCGGGCGACCTCGCCCCGGTAGCCGAACCGTTGCTCAGCCGAGGGTGCTGCCCGAGCGATCTCGCGATCGAAACAGGCGAGACGCCGCGCATCGTCGGCCTCTTTTCGACACTCGAGGAGTCCGGCGGGCAGCGGTCCGGGCGCCGGCTCGGCGGCGGGCAGTCGCAGGGTGGTGAAGGTGGTCAGCGCACCGACGAGGGTGACCCGGAGCAGGGACGTCTTCTCTCTAGCGCGCATCGTCAGATCTCCCACTGGGGTTTTTGGCCGGAATGCGAGTCGATGGCCTCGAAAAGCCCATTGACCAACCGCCGCTCCTCATCGGTGATCTCGGGTCGCCAGATGTCGAACAGCAGGATCACGCGGGTCTCGGTCGAGTCGTTCACCGCTTCGTGCTCGATGGTGTCGTCGAAGGCCCAGGCCTCGCCCAGCTTCCATTCGCGGATCTCGTTGCCGACGCGCAGCGCGCAGCGGCCGGGGACGATCAGCGGCAGGTGACAGATCAGGCGCGTGTTCACGAGGCCGTGGTGGGGCGGGATGCGCGTGCCCGGACGCAGCAGCGAGAACAGGATGGACGGTGAGCGGTTCGGTGTCAGGGCGAGCGGTGCCGCGCGCAGCGCCTCGAGGGTGCGCGGGCAGCGTGCGGCGTTCTCCGGGACCGGCTCACCGTTCTTCCAAAGATAGAACGCGCTCCAGTCCGGGTTGTCGATCATGCCGGCCTCTTCCTTGCGGGGCCGGTTCGGGTTGCCTTCGACATAGGGCCGGAACGCCGTGGGATCCTGCATCACGCCGAGGAGTTCCTCGCGGATCGCGTCGGTGGCGGCCTCGAGTGCGCCGAACCAGGGGAAGTGGCTACGGTCGTAGAACTGCAGGTTCGGCAGGCCGGGGAAGTAGTAGTACTTGGGCTGCTGCACGAACACCTGCCGCTTGCCGAGCACGATGTCGATGGACTCCGTGAAGCGTGCGCTCGAGCGTCCCGGTTCGAAGCCGCGCTTCGCGAGCTGCGTGATCAGGTGATCGGCGTATTCCCGGCTGTGGCGCTCGCAGGCGGCACGGATCCGATCGAGCTCCTGTTGCGTCGCCGCGGCCAACTGGGCCGCGGGTGGCGCGACGCGCAGCGCGGTCTGGTAGAACGACACCGCGGCGCGGCTGTCGCCCGCGTCGGCATGCAGGTCGCCTCGTCTGATCAGGGCGGCGAGGTTGCGCGGCTCGACGCGCAACAGCCGGTCGAGCGCGGCGGCGGCGCCGCGTGCATCGGCGAGCTGCCGGCAAGCCTCGGCGACACCGAACAGCACCGATGTCCCTGCTTCACCGCCTTCGAGGGCGCGCAGCAGCAGGTCGCGCGCCGTCTTGGTCTCACCCCGTCGCAGCGCGTCGAGGCCGGCGCGTGCGTCGTCTTGCGGCGTCGCCATGCTAGAGTTCCTTCGGTTGTCCGGGCGTCGAAGTATACCGCTCACCTCCCCTTGCCCACCCCGCCGACCGTCCTGCATGTCCCAACCGACTCCCGCCGCCGACATCGCCGCCGTCCATCAACAGATCCGCCAGGCGCTCGCCGCCGGGGATCTGTCCGCCGCCCAATCGGGCTTCGAGGCCTTGGTCGCGCTGCGGCCGCGCGACCCGGGCGCGTGGCTCAACCTCGCGGGGTTGCGGCGTCAGCGGAACGATCTCGACGCGGCGATGGCCGCGGTCCGTCGGGCGCTCGAGATCGAGCCGCGCCATTTCCACGCGCTGCTCATGCACGCCTCGCTGCTCGAGCGCGCCGCAGGCCTGCGGGCCGCCGGGCCGGCGTATGCGATCGCGTTGGTCCAGGCGCCGCCCGACGAGGAGCTCGATGCGACCACCCGCCAGACGGTGGCGCATGCGCGTGCGGTGTCGCAGGCGCACGCGCGGGAACTCGGCGGCCATATCCGTGAGCAGACCGCGGCGACCCGCGACCGTTGTTCCGGCACAGAGAAGCGCAGACTGGACGCCTTCATCGACACCACGCTGCGGGTACGGCCGCGTTACCAGCAGGAGCCGATGGAGTACTACTACCCAGGCCTGCCGCCGATCTGGTTCCACGATCGAAGCCGCTTCCCCTGGCTCGAGGCCTTCGAGGCGGCGACCGATGCGATCCGCGAAGACCTGCTCGCCATCCAGCGCGAGGACAACGGCGGCTTCGCGCCCTACATCCAGTATGAGCCGCACCTGCCGCTCGACCAGTGGCACGAACTGAACCACTCGCCCAAGTGGACCGCCTATCATTTCTTTGAAAGCGGTGCGCCCATCGAAGCGCGCTTGACGCGCACGCCTGCAGTGCGCGAGGCCTTGAAGCTGCTGCCTCAGCCCTCGGTGCAGCTGCGCTCGCCGACGGCGATGTTCTCCGCGCTGCGGCCCGGCGCGCGCATCCCGCCGCATACCGGCGTCGCGAACTTCCGCCTGCTCGTGCATCTGCCGTTGGTGATCCCGCCGGGCTGCGGCTTCCGCGTCGGCGCCGAGACCCGTGAGTGGCGGGCGGGCGAGGCCTGGGTGTTCGACGACACCATCGAGCACGAGGCCTGGAACGGCAGCGACGAGCTGCGCACCATCATGATCGCCGACATCTGGAGCCCGTTCCTGTCGCCGGAAGAGCGCGCGGCGATCGCCGCGGTGATCGCTTCGACCGATGCCTACCAAGGCGTCCGGCCCGGCCCCGACGCCTGACGGCGCCGGAGACCGCCAGCCCAAAAAAAAGCGGCGGTCCCCGAGAGGACCGCCGCCTGTCTAACCGGCCCGAAGGCCGTCGACCGTGAGGTCGATCAGAACTTCACGCGTACCCGAGCGAACACGTAACGACCCAGCGCATCGTAGGTCTGCGGGTAGGTGTTGCCGTTGCCGGTCGTACCCACCGAACCGTTGATGTCCGGATCCGTGTCGAGGATGTTGTTCACACCCACGACCACCGACGCCTTCTCGCTGAAGTCGTAGGTGCCGACGAGATCGAAGTAGCTCTGCGCACCCAGAACGCTGTCGATGCGTCCGGCCGGCGCGCGGAACTGCTCCACCTCGTCGTAGTAACGCCAGGTGAGCGCCAGGTTCAGGTTCCACGGGGTATCCCAACCCGTGCGGAACTGATGACGCCACTGCGGGTTCGGCGTGCCGCAAGAGCCGGCGAAGAAGCCGACGCAGTCGTACGCCGCGAGGCCCGGGCCCGGCTCGGTGATGAGGTCCTGCAGGTAGGTGCCCGTCAGGTTGAAGTTCAACTCACCGAACGAACCGATCTCGAGACCGGTGTAGGTCGCGTTGATGTCGATACCCGACGTCTCCACCGCACCGATGTTGATGTTGGTGTCGATGACGTTACCGCTGCCGAGCCAGAGCTGGCCGAGGGCGTTACGACGGATGCGCGAGCAGGCCGCAGCGTCGTTGTTGGTGTAGCACGCCTTCAGGGTGTTCTCCGCGCCGAAGGTCGAGATGGTGTCCTCGATGCGGATGTTGAACCAGTCGACCGACATCACGAGACCCGGCACGAACTCCGGCTGGAAGATCACGCCGACCGTGTAGGTGTCAGACTCTTCCGGCTGGAGGGCCGGGTTTCCGCCTTGCAGGAACTGGTACTGGCCGGCCGGGCTGTCGAGGGCTGCCGAGCCCACGTTCGCAGCGGGGACACCCGTCGCGATGCATTGGGCCGTGGTGGCGGTCCGGGCATCGCGTCCGCAAGGATCGCCGTCGATATCGAACAGGTTGAAGCCCTGCGCGGTGAACAGCTCGATGATGTTCGCCGCACGGACCGCGCGCTGGTAGCTGCCACGGACCTTGAAGGACTCCACCGGCGACCAGTCGAGACCGACCTTGTAGGTGTTGGTGTCGATGTCACCGTAGTCCGAGTAGCGGTAGGCGAAGTCGGCGACGAGGTTGTCGGCGAAGGCCGCGCCTTGCACGAGGGGCACGCGCGCCTCGGCGAACAGGTCGGTGACCTTGGTCGAGCCGGTGATGCCGATGGTGGCGCCGCCGGTGCCCGAGAGCGACGCGGTGGCGAGCAGCGCATCGGTCTCACGCTTGAGCTTGTCACGACGGTACTCGGCGCCGAAGGCGACCTGCACGGTCTCATCGGCGGTCGGGAACTTGAAGCCCGAGTCGCCCGAGACGGTGGCGAGGGCCACATCCTGGTCGATGCTGCCGACGGAGATGCCCGGCGCCTGCAGGTAATCGAGTGCGGCCTGCGTCACACCACCTGCCTGGAACGGGTTGTAGGGCACGCAGCCGTCGGCGCGGGCGCCGGCGTCACGGCAGCCGATCGTGCCGTTCGGCAGTCGGACCGCGTCCAAGGACTTGTTGATGCGGTCGATGACGAAGTAGTTGAGGGTCTCTTCGTTCGCCTTGACCGTCGAGCGCTGGAACGACACATCGTAGTCCCAGTTGTCGCTGAGTGCACCGCGGGCGCCCACGATGGCGCGGAACGAGGTGTTCGAGAACGACTGCTGACGACCACCGCCTTCGGTGTTGCGACGGCCGATGTACATCGTGGTGCTGCCGCCCGAAGCGACGAGCGCCGGCGTACAGCCGATGTCGGCCAGCCGACCGGCTGGCAGGTAGGGGTTATCGCAGTTGATGGTCGAGGAGTCGAAGAAGATGCCGCCCGGCGCGATCTGGGCGATCGAGCGGTAGTCGGTGAACATCAACTGCGTGTAGACATCGACGCGGTCGCTGAGTTCGTAGTGACCGCTGGCGCCGGCGTTGTAGCGGGTGGCCGGACGCAGGTAGTGGTTGGTCGGACCGAAGTTGTACTGGTCGGTTGCGCCCGACCAGTTACGCCAGTTGGCGCCGTCCGCCACGAAGTCGTAGGTGTCGAAGTTGGTCATGCGCGCCGGGGAGGCCGTGCCCGAGCCACCGCAGGAGAACGAGACCGTCGGACCGGCGTTCAAGGCACAGGCCGAGAAGTCACGGTCGCGCTGCAGGATCTCGTCGTTCTCCATCCAGCCTACGTAGGCGGTGAAGTTGCCGCGGCCGTCTTCGGTGCTCATGCCGACGAGCAGCGAGGCTTCGCGGCCGAAGCCGTCGGTGACGTTGCTGTCGGGCAGGGCGAACTGCGCCGGGTTGGTCGCGGCGCGGCCGGCGATCACATCACGCAGCTTGACGGCGCCGGGGCCGCCGAAGTCGTTCTTGTGCTGGTAGAAGCTGTACTGACCCGAGACCTCGACGCCCTCGAAGTTCTTCTTCGTGATGAAGTTCACGACGCCTGCGACGGCGTCCGAACCGTAGATGGCGGAAGCGCCACCGGTGAGGACTTCCACGCGCTCGATGAGCTGCGAGGGGATCTGGTTGAGATCGGCTGCGGACTGGCCGACGCCGCCGTAGGGCATGCGACGACCGTCGACGAGCACGAGGGTGCGCGAGGAGCCGAGGCCGCGGAGGTCCACCGTCGCGGTGCCCGAGGCGCCGTTGGCGACCGTCGCGTTCTGCGCGGCGAAGGCCTGCGGCAGCTGGTTGATGAGGTCCTCGATGCGGGTGACGCCCTGCGCTTCGATGTCGGCGGCGGTGACCTGGGTGACCGGGCTGCTCGACTCGAGGTTGGCTTGCTTGATGCGCGAACCCGTGACGACGATCGTCTCAAGCTCGGTGGCACCGGCGGTATCCTGCGCGTGGGCGAGCGGGGCGACGACCGCGGTCGAGATCGCTCCGAACATCAACGCACGACGCACGGCGAGTGCGACAGTGTGGGTGGAACTCATTAAGGCCTCCTAAGGACGGACTTTCCGTCGATTTGATAACGAATACATCGCATACTTTACGACATTGTGGTTGTAATGCAATAGACTGTCGCTAAAATACAACGCCTTCGCGGCAACCCTTGTCGTCGGCAGGCCTTATATAAGGAATACCCGCAGATGTCTTCGAACGCATTTCGCGAAACCTTGGAGCGGGCGCTGGCAGCCCATCGGGCTGGCCGGCTCGAGGACGCCTTGGCGGCCTACCGGGCTGCCCGCTCGATGCGGCCGGACGATCCGGAGGCGGCCAGTCTGACCGGTCTGGCGCTCGCCCAAGCGGGTCTGACGGCTGAGGCGTTGCCGCTGCTGCAACGGGCGACCGATCTCGCCCCGGCGGATCCCGGCATCCGGTTCAACTTCGGGGAGGGGTTGCTGCACGCCGGCTCGCTGGAGCAGGCTGAGGTGGTATACCGGCAAGTCCTTGATCTTAAACCAGGTTTCGTCCCGGCGTGGTCCCGTATCGGCGATCTGGAGGCCGAGCGGGGCAACGATCCCGGCGCGGCCCATGCGTATGCCGAGGCGCTCGAGGTCGACCCGGCTGCTGTCCATCCTGCGGCGCGCCTCGCCGAACTCGCGCTGCGTCACGGTGACACCGACAAATCGATCGCATTGCTCGAGGTCGGTCTTTCGCAGCATCCGACCAACGACCGGCTGCTCGGGGTGCTCTGCGAGGTGTTGGCGGCACGACGCGAGTGGGGGCGGCTCGGCACCACGGCGCGCGCCTGGGCGGACGCCCGTCCCGAGCTGCCGGATCCCTGGAAGCAGCTCTCACGCGCGGCGTTCGAGCTCGGCCGCATGACCGATGCAGTGCAAGGCTTCTCGAATTATTTGATGCGAGGGCGGCACGACGCCACCAACCTTGCGGCCTACGCGAGCCTGTGTCTCCACGCGCTCGATTTTGCGGCGGCCGAGGCGGCGCTTGTGGCTGCCGAGGAACTCGATGCGGACCATCCCGAGGTGTTGGCGCGGCGGGCGTTGCTGCACATGTACCTCGGTCGCTTCGACGCCGCCGCCGATGCGGCGCAGCGCTGTCTCGAGCGACAGCCGGACAATGTCGCCGTCTACACCGTGCTCAGTCGCCTGCAGCAGGGCCGGTTGGACGATGCGCAATGCGAGCGGCTGCAGTCGATCGTGTCACGGTCGGCGGCGCCGTTCGACTACCGGATCCCGGCAGCCTTCGCGGTCGCACACGCTTTGGATGCGCGAGCGATGGACAGCGCCGACACCGAGCGTGCCTCGGCGGATGTCGCGCTCGCGTTCGAGGCCTACACGCGGGCCCACGACATCGCGCTTGCACGCGACTCCGCGGAGGGTCGCAGCTTCGATCGCGCAGGACAGTCGAGGCGCACCCAGCGCTTGCAGACCTTGTTCCCGGGCGGCGGGTCGGTCATCGCCCTGCCGCCGTCGCCGGTGCCGCGCCGACCGGTGTTCATCGTCGGTATGCCGCGCTCCGGCACGACGCTGGTCGAAGCCGTGCTCGGGGCCCATCCGCGCGTGCATGCTTGCGGCGAGCGCGGCGCGATGCAGCGGATGTTGGGCAATCTCGTGTCGCTCGCGGATGAGGGTCGGACCCCGGATGAGGCGATGCTCGCCAAGTGGGCGACCGGATATCTCGCGGAGCCTGCCGCCCCGGCGGGACGCGATGTCCTCACCGACAAGCAACCGCTCAATTTCAGCGCGGTGGGCTTGATCGCACAGTTGTTCCCGGATGCCGTGATCCTGCATGTGCGTCGTGATCCGCTCGAGACTTTGCTGTCGATATGGCGCCAAGAGTTCGCGAAGTCCTGGGCATTCACTCATCGGCTCGAGGATCTCGGCCACTACTACGGCGAGTACGCACGCTTGATGGCGCATTGGGAGCGGGCGTTACCGGGTCGCCTCATCACGCTGCGCTACGAAGATTTCGCCGCCGACCTTTCAGCCGCCGCGCCGCGCCTGCTCGAGGCGTGTGGCCTCAACTGGGAGCCGCAGGTGCTCGACTACGCTTCGCTCGAGCGTCCGATCGCCACCTTCAGTGCGGTCGATGCGCGCGGACCGGTCGCGGTGCGCCGCGGCCGCGCCGCACGGTATGCCGCCCATCTAGCGCCCTTGGTCGAGTCGCTGCGCGCAGCGGGCGTCGATCCGACGACGGGGGAGCTCGCCGAATAATTCAGCGGCCGGTGGTCGCAGCGTCGATCGCTTCGGGGTCGAGACCACCGGCTTCGAGCGCCGCGCGCAGCGGGGCGAGGTGGGCAGCGTAATGCCGCCAACGGCCGGAGGCGCTTTGGTAGAGCGGTCGCCGAACCTGCCAGACGCTTGCGGTGCGTACTGAGCCTTGCGTGGCATGGAAGTCGAGACAACCCTCGTGCCAGGGCAGGCCGCAGTGGGTGAGCAAGGCCGCGAGCGCCTCGCGCGGGGCCTGCACCAACGCATCGTAGTCGAGCGTGTGCACGGCCTCACCGAACTGTCGGTCCCAGTGCGCCATCAGTCGTCGCTGCTGAAGGAGGTAGTGGGCGGTGTCGAGGAGGTCGGTGGCGTAGGACATGCCGTGGTCGAGGTGCAGGAACCACACCGACAGGCAGTTGTCGAGTGGCCGGCGGCGCGTATGGACGATGCGTGCGTGGGGGAACAGCGCGCGCGCCACGCCCAGATACAAAAAATTGTCCGGGCGCTTGTCGGTGAGCACACCGCCTTGCGGGAACGCCGCGGTGCGCTGCATCTCGTAACGTGCGGCGAGCGATGCACTGTGCGCGCCGTCGAGCGTGCCCAACGCGGCCGGGAAGGGTGCAAGCTCGCGCCGCACCATCGACGGCAGCCAGCTGAGCTCACCGCCTTCGGTGATGTCGGGATGCGCCGCGAGCATGCGCTCTGCGAGCGTCGAGCCGGAACGGAACATGCCGCAGATGAAGAGCGGCGGCGGCGGGGCGGATGCATCGGCCTCGCGGTGTCGCAGTACGCGCGCAAAGAACGCGCTGTCGCAGCGCTGGATGATGTCGTCGATGAAGCGCTCATGCGCGTCGCGATCGTACCGTGGGGTTCCGGGCGGTGCGCTGTCTCGGCTCGCGTGGTTGGCTGCGGTGTAGGCGTCCCAAGCGGCATCGTGGTCGCCGCAGGCATCGAGCGCGCGACCGAGCGCAAAACCGAGGCTCGCGCGCGCTTCGGGCGGCAAGCCTCGCCGAGCCAAGGCCGCGCGCAGGCGGCCGATCATCGGGTCGTCGGCATGCACGATCTCGCAGGCATTGGCCGCACGCGCCAAGGCCTCCGGATGTGCCGGGTCGAGTGTCAGCACACGCTCGTAGAGGGACTGCGCGGCGGTGCGTCGACCCGTGTCCTCGTGCAGGTTGGCGAGATTGAGCATCGCCGGTACATAGTGAGGTGAGCAGCGCAGCGCGGCCTCGTACTCGAGAGCGGCATCGGCCGGACGCTGAAGGTCTTCGGCGAAGATGACGCCACGGTTGAGGTGGATCTCCTCGGGTCCGGCAGCGCCCCGCGTGAGCGCTTCGCCGTAGGCGTCGAGCGCCGCCTCGGCGCGACCGAGGTGACGGCGCCGCAAGCCGAGGTTGTACCAGCTGTCGGCGAGATCCGGCCAGCGGCGCAGGGCGTCTTCCAGCACGCGTACGGAGTCCTCGAGACGCCCGGCGGCCGCGAGCGCGTCGGCCTCGGCGATCAGCGCTTGGACGATCAGGGTCTGTGGGGTCGTGGTCGGCTCCATGCGGCTACCAGGCGTTGCGCAGCTCGCGCAGCTTGCGGAACACCTGCCGCGGATCGGGGCGCATCGGCATCTCCGGAAATCTTTGACGCAGACGGTCTATGAGCTCCGGGCTGCCGAGCCGGAAGAAGACGTTGATGCGACGCTCGTCGCCGAGCGTGGTGACGGGGGCATCGGCGCCGTCGCCCGCTGCGTCCGTGACCTGCGCGAGCAGCGCCGCGGCGGCCGCGTTGCCCGGCTCCATCTCGAGCGTGAAGGCGAGGTTGCGCGCGAGGTAGTCATGACCGGGGTGTACGGCCACCGAGTCCGGCAAGCGCGCGAACTGTCCGGCGAAGGTGTCGTAGAGCAGATCGGGGTCGCCGCCGTTGTGGCAGTTGCCGGCGCCGGCGTTGAAGAGCGTGTCGCCGCAGACCAGCGCCGGCCGGTCGCCGTGCGCCAGCAGGCAGACATGCGCGCGCGTATGCCCGGGCGTATCGAGACATTCGAGTTCGACGCTGCGGCCGATTCGGATGATGTCGCCTTGGCCCACCGCCCGGTCGAGCGCGCTCAGCTTCGGCCCGGCGCCTGCGTGCGCCAGCACCTTCGCGCCGGTGGCCGCACGCAGCCCGTCGTTGCCGCCGATATGGTCGCCGTGCTCGTGGGTGTTGAGGATGTGGGTGATGGTCCAGCCGTTGCGCAGGGCGGCGGCGTGCACCGACTGCCAGTCGAGGGGGTCGACCGCCATGGCCTCGCCGGTCTCGCTGCAGGCGATGAGATAGTGGAAGTTGCGCCAGGCGTTCCCCGGCCAGATGCGATCGATGATCATGCGCTCAACCTCCGGCCTAGATGCCCGTCCATCGACCGATTATTGGCCATCCCCGGCTGTGGAAGGGGGGTCCGTTAGGGGTAAACTTTCACATGAGGCATTTCACTCAGACCGGGTGTAGGATTCAAGTGGGGGCGGAGTGCATTGGATGTCCAGTTCGAACGGAACCATGGAGTCGGTTCCGGCGTTGGAGGCTGTTGCCCCTCCGTCGGCCGTCGTCAACACCCTCACCTCGCGCGCCGCGTGGCAGCAAGCCAGTGACGCCTGCGCGCGCGACCCTGGCGGCTACCACGCCGAGCACGCGCGCCGCGATCTGCACTGGTTCGAACCGACCGTCGGGCCCCACGGCGCTTGGTTGTCCTTCGACGCCGCTGCAGCCAGTTGGCGAGGGTGGGATGCGAAGACCGGCGCGCCGGTCGCGCCCGTGCTCGCGCCGGACTACGCGCCCTGGCGCACCGCGCTCGATGCGAGCGATGCGCCCTTCTACCGCTGGTTCGACGGCGCCCTCACCAACGCCTGCTTCAATGAAATAGACCGGCATGTGCTCGCCGGGCACGGCGAGGAGACCGCGTTCTTCTTCGAGGGCGATCGCTGGGACCAGTCCCTCGATGGCGGCCGCGGCGGTCCGGTGACCTCCTACGGCGTGTCGCGCCGTCGGCTGCTGCTCGAGACGGTGCGCTGCGCGCTTGCGCTGCGGCGCCTCGGTCTTGCGACCGGTGACCGTGTCGCCATCAACATGCCGAACATCCCGGAGCAGCTCTACTGGACGGAAGCCTGCAAGCGGCTCGGCCTCGTCTACACGCCGGTGTTCGGCGGATTCAGCGACAAGACGCTCTCCGACCGCATCCATAACGCCGGCGCGCGCGTGGTGATCACCGCCGATGGCGGCTATCGGAACGCGCAGGTCGTGGCGTTCAAAGAAGCGTACACGGACCCTGCGCTGGACGGCTATGTGCCTGCTGAGACAGCGGTCGAGGCTGTGGCCGGCGCACTGACCCTGCTCGGGCTCGCTCCGGCGCAGGCCGAGGCGATCCTCGCCGGCGCCCGTGCCGCCACCGCGAACGAGATCACGCTCGAGCGCTCTGATGTGATGCGCGGCGTCGGTCGCGCGCTCGAGGCTCAGGCCGGCATCGGTTCCGCCGACGCGAGCCGCATCCGTACCGCCATCGCTTCGGCGTTGGTGACGGTGCCGCCGCGCATCGACACCGTCATCGTGGTGCGCCACGCGGCGCTTCCCGGGCTGCTGTGGCGGCCTGAGCGGGACCGCTGGGGTCACGAACTCACCGATGCCGCCACCCTCGAGATCCTCGCCGCAGCGCGGGCTGCCGGTTTCGCCGTGGATTCCGAGGACGCGTTGCTCGCGTTGCCCGACGCCTCGCTGGTCGCGGCGTTGTGGGCCGCGGTGCCGCCGGAGCCGCTCGATGCGGAATTCCCGCTGTTCTTCATCTACACCTCAGGTTCGACGGGCAAGCCCAAGGGCGTGGTGCACGTGCATGGCGGCTGGGCCGCAGGTGTCGCGCACACCATGCGCGTCGCCTTCGACGCCCGTCCGGGCGATGTCATGTATGTCGTCGCCGATCCGGGCTGGATCACCGGACAGAGCTACATGTACTGCGGTGCGCTCACCACCCGCGTGACGACCGTCATCGCCGAGGGTGCGCCGGTGTTCCCCGGCGCAGGGCGTTTCGCCAGCATCATCGAGCGCTACAAGGTCAACATATTCAAGGCCGGTGTCACCTTCCTGAAGACCGTGATGACCGATCCCCAGAACGTCGAGGATGTGCGCGCGTACTCGCGCAGCTCGTTGCGCGTCGCGACCTTCTGCGCCGAGCCGACCTCGCCTGTGGTGCAACAGTTCGGCATGGAGCTGGTGACCCCCTGGTACATCAACGCCTATTGGGCGACCGAGCACGGCGGCATCGTCTGGACGCACCACTTCGGCAACGGCGACTTCCCGTTGCGCGCCGACGCCCACACCTACCCGCTGCCCTGGATAGCAGGCGATGTCTGGGTCGCGGACGGCGAACCTGATGCTGCGGGCGCCGTCGTGGCCCGTCCGGTCGAGGTCGGCGAGAAGGGCGAGATCGTGATCGCCGCACCATTCCCCTACCTTTGCCGCACCATCTGGGGCGATGAGGGTGGGTTCCGCGTCGAAGGGCGTCGTGTCGCGCGCAGCTGGCGCGGCGACTTCGAGCGCTACCGCAAGACCTACTGGACGCGCTGGCAAGGCCGGCTCGCCTACACGCAGGGCGATTTCGCCGTGAAGTATCCCGACGGCGGTTTCTCGCTGCACGGCCGTTCCGACGATGTCATCAACGTCTCCGGTCACCGCCTCGGCACCGAAGAGATCGAAGGCGCGATCCTTCGCGACAAGCAGGTCACCCCGGATTCGCCGGTCGGCAACGTGATCGTGGTCGGTGCGCCCCACGCGCAGAAGGGGCTCACGCCGCTCGCCTTCGTGCGTCCCGCGCCAGGCCGCAAGCTCGCCGCCGAGGACCGACGACGGCTCATCGAGATCGTGCGACAGGAGAAAGGCCAGGTCGCGGTCCCCGAAGATTTCATCGAGGTCACGCAGTTCCCGGAGACCCGCAGCGGGAAGTACATGCGTCGCATGGTGCGCGCGCTGGTGGAGGGCCAAGACGTCGGTGACACCTCGACGCTGCGCAACCCCGAATCGATCGGCGAACTGCGCCGTGCGATCGGTGAGTGGCAGGAGCGCCAACGCGTCGCCGACGAGCAGCGCCTGTTCGAGGATTTCCGCTACTTCCGCGTCCATTACCACGCGCTCGGGCCGCCGCGTCGCCGTCGCAGCGCCCGCACCCCAGACCGGATCGCCTTGGTGACGGTCACCAACCCGCCGGTCAACGCACTCAACGAGCGCGCGCTGGACGAGCTCAATATCGTCATCGATCACGTCTCGCGGCGCGACGACGTGAAGGCGGTGGTGTTCACGGGTCAAGGCTCAGCGGCGTTCGTCGCCGGCGCCGACATCCGTCAGCTGCTCGAGGATGTGCACACGCTCGAGGAGGCGCTGCCGTTGCCGAACAACGCGCACCTCGCGTTCCGGAAGATCGAGGCGATGGACAAGCCCGCCATCGCCGCCATCAATGGCGTTGCGCTCGGCGGTGGCATGGAGTTCGCGATGGCCTGCCATGTCCGTGTGGCCGAGCCGCTCGCGAGCTTCGGGCAGCCCGAGGTGAGATTGAACCTGTTGCCGGGCTACGGTGGTACACAAAGATTGCCGCGGCTGCTTGAGGAGTCCGGGCACGGTGCGCCGCTCGCCCGCGCGCTCGAGATCATCATGGGTGGCCGCACGGTCACGGCGCAGGAGATGCTCGCCGATGGTCTGCTGCATGCCCTCGCGGGCAGCGACACGGATGGCGGACACGCAGGCGAGGATGTGGTGTCGCTCGCCACGCGCCTCGCTGCGGGATTCATCGCCGCCCCTTCAGGACGCAACCTCGTCGCACGCGCGTTCGCGGCGCGCAAGGCCGCGAACATCGCCTGGCAACGACCGGGGCGCGATGCACTCGAGGCGACGCTGCAGAGGCCGGAGGTGGTCCGGTTGTTCGCGCAAGCCGAGCGTGTGGGGCGCGGGCCGACCTCGGCGCGCATCCTGGACGCCGTGCGCACCGGCTGGGAGCAGGGGTTCTCGGCGGGACTGGCGCGCGAGGCGCAGTTGTTCGCCGAGGCGGTGATCGATCCCCAAGGCGGAAAGGCCGGGATCCAAGCCTTCCTCGACAAGCGCAGCGCACCCTTGCCGGTGCGGAGCACGACTTACCCATCGATCGATGACGAGAGCGCCATCGCGGCGATGGTGCGCCGTGGCGAACTGCTGCCGGTCGGCGCAGCGTTCTTCCCAGGGCTCACGCCTCTGCCCGTCTGGCAGTACGGTCACGCCGTCATTCGTGATCCGGCGACCGGCGCGCCGGCGCACGGCCTGCCGAAGGATTCGGAGCGCGAGATCCTCTTGCCGGTCCCGCACCCGGAGCCGAACGAGGCACTGGTCTATGTGCTCGCGTCCGAGGTCAACTTCAACGATATCTGGGCGCTCACCGGTATCCCGGTGTCGCCGTTCGAGAACCACGACCTCGACCATCAGGTGACCGGTTCGGGTGGCGTCGCACTCGTGGCGGCGGTCGGCAGCGAGGTGAAGCGCGAGGGCCGCATCAAGGTGGGCGACCTTGTCACGGTGTACTCGGGCCAGAGCGATCTGCTGTCGCCGCTCGCCGCACGGGATCCGATGTACGCCGGTTTCTCCATCCAAGGCTACGAGACCGACACCGGCAGCCATCAGCAGTTCCTGGTCACACAGGGACCGCAGCTGCATCCCTTGCCGCCGGACCTCACGCTCGAAGCGGCCGGGTCCTATGTGCTCAATCTGGGCACGGTGGTGCGCGCGCTGTTCACCACGCTGCGCATCCGTTCGGGCAAGACGCTCTTCGTCGAAGGCGCGGCGACGGGCACCGGATTCGAGGCGCTCAAGAGCGGCGCCCGCAACGGTCTGGCTGCGGTCGGGCTCGTCTCGAGCCCGGAGCGTGCAGCGTTCATCCAGCGCCATGGTGCGACCGGTGCGCTCGATCGGCGCGATCCGCGCTGGGCCGCAGCGTTCACGCCGGTACCGGCATCACCCGAGGCGATCGCGGCGTGGGAACGCGCCGGTGAGCCGCTGCTCGCCGAGATGCGCGCGCAGACCGGCGGCCGTCTCGCGGACTACGCGGTATCGCACGCCGGACAGGAATCCTTCCCGCGCTCGTTCCAGCTGCTCGCCGAGCACGGTACGCTGACGTTCTACGGCGCGACCAGCGGCTACTGGTTCTCGTTCGCCGGCAAGCCCGGTGAAGTCCCGCCCGAGGAGATGCTGCGCCGCGCGGGCCTGCAGGCCGGTGAGGCGGTGTTGCTCTATTACGGTGTCGTGCCCGGTGATGACGGCCGCACGGGCGTCGGTCACGGTGCGTTGCTCGACCCCGTGGGTCTGGAGGCCATCGAAGCGGTGCGTGCCGCCGGCGGCCGACTCGTCGTGGCCACCCTGAGCGATGCGCAGCGCGAGTTCGTGCAGTCACTCGGGTTCGGTGATGCCGTGCGTGGTGTGGTGTCGCTCGAGGAGATCCGCCGCAAGGAAGGCGCGGACTTCGACTGGCCCGAGGCTTTGCCGGCGATGCCGGACGCCAAGCGAGAGACCGGTCGATTCAAAGAATCGGTCAGGCAGTTCCAGGACCGGACGATGAAACCGCTGGGCAGCGCGGTCGGCCGTTGGTTGCGCTCCGCCGACAATCCGCGCGGGTATCCGGACCTCGTGGTCGAGCGTGCCGGTCACGACGCGCTCGCCGCCTCCACCTCTTTGGTGAAGCCGTTCACCGGCCGGGTGGTGTACTGCGAGTCGATGCAAGGTCGGCGATACACGTTCTATGCACCGCAGGTCTGGATGCGGCAACGGCGGATCTTGATGCCGACGGCGACCATCGCCGGCACCCACCTCTGCAACGCCTACGAGGTCGCGCGCATGAACGACATGATCGCCGCCGGACAGCTGGAGGTCAGCCCGCCGACGATGGTGCCGTGGGAGGCGCTTCCGCAGGCCCATCAATCGATGTGGGACAACACCCATGCGGGTGCCAACTACGTGGTCAACCATGCCTTGCCGCGCGCCGGCCTGCGAAGTCGTGACGAACTTTTCCAGGAATGGGGAGCCCGCCCGTGAGCCCTGCCAACAAGAAGCCCCCTGCAAAGAAGTCTGTCGCGAAGAAGGCGGCGGCCAAGCGATCGATCGCGAAATCTCCGGGGATGCCGCTGCGCCCCGGTCGCTTGCTGGGCAAGGTCGCGGTGGTCACCGGCGCTGCCGGCGGCATCGGTCAAGTGATCGCACGCCGCTATCTCGAGGAGGGTGCCAAGGTCGTGCTCACCGGCCGCAACCGAGAGAAACTCGACGCCCTGCGTGTGTCCCTGCTCGCCGCGACGGGCGCAAGCCCCGCTGACGCGCTGACGCTTGCGTTCGACGCCGCCGATCCGGGGCAGGCCCGTTTCGGCGTCGAGGCGGTCATACGCGAGTACGGCCGCATCGATATCCTCGTCAACAATGCCGGATCCGCCGGTCCCAAGCAGCCGATCTTCGAGCAGCCGCTGACGCGCGAGGAACTCGAGGCGCAGCGCGCCGCCGGTTCCACCGACACCGAGACGGTGCGCGATGCCGCCGGTAACCTGCTCGGCCTCGCCTGGAACATGGTGCGTGCCGCGGCGCCGCATCTCGGCCGCGGATCGAGCGTCATCAACGTCTCGACCATCTTCTCGCGCACCAAATACTACGGCCGTTCGGCCTATGTGATGCCCAAAGCGGCGCTCAATGCGCTCTCGAAGCAGCTCGCATTGCAGCTCGGCGCCAAGGGCATCCGCGTCAACACCGTGTATCCGGGCCCGATCGAGGGTCCGCGCATCCGCAATGTGTTCAGCGCCATGGACAAGGTGCGCAACACGCCGCAGGGCACCACCACCAACGACTTTCTGTCGGTGATGGCGCTGTCGCGACGCGACGAGGCCTCTGGCGAGGAATACACCTTCCCGACCATCGACGATGTCGCCAACTCCATCGTGTTCCTCGGCAGCGACGAGTCACGTGCGTTCAGCGCGCAGGGCTTCGAGGTCACCAACGGCATGCAGGTGCCGCATGAGTCGCGCTCGACCTGGGCGTCGCGTCCGGAGCTGCGCACCGTCGACGGCACCGGTTCAACGGTGCTGGTCGCTGCGGGCGACCAGGTCGCTGATGCGCTCGCCATCGCGCGTGCGCAGGCAGGCTGCGGCGCGCAGGTCATCCTCGGCCTCGGTTCCGAGGAGTCCGTCGAGGCGGCGCGTGCCGGACTGCGTGACAGCGAGGCCGATGCGCGAATCCGGCCAGAGCTCTTCGACCGCCGCCGTCCGGAGACGCTGGTCAACGCGCTGCAGACCATCACCAAAGATCAGCCGCTGCACGGTGCGATCGTGTTGCCCGCGTTCGGTACCTGGCGCTTCCATGCGCCGCTCGCCGAGGCCAGCGATGCCGATGTCGACGCCTTCCTCGGCGCCGAGCTCACGGGCGGGCTGGCCGTGGCGCGCGCGCTGTCCCGTCTCTGGCGCGAACGCTCGACGCCCGATTCCTGGCTGCGGGTGATCTTCCTGTCGAACGGCTCGGATGGCGCGGGAAACGTCTACGCCGATATCCTGCGCGCCGGGCTCGAACAGCTGATCCGCGTCTGGCGCGATGAGAGCGAGGTGCAGTGGCGCGCCGGCTTGCGGCCGGTCGCCACTTGGTCGAATCAGATCGTACGCTGGAACAACGAGGAGGATCACGGCCTCGCCTTCGCCGCGAATCAGGGCGCACGGCTGCTCTTCACCAAGCGCCGCGTGCCGCAGGTCAACCTTCACGTGCCCGCCACATTGGTCGATGCGACCGGCTCGACTCGCCCGGATTTCGGCTGGATCGAATCCTTGATGGGCTTGCATCTCGGCAAATGCGTGCTGGTCACGGGAGGATCGGCAGGCATCGGCGGCCAGCTCGCGCGGCTGCTCGCGGTCGCGGGTGCGCGGGTGATGCTCGCAGCGCGTCGCGCCGGTCCGCTGCATGAGCTGCGCGACGGGATCGTGCGCGAGCTCGAAGAGATCGGCTACAACCGTCCGCAGGACCGGGTGCGCCTGCTCGCCGATATCGATGTCGCCGATGAGGCCGCCCTCGGCAAGGCGGTCGCCGAGACGCTCAGGGCGTTCGGTCGTATCGACTACCTCATCAACAACGCGGGCGTCGCCGGTGCCGAGCAGATGGCGGTGGACATCCAACCCAGCGACTGGCGCAACACGTTGAACGCCAATCTGACCTCCAATTACTCCCTGATCGAGAAGGTCGTGCCGCTCATGAAGCGGCAAGGCTCCGGCTACATCCTCAACGTCAGCTCCTATTTCGGCGGCGAGAAGTACATCGCGGTCCCGTATCCGAACCGCTCGGATTACGCGGTATCCAAAGCAGGCCAACGCGCGCTGGTGGAGAACCTCGCGCGCTTCGTCGGACCCGAGATCCAGATCAATGCCATCGCGCCGGGTCCGGTCGAGGGTCAACGTCTGAAGGGCAAGGACGGCAAGGCCGGGCTCTTCGACCGTCGCGCCAAGCTGATCCTTGAGAACAAGCGGCTGAATCTGGTGCATGACGCTGTGCTGCGCACCGTCGCCGAAGGGGGGCTGCTCGATGACGCGCTGGCAGCGCTCGAGCCCAATGATGTCGGGCTCTTGCAGGCGACGGAGGTTCCGGCGCCGCTGCGCGCAGCCGGTGGGCGCATCCGCGGTGCCGTGCACCATCTGGAGGAGGCCACGCACTCTTCCTTGAAGCATGTACTGACGCGACCGATGGCGATGCGTCTGATCGCCCGCCTGCGCAACGGCTGTGTACTGCTCGATCCGGAGGCGCGTGCGCGCGCTGAGGCGTGGGTCATGCGCCTGCCCGAACCTGCCGAGCCGTTCGTCGATCCCGCGCGCATCGACGAGGAGGCCGGCCGCATCCGTGACGGCGTGCTCGGCATGCTGCATCTACATCGCATGCCGACGGAGATCGATGTCGCCCTTGCCACTGTGTTCTTCATGGCGGACCGCGCGATTTCCGGCGAGACTTTCGAACCCTCGGGCGGTCTGCAGCAGGAGCGCACGATCACCGAGCGTGAACTCTTCGGTCGGGCCAAGCCCGAGCGTGTGCGGCGCATGGAAGGCGAGACGGTCTGGTTGATCGGCGAGCATATGGTCGAGCCGCTCGCTGCCGTCGCTCGGCTCTTCTTGGCGGAAGGCCATGTCGGCAGCATCGTCGCGCTCACCCGTACCACGGAGGCGGGTGAGAGGATCCGCGCCCTGCTCGGGCGCGCGCTGGGCCACGATCGCGTGTCCTACCGGACCGTGGGCGATGATGGCTTGGAGGCCAGCATGGATGCGGCCTATGAAGAGGGCGGTGCGCCCGCCGCGGTCATCTCGACGCCGTTCGCGCCGATCCCACAGGCCTTGTTCGGTGTCGCCGGCAAGGACCACCTCGATGCGACCGGATTTGCGGAACTGGTCGAGACCAATCTGACGCACCACTTCCGCGTCGCGCGCAAGGTCTCGCTGTTCAAGGGTGCACGGCTGATCCTGGTGTCGCCCGATGTGCCGGTGGGCGGCACACTGCCGCAGTTCGCCATGGCGAACTTCGTCAAGACCACGTTGCACGCCTTCACCGCGACCCTCGGTGTCGAGAACGAACGGCTGCCGACCGGGGTCCCCGTGAACCAGGTCAACCTGACGCGGCGCATGCGCAGCGAAGAGCCGCGCGATGCCGCCGAGCAGGCCGAGGAGTACCAACGCTTCGCGCATGCGGTGCTGCTGGCTGCTGCGCCGATCGTCGAGGCACAGGAGAGCCGCTACCGCGCACGGATCTACCGCGGCCTCGCGATCACGGTCTGACGAGGCGATCGGCGGTATCATCGGCGCATGCGTCTCGAAGTCGTCCCGGTCACGCCCTTTCAGCAGAACTGCTCGGTGTTGTGGTGTGAATCCACCCGCCGGGCGGCGGTGGTCGATCCGGGAGGCGAGATCGACCGTCTGCTCGCGGTGGTGGCGAAGCATGGGCTGACCCTCGAGAAGATCCTCATCACCCATGCCCACCTCGATCACGCGGGTGGTACCGCCGAGCTCGCCCGTCGCAGCGGTGTGCCCATCGAGGGTCCGCAACAGGGCGACCAGTTCTGGATCGAGCAGATGCCGGCCCAAGCCCGGATGTTCGGCTTTCCGCCGAGCGAGGCGTTCATACCGGATCGTTGGCTGCAGCACGGCGATCGGGTGACGGTGGGTGAACTCGAGTTCGAGGTCCTGCATTGCCCGGGGCATACGCCCGGTCATGTGGTGTTCTTCCAGCGCGAAGCGCAGTACGCGATCGTCGGCGACGTGATCTTCGCCGGCTCGATCGGCCGCACGGATTTTCCGCGGGGCGATCATGCACAACTGTTGGCATCGATCCGTGAGCGTTTGTTCCCGCTCGGCGATGACATCACATTCCTGCCGGGCCATGGGCCCGAGTCGACCTTCGGCGAGGAACGCCGCCATAACCCGTTCGTCGCCGACCGCCTGTTCGCTGGCCGTTGAGCTGCGGCCCCGTCCGCGAGGGAGTCACGCCATGCCGGATGCACGATCTTTGACCACCGTGATCGCTGCGATCTGTCTCGCCGGCTGTGCCGCATCATCGCCCGTGATGCCGCTTGAGCGTAGAGCGGTCGATGTCGTCGAACTGTCGGTGTCCGAGGCGGCCGAGCGTCTCGCCGACGGACGGCTGACGTCGGTCGAGCTGACGCGCGCTTACCTCGCGCGCATCGCCGCGGTGGATGACGCCGGGCCGACCCTCGGAGCGGTGATCGAACTCGATGCGGCCGCGCTGGCCGAGGCCGCCGAGCGCGATCGAGAGCGGGCCGCCGGTCAGATCCGCGGGCCGCTGCACGGCATCCCGGTGCTCCTGAAGGACAACATCGACGTCGTCGGCCTCGTCAACTCGGCGGGGTCTTTGGCGCTCGCCGAGCACCGCCCGAAGGCCGATGCGTTCCTCGTCAAGCGCCTGCGGCTTGCAGGCGCGGTGATACTCGGCAAGACGAACCTTTCGGAGTGGGCCAACTTCCGTTCCGACCACTCGATCTCCGGTTGGAGCTCCCGCGGCGGGCAGACCCGCAACCCGTACGTGCTGGACCGTAATCCTTGCGGCTCGAGTTCGGGGACGGGATCGGCGATCGCCGCGAGCCTCGCCGCCGTCGGGGTGGGTACCGAGACGGACGGCAGCATCATCTGTCCTTCGGCGGTGGCGGGATTGGTCGGACTGAAGCCCACGGTCGGCGTGGTGAGTCGTCGCGGCATCATCCCGATCTCTGTGTCGCAGGACACTGCGGGGCCGATGGGTCGCAGCGTGCGTGATGTGGCGCTGCTCATGGACGCATTGGCGGGCGTGGACCTCGCCGATCCCGCCGGCGCGGCAGCGCAGGGACGCATCGCCACAGACCATGGTTCGGGGCTAACGGCCGATGCGCTGCGTGGACGCCGGATCGGGGTGCTGCGTCAGGCGATGGGCTTCCATCCGGGTGTCGACGCGGCGATGGAGCGTTCGATCGAGTTGCTGCGGGCGGCTGGCGCTGAGGTGGTCGATGCCACCGTCGCAGGCTATCGCAGCTGGGGTGCCCACGAGTTCGAGGTGCTGCTGTACGAGTTCAAGCACGGGCTGGATGACTATCTGCGCGAGAGCGGCGCACCGATCCGCTCGCTCGCTGCGCTCATGGATTGGAACGCGCGTCATCGGTCGACCGTGATGCCGCTCTTCGGGCAAGAGATCTTTGAGAAGGCACAGGCCAAGGGTCCGCTCACCGAGCCGGCGTATCTGCAGGCGAAGGAATCCGCGCGGCGTCTCGCGGGCGAAGCGGGCCTGTTGGCGACGCTCGACGCTGCGCAGCTCGACATGCTCATCGCGCCGAGCACGGCACCCGCCTGGATCATCGATCCGGTGCTCGGGGATCATTTCTTGGGCGCAGGCTACGGGATGGCGGCCGTGGCGGGCACCCCCAGTCTGACGGTGCCGATGGGCGAAGTGAGCGGACTACCGGTGGGCCTGACCTTCATGGCCCGTGCCTATGCGGAGGCGGATCTGCTCGCGTGGGGCTACGCCTTCGAGCAGGCGTCCCGTTCGCGCCGTGCCCCGACCTATCGATCCACCGTACCCCTCGGTCAGGGGCCGTAGATCTGCGGGCCGGTGCCGGGCAACGGCGGGGTCGGTAGCTGTGTGGTCGGGATGTAGTGATCGAGCAGCAACGCCGCGAACAGCCACATCAGGTACGAGATCGAATAGCGGAACACCTGCATCGGCAGTTCGGCACGGTCGGTGAACTTGAGCGCGAACGCGAAGTAGAGGAAGCGTGCGTTCAGGACCAGCGCTGCGGCGAGATAGACGAGCCCGCTCATGTGCGTCACCCAAGGCATGAGCGTCACCAGCACCAGCAACACCGTGTAGAGCAGCACTTGCAGACGGGTGTAGGGCACGCCGTGGGTCACCGGCAGCATCGGGATGCCGGCGCGTGCGTACTCGTCCTTACGTGCGATGGCGAGCGCCCAGAAATGCGGTGGTGTCCAGATGAAGATGATGAGGAACAACAGCAGCGCGTTCGGTTCGATGGAGTTGGTGACCGCCGCCCAGCCGAGCACCGGGGGTGCAGCGCCCGCAGCGCCGCCGATCACGATGTTCTGCGAGGTCGCGCGCTTGAGGAACACGGTGTAGACGACGGCATAGCCGATCAGCGAGGCGAAGGTCAGCACCGCAGTGAGCGGGTTGACGAGCCACCACAGCACCAGCATCGACGCCACGCCGAGCACGCCGGCGAACATCAGCGCCTGGTACGCCTCGAGACCGCCGGTCGGCAACGGTCGGCCACGGGTACGCGACATCTGTTCGTCGATCTTGCGGTCGAGCACGTGGTTGATGGTGGCTGCACAACCTGCAGCCAACGCGATGCCGAGATTGCCCCACACCAATGCTGCGAACGGGGGCCATCCCGGGCTCGCAAGCAGCGTACCGACGATCGCCGTGAAGACGATGAGTGCGACGACTTTGGGTTTGGTCAGTTCGAGGTAGAGCCGCCAGCGCGCCGGTCCGCGGCCGCTGACCGGTTCGGCCGCGGCTGCAGCGGGTTGCGGCAGAGGGTGGTCATCGTCGGCCATCGGTCATGCCTCGCGCAGTCGGCGGTTGAGCACCAGCATCGCGAGCAACAGCAGCGCGGCCCCCGCGTTGTGTGCGGTGGCGAGCCACAGCGGGAACGCCTTGAAGATCATGGCGAAGGCGATCCATAGTTGCAGCGACAAGGCACCCACGGCCCAATATCCGGCGTTGCGCACCAGCGTCGTCGGTGCGCGGCGGATCGCGAGCCATGCCGCGAACAGCACGGCGAGGGTCGCGATGATCGCGCCCAAGCGGTGCGTGAAGTGGATCGCGACGCGTGCGGGATGCTCGAGCACGCCGCCCGTGTAGTTGATGTCGAGGCCGCGCCAGAGCACGAACGCGTCCTTGTAATCCATGCCCTGCGGCCACCATCGGCCTTGGCAGGTCGGCAGGTCCGGACAGGCGACCGCCGCATAGTTGGTGCTGGTCCAACCGCCGAGCAGAGTCTGCAGACCGACCACGACGGTGGCGACTATGGCCGCAGTACGCGCGCGATCGAGCGCGGCGATGCGCGTCGCTCCCGCGACAGGCTGCACGATACGGGTGGTGCGGCGCATCGAAAGCCAGAGCCAGAACAGCAGTGACAGCGTCGTGAGCCCGCCAGCCAGATGCAGCACGACCACCAAGGGCTTGACCAACCACCAGACCGTGAACGCACCGAGCATCCCTTGGAAGACCACGGTGGCGAGCAGCACGACGGCATAGACCACGCTCATCGGCTTTTCGCGGCGGTACGCGATGGCGATCGCGGTGATCAGCACGATGAGGAGGCCGAGCCCGGTCGCGGCGTAGCGGTGGATCATCTCGCGCCAGGCTTTGCCGGAGTCGTATTCCCAACCGGGCGAGAAGGATTCGATCTTGCCGTCGTTCTTCTCGGCGCCCGCCGGCGTGACATGGCCATAGCAGCCCGGCCAGTCGGGACAACCGAGACCGGCATCGGTGAGCCGCACCCAAGCGCCGAGGATGATGACCGTGAGGCACAGCAGTACGCTGCCGAAGGCGAGGCGACGCAAGGCCACAGCGCCAGCCGGCGGCATGGAAGCGCAGAGTACGGTCTGAGGGCGGAGGTCTGTCATGGCGTTCAACCGATGTGTGAGAGCTTCAGCAGCTTCTCGAGATCGGACTTCAATCCCTTCGGGTTCTGTCGAAGGTCGAAGCGCATCATGAGGTTGCCGAGCGGGTCGATGATGAACACATGCGGCACGCCTGCGTCGCGTGGAAACCCTGCGATCCATGCCTGGTCGGCAGAGCGGGTGGCAGGTGGCGCGAGCACCTTCAAGCCGGGATGTTCGCTCTCGAGGAATGTCCGGTCGCAGCAGCCGGTCTCCGCGACGAACACGCGCTGAACGCGGTCCATGTCCTCGGCGAGCAGCAGCCGTGTCTGGCGCAAGGTCCAGAGCGCCTTGCGGCACTGCGGGGTCGCGCAGGCGCCGTCATCGATGTAGAGCAGCGTCCATTTGCCGCGCAACAGCGAGGGCGGCGTGGGCGCGCCATCGAGCTGCACCAGCGGCGCCTCGGTCAAGAGTCTCGCCGGGAGGATCAGCTCGCCGTGGTTGGTGTTGCCGGCCGGGCGCCAGCCGCCCGAGTAGTAGAGCCAGAATGCGCCGAGCACGGGCAGGAAGAAGAGCGCGGCCAGGCCGAGCAGCGCGGCGCGGCCCGAGGGCGGGCGATCTTCGGGCAGGTTCCGGGGTTCTCCGTCCGTCGTCATGCGTCATCCCTTCTCTTCGTGTTCAAGACCACGTACAGCACCAGCAGCAACACACCGAAACTCCACCATTGCAGGGCGTAGCCGTAGTGCATCTCCGGCCCTCTGGCGAAGGGCCGCCAATCGCGCCGATATCCGACCGGTTCCGTCGCATCCATCAGCAGTACCTGCGGTTCCAACCGCGACCCCGCCGCCGCTTCGAGTTCCGTCAGCGACGGAAAGCTCGTCACGCGCGGCCAGTCGCCGGTCAGTGCCGGCGCGGACCGGCCGCTCGCGAGCCCCGCCGTCGGCAGTTCATCGAGCCGCCCTCGCACCGTCACCGGGTCCGTGGGCAGTCCGCTCGCCACTTGCGGTAACTGGTCGCGTCGCCCGTTGAACGGCAGCCAACCGCGGTTGACCAAGATCCGGCGACCGTCCTCGAGCCGCAACGGCGTCAGCACTTCGTAGCCCGCGCGCCCGTCGCGCGTGCGGTTGTCGAGCAGGAACTGCCTGTCGGCCACCCACTCGCCGCGTACGCGGACCTGCGCGAAGCGCGGCAGGTCGGCGGTGCCTTGCGAGCCGAGTTCCGTCACGGCGTCTCCGCCGTGAGCGAACTGCGAGGCCACCGCGTCCTTGCCCACACCCCGTTCCCATTGCCAACGACCGAGCGCGATGAACGCGAGCAGCGCGGCGACCGTGAGCAGGGTCATCGGCCAAGAAGGTGAGAACTCCCTCAGGCCGATGGCGATGCGCACAGCCACAGGCTTATGATACTCGCAACATGGACATCTTTCGGACCCTCGTCGCCGTCGTCATGATCGGCATCGTGCTGAGCCTCGGCTCGGCCTTGTTCCACTTGATGACCGACAAGGGCGACTCCAAAAAGATGGTCCGCGCGCTCACGTGGCGCGTCGGGTTCTCGGTGGCGCTGTTCCTGTTGCTGATGGCCGCTTGGGCGGCCGGGCTGATCCAGCCGCTCGGCGCAGGGCGCTGAACGGCGCCCGTCTCCGCCGCCGTCAGACCCAGTAGACGAACACGAACAGTCCGAGCCAGACCACATCCACGAAGTGCCAGTACCAGGCCACGGCTTCGAAGCCGAAGTGGCGCTGGGGCGTGAAGTGCCCCTTCATGGTGCGGAACCAGATCACGAGCAGCATGATCGCACCGAGCGTCACGTGCAGGCCGTGGAAGCCCGTCAGCATGAAGAAGGTCGAACCGTAGATGCCGGTGGAGAGCTGCAGCCCGAGGTCGTTGTAGGCGTGGGAGTACTCCCACATCTGCAGACCCAGGAAGAGGAAGCCGAGCAGGAAGGTGACGGCGAGGAAGATGTTGAGGACGCGGCGATTGCCGTCCTTCAATGCATGGTGCGCGATGGTGAGCGTCACGCCTGAGAGCAGCAGGATGGCGGTGTTGATCGCCGGCAGACCGAAGGCGGGGATGGTCTCGAAGCTGCCGTCGTCGCGCGGGCCGAGGGCCTGCGGTCCGTTGGTCGGCCACCCGGCGTCGTAGGCACCCTGCCAGAGCAGCAGGTTGTTGAAGATCTTGACCCCCTCGCCGCCGGCCCAGGGCACGGACAGATGGCGGGCGTAGAACAGTGCGCCGAAGAACGCCGCGAAGAACATCACCTCGGAGATGATGAACCACATCATCCCCATGCGGAACGACTTGTCGACCTGCATGTTGTACACGCCCTTCTGGTGCTCGTCGATGACGACGGAGAACCAGCCGACGAACAAGCCGATCAACATCAGCGTGCCGATCGCGAAGATCCACGGACCGTACCATTCGTTGAGCCAGCCGCAGAGGCCGAACATGAGCACGAACAGCGTCGCGGAGCCGTAGATCGGCCACGGACTCTCGTGCGGGACGTAGTACTTGTCGGAGGAATGGGCGGAAGCGTGGGCGTTGGCCATGGTGTCAATCCTTCAGCGCGGCGACCCGCGTCGAGTTGTCGTAGAAAACGTAGGAAAGCGTGATGCGATCGATGCTCTTGGGCAGGTTCGGGTCGACGACGAAGCGAACGGGCAACACACGCTCCTCGTCCTTGGCGAAATCCTGCGGCACGAAACAGAAGCACTCGGTCTTGCGGAAGAACGCCGTCGCCTTGCCGGGTGCGACGTTCGGGATCGCATTGGCGACGGTGTCGCGGCCGGTGAGGTTGTGGGCGATGTAGTCGATCTCGTAGAGGCGCCCTGGGTGGACCTTCATCTCCGCGATGAGCGGGCGGAATTCCCAATTGCCGACCGAGGGCAGATCGGCCACGAACTCTACGGTGACGAGCCGCGAATCGTCGGCCGCGGTTGCGTCGGCAGGACCGATGACCGAGGCGCGCAGCAGGTCTTTCGGATTGCCGACGCCCGTGATGTCGCAAAGCACTTCGTAGAGCGGGACCAGCGCGAAGCCGAACCCGAAGGCGCCGAGCGCGAACCCGATCAGCTTCAGCATCAGGCGCGAGTTCGCCCGCTCGCGGGGCGAACCCGCGGGCGTCTCCGGCGTCGGGCTGTGCTGCGGGGCGTCCATGTCAGCCACGCAACCCCAGCACCGCCATCAGGATGAACGCCGCGTAGAACGCGAACGCCACCAATCCGAGCAGGATGGCGCTGCGCTTCACGCGACGGGCGCGTTCGGCATCCATGGCCATCAGTGCATCGCGCCCTTGGTGATGACCTCACGCGGCGGCGGCGTGTCCCAGCTGTGGTACGGCGCCGGGGTCGGCAGTTCCCACTCGAGACCGTGGGCCCCTTCCCAGGGACGCTGCGGGGCCTTCTCGCCCGAGCGCACGGCGCTCCAGATGACATAGACGAACAGCAGCTGCGAGAAGCCGAAGATGAAGGCACCCACCGAGGACACCATGTTCCAGTCGGCGAACTGGGTCGCGTAGTCCGGGATGCGGCGCGGCATGCCGGCGAGACCGAGGAAGTGCTGCGGGAAGAACAGCACGTTCACGCCGATGGTCGACATCCAGAAGTGCAGCTTGCCGATCTTCTCGTTGTACATGCGGCCCGACCACTTCGGCAGCCAGTAGTAGACGCCCGCCATGATGGCGAACACCGAGCCCGGCACCAGCACGTAGTGGAAGTGCGCGACGACGAAATAGGTGTCGTGGTACTGGAAGTCGGCCGGCACGATGGCGAGCATCAGCCCCGAGAAACCCCCCAAGGTGAACAGGAACAGGAAGGCGATCGAGAACAACATCGGTGTCTCGAAGCTGATCGATCCTTTCCACATGGTGGCGCACCAGTTGAAGACCTTCACGCCGGTCGGCACGGCGATCAGCATCGTCGAGAGCATGAAGAACAGCTGGCCCGCGAGCGGCATGCCCACGGTGAACATGTGGTGCGCCCAGACGATGAACGACAGGAACGCGATCGAGGCCGAGGCGTAGACCATCGACTCGTAGCCGAAGAGGGGCTTGCGCGAGAAGGTCGGGATGATCTCGGACACGACGCCGAAAGCCGGCAGGATGAGGATGTAGACCTCGGGGTGGCCGAAGAACCAGAAGATGTGCTGGAACATCACCGGGTCGCCACCGCCTGCGGCGGTGAAGAAGGCGGTGCCGAAGAAATGGTCGGTGAGCAGCATGGTGACCGCACCCGCGAGCACCGGCATCACGAGGATGAGCAGGTAGGCGGTGATCAGCCAGGTCCAGCAGAAGAGCGGCATGTTCAGCAGGCCCATCCCCGGGGCGCGCATGTTCATGATCGTGACGATCACGTTGATGGCGCCGAGGATCGACGAGATGCCCATGAGGTGGATCGCGAAGATCGTGAGCGGGAAGCTGTCACCGGCCTGCAGCGACAACGGCGGATAGAGCGTCCAGCCGCCCGCCGGGGCGCCGCCCGGGACGAACAGCGTGAGCAACAGCAGCGTGAAGGCGAACGGCAGCAGCCAGAAGCTGAAGTTGTTGAGACGCGGCAGTGCCATGTCGGGCGCGCCGACCTGCAGCGGCACCATCCAGTTGGCGAGCCCGGTCCAGGCCGGCATCACGGCGCCGAAGATCATCAGCAGCGCGTGCATGGTCGTCATCGAGTTGTAGAACCCCGGGTCGAGGAACTGCATGCCGGGCTGGAAGAGTTCGAGGCGGATGAGCAGCGCCATCGCACCGCCGAGGAAGAACAGCACGCAGGCGAACACCAGGTACATCGTGCCGATGTCCTTGTGGTTGGTCGCGTAGAGCCAGCGCTTCAGGCCCTGCGGCTTGTGGTCGTGGGCGTCGTGGGTGTGGTCGTGTGCGGCGGTGTTGGCCATGTCTTGTCGCTCTGTTGCGTGATGCTGTTCGAGGTGTGCGGTATGCGGTGAGGCGTCAGCCGGCCGGGGCCGGCTCGGTGGCCGGTGAAGCCGCGGTCGCTGGCATCGTGGTGTCGACCTGCGGTTCGACGGCGTCCGCCGACTGTGCCGGCGCCTTCTGCGCGGCGAGCCAAGCGGCGTACTCCGCCTTGGTGACGACCTTCACCACCACCGGCATGAAGCCATGGTCGCGGCCGCAGAGTTCGGCGCACTGGCCGCGGTAGATGCCGGTCTTGCCTTTGTCGACCTTGAACCACAATTCATTGACGTTGCCGGGGATGGCGTCCTTTTTCAGGCCGAAGTCCGGCACCCACCAAGCGTGGATGACATCCTGGGCGGTGAGCAGCATGCGCACCTTGGTGTCTTCCGGGACGACGAGCGGATTGTCGACGTCGAGGAGGTACTCGGGCACCGAGCGCGGATCGACGCCGGATTGCAGCTGGCGGGCCTCGTCGCTCGAGCGCGCGAGCGAAGAGAAGAAGCTCACGTCTTCACCCAGATACTCGTACTGCCACTTCCACTGGTAGCCGGTGGCCTTGATGCTGATCTCGGTGTTGCGGGTGTCCTCGATGGCGATCAGCGTGCGCGCAGCGGGGATCGCCATCAGCACGAGGATCACGACCGGGATCACGGTCCAGATGATCTCGGCTTTGGTGCTGTGGGTCATGGTGGTGTCAGGCTTCGCGCCCTTGGATTTGCGGAACGCCACCAACGACCAGATCATCCAGCCGAACACGAATATGCCGATCGCGACACACCACCAGAAGATGGTCATGTGCAGGTCGTAGATCTCGCGCGACAACGGCGTGACGCCGACCCGCATGTTGAGGTTGCCCCACTCGGCCTGCGCCGTGAGCGGTGCGAGCGCTGCGAGCATGAGGGCGGTGAGGGAGCAGAAGGTCTTGCGGTTGTGGCGGGTCATGCTGGTGTCCGGCTGTCGTTCAAATGATTCAAAGCCCGTCGCCGGGCGGCATACGCGGTCACCGCGCCGGCTGCCGCGTTCAAGCGGAGCCACCGAGGGACAACGGGGGTGATTCGTTGACGCGTCCGATCAAACGACGGAGCCGGCCCGCGAGGCTGAGGCGTTCCTGTTCGTTCAGGAACGATCCGACCTCGTGACGGCGCCCGTGCGATTCGACGGTCAGTCGGATCGGCTGCAGCGGCGAACCCCCGCCTCGGATTCTAACTTGTGCCCAGTGTCGCGGGAACACGACGCGGTCGAATCGTGGCGGTTCGCAGTACTCGATGGCGATCGTGTCTTCGGTGACCGTGATGATCTGGCGGTGGTCGCGGCGGGCGAGGCTCCCTCGCAGGGCCCACCACAACAGACCGAGCTCGAGCCCCGCGAAAGGCAACACCGGCCAATAGCCCATCAGCGTCAGCGGCAGCGCGATCGCAAGCGTCCCGGCGCATAGACCACCGAAGAACCAGCGCGCGCCGCGCGGGCTCAGGGAACAGTTCGGGGCCATCTCGATCCTGGCAGCATCGGTCACGGGCGTGCCTGAGCGCGAAGGGGGGGAATGCTTATATTACAACGCTTTACGCACTCTAGAGGCAGTCTAATCGACCACCAGGCGGTCGAAAAGGGTCCGTCCGGCGTCCAGCACGACCTCCGGCGGGTCGTTGTGACCAAAGCGCGCGAGCGGCGGTTCTCCGAACCGGAGGGTCAGCATGCTGACATTCTCTTCTCGGCGACCCATCGCCGGATCGACAGCGTTGGCGACCCAGCCGGCCCACCGCAGCCCCGACCGGCGGATCTCGCGGGCGGTGAGCTCCGCGTGGTTCAGGCATCCGAGCCGCAGACCGACCACCAGCAAGACCGGCAGACCGACGGCGATGGCGAGGTCGGAGATAGCGTCGGTCTCGCTCAGGGGCGCCAGCCAGCCTCCGGCGCCCTCGACCACCAGCCAGTCGTTTTCGGGGCTCCGGCCGATCAGACGCTGTCGTGCCAGCGAGCCGATCCGTCCCACATCGGGGCGGATGCCGGCTTCGGCCGCCGCGATATGCGGCGAGACCGGTTCGGCGAAGCAGTAAGGGTTGACGGCCTCGTACTCGGCCGCCGCGATCGGCGTGTCTCGGGGGATACCCCGGGCTGCGGCGATCAGCGCCGATGCATCGTCGTTGCGCAGGCCGAGCGGCGTCATCTCGGCGCCGGCGGCGATGGGCTTCATCACCCCGATCCGCCGACCGCGTTCCCGTGCCGCCGCAGCCAAGGCGCGGGACACATGGGTCTTGCCGATCTCGGTATCGGTGCCCGTGACGAACACGCCTTGTGGCGCGCGGCTCATGGCGTGCGCCCGCCCGGGTCGCTGCGATCTCGCCGTCGACCGATCGCGCCCACGGACACGAGCGACTCGGCAGGGAGAATACCGGCGCTTCCGCCCGCTGCCCTCGGTGCGGAGCCGGCGAACGCCGAGGCGTGGATGATCTCGTAGGCTGCACCGTAGCGGTCCACGTCCAGCACCGGTTCGAGGAAGCCCGCGCGTGAGAGCGCGCCACCGAGATCGTGCAGATCGATGGGCTCGGGCGCGGCGCCGAGACCGGGCGTTGTCCAAAGAAATAGACCCCCGGGGGCGAGCACGCGCCGCAGCTCGGCCAGCACGGCGTCGACCGACTCGATACCCGGAGCGAGCCAGTGACCGAGCACCAGATCGACGCTGCCCTCGGCGAGCGGCAACTGCTTGGGTGTGCCGTCGATGCGCTCCACAGCGGACGCCGCACCGGGGATCAGGCGCCGTAGCGCGCCGAGCGCCCGCTGTGCGAGCCCGTTCGGTGCGGCGACGCCCGCTCCGGTGACGAGGATCCGGGCTGCAGGAAAACGGCGGCGCAGCGGGTCGGCCGCGCCGTCCGTGACGCCGCCGCCGAGATCGAGCACGACGCGCGGCTTCAGCGCGAAGTGGTCGAGTCGTTCGAGCAGTTCAGCACGCGCTGCGACGGGTGGAGGGAGGTCGGACATGTCGGATCTCCGTGGGCTGCTGGTGGACGCCGCCGACTGCGGATGTCGTGGCGTCATGCCAGCGCCGCCTCCAGTGCGGCGAGCAGTGCCTCGACCTGCTGTGCCGTGTGTGCGGCGGACAGCGTGATGCGCAGGCGCGCCGTACCTTCAGGGACGGTCGGCGGACGGATGGCCGTCACGCGGTGGCCCGCCGCAGCGAGCCGGCTGCTCGCCTCGAGCGCAGCGGCCGGGCTGCCGAGGATCAGCGGCTGGATCGGCGTCGTCGAGGGTGTCACGGCGAGACCGCGTTTCGCGGCGCCCTCACGGAACTGTGCGATGCGCGCCTGCAGGATCTCGCGCCGCCAGGGCTCCTCGCGGACGATGCGCAGCGCGCGACGGGTCGCTGCGGCGACCGGTGGGGGCAGCGCGGTCGTGTAGATATAGGTGCGTGCGCGCTGAAGCAGCAGCTCGATGACGTCGTCATCACCGGCGACGAACGCGCCGAAGGTCCCGAGCGCCTTGCCGAAGGTGCCGATCAGCACCGGCACATCGCGTGCATCGAGACCGAAATGTTCGCAGCAGCCGCCGCCGGTCGCGCCGACGACACCGATGCCGTGCGCGTCATCGACCACCAACCAGGCGCCGTGGGCCTGCGCGGCCTGCGCGAGCGCGGGCAGCGGGGCGAGGTCGCCATCCATGCTGAACACGCCGTCGGTGATGAGGAACGCACCGGCGTGCTGCGTGTCTTGAGCGTCGTGCGCCGCGAGCGTTGCGCGGGCGGCCTCGGCATCGCCGTGCGCATAGCGCTGCAGGTGGGTGCTGCGCACGAGCCGTGCGGCGTCGATCAGCGAGGCATGGTTCAGTTCGTCGCCGAGCAGCAGGTCGTCGCGACCGGCCAGCGCGCCGAGCACGCCGAGGTTCGCCATATAACCGGTGGAGAACACCAGGGCACGGGCACGACCGGTGAACTCGGCGAGTTCACGCTCGAGCGCCTCGTGTTCGGCGCCGTGTCCGCTGACGAGGTGGGAGGCCCCGGCGCCCGCACCGTAGCGCTGCGCCGCTTCGGCCATGGCAGCGGTGACCCCGGGGTCGCGGGCGAGGCCGAGATAGTCGTTGCTGCAGAAATTGACGCGGCCGTCCTCCGCCGGTGAACGACGGCGGCGAAGCTGGCGTTCGTCGATGGACCTCAGCGCGGCGGAGCGCGCCTCAGGCGTGCATCGCACCGGGCGCTCCCGCAGCGGTGCGCATGCCGAGCCGCGTCAGCAAGGCCCGGTCGTGCTCGACATCGGGGTTGCCGGTGGTGAGCAGCTTCTCACCGTAGAAGATGGAGTTCGCGCCGGCGAAGAACGCGAGCGCCTGCAGTTCGTCGGACATCTGTTCGCGACCGGCCGAGAGCCGCACCGCCGATCGCGGCATGAGGATGCGCGCGACCGCGATGGTGCGCACGAAATCGAACGGATCGATCGGCGCCTGCCCGGCGAGCGGCGTACCGGGCACAGCGACCAGCTGGTTGATCGGGACGCTTTCCGGATGATGCGGAAGGTTGGCGAGGACCTGCAGCATTCGCGCACGGTCGCGCACCGTCTCGCCCATGCCGACGATGCCGCCGCAGCAGACGTTCATCCCCGCCTCGCGCACCGCCTCCAGCGTGTCGAGCCGGTCCTGGAATTCGCGGGTGGTGATGATCTCGCCGTAGAACTCGGGCGAGGTGTCGATGTTGTGGTTGTAGTAGTCGAGCCCCGCCTCGCGTAATTCTTTGGCCTGATCGATCGTGAGCATGCCGAGCGTGGCGCAGCTCTCGAGGCCGAGCGAGCGCACCTCACGGATCATCGCCGACATCACCTCGATGTCGCGTTTCTTGGGCGAGCGCCAGGCGGCACCCATGCAGAAGCGGGTGGCGCCCGCCTCGCGTGCGGCCTTGGCACGCGCCGCGACATCGGCCACGGCCATCAGCGTCTCGCGCTCGAGACCGGTGTCGTGGCGGATGCTCTGCGGGCAATACGCGCAGTCCTCGGGGCAGGCCCCCGTCTTCACCGACAACAGCGTGCTCATCTGCACCGTGTTCGCCGGTTGGTGTGCGCGGTGGACGCGCTGCGCCTCGAACAGAAGGTCCTGGAACGGCAGCGCGAACAGTGCTTCGACCTCTTCGGTCGTCCAGTCGTGGCGGGCGGCTGCGGTCATAGGGCATTTCTCTACGTTTGCGGGCGATGGACGGCGGGTGTTCCGCCGCTGACTGTGGCGCAATGACGGGGCGATGTTGGTGGTCGGCGTGGAGCGTGTCAACTTGACGGAGCCCGAAGAGTCGACAATCGGCGCGGCCGCGGGGCTCGGAGCGTGGTTGAGGGCGCGTTCGACCCGGCTGCCGTGGCTCGTACGGGTGGGCTTCGTCTGTCTGCCGCCGCGCTGTGTGTTCTGCGGCGGGCAGGGTGACCTCGGTGCGGTCGATCTCTGCTCGGTGTGCCTCGAGACGCTGCCTTTCGATGCGGCGACCGGGCGCGGCGGGGGCGTCGGGCAGACGGCGGTGCTGGCGCCGTTCTCCTACGACGACCCGGTCGGTAGCGGGCTGCGGGCGCTCAAGTTCCAAGGTGACCTGCGCCCCGCGCGGCTGTTCGGGGCCTTGTTGGCTGCGAGCGCCGCCCGTCAGGGGGCGGCGGTGCCGGGCACCGTGCTGCTGCCGGTGCCCTTGCACCCCAAGCGTCATGCCGAGCGCGGATTCAACCAAGCCGAGGCGATCGCGCGTCACGCGGCGCTCTGGCTCGGTCTGTCGGTGCGGACGGACGGCTTGGTGCGTCGGCGCGATACGGCGCCGCAGACCGCATTGCGCGGTGCGCAACGGCGCCGCAACCTCGCGCAGGCGTTCGCGCCTGCGGCGATGCGGGGCGCGGCGCCCCGAGCGCGTTTCGTGCTGGTCGATGATGTGCTGACCACCGGGGCGACGCTGGCGGCGGCCCGCGCGGCCTTGCGCGAAGCCGGCCTCGATGCGGCGGGCGTGTGGGTGGTGGCGGCCGCCCGGCGTCGCGGGTCAGTTCGTGCGCAGCGCGTGATCGACCACGGCGCCGGCGAAGACCGCCATACCGACCAGGTTGTTGAGGCGGAACGCACGCAGGCACTCGGCCGGTTCTCGATCGCGCGCGATCCATAACTGCCAGATGAACAGCGCCGTCGCCGCAACGAGGCCGGCGAGCCATGCGAGACCGAAGCCGGCTTGTTGGCCGACGAGCCACAGCCCGAAGATCATCAGCCCTTGCAGACAGCCGACGGCGAGCAGATCCATGCTGCCGAACAGCAGCGCGGTCGAACGCACTCCGAGGCGGCGGTCATCCTCGCGGTCGGCCATCGCATACAGCGTGTCGTAGATACAGGCCCACACCACGGTCACGAGGAACAACAACCACGCCACGCGCGGGATGGCACCGAGGGTCGCCATGAACGCCATCGGTACGGCCCAGCCGAAAGCGACGCCGAGCCAGGCCTGCGGCGCCGGGAAGAACCGCTTGAAGAGCGGATACGAGACCATCAGCGCCGCCGCCACGAACGCCAGGCGCACGGTGGTCGCATCGAGAAGCAGTACGAGCCCGAACGCGCAGAGCATCAGCACCGCGAACAGCACGAGCGCCTCCTGCGGGGACACACGCCGCGACGCGAGCGGCCGCTCGCGCGTACGTTGCACGAACGGGTCGATGTCACGGTCGAGCAGGTCGTTGATGATGCAGCCTGCCGAGCGGGTGAGCACGGTACCGAGCACGAAGACCCCGAGCAGCAGGCCCGAGGGCCGGCCGCCTGCGGCGATCCAGAGCGCCCAAAGCGTCGGCCAGAGCAGCAGCAGGATGCCGATCGGCCGGTCGAGCCGCATCAGCAGCGCGTACTCGCGCAGGCGGCGGCGCAACGCCGGCTTCATGCGTGGCCACCCATGCCGGGCAGGAACACTTCGTAGAGATCGAAAGGCGCGCCCCCTGCACGGAACGCCGAGTATCGCACCCAAAGATTTTGCGCGGGCAGTCGGGCATGCTCGAGCGCCCGGCCGACGAGCCAAGCGTCGGCACCGAACATCGCGAAGCAGAGCGGCTCGCGTTCGAGCGTGGTGTCGTGCGCCGCGAGCGCCTCGCCGAGCGTGCGTGTACCGATCGAGCCGAGCCAGGGCTGCGCGGCGAGCGTCGCGGCCGGCACGCGTGTGTGAGCGAACAGCCAGACCTCCGCCCCGCAGCGCATGTCGATCTCGCGCACATGGGTTCCATCGGCGCAGGCGGCGCCTTCATGCAGCACATTCATCGCGAAGCGCGGACCTGCGGCCTCGCGGATGCGCTGCGTGAGCAGTCCCGGTGTCAGCAGCCAGTCGCGGCGCATGGCGTCGGACTCGTAGCAGCCGAGTGCGCTGCCCGGCAACCACAAGGCAGCCGGTGGCAGGGCCGGTGGCAGGGCCGAGGCGGGTACAGGGGCTGCGGGGTCAACCGATGCGGCCATATCTGTCGTCGTTGCCGATCCAGCGGGCGGTGAGGGGGGGGATTCTATCTGTATGGCGCTCGAGCAGCGCTTCGGCGGCCTTTTGCACGAGCGGCAGCATCGCCGCATCGCGCACGAGGTCAGCGACCCGCATCCGTGCGAGGCCGGTCTGACGGGTGCCGAGCAGCTCGCCCGGGCCGCGCAGTTCGAGGTCGCGCTCGGCGATGGTGAACCCGTCGTTCGTATCGCGGATGGCGTTGAGCCGCGCGCGTGCGAGCGGACCGAGCGGTGCGCGATAGAGCAGCACACAGCCGCTCTCGTGCGCGCCGCGACCGACCCGGCCGCGCAGTTGATGCAGCTGCGCGAGGCCGAGCCGCTCGGCGTTCTCGATCACCATCAGTGTGGCGTTCGGTACATCGACGCCCACCTCGATCACGGTGGTGGCGACGAGCAGCTGGATGCGGCCCGCCTGGAACTCGAGCATCGCCGCGTCCTTGGCGCGTGGTGGCATGCGGCCATGCACCAACCCTACGCGCAAGCCCGGCAAGGCAGCGGTGAGCGTCGCAGCGGTCTCCTCGGCGGCTTGGCAGCGCAGCTCCTCGGATTCGTCGATCAGCGGACAGACCCAGTACGCTTGCCGGCCCTCGCCGCAGGCGGCTTCGATGCGCGCCACCACTTCGTGACGTCGGGTCTCTGCCGCGACCACGGTGCGCACCGGAGTGCGTCCGGGCGGCAGCTCGTCGATCGCCGAGACATCGAGGTCGGCATAGGCGGTCATCGCGAGCGTGCGCGGGATGGGCGTCGCGGTCATGATCAATTGGTGCGGCAAGCGCCCCTCGCGCTCGCCCTTCTGCGCGAGCCGCAGCCTTTGTTGTACGCCGAAGCGGTGCTGCTCATCGACGATCACCAACGCGAGGTCGTGGAACTCCAGTCCGTCCTGGAAGAGTGCGTGGGTGCCGACCACCACCTGCGCTTCGCCGGAGGCCACGAGTGCCAGGGCGCTGCGCCGGGTACGCGCCGGTTGTGAGCCGCTCACCGATGCCACGGTCACCCCCAGCGGGCGGAACCAGGCTTCGAAGTTGCGCCGGTGCTGTTCGGCGAGCAGTTCGGTCGGCGCCATCAGGGCCGCTTGCCGACCGCTGCCCACGGCGCGCGCCGCCGCTGCCGCTGCGACGACCGTCTTGCCGCTGCCGACATCGCCCTGCACCAGGCGGACCATCGGCTGGTCGAGCGCGAGGTCGGTGTCGATGTCGGTGAGCGTGCGCCGCTGCGCGCCGGTCAGCGCGTACGGCAGGCTGGCGACGAAGCGGGCCTCGAGCCCGGCGGGATCGGCGAGCGGCCAAGCGGGGTCTTGGTGTGCGTCGGCGCGCAGCCGCCGCATCACCACCTGGTGTGTGAGCAGTTCCTCGAAGGCGAGCCGCTGCTGCGAGGGATGGCTGCCCGCGTCGAGCTCATCGAGCGGTGCGTCGAGCGGTGGCCGGTGCACGAAGCGCAGGGCATCGCGCAACGACGGTAATCCGGGAGGCAGCGGCAACCCGGGCGGCAGCCAGTCGCGCACCCCCGCGGTCTCGAGTTCGCGAAGCGCCTCTCCGATCAGCATCCGCAACCGACCCTGTGTCACGCCTTCGGTCATCGGATAGATCGGCGTCAGCGCATCCTCCGGCGGTCGTTCGTCGGGCGCGACGCGCCGGTATTCGGGATGCACCATCTCGAGGCCGATCGGACCCCGGCGTACCTCGCCGAAGCAGCGGATGCGTGTCCCGCGCGCGAGGCCTTGCTGCTGCGCAGCGGAGAAATGGAAGAAACGCAGCGTCAGGAAGCCCGAACCGTCGGCGATGCGGCACAACAGCTGCCGACGACGACGGAAGGTGATCTCGGTGAGCTGTACCTCGCCCTCCACCACGCCGCGGGTGCCGCCGACGAGGCCGCCGATCGGCAGTACGCGGGTGCGGTCTTCGTAGCGCGTCGGCAGCACGAAGAGGAGATCCTGCACCTGTTCGACGCCGAGGACGGTCAAGCGCGCAGCGAGCGCCTCGCCGACGCCGCGCAGTGCGGTGACGGGTCGTTGCTCGCGCGGCTCGCTCATCGAGGCTCGCTCATTGCACATCGCTCACGGGCGGCGAGGGCGGCGCCCCGTCGCGTCAGTCGAGGTGGAGGATGCAGTCGATCTCCACGCGTGCGCCTCGCGGCAGCTGCGAGACACCGACGGTGACCCGCGACGGCCAGGGCTGCGGCAAGTACTGCGCCATGATCTCGTTGACCTTGCCGAAGTTGCCGAGATCGGTGAGGTAGATGGTGACACGCACGGCGTGCGCCAAGGACCCGCCTGCGGCGGCGGCGACGGCTTTGAGGTTGTCGAACACGCGACGGATCTCCAGCTCGATGTCGCCGGTGACCAATTGGCCGGTGACCGGATCGAGCGGGATCTGTCCGGAGATGTAGACCATGGGGCCGACGCGCACGGCCTGGGAGTAGGTGCCGATGGCGGCTGGTGCGTCGGGGGTGCTGATGATCTGGCGGGTCATGTCGGATTCCTCATTCGTCTCGGGACCGGGTCGCCAGTGTACGCGACAGGCGCAGCACATCGGGCATGCGCCGCACCACGCGCATCACCTGGGCGAGGTGCCGCCGATCGCGCACCCGTACCTCGAACATGAGTTCGGAGGTCTCGCTGTCGCGTTCATGCAGCTCGACATTGTCGATGTTGGTGTTGGTGCCGGCGATCGCGGCGGCCACGGCCGCGAGCACGCCCACGCGGTTGGCCACTTCGAGCCGCAGGCCCGACACGAACTGCCTGGCACCGTCCGGCGCCCAGGTGACGGACAGCCATTTTTCGGGGTGTCGCCGGTAGTCCTCGACGTTGGCGCATTCCTCGCGGTGCACCGTGATACCGCGCCCGACGGTGAGGAAGGCCATGATCGGATCGCCCGGGACCGGGTAACAGCAGCGTCCGTAGGTCACGAGCATGCCCTCGGTGCCTGCGATCGCGAGCGGCGCAGGCGGAGCGCCCGCGGCGTGCTCGTCACCCTCCGCGCCGGCCGCTGCCGTCGCCGAGGAGCCGAGACGGTGCGCGATCAGCGGCGCGAGACGCTCGCCGAGACCGACCTTCTCGAAGAGTTCGTCGGCATCGGCCATGCCGAGCTCGCTGGCCGTCGCGGCGAGCGCCATGGGCGTGATGTCGCTGAGCGACAGGCGCAGCTCCGCGAGCGATTGGTTGATCAGACGCTGGCCGAGCTCGATCGCGTCGGAGCGGCGCAGACCCTTCAGGTATTGACGGATCGCGGCGCGTGCTTTGGCGGTGACGACGAAGTTGACCCATGCCGGATTCGGGATGGCACCCGGCGAGGTGATGATCTCGACCGTCTGACCGTTGCGCAGCTCGGTGCGCAGCGGCGCGAGGCGCCGGTCGATCTTGGCGGCGACGCAGCGGTTGCCGACGTCGGTGTGCACGGCGTAGGCGAAATCGACCACGGTCGCGTTGCGCGGCAGGCGCAGGATGCGGCCCTTGGGCGTGAACACATAGACCTTGTCGGGGTAGAGATCGACCCGGACGCTCTCGAGGAACTCCTCGGAGGAGCCGCTCTCCTGCATCGCGACGAGGTTCGTGAGCCATTCGCGCGCCTGCGCAGGGCCTGCGCCGCTGCCCGGTTCGCCGGCCTTGTATTTCCAATGCGCGGCGATGCCCGACTCGGCGACGAGGTGCATGTCGCGGGTGCGGATCTGCGCCTCGATCGGCAGGCCGTTCGGCCCGAACAGCGTGGTGTGCAGCGACTGGTAGCCGTTGACACGCGGGATCGCGACATAATCTTTGAATCGTCCGGGCATCGGCCGGAACGCCGCATGCACCACACCGAGCGCGCGGTAGCAGGCGTCAGGCCCTTCGACGATGACGCGTAGCCCATAGACATCGATGATCTCGTTGAGCGCCACGCGCTTGCGCAGCATCTTGCGGTAGATGCTGTAGAGATGTTTCTCGCGGGCGTCGACCTCGGCGTCGATGCCGGCGCGCTTGAGCGCTTCGGCCAACTGCGTGGCGATACGGGTCAGGAACTCGCGTTGGTTGCCGCGGGCGCGCTTGAGCGCTTTCTCGAGCACGCGGTAGCGCTGCGGATAGAGCGCCCGGAAGCCGAGGTCCTCGAGTTCGAGCTTCATGGCGTAGAGGCCGAGGCGCTCGGCGAGCGGCGCGTAGATATCGAGGGTCTCACGCGCGATCGCGCGGCGGCGGACCGTGCTCATGCCCTCGATGGTCCGCATGTTGTGCAGCCGGTCAGCGAGCTTCACGAGGATCACGCGCAGATCGCGCACCATCGCGAGCAGCATCTTGCGGAACGACTCCGCCTGCGCTTCCTCGCGGCTCTTGAACTGGATCTGGTCGAGCTTGGTGACGCCGTCGACGAGCTCGGCGACCGGCGCGCCGAAGCGTGCTGCGAGCTCTTCTTTGGCGATCGGCGTGTCTTCTATGACGTCATGCAGGATCGCTGCGACGATGGTGTCGGCATCGACGCGCAGCTCCGCCAGGATCTCGGCGGCGGCGACCGGATGGGCGATGTAGGGCTCGCCAGTCTTGCGTTTTTGGCCACGGTGCGCCTCGGCACCGAACTCCGCCGCTTGGCGGATGCGCTCGACCTGGTCGGCGGGCAGGTAGGCGCCGGCGGCGCTCAGGAGGTCCTTGAGACCCGGGGTCCGGCGGGAGCCGGGCAGCAGCCCGAGCAGCCTGTCGGTGTAATCCACGGCGTCCCCCTCCGCGGTGGCGGCCGGATCAGTCTCCGAGGCCGTACTGCGGCGCACGGAAGCCCGGGTCGGGTTCCGTGATGTCCGGCAGCAGGCTCGGCGGCGGCTCCGGCTCGGGCTCCGGCTCGAGCAGCATGTCGCGGGTGATGTGGCCGGCGGCGATCTCGCGCAGCGCCACCACGGTCACCTTGTCGTTCTCCCAAGGAACGAGCGATTCCGCGCCGTTGGAGAGGCGACGGGCGCGCTTCGACGCGAGGATCACGAGCTGGAAGATGTTGTCGACGTTCTGGAGGCAGTCTTCGACGGTGATTCGGGCCATGGGATGCGCCTTTTTGCGAGCAGTCGTACCGGGTCGGTGATGATAGCCGACCGGAGGGGGTGTCCGCCAGCCGGTTCAGTCCGCCAGCAGGTCCGCGAGCAGGGGCGCGAGGTCGCGTCGACCGCGACGCAACGCATCGCCGCGCCCGGCGAGGATGGCCTGTAGGTCGGCGACCGCCTGCCCGAAGTCGTCGTTGACGACCACGAAATCGAATTCGGCGTGGTGGGTCATGTCGTCCACCGCATCGGCGAGCCGCCGCGCGATCACGGCGTCGTCGTCGGTGCCGCGGCCGCGCAGGCGGGCCTCGAGCGCGGTCCGCGAGGGCGGCAGGATGAAGATGCCGGTGCAGCCCGGTTGGTCGGTGACAGGGTCCTGGGTCCGCTCGCGCACCTGTCGCGCGCCCTGCCAGTCGATCTCGAGGATCACATCGTGGCCGGCGCCGAAGGCGGCCGCGAGTGCGCCACGGCTCGTGCCGTAGTAGTTGTCGAACACCTTGGCCCACTCGAGGAAGCCGTCGGCGGCGACCAAAGATTCGAACGCGGCAGCCGTGACGAAGTGGTAGTCGCGGCCGTCGACCTCGTTCGGTCGCTGCTTGCGCGTGGTGTGCGAGACGCAGACGCGCAGGTTCGGTTCGCGCGCGAGCAGTTCGCGCACGAGGCTGGTCTTGCCCGCACCCGAGGGCGCGGCGATGACGAAGAGGCGCCCGCCGCTCATTCGATGTTCTGCACTTGCTCGCGCAGCTGCTCGATCAGCACTTTCATGTCGACCGCGAGGCGCGTCGAGTCGAGCTCCTGCGACTTCGATGAGAAGGTGTTCGCTTCACGGTGCAGCTCCTGCATCAGGAAATCGAGCCGCCGCCCGCCGGCCTCCTCGCCATCGAGCACGCGGCGGATCTCGGCGAGGTGGGCATCGAGACGGTCGAGCTCCTCGTCCACATCGGCGCGCTGCAGCAAGAGCGCGACCTCCTGCTCGAATCGCGTGGCCTCGACGGTAGCGCCGAGCTCGGCGAGCCGGGCCTGTAGACGATGGTGCGCCCGATCGCGCAGTTCGGGCAGCTGGGCGCGGGCCGATCCGATCAGGCCGACGAGCGCCTCGCAACGCTGCAGCACGAGTTCGCGAAGCCGCTCCCCTTCACGGGCGCGCATCGCGACGAGCTCGTGCACGCTGTCCTTGAACAGCGCGCGCGTGGCGGCGGCGAGGGCGTCGTTGTCGGGCGCGCTGTCCTGCAGCACGCCGGGCCAGCGCAACACGTCGATCGGATCGAGCGAGACGGCGGTCCCGCCCGCCCGCGAGGCGATGTCGCGTACCCGCTCAAGCACGCGCTTGAGCGTCGCTTCGTCGACCTGCAGCTCACGCTCGGCTTCGCGGGTGGCGCGCAGATGCACGGTGCAGTCGACCTTGCCGCGGCGCAGCAGCTTCGGCAGCGTCTGGCGCAGCTCCCCTTCGAGGCCGCGCAGTTCCTCCGGCAACCGGAACCCCGGTTCGAGATAACGGTGGTTGACGCTGCGCACCTCGCAGGTCAGTTGGCCCCAAGGGCCACTGGCCTCGCGCCGCGCGAAGCCGGTCATGCTGTGGATCATCGGTGTGTCTCGCGTGGATACGGGGCGGAGTGTATAAAGCGCCCAGTGTAGCCGACGCCCCAGTCCACGCCCTCAAGCCCCCACGCCCCCGAGGCCCCCAGCATGTTCATCCGACCGAGCGGCCGAGCCGCAGACGCGCTCCGCCCTGTGACCTTCGTCCGCGCCTTCACCCGCCATGCCGAAGGCTCGGTGCTGGTGTCCTTCGGCGATACGCGGGTGCTGTGCACGGCGAGCATCGAGGACGGCGTGCCCGGTTTCCTGCGCGGTCGCGGTCAGGGCTGGGTCACGGCGGAGTACGGCATGCTGCCACGCGCCACGCACACCCGTTCGCCGCGCGAAGCCGCCAAGGGCAAGCAGACGGGCCGCACGCAGGAGATCCAGCGGCTCATCGGTCGTAGTCTGCGCGCGGTGATGGACATGAGCGCGCTCGGCGAGCGCACGGTCACGCTCGACTGCGATGTGCTGCAGGCCGATGGCGGTACGCGCACCGCGGCCATCACCGGCGCCTATGTCGCCCTGGTCGACGCCTGCGCGGCGCTCGTCGCTCGCGGTGCGCTCGCGACCTCGCCGCTGCATGGGCAGGTGGCCGCGGTGTCGGTCGGCATCTGCGGCGGCGTGCCGCTGCTCGACCTCGATTACGCCGAGGATTCGCAGGCCGAGACCGATATGAACGTGGTCATGAAGGACGGCGCCGCGTTCGTCGAGGTCCAGGGCACGGCCGAGGGCCACGCGTTCCGGCGCGACGAACTCGACGCGCTGCTGACGCTTGCCAGCGAGGGCATCGCGCGCCTGCATGCCGCGCAGGCCGAGGCGCTCGCCGTGCCGCTTGCGTTGCCGCCGCCATCTCCCAAGAAAAGATGACACTGCGTCGCATCGTGCTCGCCACCGGCAACGCCGGAAAGCTGCGCGAGTTCAGTGCGCTGCTCGCGCCCGCGGGGTTCGCCTTCGAGCCGCAGTCCGCATTCGGCATCGAACCGCCCGAGGAGACCGGCGACACTTTCCTCGCCAACGCGCTGCTCAAGGCCCGCTACGCGGCCCGCCACTCGGGCTTGCCGGCGATGGCGGATGATTCCGGGCTCGAGGTCGATGCGCTCGGCGGCGCGCCCGGTGTGCGTTCGGCACGCTACGCCGAGGACCTCGTCGCCACGATGCCCCGCGACGAGGCCAACTGGCGCAAGCTCCTCGCAGCGCTCGAGGGTGTGCCGGAGGCCGAGCGCACGGCGCGCTTCCGTTGTTGCATCGTGCTGGTGCGCGATGCGGACGATCCTTCGCCGGTGGTCGGCGAGGGGACCTGGGAAGGACACATCCTCGGGGCGGCGCGCGGCACGGGCGGTTTCGGGTATGACCCGGTCTTGGCACCGCGCGACGCGCAGTTCGGTGGTCGCAGCGTCGCCGAGCTCGACGCCGCCGCCAAGAACCTCCACAGCCATCGCGCCGCGGCCCTGCGCGCGCTGCTCGCCGCCTGGCAGGCGTCATGACCGCACCCCCGTTCGGGGTCTATGTGCATTTCCCGTGGTGCGTGAGCAAATGCCCGTACTGCGACTTCAACTCGCATGCCTTGAAAGATGCCGTGCCCGAGCGGCAGTACCTCGATGCGCTGCGGCGTGATCTCGAGCACCAGCTCGCCTCGCCGCTCGCGCAGGACACGCGGTCCGTGGTGTCGGTGTTCCTGGGCGGCGGCACGCCGAGCCTGTTCTCGCCGCAGGCCATCGGTGAGGTGCTCGCGATGCTGCGCGCGGCGTTGCCGTTCGCGCCGGACGTGGAGATCACCATGGAAGCGAACCCCGGTACGATCGAGCGTGGGCGTTTCACCGAGTACGCGGCGGCGGGCGTGAACCGTGTGTCGCTCGGCGCGCAGAGCTTCGACGACGCCCAACTGCGCAAGCTCGGCCGCATCCACGCCGCCGACGAGACGCGTATCGCCGCTGCGGAACTGCACGCCGCAGGGCTCGCGAACTTCAACCTCGATGTGATGTACGGCCTGCCGGGGCAGGACGCTGCGGGCGCGATCGCGGATATCGAGGCGGCGCTCTCGCTTGCGCCGGCGCAGGTCTCGCACTACCACCTCACGCTCGAGCCCGGTACGCCGTTCGCCGCGAAACCGCCGCCCGCGCTTCCCGACGACGAGAACACCGAACGCATGCTCGAAGGTTGCCAGTCGCGCCTCGACGTGGCGGGTTACGCGCGCTACGAGGTGTCGGCCTATGCGCGGCCCGGGCGCGAGTGCGTACACAACCTCGTGTACTGGCGGTTCGGCGACTATCTCGGGCTCGGCGCTGGCGCGCATGGCAAACGGAGCCTGCTCGATGCAGCGGGGCGCGTGCGCGGCATCCATCGCACCGAGCAGGTGCGCGAGCCGCGCCGCTACCAACGCGATCCCGCCGCGACCCTGAAGGTCCGCGAGGTCGACCTTGCGCAGCGTCCGTTCGAGTTCATGCTGAACGCGCTCCGGCTGACCGGCGGTATCGAACGGAGCTTGTTCGAGGTGCGTACCGGTCTGCCTTGGTCGACCGTCGCCCCGCAGGTCGAACGGGCGATCGCCTCGGGTCATCTGGAGATCGAGGCGGGGCGTGTCCGGCCCACGCCCCGGGGAATGCACTTCCTGAACGACCTATTGGTGGAATTCCTACCCTGAAGCGGTAGCAATCATGCACAGCCGGGGAAAAACCCTTATCCGATGTCGAGAAACATGGTTTTCTTCACTGGCTTGTCAAATTATTTTATGTAAATTACTGATTATAAAGGATTAAATGCCGCTTGAATTTATGGGTGTTCGGCACGAAAAGTCGGAATCCCTGCGGAAAACCATCACTTTCTGGTCAAGGCTCCACAGAGTTATCCACAGACGACCCGCCCCGCAGGACCCGCGGATTCAGCGGCGCTTGTGAACACACCGCCCTGTCGTTAGACTGCGCGACCGTTTTTCTCCTGCACGCCCCGGAAGTCTGGCCATGAAAGCGTCGGTTCACCCCGAATACACCGAAATCAAGGTTTCTTGCTCTTGCGGGAACACCTTCAAGACCCGCTCTACCCTCGGCCAGGACCTGCAGGTCGAAGTCTGCTCGAGCTGCCATCCGTTCTACACGGGCAAGCAGAAGATGCTCGACACCGCGGGTCGCGTCGACAAGTTCCGCAAGAAATACGCCGCCGCTGCGGCGCGCTGAGACCGCTCGCGGGGGTCCCCCGCCGACCGGGAACTTTGGTAGCGTGGGCCACTCCCATCTACCGATGAACACCCGCATGCGCCGCCTGTTGCTCCCGCTTCTTGCCGCGTTCGCGGTCGTGGCCGCGCCCATGGCGACCCCGCAGACCGCGAAGACCAGCTCCGCCTCGCGCAAGGCGCACGAGCAGATCCTGAAGGCCTATGGCGTCTATGCCGATCAGGGGCTGCAGGACTACATCAACGAACTCGGTCAGCGCATCGCGCGCCGCAGCACGCTGCCGGACGCCGAGTGGGTGTTCGTCGTGCTCGACGACGACTCCATCAACGCCTTCACCACCGGTTGCTGCTTCGTCTATCTGCATCGCGGCCTGCTGCTGCACCTGAACTCGGAGGCCGAGCTCGCCTCGGTGATCGGCCACGAGATCGCGCATGTCACCCAGAAGCATCCGCAGAAGCGCCAGACGCAGGGCATCCTCGCCTCGCTCGGCGCGCTCGCCGCGACGCTCTACACCGGTTCTGCTGCCGTGGCGGAGCTCGCCAACATCGGTGCGCAGGCCTGGATGCAAGGCTATGGCCGCGAGAACGAAATGGAAGCCGACCGGGTCGGGCTCTTGTTCTCCACCGCCGCCGGCTACCGGCCCGAGGCGATGGCCGAGGTGTTCGAGATGTTCAAGCGCGGCGAGCGCTTCGAGATCGATCGTGCGCGCGCCGAAGGTCGCCAGCCGCGGGTCTATCACGGGCTCTTCTCGTCGCACCCCGCGCCCAACGCCCGCGCCATCCAGGCGGCCAAGGCCTCGGCGAAGCTCGAGAAGGGGCCGACGGGCGGCTGGATCGACAACCGCGAGGCCTACCTGCGCCGCATCGACGGCATGACCTACGGTTCGAGCCGCGCCCAAGGCCTGGTCCGTGACAACCGCTTCTATCACGCGGAACTCGGCATCACCCTCGCCGTGCCACGCGGTTGGACCCTCGACAACCAGCGCGATCGGCTGCTCGCCTACACTCCGGCGCGTGACACCTTCATGCAGGTGACGGTCGAGGCCGTGCCGCCCACCCAGGGGCCGCGGGAGTTCCTCTACACCAAGCTCAAGGGCGCGGATGTGCGCAGCACCGAATCCTTCACCGCCAACGGGATGCAGGGCTTCACGGCTGTCACCTCCTCGGGCTCGCCGCTCGACAACGGCGCCGGGCCGGTGCGGTGGGCCGTGCTTTACCGCGGTAATTCGGCCTATCTCTTCGCCGGTGCGAGCCGCGCGTCGGCCCGCGGCGTGCCGGAGGCCGATGGTCTGTTCAAGTCGGTGGTCGAGACGCTGCGGGGACTGAAGCCCGCGGAGTTCCCGTTGGCGGAGCCGTTCCGGGTGAAGATCCGCACCGCTGATGCGAGCACGCGCCTCGAGGACCATGCGGCGGCCGTACCGGTCGAGCGCTTCCAGAAAGAAGAGCTGCAGCTCATCAACGGGCTCTATCCGAACGGTGTACCGAAGCCGGGGAGCCTCTACAAAGTGGTCGAGTGAGCCGATAGCGGGTGATCTGCAACACACCGCCTTGATTCCGTCACGCTGTCGTGTCAAGTTTCCACCACGCCGTTGCGCGTTAGCGACGGCGACCCCACACGATCATTCCACACGACGACGCGACACCATGGCCACCAAGACCTTCGAACTGCTCGACACCGCCTCCGGAAAGAAATCCACCCTGCCGGTCCGCTCCGGCACCGTCGGCCCTGATGTCATCGACATCGGCGCTCTCAACAAGGACCACGGGGTCTTCACCTTCGATCCGGGCTTCATGGCCACGGCGAGCACCGAGAGCAAGGTCACCTACATCGACGGCGATGCGGGCGTGCTGCTCTATCGCGGCTATCCCATCGAGCAGCTCGCGGCGCAGAGTTCGTTCGTCGAGGTCGCTTACCTGCTGAACTACGGCGAACTGCCTGATGCGAAGCAGCTCGCGGATTTCACCGTGAGCATCCAGCGGCACACGATGATCAACGAGTCGTTGCTGCGCATGTACAACGGCTTCCACTACGACGCGCACCCGATGGCGATGGTGAGCGCGATCGTGGCCTCGATGTCGGCCTTCTATCACGACTCGATGGACATCCATAACCCGCGGCACCGCGAGATCTTCATGCACCGCATCATCGCCAAGCTGCCGACGATCTCGGCGGCGGCGTACAAGCGGGCGCTCGGGCAGCCGTTCATCTATCCGCGCAACGATCTCGACTACTGCAGCAACCTGCTGCACATGTTCTATGCCGTGCCCTGCGAGCCGTATCACATCGATCCGCTCGCCGCCCAGGCGCTCGACCTGTTGCTGATCCTGCACGCCGATCACGAGCAGAACGCCAGCACCTCGACCGTCCGCCTTGCGGGCTCCACCGGCGCGAACCCGTACTCCGCGATCTCAGCCGGCGTCTCGGCACTTTGGGGTCCGGCGCACGGCGGCGCGAACGAGGCCGTGCTCGAGATGCTCGAGGAGATCGGCAGCGTCGACAACATCCCGAAGTTCCTCGCACAGGTGAAGGACAAGGCGAGCAACGTGCGCCTGATGGGCTTCGGCCACCGCGTCTACAAGAACTTCGACCCGCGCGCCAAGATCATCCGCGAGATGTGCCACAAGGTGCTCGCGAAGATGGGCCGTGCCGACAACCCCTTGCTCGAGCTCGCGCAGCGACTCGAGGAGATCGCGCTGAAGGACGAGTACTTCGTCTCCCGCAAGCTCTACCCGAACGTCGACTTCTACTCCGGCATCATCTACAGCGCGCTCGGTATCCCGCGCTCGATGTTCACCGTGATGTTCGCGATCGCGCGCACCGCAGGCTGGGTGGCGCACTGGCAGGAGATGATCAGCGATCCGGGCATGAAGATCGGTCGGCCGCGACAGCTCTACACCGGTCCGGTCAAGCGCGAGTACACGCCGATCACCAAGCGCTGAACGGGTTCCGTTCAGCCCGATCGCGTCACCCGGCTTCGATGAGCGCCGCGACCTCCGCCGCGTCGGCGCGGCGCATCGGTTTGCCGTCGACCGGTGACACCGGCGATTGGCGGATGCCATCGAGCGGGAACACCGCGATCTCCACAGGCTGGTCATCGACCTCGAGCCGCAGCGCGGGCTGTTGCACGATACGCTCGGCGGTGTAGCGCAGGCGCCGTTCGGCCACCTCGAACGGGATGCCCTGGTCCATCAGCCGCAGGCTGAGGGTCTCGACGCGCTCTGCGAAGGCATGCAGCAGCACGTCGTCGTGCTGGGTCGCGGTGCCGGCGAGCACCGGCCCGACGAGCCGTGGCTGGAACTCACGCAGCCTTTGCATGACATCGAGCGCCACCTGGCGCTGCGCGAACAGCGACTCCACATGCGACTCACCGCCGAACAGGCGTTGGTACTCCTGCAGCGCCTCCTCGATCTCGATGTTGCGCGGCAGCACGGAACCGTCGACGACGCCGAAGCGCTCGGCGGCCTTGCGCTTCGCGAAGAGGAAATCGCGCACGCCGTGTTCGGACATCACCCGTGCCGCTTCCTGCGCCAGTGCGCGACGCAGGTGGTCCGCGCGCGGCGAGGGCTTCTTCAAAAGATCGGCTCGGTGGTGGTGGGGTCGACGGTGCCGACGCCCGAAGTGCCGACGCCCGCCATCTCGTTGCCGCCGAGGATGCCGCCGGTCGGCATGCGATCGAGCATGAAGGTCTCGAAGATGCCGTCCGGATCGTCGACGCTCGCCAATTCGCCCGTCCCGAGCGAGATCCGGGCTTGCACCAGCCCTTCAGGCATCGGCCAGCCGCGCTGCGGCACGCCTGCGAGCGCGTCGCGCATGAAGTCCGTCCAGATCGGCACCGCGGTGCGGCTGCCTTCCTCGCCTTCGCCGAGCGGTTGGGCCTGATCGAAGCCCACCCACACGGTCGCGACGACGCTGCGGCTGTAGCCGTTGAACCAGGTGTCGCGCGATTCGTTGGTGGTGCCGGTCTTGCCGGCGATGTCGCTGCGGCCGAGTGCGCGAGCACGCACGCCGGTGCCGCGCACGATCGCTTCGCGCATGAAGTCGGTCATCAGCCACGCATTCGCCGCGCTGATGGCGCGCGGCGCGCGCAGCGCGTCCGGCAGGTTGCAGCCCTTCGCGCCTGCCGCATTGTCCTCGGCATCGCAGCCGGCGCGGCGCGGCGCCGCCTGGAAGACGACCTCGCCCTTCGGGTCCTCGATGCGATCGATGAACCAGGGCTGCACGCGGTAGCCGCCGTTCGCGAACACGGCGTATGCCGTGGCGACCTGCAGCGGTGTCGCGCTGTTGGTGCCGAGTGCGAGCGTGAGGTTGCGCGGCAAGCGGGCGCGCTCGAAGCCGAACCGTTCCGCCCAAGCCATGGCCGGTGACATCCCGACCGCCTGCAGCAGCCGGATCGATACGAGGTTGCGGGATTTCACCAGCGCCTCGCGCAGCCGCGTCGGGCCGTAGAATTCGCCGCTCGAGTTCTCCGGCCGCCAGGCCTCTTCCATGCTCGAGTCGTCGATCACGAAGGGTGCATCGAGGATCAGCGAGGCGGCTGTGAAGCCGTTCTCGAGCGCTGCGGAGTACAGGAACGGCTTGAAGCCCGACCCTGGCTGACGCTGCGCCTGCGTGGCACGGTTGAACTTGCCGGATTTGGCGTCGAAATAATCGAAGCCGCCGACCAGCGCGAGGATGGCGCCATCGTCGGGCCTCAGAGCGACCAGCGCCGAGGCGGCCTCGGGCATCTGCGCGAGCCGTGCGTTGAGCGACGGCGGCGCGGCATCCGTCGCGCCCTCTTTGTCCGTGGCCTTGGTGGCCGTGAGCGTCACGTAGACCAGATCGCCGCGCGCCACGATCTCGCTCGCGGCCTTGGGCGCTGCGCCGGTGCCGCCGCCGATCTTGCGGCGGGCCCAAGACAGCCCCTCCCACTCGATGTCGGCGTAGCCCTTGCTCCGCACATAGACCCGCGCCGTTTTCGGCCCGACCTTCACCACCACCGCCGGCAGCAACGGGTCGCTTGAAGGACGGCCGATCAGCAGGTCCTCGAGCATGTCCTCGGAGTCCGTCCCCGGCAGCGTGACGCGCTCGACGCCGCTGCGCCAGCCATGGCGCCGGTCGTAGTCGATGAGCCCGGCGCGCACCGCGCGGTTGGCCGCGGACTGCATGCGCGAGTCGACGGTCGTGTAGATCTTGAAGCCTTCGTTCTGCGCGGCAGCTCCGAGCCGCTTGACGAGCTCGAGCCTCGCCATCTCCGCGAGGTAGGGTGCCTCCACATCGAAGCTCTGGGCATGCTCACGCGCCCGCACTTTCTCGGCGATCGCACGCTGCTCTGCGGCTTCGTCGATGTGGCCGATCTCGCGCATGCGCCGCAGCACGTAACGGCGCCGCTCGGCCGCCGCGTCAGGATTGCTGATCGGGTTGTAGCGCGACGGTGCCTGCGGCACGCGGGCAAGCGTCGCGGCCTCGGCCAGCGTCAACTGGTCGAGGTCCTTGCCGAAGTAGTAGTCCGCGGCCGCGGCGACCCCGTAGGTGCGCTTGCCGAAGCTGATGACGTTGAGGTAGAGCCCGAGGATCTCCTGCTTCGAGAACTCGCGCTCGATGCGGTAGGTGAGGAACATCTCCTGCACCTTGCGTCGCCAGGTGCGATCCTGCGTCAAAAACAGGTTGCGGGCCGTCTGTTGGGTGATCGTGCTCGCGCCCTGCAGCCGCGAGCCGGGCACGAGGTTCACGAGCAGCGATCGTGCGATGCCGGGATAGTCGAAGCCGGAATGTTGGAAGAACTGATCGTCTTCGGCTGCGATGAAGGCCTGCCGGACCATCTCCGGGACCTCGTCGTAGGTCACCGGTATCCGTCGCTGTTCGCCGATCTGCGCGATCAGCTTGCCGTCGCGCGAGTAGACCCGCAGCGGCACCTGCAGTTCGATCTGCCGCATCGCCTCGACGCTCGGCAGCGAGGGTTGCACGAACACATAGGCGCCCGAGATCAGGGTGGCGACGACGAGCGCCATCCCGGCGAGCGCCGCGCCGGCCCAGAGGGCCAGTTTCTGGAAGGAGAATTTCACGGCACGCCGATATTACCGGATTGCAGGGGTCCGCTGACGAAGCGGCTGCCCCGGCGGGCGGTGCCGCCCCCGGCTGGGATATCCTGCGGGCATGGAGGATCTGCGGAACATCTTCTTGGTAGGTCCGATGGGTTCGGGCAAGACCGCCGTGGGCAAACGGCTCGCCCGTCGACTGCGCTTGCCGTTCGTGGACTCTGATCTCGAGATCGAGCGGCGTACCGGGGCTGACATCCCCCTCATATTCGACAAAGAAGGCGAGGCGGGGTTCCGCGCCCGCGAGTCGGCCGTCATCCTCGATCTGGCCTCGCAGCCGGGTCTCGTGGTCTCCACCGGCGGCGGCGCGATCCTGCTGCCCGAGAATCGCGCGGCGTTGCAGTCGGGCGGAACCGTGGTTTATCTAGAGACTTCGGTCGCCCGGCAGGCTGAGCGGGTGCGACGCAGCGCCCATCGGCCGTTGTTGGCGGGTGCCATCGATCCGGCGGCCCGCTTGGCCGAGCTGATGGCGCATCGTGCGCCGCTCTATGCCGAGGTCGCACATCTCACGGTCCGTACCGACGGCAGTCGCGTGCAGGACATCGTCGAGCGCATCGTCGCGGCTTTGCCGGGCCGTATACTCTGACCGTGGACCTGCCAGCTCCTGCCCTCACGGTGCCCTTGGGCGACCGCTCGTATCCGATCTACATCGGAGAGGGGTTGCTGCACGACGCCGCGCTGCTGGCGGCGCTGCTGCCCGCGCGTCAGGTCGCGGTGGTCACCAACGACATCGTCGGTCCGCTGTATGCGCCGCGCCTGCAGGCGACCCGCGCTGCCGCCGTCGGCAACGCGGCCACGCCGCTGCTCGAGATCGTGCTGCCCGACGGTGAGCGCCACAAGACGCTGCCCACCGTCTCGCGCATCCTCGATACCCTGGTCGCCAACCGTTTCGCGCGCGACGACCTCGTGGTCGCGCTCGGCGGCGGCGTGGTCGGGGACATGACGGGTTTTGCCGCCGCGTGCTACCAGCGCGGCATCGGTTTTCTGCAGATTCCGACCACGCTGCTCGCGCAGGTCGACTCTTCGGTCGGCGGCAAGACCGGCGTCAATCACCCGGGCGGCAAGAACCTGATCGGTGCTTTCCACCAGCCGCGCGCAGTGCTCGCCGATACCGCGACGCTCGTGACGTTGCCGCCGCGCGAACTGCGCGCTGGTCTCGCAGAGGTGGTGAAGCACGCCCTGATCTGCGATGCGGATTTCTTCGCCTGGTTGGAGGCGAACGCCGACGCGTTGCTCGCACTCGACCCTGCAGCGCTCGCCTATGCGGTGCAGCGCTGCTGCGTCATCAAGGCGGGCGTGGTCTCGCGCGACGAGCGCGAGGCCGGTGAACGGGCGCTGCTCAATCTCGGCCACACTTTCGGCCACGCCATCGAACAGGTGACCGGGTTCGGTCCTTGGCTGCATGGCGAGGCGGTGGGCGTCGGACTCTCGATGGCGGCGGGGATGTCGCAGCGTGCCGGTTGGATGCCTGCGGCGGATGCGGCGCGCCTGGATTCTTTGCTGGCACGGCTCGGGCTGCGCACCGAGGCGCGCGGTGCCGTGACGCCTGACGCAGCGCGTGCCGCGATGCAGCTCGACAAGAAAGTCCAAGGCGGCAAGCTGCGTCTCGTGCTGCTCAAAGGCATCGGTCGTGCCTTCGTCACCGCCGATTGGCCCTCGGACGCCTTCGAGGCGACGCTCGTGGCCCATCTGTCATGACCGCTGTGGTCCCGACCGGCGCGTCCCTGAACGACGCACCGCTCGCGCCCTACGCCGCGCACGACACCACGAGCCGCGGTCGCCGCGTGCCGGAGCCGCCGCCTGCGACCCGTGGGGAGTTCCAGCGCGACCGCGACCGCATCATCCACTCCAATGCCTTCCGCCGCCTCGTCTACAAGACCCAGGTGTTCGTGAACCACGAAGGCGATCTCTACCGCACGCGCCTCACGCACTCGATCGAGGTCGCGCAGATCGGTCGCAGCATCGCCCGCGCCCTGCAGCTCAACGAGCCGCTCACCGAGGCGATCTGCCTCGCGCACGACCTCGGCCACACGCCTTTCGGTCACGCCGGGCAGGACGCGCTCAACGAGTGCATGCGCGAATACGGCGGCTTCGAGCACAACCTGCAATCGCTCCGTGTGGTCGATCTGCTGGAGGAGCGTTACGCCGATTTCGACGGATTGAACCTCACCTACGAGACGCGTGAGGGTATCCTCAAGCACTGTTCGGCGGCCAATGCCCGCAGCTTGGGCGATATCGGCGAGCGCTTCTTGCGGCGCGAGCAGCCCTCGCTCGAGGCGCAGCTCGCGAACCTCGCCGATGCGATCGCCTACAACAACCATGATGTCGACGACGGGCTGCGCTCAGGTCTCATCGAAGTCGAGGCGCTGCGCGGCACGGCGCTGTTCGGCCGCGCTTATGACGAGACGCTCGCCGCGCACCCCGGGCTCGCGGGGCGTCGCCTCGTGCACGAGACCATCCGGCGCATGATCGGCAGGGTGGTGGGGGATGTGATCGCCGCCACGCGTGCGCGCATCGCGGCGGCCGCGCCGGCGTCGATCGACGAAGTGCGCGTGCAGCCCGCACCCTTGGTGTCGATGAGCGAGGCGGTGTACGCCGAGCACGCCGAGCTGAAACGGTTCCTCAACGCCAACCTCTATCGCCACAGCCGTGTGCTACGCATGACCGAGAAGTCACGCCGCATGCTGCGGGAACTCTTCGAGGCGCTGCTTTCGGACATCGACCTGTTGCCCGCCGAGCACCGGCGCGCGGCGGCCGAGGCCGAAGCCGCGGGCGGTCGCGCCGGCCGCGCGCGGGTGGTGGCAGATTATGTGGCGGGGATGACGGACCGCTTCGCCATCCTCGAGCATCGGCGCCTGTTCGACCCCGACGCGCGGTCCTGACGCCGCCCTTGCGGCGTCACCGGCTCAGAGCTTCGCCGCCTCGTCGCGCAGTTCGCGGCGCAGGATCTTGCCGACGTTGGTCTTCGGCAGGTCGTTCCTGAAATAGACGTGCTTCGGGAGCTTATAGCCGGTGAGCGCGGTGCGGCAGTGCTCGATGACCTGCTCTTCGGTGAGAGCCGGGTCCTTGCGCACCACGAAGAGGGCCACCGCTTCGCCCGAGTGCTCGCTCGGCTGCGCCACTGCGGCGGCCTCCAGGATGCCGGGATGCGTGACGGCGACGCTCTCGACCTCGTTCGGGTACACGTTGAAGCCGGACACGTTGATCATGTCCTTCTTGCGGTCCTCGATGTACACGAAACCGCGCTCGTCCATGCGGCCGATGTCGCCGGTGCGCAGCCAGCCGTCGGGCAGCATCACCTTCGCGGTCTCCTCGGGGCGGTTCCAATAGCCCACCATGACCTGGGGTCCGCGCACGCAGATCTCCCCGGACTGCCCGATGGGCAGCATGTTGCCGTCGTCGTCGGCGATGCCGATCTCGGTCGAGGAGATCGGCAGCCCGATCGAGTCGTTGAAATCTTCGGTGATCGGGTTGATGCAGGCGCCGGGCGAGGTCTCGGTGAGGCCCCAGGCCTGCGTCAGGATGCAGCCCGTCACCTTTTTCCAGCGCTCGGCGACCGCGCGCTGCACGGCCATACCGCCGCCGAGCGTGCAGCGCAGCGCGCTGAAGTCCACCGTCTCGAAGCCGGGCGTGTGCAGCAACGCGTTGAAGAGCGTGTTGACGCCGGAGATGAAGGTGAACCTGTGCTTCTTCAGTTCTTTGACGAAGGCCGGGAAGTCGCGCGGGTTGGTGATGAGGACGTTGGTCCAGCCGAGCCGCAGGAAGACGATGCAGTTCCCGGTGAGCGCGAAGATATGGTACAGCGGCAGTGCCGTTATCGCGGTGCCGTGCGTGTCGCGCGGCCAGGCGGGTTCCGTCCAGGCCGTCGATTGCAGGGTGTTCGCGACGATGTTGCCGTGGCTCAGCATCGCGCCTTTCGAGACGCCGGTCGTGCCGCCGGTGTACTGCAGGAAGGCGAGATCGTCGTGGCCCAGGTCGATCTGCTGCAGCGCATGGCGCGCGCCGGCGGCGAGCACATCGAGGAAGCGGTGGTGGCCCGGGAGCGACCATGCGGGGACCTGCTTGCGTACGGTACGCACCACGAAGTCGACGATGGCACCTTTCGGGAAGCCGAGCAGCTCGCCGACACTGGTCACCACCACATGCTTCACCTGCGTGCGGCCGATGACCTCCTGCAGCACATGCGCGAAGTTCTCGAGGATCACCACCGTCTCGGCGCCCGAGTCCTTCAGCTGGTGCTCGAGCTCTCTTGCGGTATAGAGCGGGTTGGTGTTGACCACCGTACCGCCGGCGCGCAGCACACCGAAGAGTGCGATCGGGTACTGCAGCAGGTTCGGCATCATGATGGCGACGCGGCCGCCGCGCTTGAGGCCGGTATGCTGCTGCAGCCAAGCACCGAACGCTCGGGTCTGCGCGTCGAGCTCGCGGTAGGTGATGTTGCGACCCATCTGCACGAACGCGACCCGGTCGGCGAAGCGCATGAAGCTCTCTTCGGCGAGGTGTGCGACGGAGCGGATCTGCAGCGGGTCGATGTCGGCCGGCACGCCGGGGGGGTAGGAATTGATCCAGTAGCGGGAGTAGGTCATGCGATGAACTCTAGCCGGGGGTCAGCGGGTCAGCAACGGCTTCAAGGCCGGCCACATGGTGTCGAGCATCATGGGCTGGGCTTTGGCGGTCGGATGCAGTCCGTCCGCCTGGATCATGCCCGGTTCCAGCGCGATCTTTGACAGGAAGAACGGCTCGAAGGCGAGTCGGTGCTGGCGGGCGAGGTCGCGGAACACCTTCTCGAAGCCTTCCGAGTAGCGTGCCCCATAGTTCGGCGGGATCTTCATGCCGAGCAGCAGCACCTGGGCGCCGGCATCCTTGGAGAGGGCGATCATCCGTTCGAGGTTGGCACGGGAGGTCTCGAGGGGTAGCCCCCGTAGCCCGTCGTTGCCGCCGAGCTCGAGGATGACGATGGCGGGACGGTGTACGGAGAGCGCTCGGGGCAGCCGCGCGAGGCCCCCGGTCGTGGTCTCTCCGCTGACGCTGGCATTGGCCACGCGGTACCCGTAACCTTGAGACTTCAGGCGGTTTTGGAGGAGGGCGACCCAGCCCTCTTGGGCCGTCAATCCGTACCCTGCGCTGATGCTGTCGCCGACCACCAGGATGGCGGAGGCGGGTTTGGCAGCGGGTGACGCGGCGACCGGCGCCATCGACAGCAACAGTCCAACGGACAGGGAAGCGATCAGTTTGAGCAACAAAGAAACAGTCCTCGAGGCACAAGATCTGGGTAAGGAGGTTAGCAGTCCGGAGGGGCCGCTCGCCATCGTCCGCGATGTGTCATTCCAGGTGCGTGCCGGAGAATCGGTCGCGATCGTCGGCGCCTCGGGCGCAGGCAAGTCTACGCTCCTCGCTTTGCTCGCCGGGCTCGACCTGCCGAGCTCCGGCCGGGTGCTGCTCGCCGGACAAGACCTGAACTCGCTCGACGAGGACGGCCGCGCCCGGTTGCGCGCCGAACGGGTCGGCTTCGTGTTCCAGTCCTTCCATCTCGTGCCGGCGCTGACGGCGCTCGAGAACGTGATGCTGCCGCTCGAGCTCGCCGGCCGCCGTGACGCCCGTGCGGGCGCCCGCGAAGCCCTCGAGCGGGTCGGCCTCGGTAGCCGCGTCGGTCACTATCCGCGCCAGCTCTCGGGCGGCGAACAACAGCGCGTCGCGATCGCCCGCGCGTTCGTGGTGCGCCCGGCGGTGTTGTTCGCGGATGAGCCCACCGGCAACCTCGACACGGTCACCGGTGGCCGTATCGCCGACCTGTTGTTCGATCTCAACGCGAGTTCCGGCACCACGCTGCTCCTCGTGACCCACGACCGCGCCCTCGCCGCGCGTTGCAGCCGCATGCTCGTCATGGAGGCGGGGCGGCTCGCCCCCGGCTGATATGGCCACCGTCAACGCCATCCCGCTCGCCCTGCGTCAGCTCGCCCGTGAGTGGCGTTCAGGTGAACTCGGCATCTTGCTGCTCGCGTTGACGGTCGCGGTCGCCGCGCTCACCGGCGTCGGGTTCCTCGTCGATCGCATCAAACAATCGGTCGCTTTGCAGGCCAACGAGGTGCTGGCCGCCGACCTGCGCCTCGAATCACCGCGCCCCATCGGGGATGCCTACGAGACCGAAGCGCGTCGCCGAGGCCTCACTGTCGCGCGCTCGACCTCGGTGCTCAGCATGGCGCAGCTGGGCGAGGCGACCCAGCTCTCCAATGTGCGCTTCGTCAGCGATGGCTACCCGCTGCGCGGTACGGTCGGCGTCTCGGGCACCGCCTTCGGCGCACCGATCGCCGTGTCTTCGGGCCCGCCGCGCGGCGAGGCTTGGCCGGACTCCAAGCTCCTCTCGACGCTCGGCGGCGAGGTGGGCGACACCGTGCAGGTGGGCGAGGTGTCGTTGCGCATCAGCCGAGTCCTCATCACCCGTCCAGACCAAGGTGGCGGTTTCGCCGAGCTCGCGCCCTCGATGCTGGTGCACCGTGACGATCTCGAGGCTGCGAAGTTGCTGCAGCCCGGTTCGCGAGCGAGCCAAGCCGTGCTGTTCGCGGGCCAGACGAAAGCGGTAGCCGATTTCAAAAAATGGCTCGAGGGTGCGCGCCAACGCGGCGAGCGGTTGCTTGATGTCAGCGAGGCGAGCCCGCAGATCCAGACCGCGACCGACCGCGCCGGGCGGTTCCTGTCGCTGGCGAGCCTGGTCGCCGTGCTGCTCTGCGCGGTCGCGGTCGCGATGGCGGCGCGTCGCTATGTGCAGCGTCATCTCGACTCGGTGGCGCTCCTCAAGACCCTGGGTGCGAGCCGCATGTTCACGCTCGTGGTGTCGCTGGTGCAGCTCTTCGTGATCGCGGTCGCGGCCTCGTTGCTCGGTGCTGCCATCGGCTACCTCGCTCAAGAGTGGTTGTTGCGGGCGCTGCAGGGGCTGTTGCGTGCCGATCTTCCGCCCGCGGGCTTCGCGCCGCTCGGCCTCGGCTTCATGACCTCGATCGCGCTGCTGGCGGGTTTCGCGCTGCCGCCGCTGCTGCAGCTCTCGCGCGTGCCTGCCATCCGCGTGCTGCGTCGCGACATCGGTGCGCCGACGCCGCTCGTCTGGCTCGCCTTCGGCCCCGCCGTGCTCGCGGTCGCGTTCCTCGTATGGTGGGTGGTGCGTGAGCCGCGCCTCTTCGCCGGCTTCATCATCGGTCTTGCGGTCTTTTTGGGTGTGCTCGCGGTCGCTGGTTGGCTGTTGGTGCGCGTCGCCGGTTCGCTGCGCGGGACGGTCGGTGTGTCCTGGCGCTACGGCATCGCCAACCTGAGCCGGCGTCGCGGTGAGAGCATCGTGCAGATCGTCGCCTTCGGCTTGGGCCTGATGGTGCTGCTGCTGCTCGCGGTCGTGCGCAACGACCTGTTGGCGGATTGGAAGCGCAGTCTCCCCGAGAACCTCCCCAACTTCTTCTTCATCAACATCCCGCCCGATGTGCAGGCCGAGTTCCGTACCTTCCTCGAGGCACGTGGTGCCGAGACCTCGCGCGCGCTGCCGATGATCCGCGCACGCCTCACAGACATCAACGGTCGGTCGGTGACCGACCTCACGTTCAAGGACGATCGCGGCGAGCGCTTCGCGAACCGCGACCAGAACATCACCTGGCAGGCCGATCTCGGCGATGACAACAAGGTCATCGAGGGCCGTTGGTGGACGAAGGCCGACCATGGAAAGCCCTTGGTCTCGATCTCCGACGAGTACCAGCAGGAGCTCGGCCTCAAGATCGGCGACCGAATGACCTTCGACATCGCAGGCGAGACGCTCGAGGCCGAGGTGGCGAGCGTGCGCAAGATCGAGTGGGACAGCTTCCAACCGAACTTCTTCCTCGTGTTCCCGCCGGGCCTGCTCGATGAACTCGCCGGTACTTGGATGACGAGCGCCTACCTCGACAAGGGCGAGGGACAGGTGGTCGCGGAGCTCGTGCGGCGCTATCCGAGCGTCTCGGTGTTCGACCTCGATGACATCCTCACGCAGGTGCGCAGCGTCATCGACAAGGCCGCGCTCGCCGTTCAGAGCGTGTTCGTGTTCACGCTGTTCGCCGGCATCGTCGTGCTGCTCGCCGCCGTGCAGGCCACGCGCGATGAGCGTCGCTACGAGAGCGCCATGTTGCGCACGCTCGGCGCGAGCCGCAGCACCGTCGCCCGCGGCATCCTCGCCGAGTTCACCGCGCTCGGGCTGCTGTCGGGCCTGCTTGCCGCGATCGGCGCGACCCTCGCGGGGTATTTCATCGCACGGGAGTTCCTCGAGGTGCAGTACGGCTTCGATGCGACGTTGTGGGTGGTCGGCCTCGTGGGTGGCGGCGCGTTGGTGGCCGCCAGCGGTTGGCTCGCCACGCGCTCCGTGCTGAAACAACCGCCGGCCAGCACGCTGCGCGGCGGCTGAGGCGGGCCGGGCGATGCGCGAACCACCCGTCCCGACCAAGCAAGCCAAGATGGTCGGCTGGTACAACGCCGATGTGCTCGCGCAGTCGGCGTGGATGATGACCGTCGCCAATCTCTTCGGTCGGCATTCGGACTCGCGCCTCATCGAGGCGCTCTCCAACCAGCCGCAGGGCGTGTTCCGCTTCGAGGCCGACGCATCGGACGGCGAGTTCTGGTTCGACTTCGTGAGCGATGTCGGTGATGGCTTCAACCCCACCTACACCGTGGCGCGCGGCATCGCCGCCGCAGAGCTCGATGTCGAGGGCGCGGATGGCGCCGTCGTACACACCCGCGCGGGCAGCGTGCTCGTGTTCGGTGGTGATCAGGTCTATCCGTATCCCACGCGGGGCGCCTACGAAGAACGCACCGAAGCCCCATACGCGGCAGCCTTCGCGGCCGCCGGTCGCACACCCAAAGTATTTGCCGTGCCCGGCAATCATGACTGGTTCGACAGCCTGATCGCGTTCTCGCGGCTCTTCTGCCGTCCCGAGCGCGGTTTCGCGGGTTGCGCCACCGGTCAGACCCGCAGCTACTTCGCGCTGCAGCTGCCCGGGGCCTGGTGGCTCTGTGCCGTCGACCTGCAGTTCGGTTCCGAGATGGACGAGCCGCAGGAGCGTTATTTCCGTGATGTCTCGGCGCGCATGCCGGCTGAGGCGAACATCATCCTCTGCGTGCCGAGCCCGCAGTGGATCTACGCCGAGAGCTATCCGGCGTTCGCCGGCTACTCCGACGATTCCTTGCGCGATCTCGAGGAGCGTGTGCTCGGTCGCAAGATCGCCGTGTTCCTCACCGGCGATCTGCACCACTACAAGCGCCACGAGAGCACCGACGGCCAGCAGAAGATCGTCTCCGGCGGCGGCGGCGCGTTCCTGCATCCGACGCATGTGCCCGAGGGCGATACGCTCCGCACCGGCCACAAGCTGCGCGCCACCTTCCCCGATGCCGACACTTCGCGGCGGCTGACCTGGCGGAATCTTCTTTTCCCTTGGCTGAACCCGGGCTTCCTGGGTCTCGTCGGGATCTTCTATCTGTTGTCGGCGTGGTTCGCCTCGGCGACCTTCGGGCCCGAGGATCTGACCTCGCTGCCGGCAGCGCTGTTGGCGGCTCTCGAAGGCGCGCTGCGCGAGCCGGTGAACGGTTTGTGGCTCCTGATGTTCGTCGCCGCGATCATCTTCTTCACCGACACCCACTCCAAGTGGTATCGCCTCATCGGTGGCTTCGCGCACGCCTGCGCGCACCTCGCCGCGGCGTTCTTCTCGGGTTGGTTGTCGCTGTGGCTCACGACGCAGGTGCTGGGGCTGACCTTCGGCTCGCTGCCACAGATGGCGCTCGCGGGCCTCATCACCTTCACCGTCGGTGCGTTCGCTGGCGCGCTGGTGATGGGCGGTTATCTCTTCCTGTCGTTGCGGTTCTTCGGTCGACACGCCAATGAGGCGTTCTCGTCGCTTCGCGTGCAGGATTACAAGCAGTGGCTGCGGCTGCGTATCGACGCCGCGGGTGCGCTCACCATCCACGCCATCGGCATCGACCGCGTGCCGCGCCGCTGGCGCGGGCCTGTCGAGCGGCCGGAACCTGACGATCCGCGCGCCACCGCACCGCGCCTCATCGACCGCGTGACCCTGCGGCCGTTGGGGCAGGGGCGCTATGGGGTGGGGCACACTCAAACAGACCACTCAAAGAGGGCAGCCCGATGATCTTCCGTTCCTCCGTCGCTCTGCTGCTCTGCGCTCTCAGCGCCAACGCCTTGGCCGAGACGGAGAGTTTCGTCTTCTACCGCCAAGACACGCAGATCGGTCGGCTCGTGGTGGAGGTCAACGGCAACGCCGCCAAGATCGACTTCGACATCAAGGACAACGGACGCGGTCCGACGGTGGCAGAGACGCTGACGCTCGATGCCGAGGGTCTGCCTGGCGATTGGAAGATCACCGGTACCCAGACCTTCGGCGGCAAGATCGACGAGGCCTTCCGGCGGCGCGGCGCCAGTTCGAACTGGAAAGACTCGGGCGGCCCCGGCAGCGCGAAGGGGGCTTCGAAGCTCTACATCGCGCAGAGCGCAAGTCCGTGGGCTTTGCAGCTCTACGCACGGGCGATCCTCAAATCAGGGGGTCCGCTCGATGTGCTGCCAGGCGGTACGCTCGCGCTGACCAAGGGTGAGCGGCTGATCCTCCAAGGCGCAGCAGGCGAACTCGCGGTCACACGTTACGATCTGACCGGGCTCGATCTCAACCCGACGATCATGCTGCTGGACGATGCCAACCGCCTGATCGCGCTCCCGTCTGCGAGCGGCGGCATGGTCCGCACCGGTTTCGAGGGCGAGAATGCGCGCCTGCGCAAGCTTGCGGCCGATTGGCAAAGCGCGCGGTGGGCGGTCCTCCAGCATGAGTCCGCAAAACGCTTCGACGGACCTGTCCGCCTCGTCAACGTCCGTCTCTTCGATCCGGTGGCGAAGCAGTTGACGGCACCCGTGTCGGTGGTCGTCAACGGGCGGACGATCAGCGGCGTACAGCCGGTCGACAGCCCGGCGACGCCGGGCGAGACCGTGATCGACGGGGCAGGCGGGACGCTCGTCCCCGGGATGTTCGAGATGCACGGCCACCTCGGTGAGAGCGGTGCGATGCTCAACCTGCTTGCGGGTGTGACCGGCGTCCGCGACATGGGCAACAGCAATAGCGTGCTCGATGCGCTCGACCGCAGGATCATCGCCGGCGAAGTGGCGGGACCGCGGATAGTGCGCAGCGGCTTCGTCGAAGGCAAGTCGCCCTTCAGCGCCAACAACGGCTTCGTCGTCGACAGCGAAGCGCGTGCGGTCGAGGCCGTCCGCTGGTACGCGGCGCGCGGCTTCACGGCGATCAAGATCTACAACAGCGTCAATCCGCAGTGGGTGCCGGCCTTGGTCGCGGAGGCGCGCAGGCTGGGGCTGCGGGTCATGGGGCATGTCCCCGCCTTCACCAGCGCAGACGCGATGATCGCAGCGGGCTACGACGAGATCACGCATATCAACCAGTTGGCGCTCGGATGGATCATCAAGCCCGGTGAAGACACGCGGACGCTGTTCCGCTTGACGGCGCTCGGTCGTCTGTCGGGGCTGGACCTCGACTCCGCCGCGGTGCAGTCGACGCTCGATACGATGAAAGACAAGGGTATCGCCCTCGATCCGACGATCGGCATCCACGAGAACCTGTTGCTCAACCGTGATGGCAGCATCGCTCCGGGTGCGACCGACTACTTCGCGAACATGCCGATCGGCGTGCAGCGCGACCTCAAGCAAGCGTGGTCGAACCCCGACACTTTCGGCGGCGATGCCAGTGCGAAAGTGGCGTTCGACAAGTTGATGGATCTGCTGCGTCGCGCGCATGCCAAGGGCATATTCATCGTGACCGGGACCGACACTGGCGGCTCTTTGACCTATCACCGCGAACTCGAACTGCTCGTCAAGGCCGGGTTCACGCCCGCTGAGGCACTGGCACGCGCGACGCTCGAGATGGCGCGCTACCTCGGCATCGACCAGACGACCGGGTCCATCGAGCGCGGAAAACTGGCGGATTTTTTCCTCATCCCCGGTGACCCGACCCGCGACATCAAGGCGATCAAGACCGTATCGCTGGTCGCGAAGGACGGAGTGTTCTATCTGCCGACCGAGGTGTATCCGCGTCTCGGCATCAAACCGTTCGTCGCCGTACCCAAGATCACCGGACCCGGCAAGGACTGACTGCGCGCGCCACTTCGCTACGCCTCACCGACCGCGCGACCCGAAGCCTGCAGGTGGCGGTCGATATCAGGCGGATTGGGGGCGGTCAGGCAGGGGCTGCACTCGAGGGTCAGGGCGGATAGACTCGGTACGTGATCGGGCCCATCGCAGGCCACGTGCCGGAGTTTTCAGGCCGGCTAAAGAAGATAAATAAACCGAGGGTCTTGATGATGGAAATACAAGTCGCACATCTGCGGATACAGGGCACCGATTTCATTTTCGTGCCGTTTTCATCGTCCATGGCCCGCCTGAGCGCGGCTGAGCAAAGCGCGGTGCTTGGCGAACTGCGCACTTTTTGCCGCAGCGCGGGACTGGTCGGGGAAGTCGTTCCGGTCTGGCAGGGTACGACAGGCACCTCTTACCTGTCCGACCCCCGACATCACGCTGCGCTGTCAAAGACGATCAGTCTTGAGGTTGTCCAACAGAAACTGAATCGGAGGCTCGCAGCGCCTGGGGCATCTGCGACGCTTGCCAGCGTGACCCGCGCAAGTTCCTCCGGCGCACAGGCCCCTACGCAACGCTCCGCCGCCAATCGGGTGGCGACGATGGTGTTCTCGGATATCGTCGGTTCGACGAAGCTGAAGCAAGAACTGGGTGATGCACGGTCGATGGAGGTCCTGAAGCACCACCATGCGCTCGTTCGGCAATTGCTGAAAGCCACGGCCACCGGTGAGGAAGTGTCGACTGCCGGCGACTCTTTCTTCATATCGTTCTCGATACCATCAGAGGCCGTTACGTTCGCGCTGCGATGGCAAGACAAGATCCGCGATTTCTCGCATGACGAAGGCGTGAACCTGCAAGACCGGATCGGCATCCATGTCGGCGAGGTGTATACGGATAATTCAAAATCCGCCGGTAAAGACTTCGATCTCAACGGTATCCAAGTCGACACCGCGGCGCGCATCATGTCCCTTGCGCAGGGAAACCAGATCCTGTTGTCCCAGTTCGCTTTCGTGAACGCCAAGCAGATGCTCGAGGGTTTCGAGTTCGAGGGTCTCAGTACGCTCGCCTGGCGTTCATACGGGCCGTATGTCGTCAAAGGAGTCGACATGCCGATCGATATCTACGAGGTCGGCGAAGCTGGGCTTGCCTGCCTAAAGCCGCCGCCGGACAGCGAAAAGGCCAAACGTTTCACTAGATGATGGTCGCTTGAGATCGTTTTTTGGCGTGTTTGGCACGGGCTGCAGGTAGCGAGCAATGGCAGTGCCGCTAGGCTGGACCGCTCGCCTTCCAGCGGGCGAGCCCACCGCTGAGTCAGCAGTATTGCCGATCATTCTGATGTATCTGGCCTGATTTGCAGGTTGATGCCTTTGACAACGTCGCTAGACTGGATCATGTCGATATGGGCATCAGGCGCTCGCGCAGGCAAAAAAGTATGATAAATTGTCATACCAATTCAGAGAGTTCCGCCATGGCTACGGTCAAGGTCGCCATCACCCTCGACAGCGGGACGCTGGAACGCGTCGACGATCTGGTGGCGCGTGAGATCTACCCGAACCGCAGCCGAGCCATCCAAGCCGCTCTCGAGGAGAAGCTGTCGCGCATGCAGCGCCGACGGCTCGCATCAGAGTGCGCGAAGCTCGATCCGAAGGCTGAGCAGGCGATGGCCGAAGAGGGTTTGGGTCAGGAACTCGACTCGTGGCCCGCATACTGAGGGGCGAGATACGCTGGGCGGACCTGAACCCCGTCCGCGGTCACGAGCAGAGCGGGATGCGTCCTGTGCTGGTGATCAGTCATGATGTCTTCAACGAACGATCAGGCACGGTCATCGCCATGGCGCTTACGAGCCAACCACCCCGCGCCGGGTTCCCGCTCAGCCTCGGCTTGGCAGATCGACGACTGCCGAAGCGTTCTTGGGTGAAAATCAGCCAGATCCGCACGCTCTCGGTCGAGCGGATCGGTGCGCGGCTGGGCAGAGCCTCGCCCGAGGAACTGACCCAAGTCGTGGAGGGGCTGACCGAGGTGATCGGGGACTGACGGCGATAGGACAGGTGGTCTTTGGCCGTCATCCGGTGATACTTTGGACCCCATGAAACTCAAGTCCTTGCGGGTCCTTCTGCGGCTCGCGCTCTGCGTGCTGCCGTTATCGGCGTGTGCCGACGCCTCCGACGCCGATACGCTGCGCAAGTTGACCGCGCTCGCCGAGCAGGGGTCTGCCGCCGCGCAGTACAACGTCGGTATGTTCCACAACAACGGTATCGGTACCGCCAAAGACCCGCGCACGGCGTTCCGCTGGTTCGAGCGCGCCGCCGCGGGCGGCGATGCGCTCGGCCACTACAAGGTCGGTTGCTACTACGCCGGGCAGTTCCCCGGCGCGGTCGGGGTGGACGAGGCGAAAGCGCTCACTGCGAAGACCGTCGCTGCGGAGGCCGGTTATTCGCTCGCGCAGGGCGATGTGGGGAACATCTACGGCAAGAGATCGGACTGGCCACAGGCCGTGAAGTGGTGGGCGGCCGCTGCCGAGCAGGGCTACGCACCGGCGGCGTACAACCTCGCGAACGCCTATCAGCGGGGGCAGGGGGTCCCGAAGGACCCGGTCAAAGCGCTGGGGAACATGCTGATCGTGGCGCGTCTGACGCCGGAGCCCATGCGTCCGCGCCTCGCGCCGAGCCTTGAGGCGATCCGCGGCACCTTATCGCCCGAACAGATCACCCAAGCCGAATCTGCCGCTGCTGCGTGGCAGGCGAATCCGTCGTCGCTGACGCTGCGGGCGAAGCGTGGGGTCGTCGAAGCGAAGGAGTTGATTCAATGACCGAACGCCACACACCGCCGACCAGCGGCATCACGTTCCCCACCAAGGTCGACGTGTGGTTGTTGTTGGTCATCGCCGGCGCCCTCGTCGCGACGCTCGCCAGTGTCTACACCGCATACCGCACGGATCCTGCGGAGGCGCGCTTCGCACTGCTGATCGGCGGTGCGACCTGGGCACTGGTCGCCGCATTGTGCGTCCCTTGCGATTACACGCTGGCCGAAGACCGGCTCATCGTGCGTGGTGGCATTCTCCGCTATCGTATCCCGTACGCCGATATCACGGACATCGCGCCCAGCCGCGGGATCTGGTCGGCACCGGCGCTGTCCTTGCAGCGTGTGAAGATCAGCTATGGACGTTTTGAGTCCGTGCTGATCTCGCCGCGGGAGCGCGAGCGGTTCATTGCGGAGTTGGAGAAGCGGGTGCAGGCAGCGAGCCGGGTATGAGGCCCTCGACCCGCACCTCGCTCGTCGGCATCGGTGCACTCGCGCTGCTGAGCGCAGTGCACTGGGCGCGGGCGCAGCACTTTGATGGTCCGCCGCTGCTGCTTTACCTGTTCGGCGTGCTGCCGAGCTTCGCGGCCGCGATCGCGATCCCCGCCGTCGCGCTCGGCATGTGGCTCGAGTCTTTTCCCGCATCGTCGCATATGGTGCTCCGCAAGCGCTTCATGTGGCTCACGCTCTTCGCCGGTGCCGGTCTCATCCTGTGGGAGTTCGGTCAACAGTCGAGCCGCGCGCTGTTCTTCGATCCTGACGATCTCGTCGCCACGCTGGTGGGGCTGGTGGTGGGGTGGGGGCTCTTCGCGGTGGTATCCTCGAAGCCGCCATGAGCGACACCCCCAAGTCGGACCCGCGCGTCTTCTTCGCCTCCGAGCGCACGCTGCTCGGCTGGATCCGCACCGGCATCGCGATCGTGGGGCTGGGTTTCCTCGTATCGCGCTTCGGACTGTTCCTGCGTCTTCTGCCGATGCAGACGGGTGTCGTACCCGCGAGCCCGACAGGCGACTATTCGCACTACATCGGCGTCGCGCTCGTGGTGCTCGGTGCGCTTGGCATCGCGGTGGCGACGGTACAGCACGGGCGTTTCATCGCGACGCTACCGGCGGTCGACCGTCCGGCCGAGTACTCGCGCGGTTGGGCGCTCTGGCTCGCCGGCATGCTCTCGCTCGTGAGCGTGATGCTTGCGTTGTATCTCGCGTTCGTGCCGGCCTGACCCAGATGCGCTCGCCCCTATGAACCTTTCCCTCGGCCTCGTCACGCTCGTGGTCCGCGACTACGACGAAGCGCTCGCCTTCTTCATCGGCAAGCTCGGCTTCGACATGGTCGAGGATCGCGACATGCCTGAAGAGCACAAGCGCTGGGTAGTGGTGCGGCCGCCGGGCGGCGGCGCGGGCGCGCAGTTGCTACTGGCGCGCGCGTCGACCCCGGAACAGCAGGCGCGCATCGGCTCGCAGACCGGGGGGCGGGTGGGGTTCTTCCTCTACACCGACGACTTCTGGCGCGACCATGCGCGGTTCACGGCCCACGGCATCGAGTTCGTGCGCGGCCCGGCGGAGCAGCCCTACGGCACGGTAGCGGTATTCAAGGACCTGTACGGAAATCTTTGGGATTTCGTGCAGCTCAAGGACGCGGCTAGCGCCCTGTGACCGTCGAGGTCAGGGCGACTGCCGCCACCTGACCACCGGAGCGCACCCGGATCCCACGTATCGGCCGTCGCAGACGGCAAAGTCAGGACAAGAATGGCCAAGCCCGGCGGCGGGCCCGGGCGGCGTCACGAGGGGTCTCGCACTCAGCGCTTGTCGCGTCGGTCTTCGCGTCGATCATCACGACGGTCTTGTGACCGGTCGGTGCCGACGCCGCGCTCGCCGCGGTTGGTCCTGCGCTCCCCGACGGTGCGGCGCTGGTCCGGGGTGAGCACGCCGTCGCGGCGGTCACGGTGGCGATTGCGCGCGTCCGTGGTCTGGCGCTGCGCTTCCTCGTAGCGCTCGCGTGCGGCGGCGTAGCCCGCAGTGCCGGGGACGAGGCCTTCGAGCGCTCGCCGCGCCACGCCTTCGCGTTCCTCGAGCCGCGCCATCGCCACGCGGTTTTCCTCGTCGATCGCGCGCAGTTGGCCGCGCTGCGCATCGTTGAGGCCGAGGCCTTCGTAGTCCCGGTCATCCATCGCGCGGCGCTCACGGTCCCGGTCGCGATCGCCATCGCGACGTTCGGCGCCCGGGCGCTGGGCGGCTTGGGCGTCGGCGAGCGGCGCGGCGGTGGTGAGCGCGAGGGTCAGGGCGAGAGCCAGCGCGAGCGGTGCGGTGCGGGGCATCATGGTCGGTCTCCGGGTTGAGAAAGGGCACATACCGGGATGACACCACGGGATGTGGGTCGGTCGCGATACGCTTTCGTACAAGGCGCCCGGGTGCTCACCTTGCCCACGATCCGGGCGGGTGCAATGCTGCGGGCATGAGCGCATCACTCCACACCTTCGACGCCGCGCTGCCGCACGGCATCACCCTCGTCTGCCGGACCAACGACGCGGCGCTCGCCACGGGCCGCGGGCCCACCGCCGGTCTGCCGCGGGTCTTGTTACTGCACGGCTTTCCGGAGGGCGCCTTCGCTTGGGACGAGACCCTCGGGCGGCTCGCGGGCAAGGCGATCGCCGTCGCGCCCGACCTTCGCGGCTTCGGGCGCTCATCGTCGCCCGTCGAGGTCGAGGCCTACCGCGCGCGGCACATCGTGCAAGACCTCGTGGCGTTGATCGGGTCGGTGACCGGCACGGCTGGTTCTCCCGGCGCGCCCCTCGACCTTCTGGTCGCGCACGACTGGGGCGGTGCGGCGGCGTGGAACCTCGCCGCTGCGCGACCAGACCTGCTGGCGCGGCTGATAATCCTCAACTCGCCGCATCCGGTGACCTTCCTGCGCGAGCTGCGTCATAACCCGGCGCAGCAGGCGGCGAGCGCCTACATGAATTTTTTGTGCCGGCCGGACGCAGCGGCACTGCTTGCGGCGGATGACTATGCTCGGCTGTGGCCGTTCTTCGAGAGGATGGGCAGCGGTGCGGGCTGGCTCACGCCCGCGCTGCGCGACCGATATCGCGCACACTGGACGCTCGGGCTAGAGGGCGGGCTCAACTATTACCGCGCGTCGCCGTTGCGGCCAGCGGCACCGGCAGGCGAGGCCTCGGCAGGCGAGGGCTCGGCGCTCGATGCGGTGCAGATCCCCGATGGGCTCGCCACGGTGCGCGTGCCGACCACGGTGTTGTGGGGGGAGCGGGACCATGCGCTGCTGCCGGGCCTGCTCGAGGGTCTCGAGCGCTGGGTACCCGACCTGCGCGTGGTGCGGGCACCGGACGCGAGCCACTGGATCGTGCACGAGCAGCCGACGCTCGTCACCGAGGAGATCCTGCGCGCGCTCGCGCGTTGACGGAGCCTTCGTCTCAGCGCTCGATCATCGCCATCGCGCGTTCGGAATAGCGTGGTCCGCTGGCGGCGCCGAGGGCGTCGAGCTCGGCGATCTCCGCCGGGGTCAACATGAGGTGCACGGCTTCGGCGTTGACTTCGAGGTAGCTACGGCGCTTGGTGCCGGGGATGGGCACGATGTCCGGGCCGCGTGCGAGCAGCCACGCGAGCGCCACCTGCGCAGGCTTGGCCTCGTGCTGCGACGCGACCTTCTCGATCGCGGCGAGCAACGCGCGGTTGCGCGTGTAGTTCTCGCCTTGGAAGCGCGGGTCGTTGCGGCGATAGTCGTTGGCCGGCAGCGTGCTGGGGTCCTCGGGCAGCGCGCCGCCGAAGAAACCCCGTCCGAGCGGGCTGTAGGGCACGAGTCCGATGCCGAGTTCGCGGCAGGTTTCAAGGACGCTCGAACCACCCTCGAGCGGACGGTCCTCGAGGTTGCGCTCCCACACCGAGTATTCGCTCTGGACCGCGCTGATCGGATGCACGGCGTGCGCACGGCGGATCGTCTCGGCGGACATCTCGGAGAGGCCGAGGTAGCGCACTTTGCCGGCCTTCACCTGCTCGGCCATCACGCCAACCGTCTCTTCGATGGGGACGGTACGGTCGCGCCGGTGCTGGTACCAGAGATCGATGTGGTCGGTACCGAGGCGTTGCAGGCAGCCCTCGAGCGCGCGCCGCACATTCTCAGGGCTGCCGTCGACACCGGTGATCTTGCCGTCCATCGAGAGGCGGAAGCCGAACTTGGTGGCGATGATCGCACGCTCGCGGCGGCCTTCGAGCGCCTTCGCCAAGAGGACCTCATTGGCGCCCGGGCCATAGACCTCGGCCGTGTCCAAGAAATCGATGCCGAGGTCGAGCGCGCGGCGGATGGTCGCGATGCCTTCGGCTTCGTCGGCAGCGCCGTACACATCGGGCATCCCGGCGATGCCGGTCATCCCCATCGTGCCGAGGCCGATCGTCGAGACTTCGAGCCCCTGGCTGCCGAGCTTGCGTCGTTGCATGCTCACACGCCGCCCAGGAAATCCTGCTTGCCGAGCTCGACGCCGGCCTGACGCAGCAACGCGTAGACCGTGGTCAGGTGGAAGTAGAAGTTGGGCAGCGTCCAGCGCTGGATGAACGGAAGGCCATCGAGCGACAGCGTGCGGGTGCGCAGCGGTACGGTGATGTGGCGACGCTCGGCGCCCGCCAGCGTGTCGGGCGTCAACGCGTCGAGCAGCGCGATCGTGCGCGTGACGCGGCTGCGCAGGTCGGCGAGGCTCTGCTCGTCGTCCGGCATCTTCGGCGGGTCTATCGCAGCGAGCCGATACGCGCTGTTCTTGGCGAAATCGCAGGTGAGCTGCACCTGGCGCGTGAGCGTGAACATGTCGGGCGCGAGGCGCAGGCCCTCGATGACGCCCGCATCGAGCTTCTTGGCGACGGCGAAGGCTTCGGCTTTCTCCAGCATCTTGTCGAGCTGGCGCAGCAGCGGCACGAATGCGCCGACGGTCATGGCATGGACGGTGAGGTCGTTGGCAGTGGTCATTTCGCGGACTCCTTGACGCGTTTGGCGTCTATCCAATCTTTGGTGATGGTCCAGGTGGTGGCGTTCGGGCGCGCATCGCCGAGCGGCGGTGGCGTCAGGTACTCGGGGTACCGCGTCTGCAGGATCTGCATCAGCTTCGGGGAGATCTGCGCGCGGTCGAAGGTGGAGAAGCCGGTGGCGTTGAAGATCATCACGCCCGGACGATCCCCCATACGCATCCAGGGCAAGAGGCCCGAGACGCGCTGCCATGCGAGGCGCGAGGGGCTGATGCGCGGGCCCTTCGGTGCGAGGAAGTCGGCGGCGGAGTAGAAAGTGTTGAAGATCTCCATCGCGTGGTACTTGCCGCCGATGTAGTCCTGGTAGGCGCCGGCGAGCGGGTTCTCATAGAAAAGCGGTACTTCACGCGAAGACACGAGCAGGTCGCCGTAGTGGCGCAGCGTGACGCGCGCGGGTCTGCCGTCGGCGTCGCGCGCGAACGAGGGCGCGCGCATGTTCACGGGGTCGTTGGCGACATGGATGACCTCGACCGTTTCGCCGGTCCAAGGGTTCTTCCACTGGTCGATGATCTCGCCCGTCGCCGGGTCGAGATAGACCATGATCTCGCGCGAGACGCTGCGGTAGCCCTCGCCGCGTGCCGGATCTTTATGGCGCTCGCACTGGCGGGTGTTGATGCCGACCACATCGAAGATATGCCGGTCCTTCTCGCCCGGGATGCGGCTGTACATGCGGCCTTCCCACATCCCGTAGCGCGTGACGCCTTGCTCGGTGGTGCCGCAGGTGAGTTTGGTGTTCCAGAGTACGGCGGCGTCGCCCTCGCGGGTGGCGGCTGGACCGAGCAGGTCGTCGTCGGCTGGTGCGGGCGGTGCGGCGAGCGCAGTCGCCAGCACGGTGACGGCAAGAAGAGCGTGCAAGGAGGTCATGGGGCGCATGGATCGGCTACCTTGAAGTGGAGCGCCGATTCTACTCCCGCGCGACGACCTCCATGAGGTCGGCCCGGCCGCTCATGCGGCGACCAACAGGCACTTGGCGAGTTTGCCGTGGAAGCGGCCGACGAGCCGCGCAAGGTGCAGCAGTGCGGTGAGCAGCAGCACGCCGACGACGAGGCTCGTGATGGCGACCAGGAAGGCTTCGATGCCGGAGAGCGGTACGGCGAGGGTCACCTCATCGCCGGTCGTCCGCCATCCGCTCGGCAGGTCGGCACCGACCGATTGCAGCACGCCCACGACGCTGCCGCCGAGCAGCCCGACACCGAGTGCGCTGATCGTGATCGCGACGGAGAAGTACAGCGTACCGATCGGCAGCATCAGCAGCTGATAGACAAGGGTCGTCCAGGTGCGTGGGTCCCTCAGCATCGCGCCGATGCGGGCGAGCCAACCGCCGTTAGCCGTCGGCTGCGCACGGCGCGGCATGCGCTCGCCGGTCAAGCCCTCGATGAGCCGCCCTTCAACCAGCGCGAGCACGCGCGTGAAGCCGATGAAGGCGACGAAGAAGGGGACGCCGATGATGAGGATGGCGAGGCCGAGCGACAACGAAACGCCGGTCACGACGACGGTGAAGTAGAAGATGCCGGTGACGAGCGTGACGAGCATGAAGACGAGAGAGGTCCAGCTGCGTGTGTCGCTCCACGCGCTGAAGAATCGGCGCATCGGTCCGGGGCGCGTCGCTGCGGCGTCAGCCACCGCTGCCGCGCCCGTGGCGGGGCGGCGCGTCGGCGACAGTGCTGCCTGCACGGTGCGCTCGGTGTCGCGGTAGGCGGCGGCGACATCGGCCGGCGAGCCGTAGCTGCCGGTGATCGCGCGCAGCACCGTCTCTTCGTTCTCTGTGGACCGTGCGGCGCACTCCGCGCGCAGGTGCTCTTCAGCGTCGCTCAGCGCGTCTTGGATCATCGCGGGGTCGGCGCCTTCGAGCGCCTGTCGCAACTGCGCGAGGTAGTCGTCGATGCGGTGCGGGGTGAGGCTGTGCTCGGCGGTCATGGCGTGGGGTCCGTAGGCGAAGAGGGGCCGGTGAACTGGTCGACGAAGTCGCGGGTGTGGCGCCACACGGCGCGCCGCTGCGCGAGTACGGCACGACCCTCGTCGGTGATGCGGTAGTAACGCCGCGGGGGGCCGGCGTAGGACGGCACGATGCGGCTCGACAGCCAACCGGAAGCGGCGAGCGAGCGCAGCACGGGGTAGAGGGTGCCTTCTTTGAAGATCGGCTCGCCCTCGTGGGCGCGCTGAAGGCGCTTCGCGATGTCGTAGCCGTAGAGGTCTTCGTCGGTCTCGGCCAGTACCCCGAGCAGCACGAGCGAGACCAGACCGGCGTTCAGGTCACGCTGGAATTTTCGCGAATCGTCGTCCATACCGATACTGTGGAGTACACGGTACTAGATGTCAATCGGTAACGGTGACTTTACTTATTATGATGTTTTTGCCAGCTTGCCAGGCCCTCGGGCCAGTCTGCGGGTGACGGGTGCTCGTAGGCGCGGTTGCGCAGCGCGAGGCCCGCACCGAGCGCATCGGAATACTCGGTGGCCGAAACGTAGTAAAAAAACGACAGTCGGCGAGCGGCGAACTTCCACCGGCCTTCATGCCGACGGTAGGCATCGTGGTACCGGATCGCGGCGACCATCGCCTTGCCCTTGCGGTTCATCTCGGCGTGCGAAAGCACGATGCCGCTCGCGCGGTCGGGGTTGTCATCGTCGAAGGTGATGATGCGGTCGTGGGTGACGTGGTTGCTCGGGCCGAGCACCGCGAAACGGCCGCAGAACATCTTCACGGCAGCTTCGAGGCCCGTCACATCGAGCACGCCATCATCCGAGCGGATAGCGATATCGGGCGTGAACAGCGCGGGCATGCCGTCGATGTCGCGATCGTCCATCACGAGCCCATAGCGGGCGATCAGCTCGCCGATCTCGGCCCGATCTTCCAGCCGGCGGATGCGTCGTTCGATGTCCATGCTCGAGGCCTCAGTGCGTGGTCTGTCTCGTCGGTCGCTCGCGGCATATCATGCCCCATTCATCTTACGGACTGCCGTCATCCGCCCACGCACCATGCACGAACGCATCGACCTTGACCTCGCCTCCGGCATCCGGCTCGCCGTCGAACGCAGGGGCGACGCCTCACGGACGGTGTTGCTCGGCCATGGCGGCGGGCAGACCCGACACGCCTGGGAGCGTACGGCGGTGAACCTGGCCGACCGCGGCTGGCGATCGGTCAACTATGACCTGCGCGGTCACGGCGACAGCGCGTGGCATCCGACCGGCGATTACCGTATCGACGCCTTGGCTGACGATGTCGCGGAGGTGGTGGCGCGCTGCGCGCCCGGCCGTGCGGTGGCGGTCGGCGCGTCGGTGTCGGGCATCGCCTCCTTGCTCGCGGTCGCGCAGCACGGTCCCAAACATTTCGCGGGTCTGGTGTTGGTCGATGTCGCGCTGACGCTCGATGTCAGCAGCATCGACCGCATCCTCGGATTCATGACAGCGCAGCTCGACGAGGGGTTCGGCAGCATCGATGAGGCGGCTGACGCGATCGCAGCCTACCTGCCGCATCGTCCCCGTCCGGCTGACCTGTCGGGGCTCGCGCGCAATCTGCGACAAGGCGCCGATGGACGCTGGCGTTGGCATTGGGATCCCGCGTTCGTGCGTGGGCCGCAATGGGCGGCGATCGAGCGGCACCGCGATCGGTTGTTCGATGCAGCGCGGCGGGTCACGGTACCGACGCTGTTGATCCGGGGCCGTCGCAGTGCGCTCGTCAGCGACGCCGCGGTCGAAGAATTCCTGGCGCAGGTGCCGCAGGCGCAGTTCGTCGATGTGGCCGACGCCGATCATATGGTCGTCGGCGACCGGAACGATCTTTTCGATGCCCGCTTGCTGGAGTTCCTCGATACGCTCGACTGCTGAGCGCGGGTCCGCACTGGGTTTTTTGATTCCCCCGTGGGACAATCGGAACTCTTGTGTGGTTCGAGGGTTCACCGGTGTCTCAAATGTGGACTGCCGCCCGAATGGCGATCTTCGCCAAGGTGGTCGATCTGAACGGCTTCACCGCGGCCGCACGGGCGCTCAAGGTACCCAAGGCGGGCATCAGCCGGGCGATCGCCGAGTTGGAGGCGGAACTGGGCTTGTCGCTGATGACGCGCACCACGCGCCGGCTGACGCTGACGCCGGCGGGCGAGCAGTTGCTGCCGCAGTGCCGCGCGATTTTGGAGACCACCGAGCAGGTCCGTCAGCGCGCCGCGGTGCTCTCGACCCAGCATGACGGTGCCTTGCGGGTGCTGGCTGATGCGACCTATGGACGGGTGCTGCTCGCGCCGCTCGTGCCGCGTTTCCTCGAGCGCTATCCGCAGATCCCGCTCGAGGTCGAGCTCGGTGAGATCGGCAGCACCGCGACGGCGACACGGTACGACCTTGTGCTGCGCGCCGATGCGTTCTCTGATGCGGCACCCCCCGTCGAGGGCGAGTTCGACGGTGCGGCAGCCCAACGGATCGTCCGGCTGCTCGGCGCACCCCCCGCGATCCTCTGCGCGACGCCTGCTTACTTGCAGAAGGAGGGCACACCTGCTGCCCCCGAGGATCTCGATCGCCACGGGCTGCTGACCCCCGAATCGCCCGCCGGTCCACTCTTCATGCTGCGGCTCTCGCAGGGCGCGCGGCGCGCGGAGCTCACCGTGCGGCCCAAGCTCGCGGTCAACGACCCGGCGCTGCTGCATTCCGCCACGGCAGCCGGGCTCGGTATCGGCCTGTTGCCCGAGTTCCTCTGTCGGGCTGGCCTCGCAGCACAGAAGTTGCGCCGGGTGTTGCCGGATTGGGAGCTTCCGCCCCAAGCGCCGTTGCGGGCGGAGTACCCGGCGGACCTCGCCGAGGACGCTCGTGTGCGGGCGTTCGTCGACTTCCTCGCGGCGAATGTGGTGCCGGCGCTCGCAGGGCGATCGACAGGTTAGAATGATTCCACTATGTACCGCGCACCCGTCAAGGACACCCGTTTCATCCTCCGTGAGCTCATCGGCGAGGACGGCCTGCAAGCCTGTCCGGCGCACGCGGAGTATTCTTTGGACCTCGCTGAAGCCGTGCTCGAGGAGGCGGCGAAGTTCGCCGAGAACGTGCTCGACCCGCAGTACCGCGCCGCCGACAAAGCAGGCGCGCGCTGGACCGCGCAGGGCGTGCTCGCACCCGAGGGTTTCCACGATGCGTATCGGCAGTATGTCGAGGGCGGTTGGTCGAGCCTGAGGGCTGCGCCGGAACATGGCGGTCAGGGGATGCCGTGTGTGCTCGGCACGGCCGTGGAGGAGTTCTGGGCCGCTTCGAACCTCGCCTTCAAACTTTGTCCGATGCTCACGCAGGGCGCGGTCGAGGCGCTCGAGCATTTCGGATCGCCGGCGCAGAAGGACCGCTTCCTGCCGAAGATGGTGAGCGGCGAGTGGACCGGCACCATGAACCTCACCGAGCCGCAGGCCGGTTCCGACCTCGCCGCGATCCGCACGCGCGCCGCACCGGACGGCGAGCACTACCGGATCTTCGGTCAGAAGATCTACATCACTTGGGGTGACCACGACCTCACGCCCAACACCATCCACATGGTGCTCGCGCGCATCGACGGCGCGCCACCGGGCGTGCGTGGCATCTCCATGTTCATCGTGCCGAAGGTGATGGTGGAGGCGGACGGTTCGCTCGGCGCGCGCAACGACCTGCAGTGCCTCTCCATCGAGCACAAGCTCGGGATCAACGGCAGCCCCACCTGCGTGATGGCCTACGGCCAGCAGGACGGCGCGGTCGGCTATCTCGTCGGCGAAGCGAACCGCGGCCTCGAGTACATGTTCGTGATGATGAACGCCGCGCGCTTGTCGGTTGGGCTCGAGGGCTACGCCGTCGCGGACCGCGCGTTCCAGCAGGCCGCGTCCTGGGCGCGCACCCGCGTGCAGGGCAAGCCGCCCGGTGCGCTGGTCGGCGTCACGGGTCCTGCGCCGATCATCCACCACCCCGACGTCAAGCGCATGCTGCTGACGATGAAGTCGCAGATCGAGGCGATGCGCTCGCTCGCGCTGTACGGCGCCCACCAGCTCGATCTCGGCAACGGCCATGCCGACGAAGCGCGCCGTGCCGCGGCGCGGGCGTGCGGAGACCTGCTGATCCCGGTCATCAAGGGCTGCAGCACCGAGTCCGGCATCGACATCTGTTCGCTCGGCGTGCAGGTGCACGGCGGCATGGGCTTCATCGAGGAGACCGGCGCTGCACAGCCTTACCGCGATGTGCGCATCACCACCATCTACGAAGGCACCACCGCCATCCAGGCCAATGATTTCGTCGGTCGTAAGCTCGCGCGCGATCGGGGTGCCGCGTTGGCCGCGATGCTCGATGAAGTGAAGCGGGACCTCTCATCGAGCGAAGCCTCGGTCACGCGCGATGCCGCGCTCGAGGCCGTGGCAGCGCTCGAGGTGGCGGCGCGCAGCGTGCTGCAGTCCTGGTCGCAGGCGCCGGAGCGCGCGTTGGCCGTGGCCGTTCCCTTGCTGCGTCTGACCGGGCTCGTGCTCGGCGGCTGGTTGCTTGCGAAGTCCGCGGCCATCGCCGCGCGCCAACTCGCGGCGGGTTCGACCGATACGGAGTTCCTGCGCGGCAAGATCGCCACGGCGCACTTCTATGCCACGCACACCTTGCCGGGCGCCGCGGGGTTGTCGCGTGTCGTCGTCGAGGGTGCTGCGAGCGTGATCGACACCGATGCCGCCTTGGTCTGACCGGCGCGGCCTGCCGCTGCGCTGCGGCGCGGCCATGCTGATGTCGGTCCTATTCTCGATCGCGGCCGTGGTGCCGGGCGCCTCTGCCGATGTGCTGCCGCTGCAGGCCATCGAGACCGAACAGCGCCTGCGCGAGAATCCGGAGGCTTTCGATCGGGCCGACCAGTTCTGCACCGGGCGAAGCGTCGGCGACGCCTGCCGGATGCCGGGCACCGCGCTCGCCGGAGGTGGCGCGGGCATCTGTCGCAACGGCATCGACAGTTCGCGCACCCGCATCGACCTGCGCTGTGAGCGCACCGCGAAGGTGAGCCTCGAGCGTGGTCTGCCCACCGAGGGCTTCGTTCTGCCGGCGTACTTCTGCGAAAACCCTGAGGGTGCTGCGATCGCACGCAGTCGGGGTTTCAGCTGCACGCCAGCGGCACAACCCCCTCACGACCGTTTCTGCCAGGGTCACGGGATCGGTGCCGCCTGCACCGCGCTGCTCACGGTCGATGGCAAGCCGGTGCGCGATGCAGGCATCTGCGCGCGTATCACCGAATCCGCGCCGCGATTCTATTTCCGCGGCTGGCAGATCGCCCGACGCGAGGTCGTCAACTGCGTCTCCCGCGAACCCATCGAGCATCGCTACAAGGACGTCGGTTGGTGGCAGAAAGTCCGGCAGTGAGTGCGGCGTGCTGCCCTGTGCGTAGCGGCCGTCGGTCCGGTTCTGCACTGCGCCTCTGATGGATCAAGGCAGCGCCTTGATGCTGACGCTCGCCGTCGAGCTGTCCGCCGTCATCGTCTTGTTGCGCAGGGCTTCGGTCGTCGTCGCGTGGCCACGCGCGGTCACCGTCATCGTGCTGGCTTCGCTCGTCACACATCCTTTCGCATGGCGCGCGGCGCGCGCGTTGTCACCTGAGGAGTACACGCTCGGCATCGCGATCATCGAGGCGGTGGTGGTCGCGGTCGAAGCGCTGTGGATGCGTGCGCTGCTGCCGATCGGCTTGAAGACGGCGGCGATGATCTCGCTGATCGCCAACGCTGCGTCGTTCGGCGTCGGAGCGCTGCTGTGGTGGCTGCGCTGAGCGCGGAGGTCGCCGGATCAGCCCTTGCGCATCTCGGCGAAGGCCGCCAACGCCGCCACGCGTGACGCCTTGAGATCGACGATGGCCGTGGGATAGCCGCCGAGCGGACCTGCCGCTGCCTCCGGTACCCAGCGGCGCTGATAATCGCCTGCCGCATCGAACTTCGCAGCCTGGCTCTCCGGGTTGAACACGCGGAAGTAAGGCGCGGCATCCGCACCGCAACCCGCCGCCCACTGCCAGCCGAGCGTGTTGCTCGCGAGGTCCGCATCCACCAGCGTGTCCCAGAACCAGCGCGCGCCCACCAGCCAGTGCAGCCGCAGATTTTTGACGAGGAACGAGGCCACCACCATGCGCATGCGGTTGTGCATCCAACCGGTGTGCCAGAGCTCACGCATGCCGGCATCGACCATCGGTATGCCGGTGCGGCCGCGCTGCCATGCGTCCTGCTGCGCGGCGTCCTCCCGCCATGGAAAGCGCGCGAAGTCGGCTCGCAACGGTGCGTCGGGGGTGTGCGGGTAGTGGTAGAGCAGGTGATGCGCGAACTCGCGCCAGCCGATCTCCGCCATGAATTGGCTCGTGCGCCACTGCGGCGCCGCGTGCCAGACCTGCCGCGGCGAGATCTCGCCGAAGTGCAGGTGCGGCGAGAGGCGAGAGGTGCCGGTGATGCCGGGTAGGTTGCGGCTCTCGCCGTAATTCACCACGGGGCCGGCGAGGAAACGACCGAGGTTCGCGGCGGCCCCTGCTTCGCCCGGCTGCCAAGCGTCGGCGAATCCACCGGCCCAGGCGATCGTGGGCTGCAAGCGAAGCGAGTCGAGCGGCACGCTGTCCGGCCACTGCGCGGGCGCAGGGATGCGGCGTGGTGCAGGCGCGGGCGGTGGCAACTCGAGGGTGGCGGAGACTTTGCGCCAGAACGGGCTGAACACCTGGAAGGGCTTGCCGCTGAGGTTCTGCACATCCCAGGGCTCGGTGAGCAACGCTGCGTTGAAGCTGCGCACTTCGATGCCTTCGCCGCGCAGCGTGTCCTTGATCGTGCGGTCGCGGGCGATGACGGCGGGTTCGTAGCGACGGCTCCAATGGACAGCCGTGGCACCGGTCTCGCGGATCAACGATCGCAGCGCCTCGAGCGAGGATTCCCCCGGTGCGAGGGTCCGCAAGATCAACTGCGAGCCGCAGCGGATGAGCGCCGCCTGCAGCGCTGCCAACGAATGGTGCAGCCACCAACGCGACGCGGCGCCCGGCTCCCACGGAGCCTCTTCGTGCGGCGCCCAGATGAAGACCGGGATCACCGGTTTCCCGTGTGCGAGCGCGGCCTGCAGCGCAGGGTGGTCCTCGAGGCGCAGGTCGAGGCGCAGCCAGAGCAGTGTCGGTCCTTTCACAGCGCATGCTCCGCGATGAGTCGGGTGACCGCCGTGAGCGCCGCGGTGCGCGGACTGCTCTTGCGCCAGATCGCACCGATGCGCCGCACTGGCGCAGGTTTCGCGAACGGCCGTACCACGACGCCGCGCGCCGTGGCGTAGGCGCCGCGGGTCGCGAGCTCCGGCAGCAAGGTGATCCCCGCGTCGATCGCCACCATCTGGCGCAGCGTCTCGATGCTGGTGGCGCGGAAGTCCTGGTTCTCCTGCACGGCGACCCGGTTGCAGACATCGAGCGCCTGGTCGCGCAGGCAGTGACCCTCCTCGAGCAGCAACAGCGTGACACCGCGCAGGTCCTCGATGCGCACCTCTTTGCGCGCGGCGACCGGGTGCCGGGCAGGCGCCGCGACCACAAACGGTTCGTCGTAGAGCGGCTGTGCGACGAGGCCGTCGAGATCGACCGGCAAGGCCAGCACCCCCATGTCGATGTCGCCGGCATGCAGGCGTTCGAGCATGGGCGCGGTCTGGTGCTCGTAGAACATGAGCTCCAATCGCGGCAAGGCTTTGTGCAGGCGGGGGGCGATCCCGGGCAGGAGGTAGGGGCCGATGGTCGGCAGAAAAGCGATGCGCAGACGGCCGGCGAGCGGGTCACGGTGGGTACGAGCGATCTCCACCACCTCGTCGCTCGCCTCGACGATGCGCCGTGCGCGCGCCACGATCTCGGCGCCAGCCGGGGTCAGCAGCGCCTGCCGGGGTTGACGCTCGACGAGCACGACGCCGAGGTACTCCTCGAGCTTGCGCAACTGCGCCGACAGGGTCGGTTGGCTGACGAAGCAGCGCTCGGCGGCCTTGCCGAAGTGTCCGGTATCGGCGACGGCGACGAGATAGCGCAGGTCCTTGAGTTTGATGTCGGCCACGAAGGTCTGTCGGAAAGGTCTGGGTCAGCCGTCGACCGGCGCTTGTGCGCCACCCAGCATGCGATCGACGAGCCGTGTGGTGTGCTGCGTGGAGCGCGTCCGGCGGGCCACCAACGAATACACCGCCGGCACCACCAACAATGTGAGCACCATCGAGATGATCGTGCCGTAGAACACCACCACGCCGATCGGCTCGCGCTGCTCGGCACCCGCACCGCTCGCGAACAGGAAGGGGATCGCGCCGAACGCGGTGCAGAGACTGGTCATCAGCACTGGACGCAACCGCACCACGGCCGCCTCGACCACGGCCTGCGAGAACTCGATGCCGCGGTCGCGTAGTTGATTGGCGAACTCGACGATCAGCACGCCGTTCTTGGCGGCGATGCCGATCAGCATGATCACGGCGATCTGGCTGAAGATGTTGATGCTCATGCCGTGGAACTGCAGCCCGAACACCGCGCCGAGCAGTGCGGTGGGCACGGTCACCATGATGATGGCCGGATGCACGAAGCTCTCGAACTGCGCGGCCAGCACCAGGAACACGATGATCACGGCGAACAGCAGCGTGGTCCACATCTGGCCGCCGCTGCGTACGAAGTCCGCGGCATCGCCGTCCCACATCAGCGTGGCGGAGGACGGCAGCTCTTTCGCCACGGTCTCTTCGAACCATTGCACGGCTTCGCCCATCGAGTAGCCTTCGGCCAGGCTCGCGCGGATCTCGATGGACCGCTGGCGGTTGAAGCGGCTGAGTTGGGTGGCACCGGCCGCCTCGGTCAGCCGTACGATCGACGACAGTGGCACGAGCGCTCCGGTGCGATCGGAGCGGACCTGCAGGTTGGTGAGGTCGGTGACGGTGGCGCGCTCGTCGGGACGCCCCTGCAGCACCACGTTGTATTCACGGCCACGGTCGATGAAGGTGGTGACGATGCGCGAGCCGAGCATGGTCTCGAGCGTGCGACCGACCGTCTGCAGCGACACGCCGAGATCGGCCGCACGGTCGCGGTCGATGGCGACGCGGATCTGCGGTTTGCGCGGCTTGAAGCTGGCGTCGACGCCGACGAGCCCTGGGTTGTCCTCCGCGAGTCGCGTCATCTTGGCCGACCATTCCGCGAGCTGCTCATAGTCCGGACCACCGATCACCGCCTGCAAAGGCAGGTTCCAGCCACCCCGAAGTCCGCCTGGGGCGAGGACATTGGCGCGCACGCCGGGCAGCTTGGCGACCGCGCGCTGCAGCGAGGCGGCGATGTCCTGAGCCGAGCGCTTGCGGACGCTCCAGTCCTCGAGTGCGAGGATGAGACGCGCCGAGTTGACCGACCCTGTGCCGCCGTCCCAACCGCCCGGGATGCGCAGTGTCACACGGCGGATATCGCCTGACGCCACTTCTTTGGCGGCGATCTCCTCGAGCATCCGTCCGTACTTCTCGGTGTACTCGAAGCTCGCACCTTCCGGCGCGGTCAACACCACCATGACACGACCGCTGTCCGCGGCCGGCGCGAACTCGGCGGGCAGGCTGCGGAAGCTGAGGGCGCCCAACAGCAGCAGCGCCAGTACGAAGCCGACGATGACGCCGGGGCGGCGCATCAACTGGCGCAGCGTCCGTCCGTACCATGCGGAGAGGGCCGCGAAGAAGCCTTCGATGGCACTGGCGATGCGGCCATGGCGGACATCGTCCTCCGCCGGCAGGCGTGAGGCGAGCATCGGTGTGAGCGTCAGCGCCACCAGCGCCGAGAACAGCACCGCCGCGGCGAGCGTGAGCCCGAACTCGCGGAACAGGCGGCCGTTCTCGCCCGGCAGGAAGGAGATCGGCACGAACACCGCCACCAGCGTCAGGGTGGTGGCGACGACCGCGAAGCCGATCTCGCGGCTGCCGCGGACCGCAGCGACCACCGGCGGCTCGTGCATCTCGGCCCGACGGTGGATGTTCTCGAGCACCACGATCGAGTCGTCGACCACGAGCCCGATGGCGAGCACCACACCGAGCAGGGTGAGGACATTGATGGAATAACCAAGGCCGTAGAGCGCCATGAACGCCGCGATCACGGAGACCGGGATGGTCAGCGCGGGGATGAGCGTGGTGCGGAAAGTCCCGAGGAAGCCGTAGATGACCAGCAGCACCGAGACGAACGCGAAAGCGATGGCGATCAGCACCTCGCGCAGCGCCGCCTCGATGGCGACGCCGTTATCGATGGAGACGCGCAGCGTCGCGCCTTCCGGCAAGGTCTGGGCGATCCGTTCGACCTCTTCACGGATGCCGCGCACCACATCGAGCACATTGGCCTTGGACTGCGGCTCGATGCCGATGCCGACGCCCGGGTTGCCGTCCGTGCGCATCATCGTGCGGTCGTTCTCGGCCGCCACGCTCACCTCGGCGACTTCGCCTAGGCGTACGAGGTGCCCTTCGGGGCCACGGCCGATGACGAGGTTGCGGAAATCCCCGGCGTCGTCGAGACCCACTTCGGTGCGCAGCGCGAACTCGCGGGTGCGGGACTCCAGGCGGCCGGCAGGCAATTCGACGTTCTCGCGCCGCAATGCACCTTCGATGTCGGTGACCGTGAGCGAGCGGGCCGCCAAAGCTTGGCGGTCGATCCAGACACGCATCGCTGCGCGCCGCGCCCCCGACAGGTTGGCGCGTGACACACCCGGCACGGTCGAGAGGCGGTCGACGAGATAGCGCTCGGCGTAGTCGGTGACCTCGAGTTGCGTCATCTCGTCGGAGTTGAAGCTGAGGAACATCACCGATTCGCCGGAGGCGTCGGACTTCGCGATCTGGGGCGGGTCCGCTTCGGGCGGCAATTGGGCGACCACGCGTCCGATGCGGTCGCGGATGTCATTGGTTGCGGCGTCGATGTCGCGCGAGGCGTCGAACTCCACCCGGATGCTGGAGCGCTCGTCTTCGCTGTCGGATTCGAGCTTGATCACGCCTTCGATGCCGGCGATGCGGTCCTCGATGACCTGGGTGATCTTGTTCTCGACGACGTTGGCGGAGGCGCCGCGATAGCTGGTGCTGATCGACACCACCGGTCGTGTGATGTCCGGGTACTCGCGTACCGAGAGCCGCTCGAGCGAGACCAGGCCGAAGATGACGAGCATCAGGCTCAGGACCGTCGCGAAGACGGGACGCCGTATGCAGAACTCGGAGATGTGCATGGCGTCTCCTGCGGGGTCAGGCGCGTGGCTTGGCGATGACTTCGCCGCCGTCGCGTACGCGCTGGGTGCCTTCGACGATGACCGCATCCTGTGCGGTGAGGCCCTCGAGCACCGCGACGCTGCCCGGCTCGCGGCCACCGGTGCGCACCTCGAGACGTTGTGCCTTGCCGTCGCGCACCACGAAGACGAAGGTACGGCCTTGTTCCGGCACCAGCGCCTCTTCGGGGATCATCAGCGTCGGCACGGTCTTGGCCCGCAGCTGCACGGTCATGAAGAGGCCGGGCTTGATCACGCCGTCGGCGTTCGGCAGTTCGGCGCGCACCGTGATCGAGCGGGTGACGGGGTCGATGCGCGAGTCGAGTGTGGTGAGCGTGCCTTTGAAGGTGCGTTCGCCGAAGCCGTCGGCGCGCGCCTCGATGGGGAGTCCTGGCTCGAGGCTGCCGAGGAGCGACTGCGGCACGGAGAACTCGAGTTTGATCACCGAAGAATCATCGAGGGTGGTGATCACCGTGCCCGGGCTCACGAGGCTGCCGAGGCTCACGCGGCGCAGGCCGGTGCGACCCGCGAACGGCGCACGGATCACGGTGTCGGCGAGGCGCGATCGTGCGGCGGTCACGCGGGCTTCCCCGGTCTTGACCGCGGTCTCCAATTGATCGAGCTGGGCGCGCGACAACGCCTGGGTGACCGACAGGTCGCGCCCGCGGTTGAACTGGTTGCGGCTTTCCATGAGGCCGGCTTCGGCCTCCACCAACGCTGCAGCGGTCTGTGCCCGGTCGAGTTCGACCAGTACCGAACCGGCGCCGACCCGCTGGCCTTCCTGGAAGCGGATCGCGGTGACGGTGTTGCCGACCTTGGCGGTGATGTCCACCGACTCGCGGGCGAGCGCGGTACCGACCGCTTCGATGACGATGCCGAACGGACGCAGCTGACCGGTCGCAACCAGGACCTCTGTGGGCGGTGGGCCGCCGCGGCCCATCGGGCGATCGCCAGGACCGCCCGCTGCAGGGCCGCCCTTTGAGCAGCCGGCGACTCCGATGAGGGCGAGCAGGACGAGGGGGCTCGAGACGCGGGCGACGCGAGTCATGATCGGCAGGGTATCCACAGGGTGACCCCAGTGCGGGGGCCACGATTCTATCCCAAAAGGCACCCCAAAAAGAGGGGCTTCAGACCACCCGGCCGCGCATCCCGCCGCGACGCCAGTCCTCGATGTTGGCTGCCAGTTCGTCGAGGCAGCGTTGACGGGATTCGCGGGCGGCCCACGCCATGTGGGGGGTCACGATCAGGTTCGCGAGGTCGGGCGCAAAGAGCGGGCTGCCGCCCACCGGAGGCTCCTCGGGCAGTACATCGATGGCGGCGCCGCCCAGGCGTCGGGCGCGCAGGGCGGCGGCGAGTGCCGCGACATCGACGAGCGCGCCGCGCGCGGTGTTGATGAGGATCGCATCGGGTTTCATGCGTGCGAGCCGCGCCGCCGAGATGAGCCCGGTGGTCTCCGGCGTGAGCGGGCAATGCAGCGAGACCACATCGGCGCGGGCCAGCAGTTCATCGAGGTCGACGCGGTCCGGTTGCGCCGCGCCACTTGGTCGGTTCGCGACGATCACCTGCATGCCGAGGGCCGACTCGCAGGCGCGCGCGACGGCGCTGCCGAGCGCGCCCCAGCCGACGATGCCCAAGATGCGGCCGCGCAGTTCGCGTATGGGGTGGTGCAGCAGCCCGAAGCTCGTGGCGCGCGTCCAGGTGCCGTCCACAGCCTCGCGCGAGTACTCGGCGAGGTGGTGCGTGAGGTGCAGCAGCACGCCGAGCACATGTTGCACGACCGAGGGCGTGCAGTAATCGCGGATGTTGCAGACCGCCACGCCACGCTCGCGCGCCGCCGCGAGGTCGATGTTGTTGGTGCCGGTGGCCGTGAGACCGATGACCCGCAGCGACCCGGCCCCCTCGATCAGCTCGCGGTTCAGGCGGACCTTGTTGGTCAGCACCACCTCGCAGCCTGCGATGCGAGACGCGATCTCTTCGGGCTGGGTATGTGCATGCAACACGAGTCCGGGCGCCGCCGAGCGTAAAGAGGCCGGATCGAGGTCGTCGCCGACCGTGCCGAAATCGAGGAACACCGCGGACATGGGGTCAGAACTGCAGCAGGAACACGCTGTCAGCGATGCAGGCAGGTTTTGCGCCGCCCTCGATCTCGATCGAGCAGCGTTCGGTCGCCTGCAGCACGCCGGGCTTCAGCTCCGACACCGTGAGCAGCACGAACCGTGCGCGGATCCGGGCACCGACCGGCACCGGCGCGGGGAATCGCACTTTGTCGAGGCCGTAGTTGATGACCTGGCGGACACCGGGGACCTGTTTGGCGGGATCGACCAAGTCGCGCAGCATCACCAGCAAAGAAAGCGTCAGATAGCCGTGCGCGATCGGCCCGCCGAACGGCGATTCGCGGCGCGCGCGCTCCGCGTCCACGTGGATCCATTGATGGTCGCCGGTGGCCTCGGCGAAGGCGTCGACACGCTCTTGCATGATCGGCAGCCAGTCGCTGACCTGGACTTCCTGGCCGATACGGGTCTGCAGGGCGGCGAGTGCTGCCGCGGCGGCGGGATGGCTCATGCGGTGAAGGTTACCGCAGACCGCTGCCCGCGTGCGCGCCGGCAGGCAGCGGGGCGGAAGTACCCGCTCGCCAGAACCGCGCGTTCAAGCGCTCTCCCAGCGCGGCATCGAGATAGGGGATATGCAGTGCCTGACTGACGGTCATGCTCTGCACATCGACGGCCAAGCTGGCCGTCCCTTCGCGCCGGTCGCGTGGCGATCGGCGCAGCGCGGTCGATTGGGCGCGGTCGTCGAACACCAGCGTCCACTGTCTCGCCCAAGCGCCGCTGCGGAAGGCGATGACTCCGTCGCTTGCGGCGAAGGCCGACCATCGCGCCCACTGCCAGGCATGCATCACGCTGAGACCGAGGCCGAGCGTGGCTGCGACCAGTGCGCCAGGCAGGGCGACAGAGGGCAGCCCCGGGATGAGCCCCGCCGCCGCGACGACGAGCGTGAGCGTCGGCAGCAGCCACCACATCGTCCTTTGCCATCGCCGCACTGCGGCGCTGCGATGCAGCGGCTGCCAGGGCATCGCCTCGAGGTCGAGACCGGGGACGAGTTCCTGCAGCAGCGATCGAGCCCTGGCCGGTGTCGCGATCGGCGCGAGCGTGTCGAGCCGACTGTCTGCGGCCTCCGGGGTCCCGAGCAGGGAGGCGCCTGCCAGATCCACTTTCACGACGCAGCGTCGGAACGCCCGGTGCAGCAACGATTGTTCGAGCACGATGCGCTGGAACCCCGACACCCGGCCGCTGACATCCACGCGCGAGAGCAGACCGCGGTTCATGCGCAGGCGGTCGCCGGCGCGGCGAAGCGTGAAGTCATGCAGTGTGAAGAGCGCGAACGCGATGGACAGCAGGCGGACGAGGACCACGAACCCGAGCAGCAGTACCAACAGGACGCCCAAGATCGCGCCCGCATCGATGCCCGCTGCGGTGTCGGTGCTGTCTTTCATGAGCTGCTTGAAGTCGATCGGCAGCAGATCGAGCAGCTCCCTGTTCTGGCTGAGGATGCCGAACGCCAGGGCGATCACCACAAAACCGCGGTTCGAGATGATGCCGTGCAGGATGAGTTCGTCGGTCGGTATGCGCAGCAACTCCTGGGTCGCCGCTGCAGCGGGTGATGCGACGACGTCCGGTGTGGCGTGATCCGCTGTCGAAACAGATCGCAGCATGCCCGCGATACGCGCCGCTTCCGCGACGCCGAGGACACGCATCACCGCCTCGGGCTTGCCCGCAGCGCCCGACTCAAGGACCAGCTCGGTGACGCCGAGCAGACGGTGCAGCGGCCCTTGTCGCTCGTTCACGGCTTGCACCCGGGCGAACGGCACATGCCGTGTCTCGCGGACGAAAAAACCCTCGCGGACCAAGAGCTCGCGCTCCAACAGCTCGTAGCGGAAAGTGCGAGAGCGGAGGATGCCCCAAGCGATCAACATGATCGCCGCCACAGCGCCCACGACGAGGGGGCCGAAGGCATCTTTGCGCCCGACCACCATGAAGACCAACGCAGGCAGCGCGACCTCGCGCAACGCCCGTATCGCATGGAACACCCAGGACCACGGATGCAGGCGACCGGCGGGCAGCGCGTCCGTCATGGCTCGACGCGCAGGCGTTGCGCGCGGATCTGCGCGAGCAGCGTATCGCGCAGTCTGAGCGCGTGTTCCGGATCCAGCCCTTCAAGCCTGACGGAATACTGATGGTAGCCCGCCGTGAACAACGCCAGTGTCGCGAGTCCATACGCCCGCTCGATCGGGCCACGCACCACATCGAGGTGCTGCAGGCGTGACACGGGCAGCCAGATCTCTTTGTGCCACCAGGCGCCCTGATGCACCACCAGACCCTCCTTGGGCAGGTAGGTCCACGAGTACCGGGCGAAGGCAGCCCGTGCATGCCATTCGATCGCGGCGCCGGCGATGACCGCGCCGGCGAGCGCCACGAGCGCCGTCCGCACGGCCGCTGCGCCCCATCGCAGGTCGAGCAACTCGTGTCCCAGTACCATCAATACCGGGAACACAAGGGCTATCCCGCCTGCGATCCAAGCGAGATGCCGAAGGCGCCAGACCGTGAGCAGCGCGGGTAGCGGTCGCTCGACCGTCACTTCATCCCCATGCGCTTGCGTACGAGCTCACCGGCTTCCTTGTAGGTCGCGGGCAACGCACCCGCGAACGCGTTGGGTTGGAACACCGGGTCATAGGCCTGCAGCACCGACAACAGCAGCGCCTTCGGCAGCTCTTGCACGCGGCGGGTCTTGCGGAAGTCTGCGATCGGGATGCGCGCGGTGATGATGTCTTCGTGGTGGTTGTCGGTCTTGGCGAGCGTCGTGCCGCGTGGATCGACGATCACCGTGCCGCCGTCCTCGGTGCCGGAGGCCTCCGGGAAACCGATGTTGTCGGGCGAGACCGCGTTGCCGACGCCGACCGTGTAGAGACGGTTGGCGCGCGCGGTGTTGATCGCGGATTCGGCGTTGCTGCCGCCGGTGACCGACAGTACGAGGATCTCGGCGCCCTTGAGTCCGAGGCAGGTGTAGAGCGTCGGCTCGGCGCCGACCGCGGTCATGCAGATGTTGCCGATGTCGGTGCGCGCGACGGGCAGCGTACGGTCCCAGCCGTACATCTCGACATAGCGGTCTAGGACGTCGTAGACCGTCGTGCCGATCAGCGCTTGATCGCCGAACAGGCCGAGGATGTTGCGGGCCTTCCATTGCATGTCGACGATGCCGCCGTCCGGACCGACGAGCACGGACATGTTGATGACATGATCCGGCCAATCTTTGAGCTTGGCATAGCAGCCGAAAGCGATGTAGCAGCCGTAGCGTTTGGCGCGCTCGCCGATGGTCGCGACCTCGGGTCCCGGCAGTTCGAAGGCGATCTGGGTGAGCTCCTTGCGTGTCCAAGGCTGGAACCCTTGGATCGGGAATTCGTGCATGCAGATGAGATCGACCTTGGAGCCCCAGCGGCGCTCGCCGCCCCACTCCTCGGGCGAGTTCTGGGCGAGGTCGATGAGGCGCAGCGCGCGGTCCATGTTGCGCTTGAGCGTGCGCGTCTTGTCGCGCGTGTCGATGGAGAGCAGCCGCGACTGGATCGCCGCCACGTTGATGAAGTCCTGCTTGAGCGGCACGGTCTCGTACTTGCCGCGTTGCGCCGCTTTCACCTCGCCGTCGCGGGGCGCCCGGGCACCGGTGGTCGCGGACTGCGCCTCGGCCTGGCCGGCGAGGGTGGCCATGCTGGCCGCAGCGGCACCGGTGAGCGCACCGGTGAGCAAGGAACGACGGTCGATCTGGCGGGTTTTTTTGGTCATGATGGCGCTACCTCACGGTGGGGTTGTCGAGGGACCTTGGTCCGACAACCTCGAGGATAAGACCAAAGAACCCGCCATGACTCCCGCAGGGCGGTCACCGCACCGAGTTTTAGGGTCGCGCGCCCATCGGGCCGTTCACATGCCGTCGGCGTGATGTCCCGACCGTGGGGGGAACAACAGGCGCCACCGTCCTTGGCGGCGCCCGGTGCCCTGGGGTGACCCGCCGGGTCAGGGCTTGAAGACCCCGCCCAGTATCTTGGCGGCGCAACCGCCGAACACGACCGATGCCAAAACGGCAGCGATGAATGTTCGTCTGGAGGTATCCATGGTTCCGGTTCGCCTTGGGTGATCGGATGGTTACGGACGGGTGATGTCGACCCGACGCGCTGCACGGTCGTTGACTGCGCCCGTGACGAACATCGGCGGCTGCATCACGATGCTGCTCTCGGCGACGCCCTGCGCCATGAGTGCATCCCGCACCGCGACGGCACGCTGCTTGGCGAGCTCCTCGTTGGCGGCCGCGTCACCGGTCTTGTCGGTGTGGCCCGTCAACGCGATGTTGCCGCCCTCGGCAGCGACGATGGCGGCAGCGCCGGCGAGGGTGGCCTTGCCTTCGTCGCCGATCATCGCGGAGCCCGTCTCGAAGTACACGGAGGCCGGCAGCGTCACGACCGCAGGAGCGACGACCACCGGTGCAGCGACCGGAGCCTCGACGACCGGCGCGGGGACCGGGATCGCCTCAGGCTTGCTACGGTTCGAGAACCAGTTCCAGAGCAGGAACAGCGCGAGCGCCCCCAGGATCCAGGGCAGCCAACGACGCAAACCCGACGTGCTGGCCACGGCGGCCGTGCTGGTGGCGGCTACCGCCGTACGCGCGACATCGGCTGCCGCGTTCGGCAGTGCGCCGAGCATGCTCGACATGCTGTTGAAGCCGAGCGCCCCGGTGATGCGCGGATCGACGTTCGCGCCCTGTAGGAAGGACTTCTGGCCGAGCAACGTCTTGGTGAGACCAGCGGCGTCGAGGCCGCCATCGCTGACCAATTTCTTGACGGCGCCCATCATGAGCGGCGTGCCGAGGCTCAGCAGCGAGGCGGCCGAGGCCGGCTTGATGCCCGATACGGAGGCGAGCGCACTCGCGAGGCCATTCGTCTTGTCGCCGCCGAGGAGGCTGGAGAGGAGGCCGGAGCCGACCGACTGCATCGCGCCCGCGCCGCCCGCGCCGCCGATCAGGTTGGCGATGTTGCCGAGCGAGCCGGTGTCGAGGTTCAGCCCCTGCACCATCTTGAAGAGGTCGCCTGCGCCCTGCGGCGTCGAGGCCTTGGTCATCATGCCGCCGAGCAGTGCCGGCACCATCGAGCCGACCGCCGACTGGATGCCGGAGTCGCTTTCGCCGAGCATCTTGCCGGCTTTCTGGCGCGGTCGTGCGCCTAGCCGCTATCCTGCCGCGATGCTGAAGCCCTTCGCGATCCCGAAGCCGGTCCACGAGGATGTCCGTGCCGCCATCGAGGCCGTGATCCCGCCGCGGCGCGTACCGTGGCGCAAGCGGTTGTTCTGGGCTGTGGTGCTGCGGGTGCTGCGTAGTCCGCGCGGCCGGACCTGGCTCGCCAACCGTCATCTGTCTTGAGACCGCCGTCCTGCCAGGCCGCGCGCCATCACCCCTGACCCTGTTCCCCGGAGTTCCCCATGCGTCTGCTTCCCATGCTGCTCGCTTTTACCGTCGGCGTCGGCCTCGTCATCCAGGTCGGGATGAACATGGCGTTGAGCCGGGCGTTCGGCAGCCCGGTCGCTGCGTCGTTGGTGAACTTCGCGGTCGGAACCCTCGCCTTGGGCGCGTTCTTCGTCATGCGACACGACCTGCCCGGTCGTGAGCAGGTGGCAGGTGTGCCGCTCTGGGCGTGGTTCGGCGGATTTTTAGGCGCCGCTTATGTGACTGTGGCGACGCTCACGGGGCCGCGGCTTGGCGCGATGTTGCTCTTGGCGCTGACCGTCGCGGGGCAGATGGTCGCGTCGCTGGTGGTCGATCACAACGGATGGCTCGGCTTCGCGCAACAGCCGGTGACGGCGCTGCGACTGATCGGCGTGGCGTTCTTGGTGCTCGGGATCTTCTTGATCGCGCGCTGACCGTCTCGCGAGGCGGCTGGATCAGCCCGCGACCTCAGCGCACTCTCCACACAGACCCTTGATCTCGAGCGAGGTGGGCTCGATCCGGAACCCCATCGCGCGCGACTTCTCGGCGAGGGCGCGATGCAAGGCCGGATCGTCGATCTCTGCGACGCGGTGGCAGGCCCGACAGACCAAGAATTGCGCGACATGGGCGTGTCCCGGTTCATCGCAACCCATGAACGCGTTCAGTGAGTCGATGCGGTGCACGAGGCCGGCATCGACCAGGAACTCGAGCGCACGGTAGACGGTGGGCGGTGCAGCCTTTTCGCGCTCCTTGGAGAGCTCGGCGAGGATCTGGTACGCGCCGATCGGGCCATGCGAGCGCCAGACGATCTCGAGCACCCGCCGCCGCACCGGCGTCAGGTTGAGGCCTTGTCGCCCGCAAAGGGCGACCGCTGAGGCGACCGCATGCTCGACGCAGGCGGCATGATCGTGCACGGCAGGCTTTTCTGTGCCAGTACGGGTCATTCCTTACGGTATCATGCGTCCATCATGCCTGCCACGGAACGCATACCTGTCACGGTGCTGACAGGATTCCTCGGGTCCGGAAAGACGACCCTCCTCAACCGCATCCTCACGGAGCAGCACGGCAAGCGTATCGCCGTCATCGAGAACGAGTTCGGCGAGATCGGTGTCGATCACCAACTCGTGATCGGCGCCGAAGAGGAGATCTTCGAGACCAACAACGGCTGCATCTGCTGCACGGTGCGCGGCGATCTGCTGCGCATCCTCGGTCAACTGCTAAAGCGCCGCGACCGTTTCGACCACATCATCGTCGAGACCACCGGCATGGCCGATCCCGGGCCGGTCGCGCAGACCTTCTTCCTCGATGACGATTTCAAGCGTCAGTTCGTGCTCGACGCCATCGTCACGGTGGTCGATGCACGCCACATCGAGCAGCATCTTGAGCAGATGGACGAACCGGCCGAGCAGCTCGCGTTCGCCGACGTGGTGCTGCTCAACAAGACCGATCTCGTCAGTGAAGCCGCGCTCGAGCGCATCGAGCGGCGCGTGCGGGGCATGAACGGCACGGCGCGCCTGTACCGGACCCGCAATGCCGATGTGCCGATCGAGGCCGTGCTCGGCATCGGAGCCTTCGATCTCGAGCGCGCGCTTGCCGTCGACGCGGCGTTCCTCGAGCCCGAGTACCCGTTCGAGTGGGCGGGGCTTTATGACTTGCCGGCCGGTCGCCATGAACTGCGGGTCGGTGGCGAAGCGCCGCATTCCCACGATCACGGTCACCACGACCATCACGGCCACGACCACCATCATCACCACGACCACGACCACCATGGCCACAACCACGGAGATGGTCTGGCGCTCGTGGTGTTGCCTGCCGCTGGTATCGATGACGCGGCGTTGGCGGCTTGCATCGAACCGGCGGTGCGCGCCTTCGCCGAGGCGCCCGTCGAGGTCGCGTGCGGCGGTGCGTTGCGTCCCGCCCTGGCGCCATACCGCATCGACATCTCGCATGCGGGCGGCGGCGCGGTGCTCGAGTTGGCGCAGCCCGGGATGGTGGCCGTGTTCTGCGAGCATGGCCCCGCCGAGGCGGGTCTTGCCTTCGCCGGCCATGCGCCGTCGGTCCAGCGTGCCTTCGCGTCCCATCATCACGACGACGAGATCCACTCGATCGGTCTCAGCGACCCGCGGGCCGTCGATCCCGGCAAGTTCAACGACTGGATCTCCTATCTCCTCAAGAGCCGCGGCGAAGACATCTTCCGCATGAAGGGCGTCATCGCGCTCTCCGGCGAGGACCGTCGGTATGTCTTCCACGGCGTCCACATGATGTTCGACGGTCAGCTCGAGCGGCCATGGCCGGTCGGCGCACCCCGCATCAATACTTTGGTCTTCATCGGCCGAAACCTCGATCGGCAGGAGATCGAGGCCGGCTTCGAGTCCTGCGTCGCGTGAGCCTGCGCGCGGCGTTCCGCCGATGAAGCGACCCTCTGCGATGCTCGAGACCCGCGGCGCGGTGGTGCTCGATGATTTCGTGGCCGATCTCTCCTGGGCTCCCGATGGCGGACGGCTGGCGGTAGCGGGCGGCGAGGGCAAGGTGTTCCTCGTCACACGGCCCGTCGGATCGTCGACCGGCGCAGCCAGTCGCGCACTACAGGCCCGCGAGGTCGGCGAACACCTGCTCGGCGCGCTGTCGGTGGCGTGGCAGCCGCGTGGCGAGAACTTCGTCTCCTGCGGCCAGGATGGAGCGCTCATGCTGCACGACGGTGTGGCCGGTCAGCAGCTCGCGCTGCAGCGGCCGCGTGCGCTCGGTCTCACATCGATCGCATGGGCGCCCGACGGACGCTGCCTCGCCACGGCGTCGGGACGCCAGCTCAATCTTTGGACATCGACGCTGGAGCTCGCACACGCGTTGCCGCCGTTGGAGGCGGGCATCGCGGCGATCGGCTGGGACCGGCCAGGGCGTGATCTCGCTGCTGCCGTCAACGGCGGTGTCATCGTGCATCGCATCGAACCGCCGCGTTTCGAGCTTCGAAAGTACGCTTGGGAGGCGCCGTGTGTGGCATTGGCCTACAGCGATAACGGCAAGGTGCTCGCCTGTGGTACCCAGGACGGATCGGTACATTTCTGGTATCTGAACACCGGCCGCGACTCGCAGATGCGCGGCTATCCCGGCAAGGTCGACTGCATCGCCTTCAGCGGCGACTCACGCTGGCTCGCCACTGCGGCGGGTGATCAACTGGTGTTGTGGGATTTCGGCGGTCGAGGCCCCGAGGGCTCGCGGCCGCTCCAGCTTGCCGGCCACACCGATCGCATCGACGCGCTCGCGTTCCAGCCGAACGGTAATCTGCTCGCCAGCATCGGTCGCGACTGGCGCCTGTCTCTATGGCTGCCGGGCAAGACGCCGGGGGCGCTCGATGCGCATCTCACGGAGGCCGAACCCTCGTGTCTGCGTTGGTCGCCGGACGGCCGGTTCCTCGCGGTGGGCGAGCGCCGCGGCCGCGTCTCGATCTACGAGGTCTTGCGGCTCGCCTGATCCGGTGTATCGTGGGCCAGCATCCATCAAAGCTGTGTCCGAGGTGCCCATGTCCATCTGCTGCTCGCGTCGCCCCGCACTCGCCGTGGTGGCTTCACTCACGCTCTTCGTCGCCGTCTCGTCCCCGGCACTCTTGGCGGATGAGGCGCTGAATGCCAAGGTGGACGCGGTGCTCTCAGCGGGCCAGCCGCGGATGATCGGTTGGCGGCGCGATCTTCACCAGAACCCCGAACTCTCCAACCGCGAGTTCCGCACTTCGAAGATCGTGGCCGATCACCTGCAGCGCCTCGGCCTCGAGGTGCAGACCGGCGTCGCCAAGACCGGTGTGGTGGGTGTGCTCAAGGGCGGCAAGCCCGGTCCGACCATCGCGCTGCGCGCCGACATGGACGCACTGCCTGTCACCGAGCAGGTCGATCTGCCGTTCCGCTCGCGTGCCACCGCCACTTACCGCAACGAGACCGTCGGTGTGATGCACGCCTGCGGCCATGACACGCACACGGCCATGCTCATGGGCATCGCCGAGTCGTTCGCAGCGGTGCGTGCCGAGCTTCCGGGGACGGTGGTGTTCCTGTTCCAGCCTGCCGAGGAGGGTGCCCCGGCGGGCGAGGAGGGGGGTGCCTCGTTGATGATCAAGGAAGGCGTGCTCGAGCGGCACAAGCCCGAGGCGGTGTTCGGGCTGCATGTCTTCGCCAACATGCCCACCGGCATGATCGGCTACCGCGGCGGCCCGCTGATGGCCGGCTCGGACTCCTACCGCATCGTCGTCAAGGGTCGACAGACCCACGGCGCGCGCCCCTGGGGCGGCATCGACCCCATCGTCGTCTCATCACAGATCGTCAACGCGCTGCAGACCGTGGTCAGCCGCCAGACCGACATCACGGCGAACCCGGCGGTCGTCACGGTCGGTGCGATCAAGGGCGGCATCCGCCACAACATCGTGCCCGACGAGGTCGAGATGATCGGCACCATCCGCACCTTCGATCCGCAGCAGCGTGCGACGATCCTGAAGAACATCGAGCGCTTGGTGACGCACACCGCCGAGGCGAGCGGAGCGACCGCGACCTTCGCGCTCGATCCGGGCTCCAACCCGGTGGTGCGCAACGATCCGGCGTTGACGGAGCGTGTGCTGCCTTCGCTGCGCAGTGTCGCCGGAGCGACCAATGTACGACCGGTGCCGCTGGTGACCGGCGCGGAGGATTTCGCGTTCTTCGCGGAGAAAGTGCCGAGCTTTTTCTTCTTCGTCGGCGTCACGCCGCGCGAGCAGAACCTGCTGTCGGCGGCCTCCAACCACTCGCCGCTCTTCTTTGTGGACGAGTCGGCGCTGCCGATGGGGCAGCGTGCGTTCGCGCGTGTCGCGCTCGATTATCTGAGCGGCGCGAACGCTGCGCCACCCGGCCCGTAACGGCTCAGCCCTTCGGTACCGCGACGACGGCGGGCGCTTTGGCGGTACGGGCGATCTCCGCGGCGCGCTTCACCGCCGCGCGGATGCGCGGGTAGGTGCCGCAGCGGCAGAGATTCCCGTCCATCGCCGCATCGATATCCGCATCGGTGGGCGCGGGGTTCCCCGCGACCAAGGCCGCGGCGGACATGATCTGACCGGATTGGCAGTAGCCGCACTGCGCCACGTCGAGTTCGAGCCACGCCTGCTGCACGGCGTGCAGGTCGGTCGCACCGATCCCTTCGATGGTGGTGATGCGCATGCCTTCGACCGCCGCCACCGGCGTGACGCAGGAGCGTACCGGCTGACCATCGACGTGGACCGTGCAGGCCCCGCACTGGGCGATGCCACAGCCGTACTTGGTGCCGGTCAGGCCGAGCAGGTCCCGCAGCGCCCAAAGCAGGGGCATCGAGGGCTCGGCATCGACCTCGCGCCGTTGGCCGTTCACATCAAGTGTGGTCAAAGTCGTTCTCCTGTCGCGATTGGGGGAGAATATACCCGACCCGGTGCATGATGACCCATGACGGGGGTCCCTGAAGCGGGAGGAACCCATGGAGATCGAGTTCTACGGCGCGGCGGGTGAGGTGACCGGCTCCTGCCACATCCTGCGGGTGGCCGGTCGGCAGGTCTTGCTCGACTGCGGCATGCTGCAGGGCGGTCGCGATGCGAGCGCCCGCAACCGCGGGCCGTTCCCTTTCGAGGCGGACGCCATCGACGCAGTGGTCCTGAGCCATGCGCATATCGACCACTGCGGCCGGTTGCCGCTGCTCGTGAAGCGCGGCTTCCGCGGACCGATCTACACCAATGCCGCTTGCCGCGACCTGTTGCCGATCATGTTGCGCGACACGGCCGACCTCGCCGCCCGAGAGACCGATCGCAACAACCGTCGGCGCGCGCCGGACGAGCCGCTCATGACGCCCCTTTTCGACCTCGACGATGTCGAGCGTACGTTGCAACGGGTGCGGGCGGTGCCCTACGGTGCTTGGCAAGACGCCTGTGCAGGTGTGGCGTTCCAGTTGCACGATGCGGGGCATATCTTGGGCTCGGCCAGCGTCGAGCTGCGGCTGCGCGAGGCGGGCGAGGAGCGGACGCTGGTGTTCAGCGGCGATCTCGGCCAGTACGACTCGCCGATCCTGCTCGATCCCCACCGTTTCAGCCGCGCCGATCTGGTCGTCATGGAGAGCACTTACGGCGGGCGTGAGCACCGTGAGCGCAGCAGCACGATCGCGGAGTTCGGTGAGATCATCGCCGCGGCCGATCGTGACGGTGGCAACATCTTGATCCCGGCTTTCGCGGTCGGACGCAGCCAAGAGATCCTTTATCTGCTCGCCACCCACCATCGGCAGTGGGGGTTGCATCGTTGGCAGGTATTCCTGGACAGCCCGATGGCGATCGAAGCGAGCGAGGTCTATTGGAAACATGCCGACCGCCACGATGCTGCCGCGCTGCGGTTGCGCCACAGTTTCGGCGGTATGCCGCCGCTCGACAACCTCCACTTCTGCCGTAGCGCCGACGAGTCCCGCGCCATCAATGCCTACCGTTCGCACGCCTTGGTGATCGCCGGCAGCGGCATGTGCAACGGCGGACGGATCCTGCACCACCTGCGGCAGAACCTCAGCCGCCCGGAGTGTCATGTGGTGATCGCCGGGTTCCAGGCGCCCGGCACGCTCGGGCGTGCCTTGGTCGATCGTGAACCGGAGGTCCGCATCTACGGCACATCGGTGGCGGTCGCTGCACAGGTGCACACGCTCGGCGGCCTCTCGGCGCATGGTGATCGGGCCGATCTACTGCGCTGGTATGGATCTTTCGAGCATCGACCGCCGGTCTGTTTGGTACACGGTGAACCGGAGGCTGCCGGTGCGTTGCGTGATGCGCTCCGCTCCGAGGGTGCTGAAGCGGTCGTCGCACGGCCCGGCCAACGGATCGATCTGACAGCACGGCAGGACGCAGCGACATGACCGCTTCCCCGCTCCAGCGACTGGTATCACGCTTCGCGAAGGTCGAGCCGGGCGAGATCGCCGTGGTGGTCGCCGCGTTCCTCCTGTTCTTCTTCGTGCTCGGCAGTTATTTCGCGGTGCGTCCGGTGCGCGAGACGGTCGCTACGGTGCTCGGCACCGAGCGGGTCGCCGATCTTTGGGCCTACACCGCGTTTTTCGCGATCCTCGCCGTGCCGCTCTATGGGTGGCTGGTCGGCAAGATCCGCCGCAGCCTGTTGTTGCCCGGCATCTACGGGATGGTGGCGCTGACGCTGGCGGCGATCGGCGCCGCCTTCCAGGCCGATCTGGGCGACCTGCAGATCGGCATGTTCTTCTATGTCTGGATCAGCGTGCTGAACCTGCTCTTGGTGTCGATCTTCTGGAGCTTCCTGCTCGAGTTCTTCGACGGCGGTCAAGCGCGCCGCTTGTTCGGTGTGATCGCCGCAGGCGGCACACTCGGTGCGCTCGTCGGCCCGGCGCTTGCCGGGCTGCTCGTCACCCGCATCGGCAACGCGGGCATCCTGTACCTCGCGGCCTGCGGCTTCCTCGCCGCGATCGTGTGCCAGCGCGTCCTCATCAAGCTGTGGTACGCCAAGCCTGCCAGGGCCGCGACCTCGCCTTCAGAAGACGGCGTGCCGCGCCGCAACGATGAGGGGCTCGGCGGTAATCCGTTCGCCGGCATCTTCATCGTGCTGAAGTCCCGTTATCTGCTCGGCATCGCCTCGTTCGTGGTGCTGCTGTCGCTGGTCAACACCGTGCTCTACTTCGAACAGCTGCGCATCGTCTCGGAGACCTTCGTCGATCGCGAGCAGCGCACCCAGGTGTTCGCGCTGCTCGATGTCATCGTGCAGTCCTTGACCATCATCGCCCAACTGTTCTTCACGGGGCGCATCGCGACCCGGCTCGGTGTCGGCGCGCTGCTGACCATCGTCCCGGCGGTTCTCGCGGTCGGTTTCCTGATGCTCTTGGCGTTCAACGTGTTCGGCATGATCGCCGTGCTCCTGGTGATGCGCCGTTGGGGCGAGTACGCCTTCATCCGCCCAGGTCGTGAGATGCTCTGGAGCGCGCTCGACACCGAATCCAAGTACAAGGCGAAGAGCTTCATCGACCTGCCGGTCTACCGCGCAGCCGACTATATCGGCGCGCAAGCCAAGACCGCACTCGATGCGTCAGGCTCATCACCAGCGTCGGTGGCGCTGGTCGGCGCTGGGCTCGCAGTGCTCTGGGTGCTCAACGGCGCATGGCTTGGCCGCCGGTACCGACGACAGGAGCCCTCATCGTGAGACAGCCTGCTGCGTCCTCTGGGCAGCGCTTGTGGACCTGGCTCGCGGCCCTGCTGTCCGCAGCGGTGGTCTGTGTCGCACCGCCCGTGGCGCGCGCGGACGATCTGACCGGGGCGCAGCGCCGTGCAGCGCTCGAATTCCTGCAGGCGATGGCGTCCGGCGATGCCCAGGCGGTCGCCTATGCGCTGCACCCGTCCGAGGCGGACCGGTTGCGCATCACGCTGCAGCAGAAGCTGCGCACCGAGGCGGAGCGAGGGGAGAGCACGCTGCGCGGCCGCTTGTTCGGCGTGGCGATGCCGCTCGCCGACATCGAACGCCTGACGAGCGTCGATCTGTTCCGTGCGTTGGGGTCCAAACTGGATCTGCGCGCCCGCTCCTATGCCGAGCTGCAAGGTCTCGCCGCAGTACGCGACGGCGATCGGGTGCTCGCCGTGGTGAAGGGCAAGCCGCCGCGTGAGCGCGGTACGACCGAGGTCGTCGAGGTCATCCCGTTGCTGCCCTATGGCCGCGAGTGGAAGGCCGCGCTCCCCTCCGAGATCGATGCCCGCATCGAAGATCTTTTGGCCGGGCGTGGGCCGCGGCGTCCGGGTGGCGCTGCCGCCGGTGTCGCGGAGGCCTCTGTGGTCGCGGGGGGTGGGGCCACGACGGGCGATGCCGCTCGAAGCACGCCGGACATCCTTGCGATGTTGTCGGCCGCCGAGCAGGCCTTGGTCGGTGGTCGCTGCGATGTCTACCACCGCGAGCACCTCAGTCCGTCCTTGCGTCGCGGTCTCGGCCCGCGTGCGCTCGACACCCTCATCGCTTCCTGCAGCCGCAGCGTCGCGAACCGCGAGCTGCTGATCGCCGCGTTGCGCCTCGTGCAGCGTACGCCGCCGGTCTATGAGGCGGGTGGAGAGCGAGCGGTCTACGACCTCACCGGTCAAGGCTTGCCGTATGATCGTTATGTGCTCGAGCGGATCGAGCGGCGTTGGTACATCGCCGAGTGACGACAGCGCCGCCCGGAAGACGGTCGCCACGGGGAACGATGGGCCCCATGGCTGGTCCGACTGAACACCCCCATCCACGACAGGAGTCCGATATGGCCAAGGAAACCCGCCTCCCGGTCCGCGGTGGTCCGCGCCGACCGCTCGCCGCGCTGCTGATGATCGCCCTCACCGCCACGCTCAGTGCCTGCGGCGTCTCGCCTGAGAAGGTCACCGTGCCCGTGGTCGAGAAGGTCGACCTGCAGCGCTTCATGGGGCCGTGGTATGTCATCGGCGTCATCCCGACCTTCATCGAGAAGGACATCTACAACGCGATCGAGACCTACGAACTCGCGCCGGACGGCACCATCAAGACCACCTTCACCTTCAACAAAGGCGCCTTCGACGGCGAGGCGAAGGTCATGAACCCGAAGGGGTTCGTGATCCCCGGCACCAACAACGCCATCTGGGGTATGCAGTTCATGTGGCCCATCAAGGCCGAGTATGTGATCTCGCATGTGGATGCCGACTACACCGAGACCATCATCGCGCGCAGCGCGCGCGACTATGTCTGGATCATGGCCCGTACGCCCACGATCGACGATCAGCGCTACGCTGCGCTCGTCAAGAAGGTCGCGGACATGGGTTACGACGTCTCGAAACTGGTGAAGGTACCGCAGACGCCGACCGCCGTGACGCCGACCGGTGCCGTGTCGCAGATGAGCGCTGAAGCCTTGTCTGCGCGGCTCGCCCCGGGCGCTGCGTCGTCCGCGCCGCTCGTGCTCGATGTGCGCCGCGCCGAGGAGTTCGCGGCCGGCCGCGTGCCGGGCTCGCGCAACCTTCCTCACGATCGGCTCCTCGCCGATCCGGCGCTGCTCGACGCGCCGAAGGACGCCGAGATCGTGGTCTATTGCCAGAGCGGTCGCCGCGCCAACATGGCGCTCGAGGCGCTGCAGAAAGCCGGCTACACCCGCCTCGTGCACCTTGAAGGCGACTTCCCGGGCTGGCAGTCGCAGGGCCGACCGGTCGAGAAGACGGCGCTTTGAGCCGCCTGTCCACGGCGCTGATCGCGTTCCTCGTCGTGTTGCCGGGTGCGGCGACCGCGCAGGATCTTTGGCTCAGCAACGCACGGCTCATCGACGGCCGTCCGGGGACGGCCGTACGGTCGGTCAACCTGCGCGTCAACGACGGCCGTATCGCAGAGATCACCGCGGCAGCCGACCGTCCGGGTGCCATCGACCTGCGCGGGGCGTTCCTCATGCCGGGCTTCATCGACCTGCACACGCACATCGAGGACCCGGCCTCTGCGCGCCGCGCGTTGTCCTCCGGTGTGACGACCACGCGCGTGCTCGGCGACAACTATCTCAAAGGGATGGCCACGCGCGACCTCGTCCGCAACGGCCGTGTTGCCGGCCCGCAGATGCTGGTGTCGGGCGGTCATGTGCGCCCGCAGCTCGGCGAGTCCTTCGTCTTGAGCTACCCGCAGTTCGGGCAGTACCTGGAGGCGCCGCTCAAGGGGCCTGATCAGGTCGCTGCAGTGGTGCGCGCCGTCATCGACCGGGGTGCTGATGTCATCAAGGTCGGCGCCAGCGAGCGCGCCGGGCTCGCCCGCACGGATCCGCGCAGACAGGAGCTCTCGCATGATGAACTGCGTGCCGCGGTGGCCGAGGCGGCCAAGAACGGCTTGCATGTCGCGGCGCATGCCCACGACCGGCAGGGCGCGAACGCCGCGGTGCGCGCCGGCGTGCGCAGCATCGAGCACGGCACCTATGTCGATGACGAGACGCTGGCGCTGATGCGCAAGCAGGGCACCTTCTTCGTGCCCACGCTCGCGATCATGAGCCCGCTCGGTGATCCGCGCGGCGACGCGGCGGACGACATCGCGCTGCAGCTGCGCACCCTGCACATGATGCGGCCGTTGCGCGATGCGGTGCGCAAGGCGCGTGCGCTCGGCGTCACCGTGGCCGTCGGCACCGACAGCTCCTACGGCGACCGCGACGACTACGGCCGCGTGCGCCCGGCGCACGAGATCCAGGAGTTGATCGGCTGCGGCTACACGCCCATCGAGGCGATCACCGCCGCCACCTACGATGCAGCCCGCGTGCTCGGCATCGAAGGCCGTACCGGGTCGGTGGCGGTCGGGCTGGAGGCCGATCTGCTGGTGGTGGACCGCGATCCGCGTGTGGATCCGACGACCTTGTTCGAGCCCTTGTTGGTCGTCAGCGACGGGAAGATCGCGCTCGATCGCGTGGCGCTGCGCTGAGGGGGGTAGATCAGGGTTCAGGCGTGGCCCGCTGCTGCGGCGTGTCCCGCGCCGCCCCACCCCCGCCCAGACCGGTCAAGACGCCCCCGGACTCGCCGGGGAATGCCCCGGTGGGTATAGTCCAGAAGTTGTCCAGGGCCCGCCTGAGGGAGGGGGGTCCGGACGGACTTGGACAAGGACGCCATGGATCGCGACGACATCCTGACTTCGGCGCAGCTCGAGGCCTGGTACAAGGCCGCTGCGAAATCAGCCCCCGGGGGTGACCCGGCGGGCCTGAACTGGACCACCCCCGAAGGGCTGGTGGTCAAGCCGCTCTACACGGCGGCGGACCTCGTGGGGCTCCCCCACACCGACACGCTGCCCGGTTTCGCGCCCTTTGTCCGCGGTCCGCAGGCGACCATGTACGCGGTGCGTCCTTGGACGATCCGGCAGTACGCCGGGTTCTCGACCGCCGAGGCCTCGAACGCCTTCTACCGCCAGTCGCTCGCCGCGGGTGGGCAGGGCGTGTCGGTCGCCTTCGACCTCGCCACCCATCGCGGTTACGACAGCGACCACCCGCGTGTGACGGGCGATGTCGGCAAGGCGGGCGTCGCCATCGATTCGGTCGAGGACATGAAGATCCTGTTCGACGGGATCCCGCTCGACAAGGTCTCGGTGTCGATGACCATGAACGGCGCGGTGCTGCCGGTGCTCGCGGCCTTCGTGGTGGCCGGCGAGGAGCAGGGAGTGCCGCAGGAGCAGCTCTCCGGCACCATACAGAACGACATCCTCAAAGAATTCATGGTGCGCAATACCTATATCTATCCGCCCGAACCCTCGATGCGCATCGTCGGCGACATCATCGAGCACACGGCGCGAAAGATGCCGAAGTTCAACTCGATCTCGATCTCCGGCTACCACATGCAGGAGGCGGGTGCGAACCAAGCGCTCGAGCTCGCCTTCACGCTCGCCGACGGCAAAGAATATGTGAAGACCGCGCTCGCCAAGGGTCTCGATGTCGACGAGTTCGCGGGCCGCCTGAGCTTCTTCTGGGCGATCGGCATGAACTTCTACCTCGAGATCGCCAAGATGCGCGCCGCGCGGCTGCTGTGGTGGCGGATCATGTCGGGCTTCGGCGCCCAGAACCCGAAGAGCCTGATGCTGCGCACGCACTGCCAGACCTCGGGTTGGAGCCTCACCGAGCAGGATCCGTACAACAATGTGGTGCGCACTACCATCGAAGCGATGGCGGCGGTGTTCGGCGGCACTCAGAGCCTGCACACCAATTCCTTCGACGAGGCGATCGCGCTGCCCACAGAGTTCAGCGCGCGCATCGCACGCAACACGCAGCTCATCCTGCAGGAAGAGACCCATATCACGAGCGTCGTCGACCCTTGGGCAGGCAGCTACCTGATGGAGAAGCTGACGCAGGACATGGCCGACGCCGCGTGGAAGATCATCGAGGAGGTCGACGGCATGGGCGGCATGACCCGCGCCGTCGAATCGGGTTGGGCGAAGCTGCGCATCGAGGCGAGCGCCGCGGAGAAACAGGCGCGCATCGACTCCGGCCGCGATGTCATCGTCGGCGTCAACAAATTCAGGCTCGAGAAGGAAGATCCGGTCGAGTTCCGCGACATCGACAACATGGCGGTGCGCGAGAACCAGCTGGCGCGTCTCAAGACGATCCGCGCGACGCGCGACGCCGGCAAGGTGCAGGCCTGTCTCGACGCCCTCACCGCGGCGGCGCAGTCGGGCGAAGGCAACCTGCTCGCGCTCTCCATCGATGCCATGCGCGCGCGTGCGACGGTGGGCGAGGTCAGCGACGCGCTCGAGAAGGTCTGGGGGCGCCACCGAGCCCGGTCACAGGAGGTCAGCGGCGTGTACGCAGGAGCCTACGAGGATGCCGGAGACTGGCAGCGCCTCAAGACCGACATCGACGCTTTTGCTACGGAGCAGGGACGTCGTCCGCGCGTGCTGATCGCGAAGCTCGGCCAGGACGGCCATGATCGCGGCGCCAAGGTGGTCGCGAGCGCTTTTGCCGACCTCGGTTTCGATGTCGATGTCGGGCCGTTGTTCCAGACCCCCGAGGAGTGCGCGCGTCAGGCGATCGAGAACGACGTGCATGCGGTCGGCGTCAGCACGCTCGCGGCAGGCCACAAGACGCTGGTCCCCGCCATCATCGAAGCGCTTCGCGCGCAGGGCGGCGGTGACATCGTGGTGTTCGTCGGCGGGGTCGTCCCGCAGCAGGACTACGCGTTCCTGCGCTCGGCGGGTGTCAGGGGCATCTACGGTCCCGGCACGCCGATCCCCGAGAGCGCGCGCGATGTGCTGATGCAGATCAAGGCGGCGCGTGTCCCCTGACATCCTCGACGCTGCACCGGCTGCCGACGCTGCGCTCGTGGCGGGGGTTCGTGCGGGCGACCGACGCGCGATCGCGAAGGCGATCACGCTGCTCGAGTCCACGCGTCCCGACCATCGACGCCGTGCCGACGCCTTGCTCGATGCGCTGTTGCCTGCCACCGGGCGCGCGTTGCGCATCGGCATCTCCGGCGTTCCGGGCGTCGGCAAGTCGACCTTCATCGAGACGCTCGGCATGTTCCTCGTGGAGCGCGGCCACCATATCGCGGTGCTCGCGGTCGACCCGTCTTCGGGACTCACCGGCGGCTCCATCCTCGGCGACAAGACACGCATGGAGCGGCTCTCGACCGACCCGCGCGCGTACATCCGTCCGACCCCGTCGTCCGGGGCGTTGGGCGGCGTCGCAGAGCGCACGCGTGAAGCGATGCTGGTCTGCGAGGCGGCAGGGTACGACGTCGTGCTCGTCGAGACGGTCGGCGTCGGCCAGTCCGAGACGAGTGTCGCCGGCATGACCGATCTTTTCCTGCTGCTGCAGTTGCCGAACGCTGGCGACGACCTGCAGGCCATGAAGAAGGGCATCATGGAGCTCGCGGACCTCGTGGTGATCAACAAATCCGACCTCGATGCTGACGCCGCGCTGCGCGCCGAAGCGCAGGTCACGAGCGCGCTGCGGGTGCTGCGCCATCCGGGCGGGGCCCGTTGGCAGACACGCGTGCTGCGCACGAGTGCACTGTCGGGAGAGGGCATCGCCGCGTTGTGGGACACGATCGAGGAGTTCCGCCGCTGTCGCGAGGCCGACGGCGGGTTTGCGGACCGTCGCCGTCGTCAGTCGCTGAACTGGATGTGGGACGAGGTGCACGCGCGCCTGCTCGCGGATTTCCATGGGCATCCCGCAGTGCGCACCGCTTTGCCTGACACGCTCGCTGAAGTCGAAGGGTCGCGACTCGCGCCCTCATCAGGAGCACGGCGACTGCTCGATCTTTTTGAACAACCTTCGCGGCCGTCCTGAAGCCGCTCTGTCCGAGGACCGCGTCATGCACGACATCATCCAGCAACTGGACAAGAAACGCGCCCAAGCGCGCCAAGGCGGCGGTGCCAAGCGCGTCGCTGCGCAGCACGCCAAGGGAAAACTGACGGCCCGCGAACGCATCGAGCTGCTGCTCGATGAGGGGTCTTTCGAGGAATGGGACATGTTCGTCGAGCATCGCTGCAGCGATTTCGGCATGCAGGACCAGAAGATCCCGGGCGACGGCGTGGTCACCGGTTGCGGCTTCATCAACGGCCGCCTGGTGTTCGTGTACAGCCAGGACTTCACCGTGTTCGGCGGCTCCTTGAGCGAGGCGCACGCGCAGAAGATCTGCAAGGTGATGGATACGGCCATGAAGGTCGGTGCGCCCGTCATCGGCATCAACGACTCGGGCGGAGCACGCATCCAGGAGGGTGTGGCCTCCCTCGGCGGCTATGCCGAAGTCTTCCAGCGCAACGTCACGGCTTCGGGCGTGGTGCCGCAGGTCAGCATCATCATGGGCCCCTCGGCGGGCGGCGCGGTCTACAGCCCGGCGCTCACCGATTTCATCTTCATGGTGAAGGACAGCTCCTACATGTTCGTGACCGGCCCCGAGGTCGTGAAGACGGTCACCCACGAGGAGGTCTCCGCGGAGGACCTCGGCGGCGCCATCACGCACACCACGCGCAGCGGTGTCGCCGATCTCGCCTTCGACAACGACGTCGAGGCGTTGCTCATGATCCGGCGGTTCTTCAACTATCTTCCGGCGAACAACCGCGAGAAGCCGCCGATGCGCGAGGCGGGGGACCCTGCAGACCGCGACGATTACTCGCTGGACACGCTGGTGCCTGACAATCCGAACAAGCCCTACGACATGAAGGAGCTGCTCGCGAAAGTGGTCGACGATGGCGAGTTCTTCGAGCTGCAGCCGGAGTACGCGAAGAACATCATCATCGGTTTCGCGCGCATGGACGGCCATGTGGTCGGCATCGTCGCCAACCAGCCGTTGGTGCTCGCCGGCTGTCTCGACATCAAGAGCAGCATCAAGGCGGCCCGTTTCGTGCGCTTCTGCGATGCGTTCTCCATCCCGGTGGTCACCTTCGTCGATGTGCCGGGCTTCATGCCGGGAACCTCTCAGGAGTACGGCGGCATCATCAAGCACGGTGCCAAGCTGCTCTACGCCTACGCCGAGTGCACGGTGCCGAAGATCACGGTGATCACCCGTAAGGCCTATGGCGGAGCCTACGATGTGATGGCTTCCAAACACCTGCGCGGCGATGTCAACTTCGCGTGGCCCAACGCCGAGATCGCGGTGATGGGTGCCAAGGGTGCCGTCGAGATCATCTTCCGCGAGGAGAAGGGCGACCCGGCGAAGCTCGCAGCACGCGAGGCCGAGTACAAGGAGAAGTTCGCCAACCCGTTCATCGCCGGTGCGCGCGGTTACATCGACGATGTGATCATGCCGCACGGTACGCGTCGTCGGGTATGCCGTGCGCTCACGGTGCTGCGCGACAAGAAGATCGAGGAGCCGTGGCGCAAGCACGGCAACATCCCGCTGTGACGACGTCAAGGAGACCTGCAGGCATGTTCAAGAAGATCCTCATCGCCAACCGTGGCGAGATCGCCTGTCGCGTCATCAAGACGGCGCGACGCATGGGCATCAAGACCGTGGCCGTGTACTCGGAGGCCGACAAGGATGCCCGACATGTCGAGCTCGCCGACGAGGCGGTGCTGATCGGCCCGGCGCCCTCGCGCGAGTCCTATCTGGTGCAGGATCGCATCATCGATGCCTGCCGCCAGACCGGCGCCGAGGCCGTGCATCCGGGATACGGATTCCTGTCCGAGAACGCCGAGTTCTCTCGGCGCGTCGAGGAGGCGGGGATCGTCTTCATCGGGCCGAAGCACGCTTCGATCGGCGCGATGGGCGACAAGATCGCCTCGAAAGCGCTCGCCGCCAAGGCGGGTGTCAGCACCATCCCGGGTTGGAACGATGCGATCGAGACGCCGGAGCGTGCGGTCGAGATCGCGAAGGACATCGGCTACCCGGTGATGATCAAGGCGAGCGCGGGCGGTGGCGGCAAAGGTCTGCGCGTCGCATGGAACGACAAGGAGGCCTTCGAGGGCTTCAGTTCCTGTCGCAACGAAGCGCGCAACAGCTTCGGCGACGACCGCGTGTTCATCGAGAAGTTCGTCGAGGAGCCGCGCCACATCGAGATCCAGGTGCTGGGCGACGCCCACGGCAACTGTCTCTATCTCTGGGAGCGGGAGTGCTCGATCCAGCGCCGTCACCAGAAGGTGATCGAAGAGGCGCCGAGCCCCTTCCTCGACGACAAGGTCCGCAAGGCGATGGGCGAGCAGGCGGTCGCGCTCGCCAAGGCGGTCGATTACCAGAGCGCAGGCACCGTCGAGTTCGTGGTCGGGAAGGACAAGTCGTTCTACTTCCTGGAGATGAACACGCGCCTGCAAGTGGAGCACCCGGTCACCGAGTGCATCACGGGGCTCGACCTCGTGGAGCAGATGATCCGCGTCGCGGCCGGCGAGAAGCTCGCGTTCAAGCAGAAGGACATCAAGCGCGATGGTTGGGCGATCGAGTGCCGCATCAACGCCGAGGATCCGTTCCGCAACTTCCTGCCCTCGACCGGCCGCTTGGTGAAGTACAGGCCGCCGGCGCAGAACATGGAAGCGTCTCAGCCGGTGCCGCCAGGAGGCGGCGTGCGCGTCGATACCGGTGTGTACGAGGGCGGCGAGATCCCCATGCACTACGACTCGATGATCGCCAAGCTCATCGTGCACGGTCGGGACCGCAGCGAGGCGATCGCGCGCATGCGCGAGGCGCTGAACGGTTTCGTGATCCGCGGCATCTCGAGCAACGTCCCGTTCCAGGCGGCGTTGCTCGCGCATCCGCGCTTCACCGCGGGCGATTTCAACACCGGCTTCATCGCCGAGCAGTACCCCAAGGGGTTCAGTACAACTTCGGTCGCACACGACGAGCCCTCGTTCCTGCTTGCGCTCGCGGCGGTGTCGCACCGTCGTTCGCGCGAACGCGCTGCGACGCTCACCGGGCAGCGGCGCCATCGCGAGGTGCGCATCCGCGAGGACTTCGTCGTGGTGTTGACCGATGCGGCCGGCGTGCGCGATCACATCCCGTTATCGGTGCGTCCGCAGGGGTCGATGTTCGAGGTGTCCATCGCAGGACAGACCCACGAGGTCGCTTTCGAGGACAACCTTCGCGACATCGCGGTGCATGGCACCTTCGATGGTCAGCCGTTCTGCGCGCAGATCGAGCGCAGCGGGCTCGGCTACCGGATCTCGCACAACGGTGCGACCCTGTTCGCACGCGTGTTCTCTCCGCGTCATGCCGAGCTTGAGGCGTTGATGCCGTTCAAGGCGCCGCCCGATCTCTCCAAGGTGCTGCTGTCGCCGATGCCGGGCCTGCTGGTCGACGTCGCGGTGCAGGTCGGGCAGACGGTGCGTGCGGGCGAGAAGCTCGCAGCCATCGAGGCGATGAAGATGGAGAACATCCTCTTCGCGACCCAGGACTGCGTGGTCTCCGAGGTGCTTGCCGGCAAGGGCGACAGCCTCGCGGTCGATCAGGTGATTATGAGGTTCCAGTGACGCGACCGTTCCGGGTGCTCGGCATCCAGCAGGTCGCGATCGGCGGCCCGGACAAGTCTCGCCTGCGGCGGTTGTGGGTGGATATGCTCGGTCTCGAGGTCACGGGGCATTTCCGCAGCGAGCGCGAGAACGTCGACGAGGACATCTGCTCGATGGGGCAGGGGGCGTTCCGTGTGGAGGTGGATCTGATGGAGCCGGTCGATCCGCAGGGCAAGCCCGCGGTCCACGCCACGCCGCTCAACCATATCGGTCTCTGGATCGACGACCTGCCGACGGCGGTCGCGTGGCTCACGGCACAGGGCGTGCGATTCGCGCCGGGCGGCATCCGCAAGGGCGCTGCAGGCCACGACATCTGTTTCCTGCATCCGAAGGCGAACGAGGAGTCGCCGATCGGCGGTGAGGGCGTGTTGATCGAACTGGTGCAAGCGCCGCCGGACGTCATCACCGCGCTCGGCGGCCGCTGATCGCGCGATCAGTCCTCGAGCCGCTGCACCGCGACGATGAGTGTGCCGGGTCCGCCGTGCACGCCGATGGCCGCACCCATGTCGGTGAGCGCCGACCACGCGATCCGCTGCGGCGGGATCGCCGCCCGTAGTTCGTCGTAGAGCCGCTGACCCGCCTCGGGCCGGTTCGCATGGCCGACCAGCAGGCGTATGCGGTGCGTGCCCGAGTCGATGTCGCTGCGACGTCGCACCAAGCGGATGAAGCGGGCGATGAGGCGGTGTGACCCGAAGAGGCCACCACCGAAGGCGACACGCCCGTCGGGGAAGGTCCGCAGGACCACGTTCAGCCGCAACCATCGGGCGATGTTGCCGACCGCTGCCGGTACGCGGCCGCCCCGCACCGCGAAGTCGATCCGCTCGACGAGCGCAAAGGTCTGGGTACGATCGCGCGCCGATTCGGTTGCAGCGACCACTTGATCGAGATCCTGTCCTTCGGCCGCCGCCTCCGCGGCAGCGAGCACCACCAGCGCTTCGCCCACCGACGCATTGCGGGTATCGACGACCGCCACGCGCCGGCCCTCGGCGCTGACACGCTGGGCGACCGTCACGGCCGCGTTGTAGGTGCCGCTGTGGCGCGCGGTGAGGTTCACCGAGATGACGGACTCGTAGTGCGACACCAGGAACTCGAAGATGCGCCGGAAGTCGCCCGGTGGGGGCTGCGAGGTCTTCGGGTGTTCGGGGTTGACGGCGAGTTCGTCGTAGAACTCTGCAGAGGTCATGCTGACCTTGTCGAGATAGGAGCGGCCGCCGAAGTGCACGCGCGCGGCGACCATATGGATGCCGAGCCGCTCCATCTCGGCATCGGGCAGGTCGCTGCCTGAATCGGTGACCACGGCGACGCGTTGCGCGCGGCGGTGATGCACGGCCGATTGCTGCATGCGCATGTCGTCGGCTTTCTGGCTCTGCACCTCGCCGAACATCGAAGCTGTCCGGAAGATGGCGTCGGGGTCGTCGCAGTGGATGTGGATGCGGGCCTTGTGCTTGCTGCCGCTGACCACCAGGCTCGCTCCGACCGTCGACAGTGATTCCCGCAGGCTGCGAAGCTCGATGACGCTTTCCGCGCGCGCCACCACCAGGCACTCGGTGCAGAACCGGAAGTCCTGTCCCGCAGCGACCGGCATGGAGCCGGCCATCGCCTCATCGCCTTCGTGTACCGGTGCCACGGTCTCGCCCTTGTCGCCGGTCTGCAGGAAGCGCAGCATCCCTTCGAGCATGTCGACGAAGCCTTGCGCACCGGCGTCGACGACATCGGCGGAACGCAATTCCTTCAGTTGCCCACGGGTCTGCTCCAAGGCGGTACGCACCCGTACCAGCGAACGCTCGAACAAGGTGCCGAAGTCGGCTGCCGCCGAGCTGTCCGCGAGGCTCTTCTGCAAGGCGTCAGCGAACTCGCGCAGCACCGTGAGGATCGTGCCTTCCTGCGGTTGCATCAATGCGTCGCGGGCGTAGGTCGCCCCGCTTTGGACCGCTGCCGCGAAATCGGTCAGACCGAGCCTCGCGCGTTGGCCTGCGCCGTCGCCGAGCCCCATCAGGAACTGTGCGAGGATCGCTCCGGAGTTGCCGCGCGCGCCGTCGAGGGCGGCATCGGCCGCGCGGGTCAGCACCCGCCCGGCATCCGCCACCGGCTCACGATCGAGTGCCGACAACACGGCGGCCAGCGTCATCGCCATGTTGGTGCCGGTGTCTCCATCAGGGACCGGGAACACATTGATCTTGTTGAGGTGATCTGTCCTCTTGAACAGACGGTAGATGCCGGCGCGCAGCAGGTCCGCCAGCAGCAAGCCATCGAGGCTGTCGGTCCGTCCGGGCAGCGTGTGGGGCGGCAGGCCCGCCAGAGCGCCGGAGGTGTCTGAGCGCGTCGTCATGGCTCGATCGGTACCTTGAAGGAGACGCCGCGGTGATCGAGCACCACGCCATCCGGGACGATGCCGCGCACCCGCAGGCCGTTGCCGGTCATCTCACCTTCGCGCAGGCGTTGGCCGTTCAACAAAATGAACCGCTTGGAGGCGTCCGGATCGTAGACGTGCAGCGATAGCGCGGCTTCGGGTATCGCATCGCCGGCGGCGAGCAGGTCGTCACGGGTACGGGAGGGTGACTGTAGATCGGACAGGTCGGCGGGCGCTGCGGCCGGTGCCGAAGCGGCGGCGCGCGCCGTGTCCGTCGGGGTGACAGACGGTGCGGTACGAGCGGGTGTCGGCGTCGTCGGGCGTGGGTCGACCGCAGGTGCGGCGACCGCAGGTGCAGCTTGCCGGGACGTGGCGACCGTGCCGACCTGCGTCGCGGAGGCCGGCGCCGACACGGACGCTGCCGCATCGGAAGCGGCCGCCGCGCGCTCGTCGCGTAGCAGTACAGTCAGCACGACGAGCAGGTTCACACCGAGCAGCAAGCCGAGCACGACGCCCCAGATCGGGAACGGGCGCCGCGATGCGACGGCCCGCGCGTCGAACATCGCCGGGTGTTCCTGGCGAAGGCGCGAGTTCTCTGATTTGCGTAGCGCATCAAGGATGAAGGACATGCCGAAATCGATGGCCGCTATGCGGCGCAACCCCCTCTTTGTTCGGCCGAGTATTGCACGGTCTGGAGCTGACCGGCATAGTCCCTCGCATCGTGCAATGCGATGACCATGGCTGGTCGCGGCGGTCGTTGGCCGTGGTGGCTGGCATCACCCCTTCAGGCGAACCGCCCTTCGATGCGCAGCCATCGGCGTCGTCAGCAGCGGTCGGCGTGGATCTTTGGTTGGCGCGGCTCGACGATCTCGTCGCATCGGAAGGCGGGCTCGTCGCGCAGTCCGGCGCCGACGAATCCGCCCGCGCGGCGCGCATCGCAGACCCCGTCGCCCGCAGCCGCTACCTTGCCTCGCGGCGTCTGCTGCGTGGGATCCTCGCGCAGCGTCTGCAGCGTGAGCCAGGCGCGCTTGAATTCGAGGTCTCGCACCACGGCAAACCCATGCTGGCGGCGGACGATGGCCCCACGTTGCACTTCAACCTCAGCCATGCCGGGGGTTGGCTGCTGATCGCCACCCGCATCGGTGGACCGATAGGCGTCGATCTCGAATTTCCGCGGAGCGGTATCGATCTTGAGCGGCTCGCCAGACGGGTGTTCTCGCCTGCGGAACAGGCTGGCCTGCAGCGCGCCACTGAACGCTCTGCGGCCGCGGGACAGCATTGGTTCTTCAGTTGTTGGACCCGCAAAGAGGCGCTGCTCAAGTGCCTGGGCACTGGATTCGCCGGTGGCGCGTCTGCGTTCGAGGTCGATGTCGAGCCGACGATGCACACGGTGTCGACACCGGGGCATGGGTACGGCTCGGTATGCGTGACCTCTTTGGCGGTGCCTGAGCTACCGGCGGCGTCCGGTAGGGCTCACGCTGCGGTGGCTTGGCCATCCTGCGACCGGTCCGCGACAGCCTCACAGGGAACGGAGGACGGCGCGGTCCTGCGACGCCACTGGCTGGAGCCTACCGCATGATCGTCACTGCATTGGCAGGCCGTCGTGGCTTGGCGCTCGCCGCGATGATCGCATTGTGGATCGGACTGGCGTTCGTCGGAGAGCCGGCGCGGGAGGCCTTGCATTGGTCACGCTCGGGTATCGCTGCGGGTGAACATTGGCGTTGGCTCACCGCCCATCTCGTCCATCTCGATCTTGCGCACGCTGTGCTGAACGCAGCGGGTCTTGCGCTCGTCTGGGTGTTGTTCTTCGATCTCTACTCGGTCCGACGCTGGTTGCTGGTGGCCGCCTTCGGTATCGTCACGATCGATGTCGGGCTGTGGTGGTTGTCCGATGTCCGCTGGTATGTCGGCGCGTCGGGCGTGCTGAATACGCTGACGGCGGCAGGGATCGTGCGCGAGATCATCGACGGCGACCGCATGGCATGGTTCGTGGGCGCTGCAGGGCTCACCAAGCTCGTCTACGAGAACCTGGCCGGACCGCTGCCGTTCCTCGCCAGCGATCACCCGGTCGTGCTCGAGGCGCACCTGTTCGGCGCGTTGGCCGGTATGGTCTGTGGCCTGCTGATGCAGCGCTCCGATGCGCCGTCAGCGCCGCGTCCGTCCGAGGCTGCTGGCGCGTGACACCGCCGCGCCGCCGAAGCGGTCGCGGATCGCATCGAGCGCTGAGTCGAGCCGGGTGCCGCGTGTCCCGTCGGCTACCGCGAAGAGGTCCTCCTGCGCCGCATCTTCCAGCGCCGTTGCGCTGACACCGAGCAGCCGTACCGCAGGGCACCCTTGCTGGGGGCGCCCTGTGCCACGCCGCTCTTCTTGCAACCATCCGACGAGCAATTCACGCGTGGTCGCAGCGATCACGGCCGTCTCGCAGGTGGCAGGCGTGAGCATCCGCTGTCGCGTCAGGGTCGTGAAGTCGGCGCGTCGGACCTTGATGCCGATGCAGGACGCCCAAAGACCTTGTGCCCGTAGCCGCGCTGCGACCTTGTCGGCCAACGCCGCGAGCGCCGCTTCCATCGCCTCGGGGCTGTGAAGATCTTCGGCGAAGGTGCGTTCGTTGCTCACCGATCTCTCGTCGCGGTCCGGCAGCACCGCACGATCGTCGAGCCCGGCTGCACGATCGCGCCATGCCTGCCAGTCACGGCCGAAGAGCGGCCGCAGCTGCCGCTCGTCAGCGTGTCGCAGATCGCCGAGCGTCGCGATCCCGGCAGCGGTGACCTGCTCGCCTTTCTTGCGACCGAGCCCAGGCAGGCGCCGCACCGGTAGCGGGTCGAGCACCGCGTGCACGCGCTCGGCTGTCACCACCGTCAGTCCATCGGGCTTGTCGAGGTCGGAGGCGATCTTGGCGATGAGTTTGTTGGAGGCGACACCGACCGACGCTCCAAGACCCGTGCGCTCGCGGATCAATCGCTTGATGTCGCGTGCGATCAGCTCCGGAGCGCCGTGCAACATCCGGCTGTCGGTGACATCCAGGAAGGCCTCGTCGAGCGACAAGCCTTGGACGAGCGGCGTGAAGGCATGGAACACCTCGAAGACCTGCGCCGAGATCTCTGCATAGCGCGCCATGCGCGGAGTCACGCAGATCGCCTGAGGGCAGAGCGCGAGCGCACGCCGCACCGGCATCGCCGAGCGCACGCCGAACTTGCGCACCTCATAGCTTGCCGCCGCCACCACGCCGCGTCCGCCGCTACCGCCGACGATCACAGGCAAGCCGCGCAGTTCCGGTCGGTCGTGTTGCTCCACCGACGCGTAGAACGCATCCATATCGACATGGAGGATGGCGCGGCCGACGGGCGGCATGGAGTCTCAGCCTCCCAGCGCCGATGCGATACCGGTGAAGATCAGCAGCATGGCAGCGAAGAGCAGGTACAGGAAAGCGATGGCCGTGAACTTGCCGAGCGTTACGAGGCGGGATTCGCCGTAGCAGACGCGCATGCTGCGATAGCAGTACCACACCAGATAACCCAGCAGTGCGGGGGCGAGGAAGCCGTCGTAGCCGTCGGGGATCGCGCGGTCGAGCAGGATCTCGATCACCAGGGCCGCGTATATCGCGCTTTGGTTGTGGACGAGATGCAGCAGATGCTCGACGTAGAGCGGTCGGGGCCGCCAATAGAAGAGCAGCATGCCGGCCGCGACCAACGGCAGCAGCACGAACATCGCTTTGGGTACGTTACGCAGGAACGCGCTCTCGAAAGAGGCTGCGCCCTGACTCTGCAGACGCAGGCAGGCGTCCTGCAGCCGGGGCCGCACGGTGGCCTCGAACGGCCCGCGGTACTCGAGCGCGGCGCAGTCGGTATCGATGCGGGTCTCGCTGGAGAGATCGGCCGTAGACCTCTGGTCGAGCGCCAGCAACAGGAAGAAGGCGACGCTGAGGACCAGATAGAGCCGGATCGGCGGAAGGTAGCGCGCGCGACGACCGGCGAAATACTCGCGCGTGAGCATGCCCGGCCGTGTCAGCAGCGCGCGCAGCGTCCGCCAGAGACGCGAGTCGGCGTGGGTGAGCGTCTCGATGGTCTCCTCGGCCAGATGGCCGACCGTCGGTGTCGCCGAGTCCCGTCGCTGTCCGCAATCCGCGCAGTAGCGCCCGTACAGGGTGACGCCGCAGTTGGCGCAGTTCACGCCGGCAGCTCGTCCCGCTCGTCCTGTTCGTCGGAGGCGCGCGGCAGACGCGCAAGGGCCGCGCCGTGGGTGCCGAGTTCGTGGGGCGCGAAGTCGTCGACGTTGACGATCTCCATGACCTTGCGGTCGTATTCGGCGAGCCATGCTGCATCAGCGCCGGTGATGATGCCGAGCACCTGAGCCTCGGCGATCATGCCCGGCATCTCGAGCGAACGGATACGGCCCGTCTTGACGCCGTCGACCCGGATGCGCTTCTCGAGGTCCTCTGCTCGCTCCGCCATCTCCAGCACTTCCTGCAGCAGTCCGAGCGGATTGTTCGGAGCGACCTTGCGGTAGACCGGGTAGCAGAGGCGGTCGCGCACTTCGCCCGGCGACAGCACGAGTTCGGCGAGCGTGCGGCCGAGCCGATCGTCCGGCGCCGAGTACTGCAGACCGCGCGGGAAGATGAAGAAACGCATCAGGGCGGCGAGCGTGCGGTTCGGGAAGTTGCGCAGGAAGCCGTGCAGCTGGTCCTGGGCCTTGGAGAGCAGGCTGCGGCAGGCCCACTCGACGATCGGCAGGTCTTCGGGGCGCCGGCCTTGGTTGTCGTAGTGCTTGAGCACCATCGACGCGAGATACATGCAGGAGAGCACATCGCCGAGCCGCGCCGAGAGGTTCTCCTTCTTTTTCAGGTAGCCGCCGAGCGAGAGCATCGCGACATCCACTGCGAAGGCGAAACTCGCCGAGAAGCGCACGATGTGCTGGTAGTAACGCGAGGCTTCGCCGCGGTCCGGTGCCGCCGTGAAGCGCGCGTTGGTGAGCGCCATGATGAGCGATCGCACCGCGTTACTGATCGTGAAGCCGATGTGACCGAAGAGCGCACGGTCGAAGTCATCGACGCCCTTGGTGCGGTCCGGGTTTTTGGCGGCTTCCATCTCGCGCAGCACGAACGGATGGCAACGCACCGCACCCTGACCGAAGATGATGAGGCTGCGGGTGAGGATGTTCGCGCCTTCGACGGTGATGGCCACCGGCACGACCTGGTAGCCGCGGGCGAGGTAGTTCTTGGGTCCGAGGCAGATGCCTTTACCGCCGTGCACGTCCATCGCGTCGTTGGCGATCTGTCGCGACATCTCGGTGACGTGGTACTTCAGCATCGCGGAGGGCACAGAGGGCTTCTCTCCGCCGTCGATGGCCCCGGCGGTGACCGAGCGTGCCGCATCCATGGTGTAGGTGAGGCCCACCATGCGAGCGATCACGCCCTCGATGCCCTCGAACTTGCCGACCGGCATGTTGAACTGGCGACGGATGCGCGCGTAGGCGCCGGTCGCGAACACCGCGGCCTTGCCGCCACCGGTGCCGCTCGAGGGCAGCGAGATGCAGCGCCCGACGGAGAGCTGCTCGACCAGCATGCGCCAGCCCTGGCCCGCCATCTTCGGTCCGCCGATGATGAAGTCGAGCGGCACGAACACATCCGTGCCGGAGAGCGGACCGTTCTGGAACGGCACGTTGAGCGGGAAGTGCCGGCGTCCGATGGAGATGCCTGGTGTCTCGCGCGGGATCAGCGCGCAGGTGATGCCGAGGTCCTCCTCGCCGCCGAGCAGCCGCTCGGGGTCGAACATGCGGAAGGCGAGGCCGATCACCGTCGCCACGGGCGCAAGCGTGATGTAGCGCTTGGAGAAGTTCAGGCGCAGTCCGGTGATCTCGCGACCCTGCCAGACCCCTTTGCAGACCACACCGCTGTCGGGGAGCGAGGCGGCGTCGGAGCCGGCGCGCGGTCCGGTGAGCGCGAAGCAGGGGATGTCATCGCCGCGCGCGAGCCGCGGCAGGTAGTGGTCCTTCTGCTCCTCGGTGCCGTAGTGCTGCAGCAGCTCGCCGGGGCCGAGCGAGTTCGGCACCGCGACCGTCGAGGACACCGTGGCGCTGCGGGTCGAGAGCTTGGCGAGCACGCAGGAGTGCGCGTAGGCCGAGAACTCGAGGCCGCCGTACTTCTTCTGGATGATCATCGAGAAGAAGCCCTTGCGCTTCAGGAAGTCCCAGATCTCCGGCGGCATGTCGCCGCGGCGATGCGTGATGTCGAAATCGTCGACCATCCCGCACAGCTCTTCGCAGGGGCCGTCGAGGAAAGCCTGCTCTTCGGCCGTGAGCTGCGGCGCCTTGGCGTTGAGCAGCTTCGACCAGTCGGGCTTGCCGGTGAAGAGCTCGCCGTCCCACCACACGGTGCCCGCCTCGAGCGCCTCGCGCTCGGTGTCGGACATCGCGGGCAGCATGCGCCGGTACACCTTCAGGAACGGACGCGTCAGCACCGCCTTGCGCAGCGGCCGGATGTTGAGGAGCACCAGCAGCGCCGTGCCCGCCCACAGGATGCCGCCCCACCACAGCGGTGGCTTGCCGAGCACGGTGTACGCGACCAGCAGCGCCAGCGCCGTCGCCGTGAAGGCGAGCAGGCTCAGGCGTTGGTAGGCGAGGTACAGCAGCGCCGCCACGAACAGCAGCGCGATCCATCCGCCTGGGAGCGTGAGCGTCCAGACGGTGAGGCCTGCGAGCAGGAGTGCGACGAGTGCGTGTGCCATGGCGGAGATCCTTTGGGCGGTGGGGTGCCGGCGGCGTCCTCTCTGCTCAGCCGAGCAGATCCTTCACGCCGTCGCGTTCCTCGAGCAGCTCCTTGTGCGTGGCATCCATGCGCGCGCGGCTGAAGGCATCGATGTCGAGGCCCTGCACGATCTCGTACTGGCCGCCGCGGCAGATGACAGGGTAGGAGTAGATCACGCCTTCGGGGATGCCGTAGCTGCCGTCGGAAGGGATGCCCATCGACAGCCAGTCGCCTTGCGGCGAGCCGCGGAACCAGTCGCGGATGTGGTCGATGGCCGCTGAGGCCGCCGAGGCGGCCGACGAGGCGCCGCGCGCCTTGATGATCGCGGCACCGCGCTGCTGCACGGTCGGGATGAAGTCCTTCTCGATCCAGTCCTGATCGACCAGCGTGCGCGCTGCTTGCCCTTTGACGAGGCAGTGGTTGATGTCTGGGTACTGGGTGGCCGAGTGGTTGCCCCAGATGATCATCCGTTGGATGTCGTTGACATGCGAGCCGGTCTTGGCGGCGAGCTGCGACAGCGCGCGGTTGTGGTCGAGGCGCGTCATCGCGGTGAAGCTCTGCGGCTTGAGCGAGGGCGCGTTCTTCATCGCGATCAGCGCGTTCGTGTTGGCAGGGTTGCCGACCACGAGCACGCGCACATCGCGCGAGGCGACGGCGTCGAGCGCCTTGCCTTGCGCGGAGAAGATCTGCGCGTTGGCGAGCAGCAGGTCCTTGCGCTCCATGCCGGGGCCGCGCGGGCGTGCGCCGACCAGCAGCGCCGCATGGCAATCTTTGAACGCGACGCGCGCATCGTCTGTGGCGATGACTTTGGCGAGCGTCGGGAAGGCGCAGTCGTCGAGCTCCATCACGACGCCTTGCAGCGTCGGCAGCGCCGGGGTGATCTCGAGCAGGTGCAGGTTCACCGGCTGGTCGGCGCCGAACAGGGCGCCGGAGGCGACGCGGAAGGCGAGGGCGTAGCCGATCTGGCCGGCGGCGCCGGTGATCGCGACATTCAAGGGCTGCTTCATCGAGGTCTCCAAGAGGGTAACCCCCTGATTTTAGACCATCGACCCCGACCTCACCTGCTCTGTCTGGACGGCGCTTGACTGAGTGTTAGTGTTGTAGTTATATATATCACCAATGGACATTGAGAGTGCTTTACCTCATGATGCTTTGCCAACGAACCCTGTCTCATTGCCGGAGGCCACTGTGGATCAGACTTGGAGCGAAGGCTCGCCGATCTACCGACAACTGCGCGAGCGGGTGGTGGCCATGATCCTCGAGGGGGTCCTCAAAGAGGGCGATCCCTTGCCCTCCGTGCGCACGGTGGCGGCCGAGTACCGCATCAATCCCTTGACCGTGCTCAAGGCCTACCAGGGCCTCGCCGATGAGCAGTTGGTGGACAAGATGCGGGGTCGCGGGATGTATGTCCGCAGCGGCGCTCGCGCGGCGCTGCTGCGTGATGAACGCGAGCGGTTCCTGCGGGACCAATGGCCGCGCGTCCGCGCCACCATCGAGCGCCTGGGCTTCTCTGCCGACGAACTGCTCGCGGCACCGGGCAAGGAGGACGGCCGATGACTCCGGTACCGGTGATCGAGGCGCGTGGGCTTCGCAAGACCTATGGCGGTGCGGTCGCGCTCGACCGTATCGATTTCACGGTCCAGCCCGGCCGCATCGTCGGTCTCATGGGCCCGAACGGCGCCGGCAAGACCACCGCGCTCAAAGCGATCCTCGGCCTCACCGACTTCGACGGCGACCTGCGCGTGCTCGGTCGCGACCCACGACGCGAGCGCGACCGCATCATGGAGGAGGTCTGCTTCATCGCCGATGTCGCCGTGCTGCCGAAGTGGCTGAAGGTGCGGCAGGCCCTCGACTACGTGCAGGGCGTGCACCCGCGCTTCGACCGCGCACGTGCCGAGGCTGTGCTCGCGAAGTCCGATGTCCGCATGACCGCCAAGGTGGGTGAGCTTTCCAAGGGCATGGTCACGCAGCTCCACCTTGCGCTCGTGATGGCCATCGACGCGCGCCTGCTGGTGCTCGATGAGCCGACGCTCGGCCTCGACCTGCTCTACCGCCGCTCGTTCTACGAGGCGCTGCTCAATGATTACTTCGACCATGAGCGCACGCTGCTTATCACCACGCACCAGGTCGAAGAGGTCGAACATCTGCTGACGGACCTGTTGCTGATCCGTCGCGGCAAGATCGTGCTCGACGCCGCGGTGGACGACCTTCCCGCGCGTTTCGTGCAGCTCGTGACCACGCGGGAACACGCCGAGGCCGCGCGCCGCCTCGGGCCGCTGCACGAGCGCGAGGTGTTCGGCCGCATCGGCATGGTGTTCGACGGCCGCAGCGCCCCCGAGCTCAGCGCCTTCGGCGAGGTGCGCACGCCCTCCATCTCCGATCTCTTCGTCGCCGTGATGCAGGACGGAGCCGCCGCTGCCCCAGCTGCCGCCGCTGTGTCTGGAGTCGCGTCATGATCAACACTACCCGGCCCTTCCTCACCTTGGTCCGTCGCGAGCTGTGGGAACACGGCAGCCTCGTCTGGGCGCCGCTCGCGATGGCGCTCACGATCATCGTGGTGAGTTTGGTCAGCGGCATGGTGAAAGGCAGCGTCGACATCGATCTCGGGGAGGACCGCCCGTTGCCGGAACTGTTCGGCGACGCGGAGAAGCAGCGCGGGATCTTCAAGCTGGTGATGGCGGGGCTCGTCTTGCCGCAGTTACTGGTCGCGTTCGTGGTGGTGTTCTTCTACCTGCTCGATTGCCTGTTCACCGAGCGCCGCGACCGCAGCATCCTCTTCTGGAAGAGCCTGCCCGTGTCCGATGCCAAGACAGTGCTGTCGAAGCTGTTCGTAGCGTTGGTGGCGGTGCCCCTGTGGAGCTGGGCGCTCTCGCTCGTGGTGGGGTTGGTCGTGTTCGGCGTGGTCGCTGCCCAGGTATCCGGCACTCCCGCAGCCGGGCTTGGTACCTGGCATGGCGTGACCTGGCTGGCGGTGCAGGCGTCGCTGCTCGGCAAGCTCGCGATCGGCGTCCTGTGGTACCTGCCCGTGGCTGGGTGGCTGCTGTTGGTGTCGGTGCTCGCCAAGCGCGCGCCGTTCCTCTGGGCCACCTTGCCGTTCCTCGTGCTCTCGCTCGCCGAGCGCATCGCACTCGGCTCGAATGTGGTGGGTGCACTCGTCGCGCAGCGTCTGTTCGGCTTCAGAGAAGAGGTCTCGTTGATGAGCGAGTTCCCGCTGCTCGCGAGCCCCGGGCTTTGGATCGGCGTTGCGGTCGGCGCGGCGCTGGTCTACGCCGCCATCCGGGTACGGCGGCGCAGCGACGACAGCTGATCGGTGGGCGCTATTCGACGGCCATAGAGAGATAGTTGTTGTCTATGGGTCTAATTCAAAAATGAAGCTGGTGTCTATGGCACGGCGGCGCGATGATGAAGTCTGATCAATGATCAACCCCCGTCGGAGGAACCCGCCATGCACAAGACCCGCAACGACATCCCCGCCAAGACGCGCAAGAAGGTCGTCGAACTGCTGAACGCCCGGCTTGTCGATGCCATCGACCTGTCGATGCAGGCCAAGCAAGCCCACTGGAATGTGAAGGGCCCGAACTTCATCGCGCTGCATGAGCTCTTCGACAAGGTCGCCGAGCACGCCGAAGGCCATGTGGACGCCCTCGCCGAGCGGATCACCGCGCTCGGTGGCACGGCGGTCGGCACGGTGCGCGCCGTCGCCGCCCGCAGCACGCTGAAGGCCTACCCGGAGGACATCTTCACGGGGCCGCAGCATCTCGCGGCGCTGGCCGATGCGCTCGCCGCCGCAGCCAAGGCGTCGCGGGAGGCGATCGAGGTCGCCGATGATCTCGACGATGAGGTGACGGCCGATCTTTTCAATGAAATCACGGCCGGCCTCGACAAGGACCTCTGGTTCATCGAGGCGCATCTGCAGTGACCTTCCGCACGGCGCCGGCCATCATCGATGGCTGGCGTCATGCGCGCCGCGCTAGACTGTCTGCCCGGATCCGCTTTTTCAAGGAGACCCCCATGGCAGACCCACAGATCGCTAGCCGCACCCCGATGGCCGTCGACGTCGAGGAGGGCAAGGCCTATTGGTGGTGCACCTGCGGCAAGTCCGCCAAACAACCGTTCTGTGACGGTTCCCACAAAGGTTCGGAGTTCGCGCCGCTCAAGTACGAGGCCCCCCGTAGCGGCACCGTGTGGTTCTGCGGCTGCAAGCACACCGCCAACGCGCCGCTCTGCGATGGCGCGCACAAGAAGCTGCCCTGACACGCACCCCGCACAGCGGCGCGACCCGGATGCATCTTCGCAGCGTCCTCAGCGGTTCCGTGCTGCGGTTGTCCGTCGAGGATGACTGGACCGCCAGCACCCTGCCCCTGATCGCGCCGCAACTCGACGCGCTCGAGTTCGCAGGCCTCGACGGCCTCGAGATCGATGCAGCCCGCGCGGTGACGATCGACCTCTCGGGCGCGTGGCTGCTTCACGACCTGTCGCGCCGCGCCGCGGCCACCGGTCTCGCCGTGGTCTGGACGGGTGGCGCGCCACCCCCGACGGTCGCGCTCGTGGATGGCACGCTCGGCACCGGGAAGGGCCCTGCCTTCAGCGTTCCCGCGGCGGCGGAGTTCCGTCCCGTCACGGCGATCGGGCGTACGGTGGTGGAGCGCTGGGCCGGTCTCCAGGACGGGTTGGCCTTCACCGGCGAGGCGGCTGTGCGCATGTTGCGCGGCATCTCCTCGGTGAAGTCCTGGCGGCTGATCTCGGTCGCGCGTCATGTGTACGAGACCGGCATCAAGGCGATACCGATCGTCGCGCTGATCGCCTTCTTGATCAGCGTCATCCTCGCCTACATGAGCGCCGAGCAGTTGATGAAGTTCGGTGCGGACATCTTCGTGGTCGACCTCATCACCATCGCGGTGCTGCGCGAGATGGGGGTGCTGCTCACGGCGATCATCGTCGCGGGCCGATCCGGCAGCGCCTTCGCCGCCGAGATCGGTGCGATGAAGCTCAACGAGGAGACCGATGCCCTGCGCGCGATCGGCATCTCGCCGATGGAGGTGCTGGTGTTGCCGCGGGTCATCGGCCTGGTCATCGCTCTGCCGCTGCTCACCGTGGTCGCCGACGCGGTGGGCATCCTCGGCGGCGCCTTGCTCTGCTACAGCCTCCTCGACATGCCGTTCGTGCAGTATTTCCAGCGGGTGCACGAGACGGTGGGCGCGTGGACCTTCTGGGTCGGGATCATCAAGGCGCCCGTGTTCGCGCTGCTGATCGCCGGTGCCGGCGCCTACCGCGGCATGCAGGTGCGCGGTTCTTCGCGTGAGCTCGGCCGTCTCACCACCATGGCGGTGGTGCAGGCGATCTTCCTCGTGATCCTCGCCAACGCGATGTTCGCGGTGCTGTTCATGGAGATGGGGATATGAGCGGGGATGTCGGCGAGCGGGCCGTTGTCGGACCCGCGATCGAAGCGCTCGGCATCATCAACCGTTTCGGCTCGCAGACCGTGCACGATGGCCTCGACATGTCGGTCGTCCCCGGCGAGGTGTTCGGCATCGTCGGCGGATCGGGATCCGGCAAGAGCGTGCTGCTGCGCACCATCCTTGGCCTGCACCGGCCGCAAGGTGGCGAGGTGCGTTTCTTCGGCACCGACCTCACACGCCTCTCCGATCGTGAACTGCGCGCGGTCAAGGCGCAGTACGGGGTCACTTTCCAAGCCGGTGCGCTGTTCAGTTCGCTCACCGTGCTGCAGAACGTGCAGCTGCCGATGATCGAGCATCTGCAGTTGCCGCCGCGTGCGCTCGATGAGCTCGCGATGCTGAAGGTGCGCCTCGTCGGACTGCCGGCGGAGGCCGCCTGGAAGTTCCCGGCACAGCTGTCGGGCGGCATGGTCAAGCGCGCGGCGTTGGCCCGGGCGCTTGCACTCGATCCGCGGCTGCTGTTCCTCGACGAGCCGACCTCGGGGCTCGACCCGATCGGAGCCGCCTCGTTCGACGAACTCGTCATGGGCCTGCAGCGCGAGTTGGCGCTCACCATCGTGATGATCACCCACGATCTCGACAGCATCTTCCGCACCTGCAACAGGGTCGGTGTGATCGTCGACCGCAAGATGGTGTCCGGGACGCTCGCGCAGATCGCTGAGAACCCGCATCCTTGGATACAATCCTATTTCCACGGCGACCGCGCTCGCCGCTTCGAGGTGTCCCATGGAGCGTGAGGCGAACTACACCGCAGTCGGCGCCTTCGTGCTGGTGGTGGCAGCGCTCGCAGGGGCGTTCGTCTATTGGTACTCGGACGCCCGTAATGCGCGTTCCTACGAGCGCCACGAGATCTATTTCGAGGGGTCGGTCAGCGGTCTCACGGTGGGCAGCACGGTGCGCTATCTCGGCGTCGATGTCGGGCGTGTGGCGGCGATCCGCATCGATCGGCGTTCGGCCTCTCGTGTGCAGGTGATCGTCGACCTCGATGACTCCACCCCCATCGCCGAGAAGACCGTGGCGGAGCTCTCACTGCTCGGCGTCACGGGGCTTCTTTACATCGACCTGCTCGGCGATGCGGGCAGCAAGCGCCTCGCCGCGGCCGTCCCGGGCGAGCAGTTCCCGGTGATCCGCTCGGTACGCTCGAATTTCGATACGCTGTTGAGCGGTGTGCCGGAGATGCTGGGACGGGCGTCCGATGTGGCGCAACGTGCCGGCCGCGTGTTGGCCGACGAGAACATCGAAGCGTTGTCGAGGCTGATCGTCAATCTCGATCGTGCGAGCCGCGACCTGCCGGCGACGATGCGTGAGACCGACGCCTTGGTGCGCGACCTGCGCTCGACCGTCAAGGAGCTGGGCGTTGCCGCGACGGCCCTGCGCGAGACGACTGAGGCGACGGCGCCTGGCATCCGCGAGACCGTGCAGCGGCTCGGTGTGGTGGCGGAGAACCTCGCCTCCAGCAGCGCACAGCTCGACCGTTTCATGACGGACAACGCCGGGCCGGTCTCCGAGTTCACGCGCAACGGTCTGCCGGAGATCGAGCGCTTGGTCGAAGAGAGCCGTGCGGCCGCCGATGAACTGCGCGCCCTCAGCCGTTCCCTGCGCGACGATCCTTCGCAGTTGATCTATCCACCGTCGCCTCGAGGCGTCGAGGTGCCACGATGACACGATCTTCATGGCTTGCCGCACCGGCCCTCTGCGGCCTCGCGTTGCTCAGCGGTTGTGGCAGCTTGCTCGGCGGTCGCGAGTCGACTCCCGTCACCTATGTGCTGCGTCCGACCGTTGCGGCGGTGGCCGTGCCCGGCGCCGGCACGAAGTCGCTGCAAGTGCAGCGGGTGGTGGTCGCGCCCGGTTATGCGCGCGATGAGATCTTGCGTACCGAACCTGATCGACGCCTCGGGCAGTACGCCTCGAGCCGTTGGCCGGATGCGCTGCCGTCGGTCGTCGAGCGATTGGCGGTGGATGCGGCGCGCGGATCCGGCGCGTGGTCGGTGGTGCATGACGCGGCGGCCCCGCTCCCGGCGACCGAACTGCTGCGCCTGACCGTGCGGCGTTTCGACGCGGAGTACACCGTAGAGGGTCGTGCGCCGACGGTGAGGGTGGTCATCGATGCCACCGTCTCGCGGCGCCTCGATCGGACCCTGCTCTCGGCATTCACGGTCGAGACCTCAGCGCAGGCCGCCGATGATCGGATGTCGGCCATCGTGGCAGCGTTCGATGAGGCGGCGGGTGAGGCCATGGATCGCATCGCGCGTCGGGCCGCAGCGACGGAATAGACCGCGGCCTACGCACACCGGGGTTGTCGTCAGGGTGCCGCCGTCGCGGCCTCCAGTTCTTCTCCGATGGCCAGCCAACGCTCCTCGAGCGCCCCGATCTGCGCCGACAACTGCGCGTGGCGCAACGGCAGTCCGCGCGCAACGCTGGTGGTCGCTGCATACAGCGCGGGGTCGGCGAGCTGTGCTTCCACCGCCGTCCGCTCGACGTTGCAGCGCTCGAGATCCTCTTCGATGCGGCGCATCTCCGCGCGCAACGGCGCCAGACGATTGCGTCGTTCCGCCTCGAGGCGCCGCTGCTCCCGGCGATCGGCGGCGGTGAGCGGCGCGGCATCCATCGTCGTGTCGCCACCAGCACCGGATGGGGCGATGGTCGCGGCATCCTCGCCTTGGCTGAGCCAGCGAGCGTAGTCGGCGAGGTCGCCGTCGTAGGGTTCGACGCGGCCGGCGCGTACGCGTACGAACTCGTCGCACACGCCGCCGAGCAGCCCTCGGTCATGCGACACCAGCACCACAGCGCCGGCGAACTCCTGCAGTGCGACCAACAACGCATCTCGCATCTCGTGGTCGAGGTGGTTGGTGGGTTCGTCGAGCAGCAGCAGGTTCGGACGGCGGGCCACGAGGATGGCGAGCGACAGTCTGGCGCGTTCCCCGCCGGAGAAACGGCCCACCGGCTCGAACACGCGATCCCCACGGAAGCCGAACGAGCCGAGATGGTCGCGCTGTTGCTGCTCGGTCCACCCGCGTGCGGGTCCTCCACGGCGCGCGAGCTGGCCGAGCGCATTGTCGCCCGGGTCGAGCTGATCGACCTCGAGCTGTGCGAAGAACCCGACTTCGAGGTCGGGCGCTGCCGTGCGCGCACCGCCGAGCGGCTCGAGGTCGCCCGCTAGCGTGCGGACCAGCGTCGATTTGCCGGCCCCGTTGCGGCCGAGGATGCCGAGGCGCATGCCGGGGCGGACCGACAACCGGATGTCGCTGAGCACTGCCCGAGCGGGATAGCCGGCGGCGACCCGATCGAGCACCACGAGCGGTTCGGGCAGCCTTGCGGGTTCGGCGAACGCCCATTCGAACGCCGCCTCGCCCTGTTGCTCGACGATCGCTGGCAGGCGCTCCAGCCATTTGATGCGGCTCTGGGCTTGGCGGGCTTTGGTGGCTTGTGCGCGGAAACGGTCGATGAAGCTCTGCACCCTGGCGGTCTCACGCCGCAGCTTCTCGTTGACGGCCTGCTGCTGCGCCAGCCGTGCTGCGCGCAGCGTCTCGAAACGGCTGAAGTCCCCGGCGTAGGAATCGATGCGTCCGCCTTGGATGTGCAGCACGCGGCCGACGACGGCATCGAGGAAGTCGCGATCGTGCGAGACCAGCACCAGCATGCCCCGGTAGTCCTGCAACCAACGCTCCAGCCACAACACGGCGTCGAGGTCGAGGTGGTTGGTCGGCTCGTCGAGCAGCAGGAGCTGCGATGGGCACATCAGGGCGCGTGCGAGGTTGGCGCGCATGCGCAGCCCGCCCGAGAACTCCGCGATCGGCCGGTCGATCGCCGCAGCCTCGAAGCCGAGCCCATCGAGCAGCGCCGCCGCGCGACTGCGTGCCGTGTAGCCCCCGAGATGATCGTACTCGCCGAGCCAGCGTGCTTGTGCGAGGCCATCGCCGGCTTCCTGCGCTGCGACCAGCTGGCGCTCGCAGCTGCGCAGCGCCGCATCACCGTCGATCACGTGTTCCACCACCGGCTGCTGCGAGTGCGGCAGCTCCTGCGACACCACGGCGACCGTCAGTCCCGGCGGACACTCGAAGTCCCCTTGGTCCGGCGTGACCGTTCCCTGCAGCAGGGCGAGCAGTGTGGATTTGCCGCAGCCGTTGCGGCCGACCACGCCGATCTTCTCGCCTTGCAGCAGGCTGAGCGTGGCGTGTTCGATGAGGGGTTCGGGACCGCGTCTCAGGCGGACGTCGCGCAGGTTGATCACGGGCCGATTTTAGGCGTTCCGTGGGTCCGCGGGTCGCTGTTCCAGCAGGTCGTGGTGCATCCGGTATGCTGCATCCCGTGATGCCTCACCTTGACGACACCGACTTCCGCCCGCTCGATGCGCAGGAACTCACCGGGCGCGCGCGCAGCCACCTGCTCCAGCTCGAGTCGCCACGCTGCCTGCTGCACGCCGCCGTGGCGGGTCCGTTCCTGGCGCTGCGCGCCGCTGCCGCACACGAGGGCATCGATCTCATGCCCGCCTCGTCGTTCCGTGACTTCGATCGTCAGTGCCTCATCTGGAACGAGAAGTTCCGCGGCGATCGTCCACTGCTCGACCGGTCTGGGCGGGAGCTCCTGGCAGCGTCGCTGCCCGTCGCGGAGCGCATCGAGGCGATCCTCGCGTGGTCTGCGCTGCCCGGTGCCAGCCGCCATCATTGGGGCACCGACCTCGATGTCTACGATGCCGCGGCGCTACCTGCTGACGAGCGTCCCCGGCTGGTGCCGGAGGAGTATCGGGAGGGCGGGCCGTTCGCGCGGCTCGATACGTGGCTCGCGTGCCATGCGGCGCACTTCGGGTTCTTCCGGCCCTATGCCTCCGAGCGAGGCGGAGTCGCGCCCGAGCCTTGGCATATCAGCCACGCCCGCGTTGCAGAGGACTGTCTGGCGCGGCTCGATGCCGCAGTGCTGCGTGAGGCGCTGTCGTCGGTCGAACTGGAAGGCGCCGTAGAGATCGACCGGTGTATCGAGGATTGGCACGCCCGCTTCGTCCGCGCGGTGGACGCTGCGCCGACGGCGGCGTTGATGGCGAGCCTGTCTCCCTTGTCAGCGCGTGAACTCGGCGATGACGGGCGTATGGTCTGATGGGCGTTCGGCACGCCGAGGCTCGCGGTCGATGTGACAGCCGCTGCAGCGTGCCGCGAGCGCGGCGTGGGCGAAGATCAGGTCGATGCGCAAGCCGTGGTTGCGACGGAACGCGCCTTGGCGGTAGTCCCACCAGCTGAAGCTGTCTTCGGTTTGGTCGAAACGCCGGAACAGGTCGATGAAGCCCGCGTCGGTGAGCCGTTGCAACGCCGCGCGTTCTTCGGGGCTGACATGTACGCCGCCGGCCCATTTGACCGGATCGTGCACATCGCGGTCCTCCGGGGCGATGTTGAAGTCACCGAGCACGACCAGGTTCTCGCGACGACCGAAATCGCCGCCGAGCCAGTCCGCCAATGCAGCCAGCCAACCGAGCTTGTAGGCGAACTTGTCGCTGCCGAGTGCCTGTCCGTTCGGTACATAGAGATCGAGCACGGTGAGACCTGCCGTCTCGACCGCAAGCACGCGGCGCTGTTCGTCCGGGAACCCCGGCAGTTCGGTGGCGAGTACGGTGATCGGCTCGCGCGACAGCACCGCGACGCCGTTGTAGGTGCGTTGGCCAGCATGGGCGCTGTGGTAACCGAGCGCCGTGAGATCGGCGGATGGAAAGTCCGCGTCGGTGGTCTTGGTCTCCTGCAGCGCGATGATGTCGGGGGTGGTCGCCGCGGACCATTCGGCCAATTGCGGCAGGCGGACCCGCAGCGAGTTCACGTTCCAAGTGGCGATGCTCAAGGTGTCCATGTCCATAGGTTAATCCACCCCGTGCCTCGCTGCGCGGACCGCGTGTAGGATGTCGCCATGCAAGCTTCTAGATACGACCTGGTGGTGATCGGCGGTGGCAGCGGCGGGCTCGCCTGTGCGCAGCGCGCGGCGGAGTACGGTGCGCGCGTGGCGATCGCGGAGTCGGCACGCCTCGGCGGCACCTGCGTCAACGTGGGCTGTGTGCCGAAGAAGGTGATGTGGAACGCCGCGCAGATCGCCCATGCCGCTCACGATGCTGTGCACTACGGCTTCGATATCACGCTGGGCGGGCACGATTGGTCGGCGTTGCGGACGGCGCGTGACGCCTACATCGCGCGGCTGAACGGCATCTACGAACGCAACCTCGGCAACCGAAAGGTCGATCTGTTCCGCGGCCACGCGGCGTTCGTCGCGCCGAACGAGGTCCGTGTCGGGGACACGCTGCTCGAAGCGCCGCAGGTGGTCATCGCGACCGGTGGCCGTCCTTCGGTGCCGGCGATCCCGGGTGCGGAGCACGGCATCACCTCCGACGGGTTCTTCGAACTTGCCGATCGACCGCAGCGGGTGGCGGTCGTGGGCAGCGGCTACATCGCGGTGGAGCTCGCCGGCGTGTTCGCTGCGCTCGGCAGCGAGGTGACCATGGTGCTGCGTCGCGACCGCGTGCTGCGGAATTTCGAGGCCATGCTGGGAACGGGGTTGCGCAAGATCATGGAGGACGACGGGGTCGTCTTCCTCGAGCACGCGGTGCCGCAGGCGCTGGAACGGGACGCCGACGGTACGCTGCGGCTCGTGCTGCAGGAAGGTCGGGTCGCAGGTCCTTTCGATACCGTGCTGTGGGCCATCGGTCGCGAGCCGGCGGTCGAGGGTCTCGGGCTCGAACGGGCCGGCGTGACGCGCGATGCGGCCGGTTTCATCCCGGTCGATGCGTTTCAACAGACCGATATCCCGGGCATCCACGCCATCGGTGATGTCACCGGACGCGCACAATTGACGCCGGTCGCCATCGCAGCGGGTCGACGATGGTCCGATCGGGTGTTCGGCGGCATGACCGACCGACGCCTCGGTTACTCGGACATCCCGACCGTGGTCTTCAGCCATCCCCCGATCGGCACGGTGGGCCTGTCGGAGGCCGAGGCCGTGGCGCATCACGGTGCCGAGGCGGTGAAGGTCTATAACTCCGGCTTCGTACCGATGTATCACGCGCTGACGCCGCGCAAGCCCCGCGCCGAGATGAAGCTGGTGACGGTGGGGCAGGAGCAGCGCATCGTCGGCTGCCATGTGATCGGCGCGGGAGCCGACGAGATGTTGCAGGGGTTCGCGGTGGCGCTGCGCATGGGCGCCACCAAGCGCGACTTCGACGATACGATCGCGATCCATCCGACGAGCGCCGAGGAGTTCGTCACGATGCGTTGAGCGGCGTCTCGCGCCGCTGCCTTCAACCCTCGGTGCGGTCGTGGGTTCGGTGCGAGGCGAAGGACATCCGGTCTAGCACGCCGAGCAACAGCGCCGAGACCACGAAGGTCAGGTGCAGCACGACGTACCAGAAGATCTTGTCGTTCGGTATCGTCTTGGCATCCATGAACACCTTCAGCAGGTGGATGGAGGAGATCGCGACGATGGAGGCGGCGACCTTCAGCTTGAGGGTGCCCGCGTCGAGCCTGCCGAGCCATCCGAGCTTCTCGCTCCCTTCGGCCACATCGATGCGCGACACGAAGTTCTCGTAGCCCGAGAACATCACCATCACGATCAGGCTGCCGACCAGCACGATGTCGATCAGCGTCAGTACCACGAGCACCAGTCTGTCTTCGGCGATGGATCCGACCATCAGCAAGACATGGAAGGCTTCCTGGAAGAACTTGACGCCGAGCGCGAACAGGGCGAGCGCGAGGCCGAGGTACATCGGTGCCAGCAACCAACGGCAGGCGAACAGGATTCTTTCGATCTGGCGTTCCAACATGCGCGGGATTCTACCTCAAGCACGTCCGGAATACATTGACCGCGTCTGCCCCGTCGGCGAGGGGTCTGCAGTCCTCCAGCGTCATGTCGAGCTTGGCGAGCACGCGCATCGAGCGCGTGTTGTCCGGCGAGGTGATGGCCAACACCTCGGTGAGGCCGAGCGCGTCCCGGCCGTGGGCCAACACGGCACGGCCTGCTTCGGTCGCGATGCCCGACCCCCAACCCGCGGGCAGCAAGGCAAAGCCGAGATCGGGCAGCGGTAGGGTGTCGCGCCGCACCAAGCCGCACATCCCGATGACCGTCTGGTCGCTGCGCAGCGCCACGCGCAACAGCCCGTGACCGTGCTTGCGATAGCTCGCCATGGGGCCTTCCCGCAGGTAGCGCCGGGCGTCATCCAGCGTCCGTACCCCGCGGTCACCGATGAATTCGTGGAACGAGGGCTCGTTGAGCAGGCGCAGCACGAAGGGTGCGTCCTGCTCGGCGAACTCCCGCAAGGCGAGGCGGGGGGTGTCGATGACGATCGCGGTCGTGTCAGGGTTCATGGTGGTCGCTGGCGGTTGGGCGGCGTCGCCGGATAGTACGCCGACAGCGTCACCGGTGATAATGGACCATGCGCAACTTGGTCCTCGTCCTGGTCGATCAGCTCGACCGTCGCTCCGCAGCCTTCGACGGATTCGATCCGGTGCAGGATCGGGTGTGGATGGCCGAGGCGCCTCATGATTCGACACCGCTGAGACCGACCCTCGCCCGCATCGCGCTGTTCCTCGCCTGCATGCGCCACTTCCGCGATGCGCTGCGTGGTGAGGGGATGGTCGTCGAATACAGTCCGCGCAGCCGTGGCGGCAGCCTGGCCGAGATGCTGGCAGCAGACCTCGCGCGGCTGCGTCCGCAGGCCGTGGTGTTGATGGAACCCGGGGATTGGGGTCTGCGCGAGACGCTGCGTGGCGTGCTCCGCGAGTCGGGTGTGCAGGTGCTCGAGCGCGAGGACCGCCATTTCCTCTGCTCGGCTGACGAATTCGCCGCCCATGCCCGCGGCCGTAAACAGCTGCGTATGGAGTTCTTCTACCGCGAGATGCGTCGCCGGCACGGTGTGCTGCTCGATGCGCAGGGTGAGCCCGAAGGGGGTGCGTGGAACTACGATGCAGAGAACCGCAAGGCCTTCGGTCGCGAGGGACCGGGTGCGCTGGGCCTCGTCGCGCCGGTGGCTTTCGCGCCCGACGCACTGACGCGCGAGGTGCTCGAGGAGGTCTCGGCGGCCTATGCGGACCACCCGGGCGCGCTCGCCGACTTCGACTGGCCCGTGACCCGCGAGCAGGCGCTGCTGGCGCTCACCGATTTCGTCGACCATCGGCTTGCAGCGTTCGGCGATTGGCAGGATGCGATGTGGACGGGCGAGCCCTGGTTGTTCCACTCACGCCTCTCCGCGGCGCTCAACCTCAAGCTGCTCGATCCGAGGGAGGTGCTGACGGCCGTCGAGGCGGCCTATCGGGCGGGTCGTGCCCCGCTCGCGGCCGCCGAGGGTTTCATCCGCCAGGTGCTCGGTTGGCGCGAATATGTGCGCGGCATCTATTGGTTGCAGATGCCGGATTACCTCGAGCGCAACACGCTCGGTGCAGTGCAGCCGCTGCCGGCGCTCTACTGGAGCGGCGAGACCGACATGGTCTGCTTGCGCGAGGCGGTAGGGCAGACGCTGCGCTACGGCTACGCCCATCACATCCAGCGATTGATGGTCACCGGACTGTTCGCGTTGTTGGTCGGCGTCGATCCGCGCGAAGTGCACCGATGGTACCTCGCGGTCTACGTCGATGCGCACGAGTGGGTCGAACTGCCGAACACGCTCGGTATGTCCCAGTATGCCGACGGCGGCGTCATGGCCTCCAAGCCCTATATCGCATCCGGTCGCTACATCGATCGGATGAGCGACCACTGCCGTGCGTGCCGCTACGATCCGGCGCTGTCCACCGGTGAGAAGGCCTGCCCGTTCACCACGCTCTACTGGGATTTCCTGCTGCGCCACGAGGCGAGGCTTGCCGCCAATCCGCGCATGGGCATGCAGGTGCGCAACCTCGGGCGCTTGGACGCCGACGCACGCAAAGCCATCCGCCAGCAGGCGTCGGCGTTGCGTGGGCGCCTGAGCGACGGGCAGCCCGACATCGCGGCGATCCGTCCGTAGCGCCCTCGGTCCGTAGTAACCTACACGCATGACATCCGCCGCCCACAACCTCACCCAGCGCTTCCCGAAGCGCCGCGCCTTCATCACGGGAGCCGCGAGCGGTCTCGGACTTGCGTGCGCCGAGTCCTTGGCCCGCGAGGGCTGGCAACTGTTCCTGACCGACTCCGACGCCGGGCGCCTCGATCTCGTCACGCAGAGCTTCCGTCGCGACGGGGCACAGGTGATGTCATCGCCTTGCGATGTCCGTGACGCAGCGGCCCTGCAGGCCGTGGTCGATGCGGCGGCCGGGGTCGCAGGCGGGATCGATGTCGCGATCCACTGCGCGGGCGTCTCGGTGGCCGGCCGTTTCCACGAGACCTCGCCGGAGGACTGGGATTGGTGCTTCGACATCAACGTGGCCGGCGTCGCGAACTCCTGCCGGGCGGTGATCCGCCACATGGCACGCGGACCGGGCGGCCTGATCATCAACATCGCGAGCGTCGCCGGCTTCTGCGCAGGTCCGCAGATGTCGGCCTACAACGCCTCGAAGGCCGCGGTGATCGCGTTGAGCGAGACGCTGATGCAGGAGTACGGGGCCTACGGAGTACGCACGATGGTGGTGATGCCGGCGTTCTTCCGCACCAGCATCATCGACAACGGTCGCGGCCCCGCACGGGTGCTCGATGCCGCCCGCAAGCTGGTCGAGAACTCCGGCCTCGAGGCCCCGGAGGTCGCTGAGGCGATCCTGATGGCGGCTTCCCGCGGACGCACGCATCTCGTCTATCCACCGAAGTACCGTGGCCTTTGGTGGCTCAAGCGCTTCATGCCGCAGCGTTGGCACCAGATCTTTCCGCGCTTGACCCGGCGCTGACCATCCTTCCCGAGGCACCCATGCTGGCACCCTTCCACCTCGCGATACCGGTGCACGACATCGCTGCCGCGCGCGCGTTCTACGGCGTTCGTTTCGGCTGTCCCGAGGGGCGCTCGGCCGCCGAATGGGTCGATTTCGATTTCTTCGGGCACCAGCTGGTCGCCCACCTCGATCCGTCACGCGAGGCGTTCGTGCCTGCTGCGCACAGCAACCGCGTCGATGACCACGATGTCCCGGTGCCGCATTTCGGTGTGGTGCTCGGCTGGCAGGACTGGCAGCGCTTGGCGGCACGCTTGGTCGCCGAGGGCACCGATTTCATCATCTCGCCCGGCATCCGTTTCGCCGGCGAGGTCGGCGAACAGGCGACCTTCTTCCTGTACGACCCCTCGGGCAACGCGCTCGAGTTCAAAGCCTTCCGCGACCCGTCGCGACTGTTCGCAAAATGATGCGGGGCGATCGCGGAGACGGTGTGTGAGCGCGGGATCAGGATCGGGCCACCGTATCGCGGTGGGCGATGGGATCTCGCTCTTCTGCGGCGACCATGCCGGGCCTGCGCCGGTGCTGTGTCTGCCCGGTCTGACCCGCAACAGCCGTGATTTCGGTCCCTTGGCGCGGCATCTGTCCTCGGGCCGGCGCGTGTTGACCCCTGATCTGCGCGGTCGTGGTCGTTCGGACCGCGATCCGGACTGGCGTCGCTATCGTCTCGATGTGTATGTCGCCGACATGATCGCGTTGCTCGACCATCTGGACATCGAGAAGGTCGTGGTGATCGGCACTTCCTTGGGGGGCTTGGTGGGGATGTTCATGGCGGCAGGCCATCGCGCGCGTGTCGCGGGGCTCGTGATGAACGATATCGGCCCAGAACTCGACCCGCGCGGGATGCAGCGCATCGCGAGCGGCATGGACAAAGTTCGCCCGGCCGCGAGTTGGGCAGAGGCGGCAGCCGATGCCCGTGCGGCCAACGCCTCTGCTTTGCCGGATTTCGACGACGCCGATTGGTCGCGTTTCGCGCACGCGGTCTATCGCGAGGAAGCCCCGGAGCGGATCGTCCGCGATGTGGACCCCATGGTCGGTCGAGCGTTGCTCGAGTCGTCGGTCCCGGCACCCGATCTCTGGGCGGCGTTCGCCACCTTGCAGGGTCTGCCGGTCTTGTGTCTGCGCGGTGCGACCAGCGATGTGCTGTCGGCCGACACGGTGCGTCGCATGCTGCACATCGTGCCGGGTATGGTCACGGAGACCATCGAAGGCCGAGGTCATGCGCCGACGCTCGATGAGCCGGCGAGCAGGGCTGCGCTCGATCGGTTCCTCGCAAGGGTCTGAGAGCCTGACGGACCGCTCTGTCAGCCAGCCTTGCCCTCTTCGCCGAGCCGCAGACGGTTCCAAGCGAGCGATACGATGATCGATACGGCGAGGATCGCGCCGATGATGCCGAGCGACAGGCTGATCGGGAACTTGCCGCCGAACGCCTCGTTCAGCCAGACCATCTTGAGGCCCACGAACACCAGGATCAGCCCGAGCCCGTACTTCAGGAAGATGAAGGCCTTCACCATGCTCTGCAGCACGAAGAACAGCGAGCGCAGGCCGATGATCGCGAAGATGTTGGAGGTGAACACGATGAACGGTTCGTTGGTGAGCGCGAAGATCGCCGGAACCGAATCGATCGCGAAGATGATGTCGCTGAACTCGATGAAGACGAGCGCGACGAACAGCGGCGTCACCCAGGTCTTGCCGTCGATCTCGACCCAGAGCTTGTCGCCATGGAACTGGGGTGTCACGGGGAAGAGTTTCTTCACGCCGAGGATGATCGGGTTGCGCGACGGGTCGATCGGCTTCTCGGGCAGGAACAGGATCTTGAGGCCGGTGAGGATGAGGAACACCCCGAAGATCATCACGATCCACTCGTACTGCATCAGCACCGAGCCGAGCGAGATGAAGAGGGCGCGGAAGGCGATCGCGCCGAGGATGCCGTAGAACAGCACCTTCTGCTGGTACTGCACCGGCACGGCGAAATAGGAGAACACCGCCACGAAGACGAACACGTTGTCGATGGCGAGCGCGTACTCGACGACATAGCCCGCCAGGAACTCGAGCGAGGTGTCGCGGGCGAGCTGGGCGTGGTCCATCCCCAGCAGGTCGGCGCGCTGCGGCAGCGCATGCAGCAGGTACTGGTATAGCCCCCAGTTGAAGGCGAGCGCCAGGCCGATGAACACGATCGAGCGGATGATGGCGGAGCGCAGGCTCGGCACCGAGCCGGGCTTGCTGAACACGCCCAGGTCGAAGGCGAGGATCACCAGCAGGGCGGCGATGAAGCCGATGTAGGCCCACCAATAGTCGGCGAACGGGATCAGGAGGAGGTCTTGCATGAGGCGCGCATCCTAACGACTGACGGCGGACAGGATGGGTCGGAAAAACCGTAGGGTTTCTTCGGTTACACTGGAGCGGGCTTTCAGGAGACCGCATGCAACACTCCGCCGTCACCCTCGCGACCATGGTCCTCTACATGGCGGTCTGCCTCGGGCTCGGGATGCTGGCCTGGCGCCGCACCCGCACGCTCGGGGATTTCATCCTCGGGGGGCGCAGCCTCGGTAGTTGGGTGACTGCGCTCAGCGCCCAAGCCACCGACATGAGCGGTTGGCTGCTGATGGGCTTGCCGGGTCTCGCATACGCCTCGGGGTTCGACTCCGTCTGGTTGCTGCTCGGATTGGCGGTCGGGACCTGGCTCAACTGGCGTTGGGTCGCCGCCCCGCTGCGCGAGGCGACAGAGCGGCTTGGTGATGCGCTCACTCTGCCTGATTACTTTGAGCGCCGGTTCGACGATGGCAGTCGTCTGCTGCGGGTGCTGGCGGCGACTTTCATTCTCGTGTTCTTCGTCTTCTACACCAGTTCCGGGTTCGTGGCGGCTGGCCGCCTGTTCGAGGCGCTCTTCGGGTTGCCCTATGTCGAAGCGATGCTCTGGGGCACTGCGGCCATGCTGGCCTACACCTTCCTCGGGGGTTTCCTCGCCGTATCCTGGTCGGATGTGCTGCAAGGCTCGCTGATGTTCGTCGCCTTGGTGATGGTGGCCGCGCTCGGGCTCGCGCTGGTCGGCGGTCCGGGCGAGACCGTGGCGCGGCTCGAGGCGCTCGATGCCTCCTTGCTCGACCCGTTCGCAGCGGATGGCGGGCAGACGCTCGGCGCGGTGGGCATCCTTTCTTTGGTCGCCTGGGGGCTCGGCTACGCCGGACAGCCGCACATCCTCGCGCGTTTCATGGCTGCGAGGTCGGTCGCCCACATCACGACTGCGCGACGGGTCGCGATGGTTTGGGTGATCGTCGTGCTGGTCGCCGCGGTGATCGTCGGGCTCACCGGTCGGCTGTTGTTGCCGCAGACCCTCACCGGCACGGACACCGAGAAGGTGTTCATCGTGATGTCCACCACCTTCCTGCATCCCGTGCTCGCGGGGGTATGCCTGGCGGGCGTCATGGCCGCCATCATGAGCACCGCCTCGGCGCAGCTGCTCGTCGCCTCGTCGGCGTTCGCCCAGGATTTCTATGGCAGCCTCTTCCGCCGCAGCGCAGGGCGCGCCGAGCTGCTGTGGGTCGGGCGGTCCGCCGTGCTCGGCATCGCAGCGCTCGCGTTCGTGTTGGCGCTCGACCCGGGCAGCACCGTGCTCGGCCTCGTATCCTGGGCTTGGGCGGGCTTCGGAGCTGCCTTCGGCCCGGCGATCATCCTCTCGCTCTATTGGCCGCGCATGACCCGCAACGGAGCGCTCGCCGGCATCCTTGTCGGCGGTGTGACGGTGATCCTCTGGAAGCAGCTGGCAGGCCTCGGTGGGATCTTCGCGATCTATGAGCTGTTACCGGGGTTCCTGTTGTCCGCGTTCGCCATCCTGGTGGTGAGTCGCCTCGGCGCGCCGCTGAACCGCGCCTCGGCGGTTTGAGGCCCGTCATGCGTGCTGCTGCCGCCTTGCGCATCGCGACTTGCCGGCCGTTACCGGAGCCCGATCAGGACGAGGATCTCTTGCTGGCGGCCTTGCGTGCCGCGGGCATCGATGCCGTGATGGCCGGTTGGCGGGGTGGCGGTACGGACTGGCGCGAACCGGTGCCGACGCTGCTGCGCTCGACCTGGGATTATCTGCATGCCGTGGAAGACTTTGAGGCGTGGGTCGGTGTCGCGGCTGCGGCTGCGCCGCTGTGGAACCCGCCGGCGGTGTTGTTCGGCAATCTGCACAAACGCTATCTGCTCGGACTCGCAGCACGCGGCGTGCCCGTGACGCCCACGGTGCTGCTGCCGAGGGGTGATGCCCGAAGTTTGTCGTCGATCGCCGCCGAGCGTGGGTGGCAGGATGTGGTGCTGAAGCCCGCGATCGGTGCGGCATCCTTCGAGACCCATCGGCTGCGGCCCGGTGCCAGCGCACCTTCGGCCTGGGCACACGCTGATTCGTTGTGCGCGCGTCTGGTCGCCGGTCGCGACATGCTGGTGCAGCCTTACTTGCCCTCCGTCGAGGGGCATGGTGAGCGTGCGTTGGTATGGATCGACGGCGAGTTCACCCATGCGGTGCGCAAGACGCCACGGTTCGCCGACGGCGTCGAACAGGTCTCCGAGGCGCTGCCGATCAGTGCGGCGGAACACGCGCTCGGCACCGCCGCCTTGGCGGGGCTCGAGTCCGAGTTGCTCTACGCGCGGGTGGATGTCGCCCCCGGTGCGGACGGCGCCCCGGTGGTGATGGAGCTCGAGATGATCGAGCCGTCGTTGTTCCTGCTGCAGTCACCCGTGGCGCTCGCGCGCTTGGTCGACGCCGTCGTCCGCCGGCTCGGTTGATCCGCTGCCGTGACGCAGTGATGTGGTCGCGGCATCAGCCGCCGACGGTCACCCACGCTACCCCTTCCGGGCTTTCAAGGACCGTGCGTGCCTGCGCGCGGACATTGCCGCCGCTCAGGGTCCGGACGATCGCCGGCCCGTCGTGCTCGTCCTGATGGTGGATGGCGAGCGGCAGCCCACCCGCGGTGCGCCGCGTGCAGGGCCAGTCTTCGGGTGCGGCGCCTTCCGGTATCGCGCCGAGCAATCCCCAGAAGCGCAGGCTCAGTTCCGGGTCGGGCGAGGGTAGGCTGAAGAATGCGCGGTCGGTCGTCCGCAGCGCATCGTGGGTGTCGGCCTCCAGCAGCGTGACCATCTGACCGGCGGGATCCCGGAAGCCGAATTCATTGAAGAGACCCGGACCGGTCTTGGCGAAGGCGATGACCATGCCGGCATCCCGGTGGTCCTCGAGCGCGGTGGCGATGTCGGGGTGCACGCAGGTCACCGACGGCGAGGGGAACCGGTGCTCGTGCAGGCCGATCACAAGCGCGCCATAAGACAGCGCGGCATACGGGTGGGGCCAGACCGGCCGGACCTGCGCCTGCATCCAGCCTTGCTCGCGCCAGAATCCGATCGAGGCAGCGAGATCGCCGGTGCTCAGGCTGATCTCGTGGAACCGCCCGAGAGGCAGCAGCTCGCTCAACGATCGATGCCCGCCTGCCACAACACGAACGCGTACTCCTCGGCGACCTCGCGGTAGCGCTCGAAGCGCCCGGATTTTCCGCCGTGGCCGGCTTCCATGTTCATGCGCATCAAGAGCGGGTTGCTGTCGGTCTTCAAGGTGCGCAGACGCGCCACCCACTTGGCCGGCTCCCAGTACTGCACTTGGCTGTCCCATAGGCCGCCCGTCACCAACATCGCCGGATAGGCCTGCCGCGACACCTGGTCGTAGGGTGAATAGGACAGCATGTAGTCGTAGACCGCCTTGCCCGAGACCGGGTTGCCCCATTCGTCGAATTCATTGGTCGTCAACGGGATGCTCTCGTCCAGCATGGTCGTGACCACATCGACGAACGGCACGTGTGCGACGATGCCTTTGTAATCGCCCGGTGCGAGATTGGCGATGGCGCCCATCAACAGCCCGCCGGCGCTGCCGCCCATCGCGAACACCCGCCGCGGGTCGGCGACCTTCTCTTTGACGAGGAAGCGGGTGACATCTATGAAGTCGTTGAAGCTGTTGACCTTCTTCATCAGCTTGCCGTCTTCGTACCAGTCGCGGCCCATCTCCTGGCCGCCGCGGATATGTGCGATCGCGTAGACGAAACCGCGATCGACCAACGACAGCACCGCCGAGCGGAAGGTCGGATCGGTCGAGTAGCCGTAGGACCCGTAGGCGTATTGGTAGAGCGGCGCCGTGCCGTCGAGCTTCGTGCCGCGACGATACAGCAGCGTCACCGGCACGCGCGTGCCGTCACGTGCAGCGGCGAAGCGGAACTCGGCGGTGTAGTTCGCGGAGTCGAAACCGCCGAGCACCGGTTCCCGCTTGAGCTCGCGACGCGCACCGGTGCGCATGTCGTAGTCGTAGGTGGTCGCCGGTGTGGTCGGTGAGGTGTAGATGTAGCGCAGCAGCGGTGTGGCGGACTCGGTGTTGGAGCCGAACTCCATCGTGTAGGCGGGGTCGGCGGCATCGAGCAGGAAGTCCCGTCCGTCTTTCCAGCCTCGTACCCGCAGCTTCGACAATCCGCCGGAGCGCTCGTTGACGGCGAGATAGTCGTCGAAGACCTCGAAGGACTCGACGAAAGCGTCGGCGCGATGCGGGATGACGTCCTGCCATGCGCTGCGGTCCGCGATCTTGTCGATCGGTGCAGCGACGATGCGGAAGTTGCGTGCTTGCCAGTTGGTGCGGAGCACGAAGCGGTCGCCGGCGTCCTCCAACTGGTACTCGTGGTCGCGTTCGCGCGGCACTGCGACCTTGAAGGTGAGCGCAGGATCGGCGGGGTCGGCATAGCGCCATTCGGCGGATACCGTGCTCTGCACCGTGATGAACAGGAAGCGGTCGGACTTCGAGCGACCGATCCCCATGTAGAAGCTGTCGTCCTGCTCTTCGTAGACGAGCGTGTCCTGCGCTGGATCGGTGCCGCGGCGGTGCCGATAGACCTTGTCGCCGAGCAGTGTCTGCGGGTCTTTGCGGATGTAAAGGAGCGTGGCGTTGTCGTCGGCCCAGGCAAGTGATGCCTCGGCGTCCGACAGCACGGTAGGCAGCCACTCGTCGGTCTGCAGGTCCTTGATGCGGATCTGGTACTGACGCCTGCCGACGGTGTCCTCGGCGATCGCGGCCCAGCGGCCATCAGGGCTCACCTCGAGGTTGCCGACCGAATAGAAATCGTGTCCCTTGGCCCGCTCGTTGCCGTCGAGGATGATCGCCTCCGGTGCTTCGAGGCTGCCTTTGCGCCGTGCCAAGATCGGGTATTGCTTGCCGGTCTCGTAGCGTTGGTAATACCACCAGCCGTTGCGACGCTGCGGTACGGATGCGTCATCCTGCTTGATGCGGCCGACGATCTCGTCGTAGACCTTCTGTTCCAGCGCCCGATGCGGGGCCATCGCCTTGGCGAGATGGGCGTTCTCCGCTTCGAGGTAGGCGAGCATGTCTGGGTCGCTGCGTTTGTCGTCGCGCAGCCAGTACCACGGATCGGGGCGGGCGCCGAACGGGGAGGTCACCATGAACGGTCGCTGCTCCGCGAGCGGTGCGCCGTCGGCGGCCGATGGGGCGGGCGCGGTCATGGCTGGCAGGCTGCTGAGCGTGAGCAAAGCGCCGAGCAGCACGGCAGAAAAGGGCTTGAGAGGACGGTCATAATGGGACATGGCGGCACGAGTGCTCCAAATCTGGAAGCCAAGAGAAGGGTTGGATACATAGTACCCCCGAAGCCGGCAGGCCCGTAGCCCCCGCGATGCGGCAGCCGCTGGCGCCAGGTCAACCCGCGACCGGTTGGGCCCGCAAGGCACGCTCGATCAACAACATCGCGCCGAGCGACACGAACGCGAGCGCGGTACAGACCGCCAACGCCGGCACCGGGGTGTCGGTGCGGACGAACCCGAGCCCTTGGACCGCCGCTGCGGCGATCGACTGTTGGGAGAATCCGATCAACCCGGCGGTGACGCCGGCGTAGCCCGGTGCGAGCCTGACGGCGGTCGCTGTGATGTGCGGTAGGGCAAGCCCTTGCGCGAAGGCGAGCGGAAGCATCGGCCCGAACCAGAACAACGGGTGGGTGAATCCAGCGAGGACGAATGCGAGCGCGAGCGCGACAGAGCCCGCTTGCAACCAGATCCCGAAGCGCGCGACACGGTCGAGGTCGGCGTGACCTTTGAGGCGGGTGACCACCATGTTGCCGAGGAAGTACCCGGCGGAGAGCAGCAGCAGGTAGAGGCCGAAGCTCGTGGCGGGCTCCCCGAGCATCTCGCTCATGATGTGGGGGGCGAGCGAGATGAAGCCGAGATAGACGGCGTAGATGACGCCGGCGTCGATCACGCAGCCGAGGAAGATGCGGTTGCGTAGCACCACCCGTGACGCCTCGCCGAGTTCATGGAAGGACGAGCGGCCGCTCGGCGCGCGGGTCTCGGGGAGCGCGACGAACGCCGCCACCCCGATGATCGCTGCGAGCACCACCATCAGCGCGAGCGGTGCGTGCCAGCCCAACGATTCGGTGATCAGTCCGCCGAGCCAAGGCGAGACCGCGGTGCCGGACATCATCACCAAGGTGAGGCGTGCGAGCGCGCGTGCGAGCCGCCAGTCTGGGTAGAGATCACCGAGCACGGCGCGGGCGATGGTGGCCGTCGCGGCACAGCCGATCGCCTGCAGCGCTCTGGCGAACACCAGCACCTGCAGCGTCGGGGCGAGGGCGCCGAGCAACGAACCGATGAGGAAGATGAAGATGCCGCCGATCAGCAGCGGGCGTCGTCCATAGCGGTCCGAGAGCGGGCCAGCCAGCGGGATGCCGATGGCGAACACGATCAGGAACACGCTGATCACGCTTTGGGTGGCTGCGATGGTGCCGCCGAAATCAGCGCGGATCGCCGGCAGCGCCGGCATCAACATCAGCGAGGAGACCGGTCCGAGCGCGCTGGCGGCCGCCAACAAAGCCGTGAGCCCTCGCGATGCGGGTTCGGCGGCCGGCACGCCGTCATCGATCACTGCGAGAGGCCGCCGACGCAGACGTACTTGAGTTCGGTGTAGTCGTCGATGCCGTGGCGTGAGCCTTCGCGGCCGAGGCCGGATTCCTTGACGCCACCGAAGGGCGCGACCTCGGTGGAGAAGATGCCCGTGTTGACGCCGACGATGCCGTACTCCAGCGCCTCCTGCACCCGCCAGCTGCGCGCGAGGTCACGGGTGTAGAAGTAGGCGGCGAGGCCGAACTCGGTGTCGTTGGCCATGCGCACGGCTTCCTCCTCGGTGTCGAAGCGGAAGAGCGGCGCGACCGGCCCGAAGGTCTCCTCGCGCGCGACCTTCATGCCCGGCGTGACATCGAGCAGCACCGTCGGCTCGTAGAAGTTGCCGCCGAGTGCGTGGCGCTTGCCGCCCGCCGCGACGCGTCCGCCCTTGGCGATCGCGTCGGCGACATGGGATTCCACTTTGGCGAGCGCGCGCGCGTCGATGAGCGGACCCTGCTCGGTCGGGCCCGCAAGCCCTGCGCCGACGCGCAGCGTCGCGACCGCCTTCACGAGCTTCGCCGCGAACGTCTCGTAGACGCCCGACTGCACATAGAAGCGGTTGGCGCAGACGCAGGTCTGTCCGGTGTTGCGGTACTTGCTCGCGATCGCGCCTTGCACGGCGGCGTCGATATCGGCGTCGTCGAAGACGATGAAGGGCGCGTTTCCGCCGAGCTCGAGCGAGACTTTCTTCACCGTGCCGGCGCACTGCGCCAGCAGTGTCTTGCCGACCGCGGTCGAGCCCGTGAAGCTGAACTTGCGCACCAAGGGATTGCCGGTGAGCTCGCCGCCGATCGCTTGGGCGTCGCCGGTCACGATGTTCAGCACGCCGTCGGGCAGGCCTGCGCGACGGCCGAGTTCGGCGAGCGCGAGCGCCGAGAACGGGGTCTGTGGCGCAGGTTTGCAGACGAAGGTGCAGCCCGCGGCCAGCGCCGGGCCGAGCTTCCGGGTGATCATCGCCGCGGGGAAGTTCCAGGGTGTGATCGCAGCGGCGACACCCACCGGTTGACGCAGCACCATCAGCCGCGCATCGGCACGGAAGGTCGGGATGACCTCGCCGTAGACGCGCTTGCCTTCCTCGGCGAACCACTCGAGGAAGGAGGCGGCATAGGCGATCTCACCGCGGGCTTCGGCGAGCGGCTTGCCTTGTTCGCTCGTCATGATGATGGCGAGGTCTTCGGTGTTGGCGATCATGGCCTCGGCGAAGCGGCGCAGCACGGCGGCACGCTCCTTGGCGGTGCGCTTCGACCATTCCGGCAGGGCGCGCGCCGCGGCTTCGATGGCGCGGCGCGTCTCACCGCCGCGCATCACCGGTACGGTGCCGACGGGGCTGCCGTCGGCGGGGTTGCGGATCTCGATCGTGGCGTCGTCGTCCGCTCTGCACCATGCACCGTCGATGAACGCATCCGATCTGAGCAGCGAGGGATCTTTGAGGTTCATGGTGATGTACCGGACGGAGGTCAGAGAGAGGCGGTCACACCGTACTGCGCCCGATAGTCGCGCAGCGCAGCGAGATGCTCGGCGGCGGGCGCAACGGCGCCATCCACGGGGTTCGCGAGGATGTCGATGAGGGTGTCGAGGGTCAGCAGGCTGACGCAGCGCAGGCCGAGGTCGGCCTCGACCTCTTGGACGGCTGAGCGTTCACCGCGGCCGCGCTCCTGTCGGTCGAGGGCGAGCAGCACCGCGACGGGCTCGGCGCCGGCAGCCCGGATGAGATCGACGGATTCGCGGATCGCGGTACCGGCGGTGATCACATCGTCGACGATCACGACGCGGCCGGACAGCGCACGCCCGACGACGTGTCCGCCCTCGCCGTGGTCCTTGGCTTCCTTGCGGTTGAACGCCCAGGGCAGGTTGCGCTGGTGATGCTCGGCGAGCGCCGCGACCGTGGCCGCGACCAGCGGGATGCCCTTGTAGGCCGGTCCGAAGAGCATGTCGCAGGCGACGCCCGAGTCCGCGAGCGCCGCGGCATAACAGCGGCCGAGGCTGGCGAGCGATGCCCCGTCGTCGAACAGGCCGGCATTGAAGAAGTACGGGCTCTCACGGCCGGATTTGAGCGTGAAGCGTCCGAAACGAAGGGCGTTGCGGGACAGCGCGAGTTCCACGAAGGCACGTTGGTAAGGCTTCATGCCGCTATGATACTCCGGTGCGCGTCATCACTTTGAATGCCAACGGCATACGTTCCGCTGCCGCCAAGGGAGCCTTCGCCTGGTTGAGGGATCAGGCGGCCGATGTGGTCTGCCTCCAGGAGACCAAGGCACACGAACCCCAGCTCGTCGGCCATGACATCGAACTGCCGGGCTATCACCGCTTTTTCTGCGATGCCGAGCGTCCCGGCTACTCGGGGACGGCGCTTTACTGCAAGCGCAAGCCGAGCGAAGTGATCCGGGGGTTCGGGGTCGACGAGTTCGATCGCGAGGGTCGTTATCTCGAAGCGCGCTTCGGCGCCTTGTCGGTGGTGTCGCTCTATCTTCCCTCGGGGTCATCGGGTCCGGAGCGGCAGGCCTCGAAGTTCCGCTTCCTCGAGGCTTTCCCGTCGCATCTGGCAGGGCTGCGCCGACGCCGCAGCGAGTACATCCTCTGCGGCGATTGGAACATCGCCCACAAGGCGATCGATCTGAAGAACTGGAAGTCCAACCAGAAGAACAGCGGCTTCCTGCCCGAGGAGCGCGCCTGGATGGACACCTTGCTCGGCGAGTCAGGCTGGGTCGATGCGTTCCGCGAGGTGGTGCCGGAACCCGATCAGTACACCTGGTGGTCCAACCGCGGACAGGCTTGGGCGAAGAACGTCGGTTGGCGCATCGACTATCAGATCGTGAGCGCTGGACTCGCCGGTGCGGCGCGCGCCGCCCACATCCACAAGGCGAGCCGCTTCTCGGACCATGCGCCGCTCGTCATGGACTACGATCTTTGAGACGCACGCCTTGAGCAAGGACCTCCTCGCACCCATCCGGCCCTATCTCGCGCGCGAACCGCTGGCGGCGTTCTTCGTCGGTATCTCTTCCGGCTTCCCCTACGCGATGATCGGAGCCACCCTGACCACGCGTCTCGCGCAGGACGGGATCGACAAGAGGACGATCACCGCGTTCGCGCTGGCATTCCTCGTCTACAACCTCAAGGTCTTCTGGGCGTGGATGGTCGATGGCGTACGGCTGCCGCTGCTCGGCCGTCTCGGGCAGCGCGTGTCCTGGATGTTGTTCTCGGGCGCACTCGTCATCGCCGCGGTGGTCAACCTCGCCTTGGTCGACCCGCAGGCGGGCTTGCAGGCGACCATCATCGCGGCAGTGCTGGTCGGCGTCGCAGGAGCCACCTTCGACATCGTGATCGACGCCTATCGCATCGAGACTCTGCAGCCGGCGCAGCTCGGCATCGGCTCCGGGATGTCGCAGTACGGTTGGCGCATCGGATCGGCCGCAGCCGGCGCGGTGGCGCTTCTGATCGCGGCGCGTTCGGGCTGGGAGGCGGCTTATCTCGCGTGCGCGGCCTTCGCCTTGCCGGCCATGCTGACGGCGTGGGTGGTGGGCGAGCCCCGGCGACGCGAGGTCGTGGCGCGGCAACGCGGGGTCGGCGAGGTCTGGCGCGCCATCGAAGGCCCGTTCCGCGATTTCCTGACGCGTCCCGGTGCGGTGTTGGTGCTCACTTTCGTGCTGGTCCACAAGGTCGGCGACACCCTCGCGAACCTCACCTTGCGGCTGTTGTTCAACGATATGGGATACAGCAACGACGAGATCGCGGTCTACGACATCGGCGTCGGGTTCTGGGCGTTCCTCGTCGGCATATTCGTCGGTGGTCTGCTCTATGCGCGTCTCGGTCTCGCGCGTGCGGTGCTGCTCGCGCTGGTGCTGATGGGCGTCTCCAACCTGAGTTTTGCGGCGCTCGCCGCGGTCGGGCACAGCAACCTCGGCCTTGCCGCTGCGATCGGTTTCGAGAACTTCGCGAGCGGCTACGGCGGCGTGGTGGTGGTCGCCTACCTGTCGGCGCTCTGCAACCTGCGTTACACCGCCGCGCAATATGCCTTGGTGTCGGCCGCCGCGAGCGTCGCCGGCCGGGTGTTGACCGGCACCACGGCGGGCGGTCTGATCGAGTCGTTGGGCTATGTGAAGTTCTACCTGTTGACCACCGTCGCCGCATTACCCGGCGTGCTACTCTTCTGGTGGATGTGGCGACGGGGTGTCGTCGACGAGGCGCTCGGCACGGCAGGGCGCGAAGTGCCCGCATCGGACGGCACGGCGCCCGCTGCGCCGGTATCGCGCAGCTGACCGGTCCGACATGCTCGAACAATTCCTGAAGTTCTTCGTCGTCTTCTTCGTCGTGGTCGATCCGATCGCGCTCGTGCCCGTGTTCGCGGGTCTGACCGAGGGCGCGACGGCGGCCTATCGCAGGCGCATGGCGGTCAAGTCGGTGCTGGTCGCGACCGGCATCATCATCGGCTTCGCTTTGAGCGGCGCAGGCTTCCTCGGCGCCATGGGCATCAGCATCGACTCGTTCCGCATCTTCGGCGGTCTGCTGCTGTTCCTCGTCGCGCTCGAGATGGTGTTCGCCCGCGAATCCGGCACGCGCACCTCGTCGGACGAACAGGCCGAGAGCCGCCGCCGTGCCGACATCTCCGTGTTCCCGCTGGCCTTTCCCTTCATGTCAGGTCCCGGCGCTCTCACCACCATCCTGCTCTGGTTCGGTCCGGTGTCGGTGCTGCAGGACCCGCTCATGTTCGCGACGCTGCTCGCCGCCGCGCTCGCCGTGCTCGCGATCTCACTCGCCGTGATGCTGGGGGCCGACCGCTTGACGCGGCTGCTGGGCGTGACCGGTACCAATGTCATCAACCGCCTGCTCGGCGTGGTGCTCGGTGCGCTCGCGGTGCAGTTCGTGGTGGACGGCGTACGGGCGAGTTTCGGGATCACGCTGCCGGGTTGATCGGCCGGTCGGGCGGCGCAGCGATCCGCTCGAAGGAGAGGTCCCATACGCCGTGCCCCAAGCGGTGGCCGCGGCGCTCGAAGCGGGTCAGCGCGCGCCAGGCGGGCCTCGGCACGAAGCCCGGATCCACGCTTCCGGTTGCGGCGTCGACCGTTGTGCCGGCGCGGTTGCGCAGCGAGGGCTCGGCCGACAGCACCTCCAACATCTGCCGAGCGTAGGGCTCCCAGTCCGTCGCGAGCTGCAGACGGCCACCGATGCGCAGGCGCGAGGCGAGCAGCGCCACGAAGCCGGGCTGCACCAGGCGGCGCTTGTGATGGCGCTTCTTGTGCCACGGGTCCGGGAACAGCACCAACACCTCATCGAGCACGCCCGGGGCGATCTGCCGCTCGAAGGCCTCCACCGCATCGTGCTGCATCACGCGGAGGTTGCCGAGCGAGGCCTCTTCGGCGCGCAGCAGCAGATGACCGACACCCGCGCGGTGCACCTCGATGCCGAGGAAATCTTTTTCGGGATGCGCCGTCGCGAGCGCCAGCAGGTTCTCGCCGTTGCCGAAGCCGATCTCCACGACCAAGGCTGCGCGGCGACCATAGCGGGTGGTGAAGTCAAGGGGCGCGACGGTTCCGGGGCGATCGGCGTCCTGCGCCGGTGGATCGATGCCGAAGCGCGGCCAGCCCTCGGTCAACGCGCGTTCCTGGGCTGGCGTGATGCGTCCGGCGCGCAGCACGAAGCTGCGGATGCTGCGACGCCTGAGGGATTTGTCCGGATCGTGGTCCATCAATCATCCAGTATGACAGCAAGCAGACCACTCGATGCTTGCAGAAATCCGGCCCGCTTGCGAAAGTTGCGCCCCCGCGCAATTCGACCCCAACGGATCTTCGCCATGCCTGACGCCTCCCATACCGAAATCCTGCGCTATGCCGCCGGCGGTCGCGAACTCGCCAGTTACCTCGCCTGGGATCCGGCGCGCGACGGCAAGCGCCCGGGGGTGCTCGTGCTTCCGGAATGGTGGGGGCTCAATGATTACGCGCGACGGCGCGCCCGCGAGCTCGCCGGGCTCGGCTTCGCCGCGCTCGCGGTGGATGTCTATGGCGATGGACGCGAGGCCGCTGACGCCGCCGAAGCCGGTGCGCTGATGGGCGGTCTGTTCACCGACATCCCTGCCTTGAACGATCGCTTGCGCGCGGCCTACGAGCAGCTGCGCGCGCATCCGCAGGTCGACCCGGAGCGCATCGGCGCGATGGGCTATTGCTTGGGGGGTGCATTGTCGCTGCACATGGGTCGTCTCGGCATGCCGCTGCGCGGCGTGGTGAGCTTCCACGGCGCACTCACCGCCGCGCACCAGGCGCAGCCCGGTGAGTTCAAGCCTGCCGTGCTCATCTGCCACGGCGAGGCGGACGGCCTCGTGCCCGCCGAGGACCAGGCGAACTTCCACAAGGAGATGCAGGCGCTCGGCGTCGACTACCAGTTCGTCTCCTACCCCGACGCCAAGCACGGGTTCACGAACCCGGAAGCCACCGAGAAGGGCAAGAAGAACAACCTGCCGCTCGCCTACGACGAGAAGGCCGATCGCCAATCCTGGGAAGACATGAAGGCGTTCTGGTCGAAGGGCTTCCGCTGACGCGACCCCTCGGCGGAGCGCGCCCCGGTGCACTACTCGTCGAAGCGCAGGTGCTTGACGCTCTTGCCGTGACGCCGGATGAGGCGCAGCGCCTCGATGCCGATACGGATGTGCTTCTCCACGAAGACATCCGTCACCCGCTTGTCCGAGGCCTCGGTCTTCACCCCATCCGGCACCATCGGCTGGTCGCTCACCAGCAGCAGCGCGCCTGAAGGGATGGCGTTGGCGAAGCCCGCGGCGAAGATGGTCGCGGTCTCCATGTCGATCGCCATGCAGCGCGTCTCGCGCAGGTATTCTTTGAACTCGTCGTCGTGCTCCCAGACCCGGCGGTTGGTGGTGTACACCGTGCCGGTCCAATAATCACTATCGAGATCGCGGATCATGGTCGACACCGCACGCTGCAGGCTGAAGGCGGGCAGGGCGGGGACCTCCGGCAGCAGGTAATCGTCCGAGGTGCCTTCGCCGCGGATCGCCGCGATCGGCAGCACGAGATCGCCGAGCTGGTTCTTCTTCTTGAGGCCGCCGCATTTGCCGAGCAGCAGCACGGCCTTGGGCGTGATCGCCGACAGCAGGTCCATCACGGTGGCGGCGTTCGCGCTGCCCATGCCGAAGTTGATCATGGTGATGCCGTCGGCGGTGGCGTTGGGCATCGGGCGGTCGCGGCCCACGATGGGCGCCCCGGTCTGGGCGGCGAAGAATTCCAGGTAGTTGCCGAAGTTGGTGAGCAGGATGTGCTCGCCGAAGTCCCCGAGCGCGGTGCCGGTGTAGCGGGGCAGCCAGTTGTCGACGATCTCTTGCTTGGTCTTCATGGGCGGAAAGTTACCACGCAGCTACCGTGCTGCGAAAAGATGTTGCATGAATGCTATTAATCATATATGCTATGTCCATGAGTCGCCAGAAAGAAGACCCCGTCTTCAACCGCGTCGAGGAGCTGCGTGTCGCCAAGGGGCTGACGCGCCAGCAGCTCGCGGATGCGGTCGGGGTGCACTACCAGACGGTGGGCTACCTCGAGCGGGGCGAGTACAGCCCGAGTCTCGTGCTCGCGCTCAAGATCGCCGCAGCCCTCGAGGCCGAGGTGCCCGAGGTGTTCTCCATCAAGCCGTTCAAGAAAGGGAGATGACATGACCGCCAAGCGCCGTAGTAAGTTCTTCTGGTTCGAAGGTGTCACCGAGGCGGAGGTGGTCCGCAGCCTCAACGACACCCGGCCCTCGCGCCTGCGGCAGCAGGGGTCGCGGCGGGCGTTGGTCATGGCGACCACGGTGGTACTCGCCGCGATGGCGCTGATCGGTTTCCTGACTTGGTCCAAACTGACCTCATATCTGGAGTTCGGGCTGATCGCGGCGGCATTGGTGCTCTACACCCTGCTGAGAAAGGCGGTGCGACAGATCTCCGATGCGCCGGACGAACTGCTCGACGAGCGCCAGATCGCCGTGCGCGATGCGGCCCATACGGTCGCCTATCGGGTACTGGCCCTCGTCGGCAGCGTGGCGCTCGCGCTGCACCTCGTGCTGCGCCACCCTCATGGCAGCCCCGCGGCCTTGGCGGGCGCAGATGGCACGATGCTGCTCATCGCGTTCGTGATGTCCGCCGCCTTCCTGCCGGCCATGGTGTTGGCCTGGAACCTCCCCTCTGAACAGCCCGAGGCTTGACACTGTATTGGTGTTATATTTATATATAACACATCAAACCGTTGGCCCTATTGGAGTGAACCGTCTGTGAAAATCCTCAACGCCATCCTCGCCGGAGTCCTCATGACTGCCACCGCCGCATCCGCCCTGTCGCCGGCCGCCCAGGCCGCTGCGCAGGCCGCCCCGCTCATCGAGCGGGCCAAGCTCTTCGGCAACCCGAGCCGCGCGGGCGCTTCGCTCGCGCCGGACGGCAAGCACCTCGCTTGGCTCGCGCCGCGCGACGGTGTGATGAACATCTGGGTCGCCCCCATCGACCGGCTCGACGCCGCGAAGCCGTTGACGGCCTCGAAGGATCGGCCGATCCGTCAGATGTTCTGGGCGCCCGACAGTTCGATGGTGATGTACATCCAAGACAAGGCGGGCGACGAGAACTTCCTGCTCTACGGCATCGATGTGCAGAGCGGCGCCGAGCGCACGCTGACCCCGTTCGAGAAGACGCGCGTGCAGGTCGTGAGCGTCTCGCCGCTCATCAAGGACCGCATCCTCGTCGGTCTCAACAACCGCGACCCGCAGTGGCATGACATCCATAGCCTCGACCTCAAGACCGGCAAACTCACCGAGGTCATCCGCGCCGATGGCTACGCCGGCTTCGTGGCCGACGCCAACCACGCGCTGCGGCTCGCGCTGCGCCCCAATGCCGCAGGCGGCATGGACTACTTCACCGTCAGCAGCACCGCAGCGGGCCCGAAGGTGGTCGACAAGCCCGTCGCCTCCACCGGTCTCGATGATTCTTTGACCACGCAGCCGGTCGGCTTCACCACCGATGGTAAGACGCTCTACTGGATCGACAGCCGCGGCCGCAACACCGCAGCGCTCGTGGCCCAAGATGCCGCGACCGGCACCACGCGGATCATCGGTGAGAACGCCCGCGCCGACATCAGCAACGCGATGTCGAATCCGCGCACGGGTGAGGTCGAGGCCTACGCCGTGACCTACCTGCGCGATGAGTGGACCGCGCTCGACCCGAAGATCGGTGCCGACCTCGAGTGGTTGCGCAAGGAGTTGAAGGGCGACATCAGCGTCACTTCGCGCACCGAAGACGACCGGCTGTGGACCGTGGCGGTCGACCCGGTGGTCGCACCTGCCTCGGTGCACCTCTACGAGCGCAAGGCCAAGACGCTCAAGCAGCTCTATGTCTCGCGCCCCGAACTCGTCGGCGCGCCGCTGCAGGCGATGCATCCGGTCGAGATCAGATCGCGCGACGGCCTGACGCTGCCGTCCTACCTCACGCTGCCGCCGGGCAGCGATGCGGATGGCGACGGCGTCCCGGCGTCGCCCGTGCCGATGGTACTCATGGTGCACGGTGGCCCGTGGGCGCGCGATGACTACGGCTTCAACCCCTACCACCAGTGGCTCGCCAACCGCGGCTATGCCGTGCTGGCGGTGAACTTCCGCGGTTCGACGGGCTTCGGCAAGGCGTTCATCTCGGCGGGCGACCTCGAGTGGGGCCGCAAGATGCACGATGACCTCATCGACGCGGTGGACTGGGCGGTGAAGCGCGGCGTCGCGCCCGTCGACCAGGTCGCGATCATGGGCGGCTCCTACGGTGGCTACGCCACGCTCGCGGGGCTCACCTTCACGCCGACGACCTTCGCCTGCGGCGTCGACATCGTCGGCCCCTCGAACCTCGAGACGCTGCTCAAGACCATCCCGCCGTATTGGGTGCCGCTCATCGAGCAGTTCCACCAGCGCATGGGCAACCCGAACACGCCGGAGGGCCTCGCGCTGCTCAAGGAGCGCTCACCGCTTTACAAGGCGGGCGACATCGTGCGGCCGCTGCTGATCGGGCAGGGCGCGAACGACCCGCGCGTGAACCAAGCCGAGTCCGATCAGATCGTCTCGGCCATGCAGGCCAAGGGCATCCCGGTGACCTATGTGCTGTTCCCGGACGAGGGCCACGGCTTCGCGCGGCCCGAGAACAACATCGCCTTCAATGCGGTGACCGAGAATTTCCTCGCCGGCTGCCTGAAGGGCCGCGCCGAGCCGATCGGCGAGACGGTCAAGAAGTCGTCCGCGAAGGTGCCGGTGGGCGGGCAGCACACGCCGGGACTCGAGGCAGCGCTGAAGTGACGGGGACGCCGTGGAACGGGTCCCGCTGTACCCGGGCCCGTTCCATGGTCAGATGCCTAGTTCGTCGCGTAAGCGTTCCACTAGGTCGTTGTCGGCAAGGGGCTCGCCTTCGGCAGCCGGGAATGGCCTGAATCCGGATCGCGACTGAGCGGTCTCCGCCCTATCTGGAGTTGTTGCCACCTTGGATTCTTCTTTTTCGCACATCCACGGTGTATTCGTGGTGATCCGCATGTCTGTCGAGCCTGGTCGGTGGGCACCCGCAGGCGCACCTGTTAGGGTGCGCCGATGAACACCGAGATTCCGGCGGACGACGCCGACGCACGCGCCCGCGCGCAGTGGCAGCGGAAAAAATGGACCATCGCCGTCGATCTCGGCATGGCGTTGCTGTTCTTTGTGGTCGGCAAGATGACGGAGAGTCTCGTCACGCCGGCGCTGGTCTGCGCCGGTGCGGGGTTTGCGCTGATCATCGTCCAGCGCTTCGTGAAGGTGGACCTGTTGGGCGGCCTCGCGCTGTTCGGTGTCGTGGTGCTCTGCGTCTCGGCGGCCTTCGCTTGGTTCTTCCAGGACGACTGGGCGATCAAGATGCGCAGCACCATCGTCGGCGGCGCGGTCGCGGCAGTGATGTTCGGCGACGCGATCTTCAACCGCGGGAATTACTTCGGTGGTCGTCTCGCGCGCTTCATGCCGAACCCCATCGACCACCGGCGCATGGCAGCCGGTCTCGCGACGCTCGGTGTGGTCATGGCCGTGGTGAACTGGGGCGTGGCCCAGTTCTTTTCCAAGGACACCTGGCTGTTCTATACGAGCTTCGGCGATGTGGCCCTGTCTGTGATCCTCGCCATGGCGGTCATCCGGTTCGCGGAGCGGCGGGCAGCGGCCTGACGGTCAGACCCCCGCCCGTGCGCGCGCATCGGCGATGACCGCGGGCAGCGCCGCGAGCAACTGCTCGAAATCTGCCCAACGGCTGCGGTGGTTGGCCACCGCCACCCGGATCACGGCGCGGCCCTGCACGACAGTGCCGCTGCAGACCGCGACGCCGGTCTCCTGCAGGCGCAACAACACCTCGCGGGTCAGCATGTCCTGTTGCTCGGGCGTGGTCCCGGCCGGAGCGACGCGCCAACAGGCGACGTTCAAAGAAATTGTCGCTGCCAGCACCACATCCGGTACGGTGCCCACCAAAGCCCCGAAACGCCTAGCCTGCGCGACGTTCTGCTCGAGGATCGCCGCGATGCGGTCGGTGCCCTCGGCCTTCAGCGCCATCCACGCCTTGAGCGCCTTGAAGTTGCGCGAGAGCTCGGGCCCGCGCTCGGCGAACACCAGGCCGCCCGCCGCCACGCCGCGGTCCTCGACCCGCAGGTAGGCGGCTTTCGTCGCGAAGGCGTCGCGGTGCGCCTCAGCGTCGCGCACCAGCACGCAGGCGCACTCATAGGGCAGGTAGCCCCATTTGTGCAGGTCGAAGGCGAGCGAATCGGCGCGGGACTGGCCGCGGAACAGCGGCCGCAGGTTGGGTGACAGCACGCCGAGCGAGCCGATGGCGCCATCGACATGGAACCAGAGGTTTTCTTGTGCGGCGAGGTCGGCGAGCGCATCGAGGTCATCGATGGCGCCGGTGTTGATGGTGCCCGCCGAACCGAGCACGCAGATGGGCCGCAGTCCCGCGGCGCGGTCGGCGACGATCATGTCGCGCATCGCCGCGACATCGACCCGGAAATCATCGCCCACCGGCACGGGGCGGAAAGAATCGCGACCCATGCCCATGAGTTCGAGACACTTGGTGACCCAGCTGTGGATCTCGGTCGAGCCATAGACGGTGAGGCGCGGTTGGCCGTAGAGGCCGTTCTGTCGCAGGTCGAACCCCGCCTTCGCGTTGCGTCCGACCGCGAGGCCGATGACGTTCGCCATGGTGCCGCCGCTCGCCATGATGCCGCTCGCGCCCGCGGGGAAGCCCATCGCCTCGGCGAGCCACTTGATCACCTGCAGTTCGACCAATTTCGCTGACTGGTCCATGCCGACCGCGTTCACGTTCATGCCGGCGGCGAGCATGTCGGCCATCATGCCGAGCGGCGTGCCGTTGGATTTCATCCAGCCCCAGAAGCGCGGATGGCGATTGCCCGCGGTGTAGGGCAGCACATGCGCCAGGAACTCGGCGTAGACCTGCTCGGCGCCCTGCGGCGCGGTGGGCAGCGGCTCACCGGTGATCGCCGATGCGACGTCCGCAGGTGGCGGCGTCCAGGGTGGACGCTCTCGCAGGCTGGCGAGATGGTCGAGGCTGTCGTCGACCATGCGGTGGGCGAGGGCGCGGAAGGCGTCCCAGTCCTGCGGATCGAGGGTGAGGTCGGCGTCGGCGGGCGTGGCAGGTCGGCTGTCGGAGGACATCCGGCATTATCAAGTTCGGAAGGATGTCGCGCTATCTTGCGCACATGAAACAGTCGACCCGCGAGATGCTGGTGTTCCTCGGTGTGTGGCTTCTCGTGGTGCTGATCGCCGCCGGACCCAAGATCCTTTGGCTCGCGCGCTCGAAGGGCTGGCTGGACGCGCCCTGACGCGTCATCTGGCAGTTTCCGGGGCGGTTTCCGGCTTGACAGCCGATACGACCTGTTCTTAAATGATAACGATTCTCATTCACAACAGGGCGATCGGGTGGCTCATCGGCCGACAATCTGGATCTCCATCGTCAGCCTGCTGACGATTTCGGCAGGAGGCCGTGTCGTCGGTGCTGAGGCCCCCTCCGCCGATGATCTGGCAGAAGTCGTCGTCGTCGGCTCGCGGATCCGGGCGCGCTCCCTTGCCGGCAGCGCGCAGGTGATCGATGCCGAAACGCTGCGCGAATCGCGGACCCTCACCGTGAACGAAGCGCTGCGCAAGGTGCCCGGCGTGTACGCGCGTGATGAAGAGGGGCTCGGTCTGCGCCCCAACATCGGCATCCGTGGTCTGAACCCGACACGCTCGTCCAAGGTGCTACTGCTCGAAGACGGCCTGCCGCTCGGCTTCGCCCCCTATGGCGACAATGCGAGCTACTACCATCCTTCCTTCGAGCGTTTCGAGCGCATCGAGGTGCTGAAGAATTCCGGCCAGATCGCGTTCGGTCCGCAGACCATCGGCGGATTGATCAACTACATCACGCCGCGGACCCCGCAGGATCTCGAAGCCGGCATCACCGCCCGCAGCGGCAACCACGGTCTGCGCGACCTGCTCGTCGATGTCGGCGATCGTATCGATGGCACCGGTACCGGCTGGCGGATCGGTGCCAGCCACAAAGAAGGCCACGGCGCGCGCGACAACATCGACCTGTCGGTGACCGACGCGGCATTGCGCCTTGATCAGGCCGTCGGCGATCGCCAGTCCTTATCGCTGCGCGGCAGCGTCTATCGTGAGCGTTCCACGGTGCCGTATTCGGGTCTGACGCTCGCCGAGTTCCGCAGCGCACCGCGGTCCAACGAATTCCGCAACGATTTCTTCGGTATCGACCGGCGCGCCATCGCGCTCACCCATGGCGTCAGCGCGGAGCGGGTCCGGCTGCAGACCTCGGTCTATCACACGCAACTGCAGCGCGATTGGTGGCGCCAGTCGAGCAACTCGCGGCAGCGCCCGAACGACGCCTCGGACCCCGCCTGTCAGGACATGAGCCACCTGCTCACCACCTGTGGCAACGAAGGTCGGCTGCGCGCGTACCGTACCTTCGGGGTCGAGCCGCGCCTCTCGTTCGATATGGAGTGGGCGGGTTTGCCCGTCGCGGCTCGGCTCGGCTACCGCCACCATCGCGAGTACCAGCACCGTGTACAGGCCAACGGCGACACGCCGACCGCCCGCACGCCCGGCGTCGGTCCGAACGCGGGCATCCGCGAGGACAACGAGCGGCGTGTCCGTGCCGATGCGGCGTTCGTCGAGGCCAGCGTCCGCATGGGCCGCGTCACCTTGACGCCTGGCCTGCGCCACGAGTCGATCGCCTACCAGCGCAGCAACCGTCTGGATGGCAGCCGTGGCGAGAGCGAGTTGTCGCAGTGGATCCCGGGCGTGGGTGCGACGGTCGAGGTGACGCCCACCCTGAGCCTCTTCGGCGGTCTGCACCGCGGGTTCGCACCGCCGCGCGTCGAGGACATCATCGGCAGCCATGGCGGGAGCGTCGAACTCGACGCAGAGCTCTCCTGGAACACCGAGCTTGGGCTGCGTTGGCAGCCGGCGCAGACGATCGAGCTCGAAATCGCGGCCTTCGACATGGATTTCTCCAACCAAGTGGTGCCGTCCTCGCTCGCGGGCGGCTTGGGCGCGACGCTGACCAACGGTGGACGTACGCGCCACCGCGGGCTCGAAGTCGGTGGCGAGGTGGGCGGGGTGGGGCCGCTGCGACCTTACGCGCGCTTCGCCTACACCTGGATGCCGGTCGCTCGATTCGAAGGCGAACGCTACTCGGGCGTGCCTGGCGCTTCGACGCAGAGCGTCACGGGCCATCGTCTGCCTTACGCCGCCGAGCATCAGGGAACGCTCGCGCTCGGGCTGCGCTTGGCGGGCGGCTTTTCGGCGCAGCTCGAAGGTCAGTACACCGGCGCCCTCTTCACCGACGATCTCAATACGCAGGCGATCACCGCTGACGGCCAACGCGGCCGTATCGACGCGTACACGGTGTGGAACACGACGCTGCAGTATGCGCCTCGGGAGACGACGACCCTGTTCCTGTCGGTGAAGAACCTCACCGACCGCACCTACATCGCCGACCTCAGTCGGGGGATCCTGCCTGGGTCGCCGCGGCAGTGGATGCTCGGGGTGGAACAACGCTTCCGTTGATCGGGATGCTGGCCGCCACCGCCCGCGCGATCCGGATGTAACTCTCGCCCGAAGGATGGAATCCGTCGGGCGCGAACTCCTCAGGCCGCGCTTCGAAGTCGAACCGGAAATGCCGCGCGCCCGGATGTGCGTCGAGCACCGCGGCGAGTTCGTCGTCGAGCTGCCGCGCGCGCAGCCCCAGCACCTGCGCGAGTGGAGGCGGCAGCACTGGAAATCTTTGGAGAGGTGGCAGGCCGAGGAACACCGCCAGGGCATCCGGCGAATGACGCGCGAGCCGGGTGGCGATCGCATCGAGATGCGCACGCCAGTCGCGCCGCCGTCGCAGCGCGGTGACATCGTTGACGCCCACCGATACGAGGAACAGATCCACCGGTTCCGGCGGCAGCCGTGCGGCGAGTTTGTGCAGCACCCCCGCACTGGTCGCGCCGCTGCGCCCGACCGTGCGCCAACTGACCGCGCGGCCGGTCGCGGCGGCGAACTCCCGGGCGCAGCAGGCCGTCAGGCAGTCCTCGGCGCGGGTGACGCCCACGCCCTCGATGAGCGAGTCGCCGAGGCCGACCAGGCGTAGCGGCGCTGCGGCATCAGTGGGCGCGGCAGCGTCCGGCCGCGCCAGTCCCTCAGCGGCGGCGGTAGGCCCCGCGAAACGCGGCGCCCGCTGGCGGACCCACATCGCCTGCGGCAGCACGAAGGGCAGGGCGCTCCAGAACAGCAAAGATCTCATGGGGTTAGGGATGTTCCGGCGGGCCCGCGGTTGCCGCCCGAGGGCGCAGCCTCGTATCATGCCGCCTCACCCGGCGCGGGTGTAGTTCAATGGTAGAACTGCAGCTTCCCAAGCTGCTAACGTGGGTTCGATTCCCATCACCCGCTCCACTTTCCCGTGAGCCCGAGCGCAACGCGCTCGTCGTTGGTGGTGACCTAACGCTCGCTGCTCCGTGTACAGCTCGTCGAGCTCCCGGGTAGCCTCTTGGGACGGCAAACCATCGTGCGCGGACGCAACAACGTTGCGTTATCCGCCCTGTCCTCCTTAGGCTCGGGCTCGGGGATGCGGATAAAAATAAATAGCACTTATATATTCAAAAATGCACATATTTGTGCTACATGTATGTCATGTTTTGTGTGTCAACAAACAGTATCGTTATTCTCGTCCGTCTCGCCCGAGTTGGCACCATGGCCGCAAACGCAATCCGTGACCCGATCGACTGGCCTGTATTGGTCATCGCGAGACGGCATCGCCTGCATGGCAAGGCGGTCGATCAGTATCTGTGCATATCCCGGGGCGAGTCGAAGAGGTACAAGATCTACACGGCAGACGACGACTCACTCAATGA
>Ga0315906_10000047_pt1 | contig 172535 bp, 155 predicted proteins | sample LakEriMetagenome_4_FD_203526 | JGI IMG/M metagenome (GOLD analysis project Ga0315906, IMG submission 203526) | Freshwater fungal communities from buoy surface, Lake Erie, Ohio, United States - Buoy 2 MA122 | ecosystem: Environmental > Aquatic > Freshwater > Lake > Lake biofilm | place: USA...
CTCGGCTTGCTTCAGGATTGCCATGATCTGGCTGTCGGTAAACCTTGATTGTTTCATTGCAGAACTCTCTTCCTCTATGGTTGAAAATTCTACTTCCGATCCCGTTTATTTGCAGGGGGTATTACCAGACGATCTGGTCGATGACGGGTATGTAAAACGGCTCCGCCAGCGCGAACGTATTAAAACTAAGCAAGAGTTCTAGGTACAGAATAATCGTGCGGTGAAGTTATTATCGAAATTACCTTATGAATGTCTTCTTTCTTTGTTCAGGTCACGAGAATTCTAAGGCTTCACCTAAGTATTACTTACGTTAGCTCAGAGGGAGTCAGTTGAACGGATTCTGGTTATTTCATCTGAAAAATGAAACGAAAGGTGAGTGAACAATTTGGGATCAGCGTACTCGACAAATGCCAAATGCCCTCTAAGGCTGTCGAATTCTTCCGCTCGTAGCCGATTTGCAGCGTAAAGCTTGATCAATAACCTTACATGGTCACGATAATGAGCGTGAACTCCAATCTCACCAGTCTGTTTGATACGCAGACCTGTAATCAAAGTTGAGCCGCCTGCACGGCTCATAAAACGTGTTTTCTCGTTATTGATTTGTAGTTTAGGAAATTGGACCGAATTCAAGATTTTTCGGATTTCCTTCAGGAATTCTGCACACGCTCCTCTTTGATTGGTAGAAAAAAGATAATCGTCGGCATAGCGTGTTAGCAGCGAGTTTCCAAAGCGTCGTTCATCAGAAATTGCTTGTATCAGTAAATTGTCCAAGCTAAACATAACTGCGTTAGCAATCCTTGGCGATGTCGAGTAGCCAATCGGAAGTCGATCGTTTATATCAAAGCAAGCTTGTTTGAGAACTCTTAATGTGGTTGGAGCATTAGACCATTCTGGTAAGTGTGATGTGGCTTCTATTGCTGTGACTAAGTCCGAGCTGGTAATTGATGGGAAAAAATTGGATATATCTACGCGGATTGAAAATAGGGAGTCCCTGTGCACTTGTGCGTTTTGAACAATTGAGGAACCAGCGCAAAATGCGGTTGCGATCCGGCTTACGGGCAACTTTGATATAAGAGTGATATCCAGCCATTCCAGTATTGGTTTGAGTTCTACGGCCGGTTGATAGGCTACGCGGGGAGGTCCCGATCTTCTTTTGAAGGTTATTTTACGGAATCGAGTTGCAGCTAGAGCCAATGCATTTTCCAGCAATGGTCTGGGTATGTTGAGGTCGTCTGAAATCTTGGCCAACACATCAAACAAGACTAAATCTCTCCGGATTATTTTTTAGATGAAAATGACGGCAAGTTGACATCAATGAGCTTGTATTCGTTTTGTAATCAAGAAATGGCAATTTACTGACCGTTCGGTAAATCCACTTGTTATCGCTAATAAGATTACTGTTGATAAGCCCTCCTGCGCGGAGTATGCCAAGCAATCTACTTAGTGGATCATAAGACTTCTCTCCAAATGCAGTCTTAAGAAAGTCTACTAGTTCTCCGTTTGTTATTGGACCTGCAAAAAAAACTAAGTCGTGCACGAAATACAAGCTGGCCCTATCTATTTTTAGCTGCGATATCTCCTCTCGCGCGAGCGGGGACGTTTTCCGGCTAGGGGGTATGAGAGCTTGTTTAAGTTCGGCGAATGTCGCGCCGATACCGTCTACAGTTGAGCGTATGGAGTCGGACATCGGATACCAAAGCACTGGGGATTTCACTTCTCTCATTGCTGCGATCGGTCCTGTATTTATGAAGGATTCGCTACCTTTAAATTTGGAGTTATTTATAACGATCAGCTTTTCGCGTAATTTTGGATGCGCGAAAGCACCAAGCTCACAAAATGTACTCTCACTCTCAAGGACGATTATGATTTTGTCCGCTAGGTCTGAAATATCATGTTCCAAATCAAGTGCATTTTTCTGGTGACCGATTTTAATTAGTTCGTTAAGAACTGATTCGGCGTAGATCACGCTATTGTTTTCCGAAATATTTTGTATATACCGCTTGATAGCCTCCCGACGATAAGACGGAAGATCTGGTGCTCGATTGGCACCACACAGAAAAATTAGTTGCTTATTTCTCGATAAATAAGGCGGGCTGGCCATACAAGCCAGCCCGAATTCCGTTATTCGTTTACCAATCGCGCTGTTCTTATGTATAAATTCGCGCATGGGCAGCCTACTAGAGCAGTGACGGATTCCGCTTCGGATTGACGACGACTGGCGGGAATCCGAAGCGGAATCCGTCACCGAGACGTAAAAATGCAAGGCAGATTGCAACCCGCAACCTGGTCCAGCCGAAGCTGAACAAAATGCTAGGCGGATTAATTATTACTCTCCGGTATTAGTTTTGCAAGTATACAGTTATCAGGTTGGTGTTTCACTGCCATCAATGAGTGTGTTGCTCATGCGGTAAATCGCGGTCTAATGCCAGTAAACTGGCTTGTCAATCAGGGGTTGTTCTACAGAATCAAGTTTGTTGCAGCCGAAAAGTCGCCATTCACTTACTCAGTTACCTTGGGATCTTTATGCTCTATCAGAGTCTCTGAATCTACCCTATTCTTTCCTGTCCCACTCACTTCAAAACCCACCGCATAAAAATTAACTTCATCACTGCTCGAAACAAATTGCCTTAACGAATTCAAATCCTGATTCTTTGGATCTAACCACTCAGCCCAATCCTCTTGACTCGCCGCGAGTTAACTAGACACTCGTTGGCCTCGTAAAAAATTGGTTTTCAAAATCGACAGGCGACATGCCGTTGGTGAATGAGTGCCTGCGCTTTCGATTGTAAAATACCTCGATGTAATCAAAGATTTCTTCTCTGGCCTGATTCCTCGTTTCATAGGTTCGGCGTCGAATTCTTTCCCGCTTGAGCAGTTGAAAGAAGCTTTCAGCCACCGCATTGTCGTGGCAGTTTCCTCGGCGGCTCATGCTGCACACCAGCCTGTTGGTGGTCAAAAAGTCCTGCCACTCTTGGCTAGTGAACTGGCAGCCTTGGTCAGAATGCACAATCACCTGCTGCTTTGGTTTACGTCTCCAAACCGCCATCAGCAAAGCATTGATAACCAGGTCAGTGTCAATTCTTGAACCCATGGACCAGCCCACGACTTGCCTTGAGAACAAATCAATCACCACTGCCAAATACAACCAGCCCTCGTGGGTGCGGATGTAAGTGATGTCAGTGCCCCAGACCTGATTGGGCTGGGGCACTGTGAAGTTCTGCTCAAGACGATTCGGTGCAGCCTGTGCCACAGCACCAGAACGCATGTAAGGCCTACGGTCGTAGCCACGCTGTGAAGCAAGCTTGGCTTGCTTCATCAGTTTGTACACGCGGTGTTTAACGCACTTGGCACCAATGTCTCTAAGGTCATCCGCCACTTTGCGATAGCCATAAATGGAACCGCTTTCCAACCAGCTTTGCTTAATCAAGCCGAGCAGCTTGGTGTCCTGTTTCTGGCGCTTAGATTCTGGATTGGCCTGCCATGCGTAATAGCCACTGCGGTTCACATTCATCACCTTGCACAGGGTTCTAACAGCGTGATAGGGTTCTTCCCTGGCGATGAATGCGTACCTCACCTTGACTGGCTGGCAAAGTACGCGGCGGCCTTTTTTAAGATGTCACGCCCCTCGGTGACTTTGCGCAGCTCCGCCTGCAAGCGTTTGACTTCCTCTTCGGCTGCAGACACCTCGACGGGTTTCCTGAACTCCTTCAGCCATGCGTACAGGCTATGGGTGGACACGCCGAGGGCGGTAGAGACCTCGGCCACGGGGCGGCCTCGGTCAACAATCTGACGGATGGCTTCTTGACGGAATTCTTCAGTAAATTGCTTCTTGGACATTGCACATTTCTCCTTGCACGTATTGTGAGGATAAAAAGTGCCTAGGGAAAGCGGGGCGATTCATTTCTTTAAATGAGAAACGTTTACTGCTCCATGTGGGTTTGTAGTTCGCAGCTATGTCCAAAGGTCGATACTCATGAGGGCTATGAATCACGTATTTGTTGATTTATCTCATCATGCCTTAATTGATGTTGTTTCGGCAAAGTGGATTAGTGGGGTGATCGTAAAGGTGGCGGATTTACGTCGAAAAATGCGTTTTAACCCATATTAATCGGTGGCTGTGGTTAGCGATCTTCTACGTAAGGACTTAGCGCTGTGAGGTGCTAGGTCCTTTTTGCATTCCGCTGGCGTAATTTTCAAACACGCTGCTCAATTTGTTGCAGATTTCTGGAATGGTATTCAGATTTGAAATTCGTTTATGATTTCATATCGTGTTGTTGGTAGTACAGGCAGTAAATATGGCGAAGCGAAATTCGTTGAAGCAGGTGTCAAGTCCAGATCAGTTGACTAATCTGGACGAGTTGGTAGTCGACAAACGATACGGCAAGCGAGCGAAAGCCAAAAAATCGCGACGAAATCGCCATTACGAGAAACAGTTTCTACGCAACGCGGTCACATCTGGAATTATTTCAGAAGACCCTGCGTGAGTTAAAACTTGAAGGCTTTACGCTCAACGGCTATACAGCATCAAATTCAAGGTATTCCGTGGGTCTGTCACCACGCCTGGTGTTGCTCCATTTTTCAAGGTGGTGGCTACATTTTCAGGTAAAACACCCTTGGATAACAGCTTTGCCGCTGCTCCGGCAACATGAGGGGAGGCCATGGATGTTCCGCTGAACACCTGTTGTGCGTTGTCGTTGCTGATACCTGCCGAGGTAATGTCGCTACCTGGTGCAAATAGGTCTACGCAACTGCCAGTGTTGGAGAATGAGGAGCGCTTGTCGCTACGGTCTGTTGAGGCAACAGTGATGGCCAACGGCTCACGGGCAGGGGAGTATTGGCATGCATCGCGCGATTCATTGCCCGCAGCCACCACGGTCACAATGCCGGCGTTGTGTGCTGAACGAATGGCTTGGTCTACCGCACTGGAAGCACCGCCACCCAGGCTTAGGTTCATTACAGCAGGCTTTACATGGTTTTGAAGTACCCAGTCAATGCCTGCCACGGTTGAAGAGGAAGTACCTGTACCCGCGCAGTTGACCACCCTTACACCGTGCAGAATTACATTTTTTGCCACACCAAATTGAGTGCCGCCAATGGTGCCTGCCACGTGGGTGCCATGGCCGTTGCAGTCAGCGGGTGTAGAAGACGGGTCTAGTGGGTCGGAAGGGTTACCGGATGGTGGTGAAGTGGGTGCGCTGGGGGAGCCAAACAAGCCACCAAACAGTCCGCTTCCGCCGCCAATAAGGCCACCCCCGAGAAAGCCACCTCCCAACAAGCCGCCCGATGATGAGCCTAGGGTAGCGTCAAAACCGTTACCCACTCGGCCCCGGAATTCGACATGGCTTGCACGCAAACCCGAGTCTACGACATAGGCGTGAACTTTGGCGCCAGTTGACGAGTAGGTGTATTGCATGTCTCGGGTGTTCTCGCGCGTGTCAAGACGATCAAGGCCCCAGGTTGCGTTGTTCTGAGTAACTTCGTTGTTCAATCTGAATGTTTGATCTTGCTCGACGTATGCCACCAAGCCGCTGCGGTTTAATCCACGCGCCACATGATCTGGCAAATTTACTGCGAAGCCTTGAAATACATTTTGATAACGAAAATTGATTTGTTGGTTCGAAAGCCCAAGTTGTGCTTGCGCCGAATCCATCAGCTTTTTAACGGGGGTGCCAGCTGGCGAATCCAGGACCTGGGCAAGTACCGCTGTGTCTTTCAGCACAACGATGTACTGGTTATGAATGGGCTCGGCGTGGGTTAGGCCGGCTGTTACAAATAAACCCAGGGAGGCAGCCAGTCGCGTACGTTTAAAAGCCATCGTCAGCTCCATGAAATCGGTGGGCAACTTTGTTTGTACCTGTAGGTAGTCGAATCCGATTCAAGTTAGTGCACCAAGCGATGTATAAATGCCCAGTCATTGTTCAATGTAATTTTCTGTAATGTATCGTCTCAATGCGGTGTTACATTAGAGAATTCGACTAAGCCAACTGCAAAGCTTACCGTCCTTCATGATTCAACCCACCAACCCGCCCGCTTTGTCCTTGTTGTTGGTAAGCGCACTGCTGTTTGCTGCTTTGGGATGGTTGTTTAGTTTTCCAATTAACACGCCCTACCAAGACCTGGTACAAGAACGTGCTTACTTTGAAGACACAGGTGGCAGCGCGACCATCAACAATATTGCCAATCAAACCTTCACGCCTTTCATGGGACCGCTATTCCGTGGCAATAATTCCGACCCTGTGTGGTTAAGGCTAACGTTAAAACCTTCAAGCCATCCAGATTGGGTTGTGATGGTGCAACCAAACTATACCCACCGTATCGATGTTTTCTTGCCTGATGCACAAGGTGGCTGGATTAAAAAGCAAACAGGTACTGTGTATCCGTTCTCCCGCAGGGAAGTGGATACGCTGGCGCCATCAGTGCGTTATCAGCCCAGTTCTACCGAAACTGCTGTGGTGTATGTCAAGGTGGTTACACCGACAACACCGCTGTACGCCCGAGTTATTTCATCCGTTGACGGTGCTGATTTTGACTCGCGTTTGCAATTGGTGGGAAGCGCGTTTGCAGGTATCGGTTTTTTTGTGGTCATGATTTCTTTGATTGTGTATGTGGCTACCAAAGACTCACTTTGGCTACTTGATGCCGTGTACAACATGTCGGGTTTGTTTACTTTGGCCTTGCTGTTGGGCTTTGCATCACGGTTTGTGTGGCCCGATTATAAAGATTGGGTGAATCAGGCGACGGTGCTTGGCAACCTGGTGCATATGGCGATTGCCACCCTGATGTATTACCGAATTTTCAAATTATTCGAATTTCCAAGATGGTTGTTGTGGCATGCGTTTGTAATATGGGCTTTGTTTCCTGTATTGGTTTTAATGGCGATGAATGGCCATGCGGATATATCTTTGACAATCAATAATTCACTCATATTGATATCCAATTTGTTTGGTGTACTGGTTGCAATTTTTGCAACTCACAAAGACAAGTACATGTTGTATGCCCTGCGCATTGCCTATTTTGTGCTGACAGTGTTTACGGTGTGGTGGGTCATACCGCTGGTCATTAAATTGCAAACCGAGAATTTTTCGGCCTTGTATCCCAACTTGCCGCTGGCATTGTTCAGTTTATTCATGTTGATGCTTTTGCTGGTGCGTAACACCCAACTGAAAATTCAGGAAGGTGTGCGAATTGAAATTGAGAAGCGTCAGGTGGAATATGAACTGCAATTGGCGAAGCAGCGTCACGAGGAGAGCAGTAGCTTCTATGGCATGTTGATGCACGAGGTTAAAACACCACTGAGCACTATTCGCATGGCGGTGAGTAATCTTGAAAACGCATTGGCTGATCAGGATGAAACAGTACTTCGCCGCCTAAAGCGTGTGCAAAACTCTGTCGACAATGTAGATGAAGTACTTAAGCGCGGTATTGATGTCGACATCATGGAACAGGGGGCATTAACGCCAGATCTCGCACAGTTGAATGTGTGTGCCTTGGTGGAAGAGGTTTGCAGGTCGCACCCCGAGGATGCTCGTCTGAAACTTACGGTACCCGAAGTTTTTATGGCTAAAGTAGACAGCCAATTGTTGTCACTGATTTTGGTTAATTTAATTGACAACGCGGTGAAGTATTCGCTTGAGAACACGGAGATACCCGTGATTCTTCAGCGTCGGGATGATTCAAATTGGGAAATTCAGGTGCGCAATCAGGTGGGGCCAGTGGGTTTTCCTGATGATGCTCAAGTATTTTCCAAGTACTACCGAGCAGAGTTGGCAAGTTCAAAAAGTGGCATGGGTTTGGGTTTGTATTGGGTGCGCGGCGTTACTCGCCGAATGGGAGGCGATGCGCTTTATCAGCGTGATCAACAGTGGGTGGTGTTTAAAGTATGTTTGCCGATTTAAAAATTTTGTTGATCGAAGACAACGAGCATTTGCGTGAAGAGATGCTTGATTTTTTGGCGCGTCCTGGCTGGACTGTGCATGGTATTGATTGTGGTGAGGAGCTCAATATTTATTTGGGCAAAGAAACACCCGACCTAGTACTGTTGGATGTGAACTTGCCTTATGAAGATGGCTACAGCATTACCTCCCGCCTGCGAACCACTCACCCTGACATCGGTATTGTGTTGCTTACGGCCCGCGTGCGCCCGATTGACAGAGCCAATGGCTACAAAGCCGGTGCTGATGTGTATTTAACCAAGCCAACGAACACGGAAGAATTGATTGCTGTGATCGAGAATATTGGGCGACGTTTGAAGCGGCGAGAGATTCGGTACTTTATTCTTGATCGGTTGGCGGGTAAGTTGCACACACCACAAGGCAAGGCATGTGCACTCACACACAGTGAATTACGCTTGATTGAATTGCTGGCTTTGTCCACTGGACGTGAGGTTGATGTGGATCAAATACTGAGTAACTTGAGTGGCAAAGAAGATAAAACTGCAACCAAGGAAAGTTTGGCTGCTTTAATTAGCCGCTTGCGCAGTAAATGCAAAACCGAGCTTGAGGTTGATAATTTGATCGTCGCTACCCGGGGGTTGGGTTATCGCCTTACCGTGCCCCTGCAGTTGAAGTAATGGTGGCGCTGGAGATTCAATTGAATTGTTAACAATAGTGACATGTCACCTATTTAGGTGAATAAGGCCAGCATTGGGTTTCAAGGCATTTCCAGGTTAAATCTAACAGTATTTAACACCTTTCCTATAAGAAATCCCCTTACAGCCTGTAAGGCTGTAATCGACTGTAATGTTCGTGCAATCCGGTTTGGTATTTTTGCGGTACTAGCTGCATCTCATACTCAAGGCTACCGTCATGAACAATTCACTGAACCACATTTACCGCGTTGTATGGAATGCTTCACTTGGCCTTTGGCAGGTTGCTTCGGAAGTTGCGCGCAGCAGTGGTAAAACGCAAAGCGAGCAGCGCAAAACTCGCCGCCTTAAAGTAGGTGCAGTGGCAGGTGCGCTTGCCGGATTGGCAAGCCTCTCGATTACCAGTATGGCCTTTGCCCAATTGCCAACAGGTGGGCAAGTGGTGGGTGGGCAGGCCAGCATCTCTCTGAGCAATTCGCAAAATGGCAATGTGCTCAATATCAACCAAACCACCGACCGTGCAGCGATTGATTGGCAAACCTTTAACGTGGGCCAGGGTAATGCGGTTAACTTCAACCAGCCCAGTGCAAGTTCTATTGCATTGAACCGAGTGTTGGGTAGTGATGTATCTGTAATTCAAGGCGCAATTAATGCCAATGGCCAAGTGTTCTTGGTAAACCAAAACGGAATTCTATTTACCCCCACAGCCCAAGTGAATGTGGGCGGCATTGTGGCCAGCACACAAAGCATTAGCACGGCTGATTTCATGGCGGGCAAATACACCTTCAGCGGCAACAGCACTGGCACTGTAGAAAACCAAGGCAATATCACAACAAGCAACGGTGGCACAGTTGCACTGATTGCAGCGAAAATTATCAACACCGGCATTATTACAGTGCCACAGGGCACAGTGGGTTTGGCGGCGGGCAACACGGTAACGCTAGACCTGGGTGGCCCAGTGAAAATTCAAGTGACTGAAGGTGCACTGAACACCGCGATTGAACAAGGCGGTGGCATTGTGGCTGACGGTGGGCAAATTTACCTGACTGCCAAAGCGGCTGGCAACCTTGCAGCCAGTGCAATTAACCACACGGGCATTACCCGTGCACGCACTTTGGCGGGCAACCAAAAAGGCGAAATCGTTTTGATCGCTGACATGGAAGTGGGCACCACAACCGTGGCGGGCACTTTGGACGCCAGTGCACCCAATGGTGGTGACGGTGGCTTTATTGAAACCAGCGCAGCGAATGTAAAAATAAATGATGGTGTGAACATTACGACCCAAGCTGTACTGGGCAATGACGGCGAATGGTTGATTGACCCGCATGACTTTACGATTGCAGCTGCTGGTGGTGATATTACCGGTGCGGCACTGAGCACAGCATTGCAAAACAGCAATGTGAAAATTCAAACTCTGGAATCATCTGTTACTTGTACAAATGCCACATGTGGTACTGGCAAAGCAGATGGAAACGGCGACATCTTTGTGAACGACAGCGTCTTGTGGAGTGGTCTTAGAACTTTGACGTTGAGCGCACACCGAAACATACACATTCGGCAGACCATAACAGCGACCAATAACAATGGAAAGCTTGCGCTAGAGTATGGCCAAGGGTCGAACAACGGAATGATCAATGGGGTTGAGGCCGACTTCCGTATGGACCGCAACGCTCAAGGTGTTGTCGGCAAGGTAAATTTGAAGGATGGAGAGAATTTCAGTACCAAGCTCGGTGGTGCGGGGGCTGTTATAACGTATAGAGTGATCACTAGTCTTGGTAACCGGACCAGTAACAACGGAATGGATCTTCAAGGAATCGGAGGAAGGCTAAGTGATAATTTTGCATTGGGTGCGGATATTGATGCCTCAACCACGAGTGGTTGGAATGGTGGGCAGGGTTTTAATCCAATAGGTTCTGCAGGCACTCCATTCACAGGACGTTTCACGGGCTTGGGCCACTCCATCAGTGGTTTGACTATCAACCGAACAGATTCAATAAGGGTGGGTTTATTTGGTCTGGTAAATAACAGCATTATTCGTGATGTTCAGCTGACCGGTTTTTCAGTAAGTGGCAATATTTCTGCCGGGCTTCTGGCTGGCGCTGCGTTCAATTCTAAATTGCAGCAGGTCTCAAGTGCTGGTCAAGTTCAAGGCGGTAGCAGTGTGGGCGGGCTGGTTGGTCAAGCGTCGGCAACAAGCATTTCGCGCTCCTTCAGCTCTGCAAACGTAACAGCTACTGCGCTCGGCTCAGGTGGCTTGGTTGGTTTTGTTGATCAAAACTCAACTTTAAAAGAAGTGTATGCCACAGGTGCAGTTGTGGGCGTTGATGCTGCTGGTGGTCTGGTTGGCCGTATGTTTGCCAGTGACTCAAATATATCTGTTACAGATGCTTTTGCTACAGGAGAGGTTCGAGGCAGTGCCTTGGTGGGCGGACTCATAGGTTCGGCATTCTCACAAGCTACTTTAACCAATTCTGCAATTGCGATTGATAAAACTTACGCAGCTGGAAAGGTAACGGGCCAAAGCGGCTTGATCGGCGGTTTGACCGGGGAACTCTCCGCAGCTGGACCTCAAACTGGGCTAGCCAAGTCGACAGTCACTCTCAGCAATTCGTTTTGGGACACTACAACCAGCACTTTGACATCAGGTTTTGACTTTATTTCACAGCCCAGTGGCGGTGTCGTGACCACCTCTAATGTACTGGGTAAAACTACGGAAGAGCTAAAAAATCCGTTTACCCTCATTAATGCAGGCTGGGACTTTGTAAATGTTTGGGGCAAGTCAACTACGGGTGCTAATAACGGTTACATGCAGCTTCGAAAGTTGTCTGTTAACAACTTTGATGATTATTTCAAAGTAACAGTTGCTGATTCGACGAAGGTTTACGGCGACACCAACGACAAAATTACTGGTGCAGTGTTGGGTGGTGCCGATGCAGCCAAAGTGAATGTTGCTTTTGGTAGCGCAATCGGTGAATTGACAGATGCGGGTGACTATTCTTACGCGAGCCCCAATGTGCTGACTGTAACCAACAAAATTGCAGGTCGCACTACCTTTGTTGACGCAATAACAGGTAAGTTGACGATAGCGAAGAAGAATTTGACCGTTGAACTGCAAGCTGCTGAGGGCAGCCCATTAAGCAAGGAATACAACGGCAACGACTCCATCGCTCTCAATTCCGCCAACTTTAAGTTGAGTGGATTTGTTGGCCAGCAGGGTGTGGGTGCCAGCGTTAATCAAACAGTAGGCACGTTCAATAGCAAGAACGTATTGGAAGCCAATACCATCACTGCCAACTTGCTAGCGAATAATTTGGTCGTTGCGCAAGGAGTCAAGGCCAGCAACTATGCGTTGCCCGCCAGCGTCAGTTCAGCCGCTGGTTTAGCAAGTATCGCTGCCAAGAGCATCAACGTTACGGGTATTGCTGCAAACGGAAAAACATACGATGGCAAGAAAGACGCGACGCTGAGCAACCAGGGCGCGGTGGTTACGGGCGTTGGTAGTGAAACGCTGACAGTATCTACTACAGGTGAGTTTGATGACCCCAATGCCGGTGCACGCACAGTGAATACCACCAGCACCCTGGGCAACGGCACGGGTGGTTTGGCAAGCAACTACAGCCTGGCTAATGCGACCAATGCGGTGAGTGCAACGATTGCGCAGAAGGCTTTGACAGTGGCTGGTATTGCTGCAAACGGTAAAACTTACGATGGCAACACTACAGCTACGTTTAGCAACCAAGGCACAGTGACCACTGGTGTTGGCAGCGAAACATTGACTGTGTCGACAACAGGCGAATTTAACGACCCGAATGCGGGTACACGCACAGTAAATACCACCAGTACCCTGGGCAACGGCACGGGTGGTTTGGCGAGCAACTACAGCCTGACTAATGCGACCAATGCAGTGAGTGCCACAATTGAACAGAAGACCTTGACGGTGACTGGTATTGCTGCAAACGGAAAAACATACGATGGCAAGAAAGATGCGACGCTGAGCAACCAGGGCGCAGTGGTTACGGGTGTTGGTAGTGAAACACTGACAGTATCTACTACGGGTGAGTTTGATGACCCCAATGCCGGTGCACGCACAGTGAATACCACCAGCACCCTGGGTAATGGAACGGGCGGCTTGGCCAGCAACTATGTGCTGAGCAATAGCATGAATCAAGTGACAGCTACCATTGACAAGAAGGCCTTGAGTGTTACCGCCGCGACGATTGCGGACAAGGTGTACGATGGTCAGCTTGAAACCGGTACGGTAACTGCTGGTACATTGTCTGGCTTTGTAGAGGGTGAGTCGGGTCTTGGCTTCTCATCGGTTACGGGAATTTTTGCAGACAAAGATGTAGCGCGTGATTCGACTGGTGCAATCACAGCTAAAACAGCCACCATCGCTTATGTGCTGTCCGATGCAGAAAACAACACCGCACTTGCATCGAACTACAGCTTGGCCGATACCACAGGTACCGGAAAAATAACTCCGAAATCAGTCACGCTGGTTCAAGGCGATTTGATGGCGTCTGACAAAGCCTACGATGGCAGCAAGCAAGCCTTTTTCACAGGTAAGGCGGGCGACATTGATGGTTTGGTTAAAGGCGAAATTCTTGGTCAGACAACTGCCTCAGGTGAGTTTGCGAGCAAGGATGTAGCACGCGATGAAATGGGCAAGGTAATTGCTCAAAACGTGTCGATTGCATACACACTGGTCGATGGAGAAAATCCGGCACACAAAGCGAGCAACTACAGCATTGCGGGCGATACAAAAACAGCGACGATCAACCCGAAAGAACTTGTAGTGAAAGGAACCGAGGCAGCCAACAAGACTTATGATGGCACCCGCGACGCAACGCTGACCTTGGGAACACTGGAAGGACTGGTGAAAGGTGAGCAATTGGATGTATCGGCAACGGGACAATTTGCCAGCAAAAACGTTGCTTTTGATTCTGACGGTGAGCTCACCAAGCAAGAGGTGGCAATCACTTACACATTGAAGGATGCCGAGAACGGCAAGGCGGGTAACTACAGCCTGGCCAACGACACCACGGTTGCGTTGATTGATCAAAAAGAACTTGCAGTGACCGGCATTGTTGCCAACGGTAAAACATATGATGGAAAGAAAGACGCAACACTGAAGAATCAGGGTGTAGTGTCAACTGGCATTGATGGCGAAGCGCTGACAGTATCTACCACGGGTGTGTTTGATGACAAGAATGCAGGGGATCGCATTGTGATCACTACCAGCACCTTGGGCAATGGCACAGGTGGTTTGGCCAGCAACTACAAGTTGAGCAATGCCCAGGCCGAGGTTGATGCAACTATCGCGAAGAAAATACTGACGATAGAAGGCACCACGGTTGCGGATAAAACCTATGATGGCGACGCTGAAGCGGCAGTGAGCGTAGGTAGTTTGAAGGGCCTTGTCGAAGGCGAGCAACTGGGCATTACATCTGCTCTGGCCAACTTTGAAGATCAAAATGTGGCTCGGGATGCTCAAGGCAATGTGATTGCCAAAAATGTAAATGTGTCCTACACCTTGAAAGACGGGGTTTCAAGCAGTCCAATTGGTGCTCCCATGGCCCCTTCGTTCGGTGGTTTTATTATTGCAGCCGCTTTACCGGGAGGCATCCCTGGTGGCTCTATCGTTATTTTGAATCCACCCCTTACCACACCGACAGGTTTGGCGAGCAACTACACCTTGGCTGATGAGGTGAAGACTGCCACGATTAATCCGAAGGTACTTACTGTGACAGGCACGACGGTGGCCAACAAGAGCTATGACGGTACTCGCAATGCGAATGTTACAGTCGGTGTGCTTGATGGACTGCTTGAAGGTGAAGCCTTGGGTGCCACCACCGCAAAAGGTGAATTTAAAACCAAGAATGTGGTGATCGGAGAGCTTGGCAATGCGATTAAGCAAGATGTGACGATTGCGTATACGCTAACCGATGGGGTTGATGGCAAAGCAACTAACTACAGTGTGGCCGAAGAGAACGCTGCGGCGATCATTGATCGTAAAGCGATTGCGGTGAGCAGTATTGTTGCGAACAGTAAAACTTACGATGGCAATGCAACAGCGACGTTCAGTAATCAGGGCGCAGTAGCCACGGGTGTAGAGGGCGAATCTCTGACAGTATCGACAACTGGTGTGTTTAATAACCAGAATGCCGGTGTACGTACAGTGAACGCCAGCAGCACTTTGGGCGACGGCACAGGCGGCTTGGCCAGCAATTACAGCCTGACTAATGCAAGCAACGCAGTGAGTGCAAACATAGATCGCAGAGCTGTAAACGTTGTTGCGCAAGCAGCACAAAAAACTGCTGGGCAAGATGACCCCGCCTTGGCATTTACCACCGAAGCAGCAAATGCCAATCGAGGACTTGTTGCAGGCGAAAGTTTGGCTGGCGAATTAAGCCGCCAAGCTGGTGAAGCGGCAGGTGCCTATGCGATTGAGCAAGGTACGGTAACCGACGAGAACAACGGCAACTACACTATTGCGTTCACCTCGGCCAACTTGACAGTGGTAGCTGCACCAGTGGTAACACCAGTGCCGGAGCCAACACCGACACCAGTACCAACACCGACACCGGAGCCAATACCTACTCCCACAACTCCAGCGGTTGGCGTGGATATTTCTTCACCTTTACAGTCAACGATTACGGTGGCAAATCAAGTACCACAGACTAACGTGCTGCCCCTTTCAGGCGACCGCCCGGCATCAGATCAAGCTGACCTACTTGTAGCGCAATCAGGTGATGGGCCAGAATTATTCGGACTGGTTGGAGCACCTTTGCAGATTGCTCCCGCGCAAGTTCGAGTGTTGAACGGTGGTATCAATACAGACGCTGGCAACGAAGATGAAAACAACCCAAACAATACAAACAACTAATATGAGCAAGAACAACAAAATCCTAACCCTGGCCCTGATCGCAGCGGGAGTTGTATCGCCAGTGTATGCACAAACGGTGGCGCCCGATTCAGGGCGGTTGAACCGCGAGCTTCAAGAGCGCCCAACCGAGGCGCCCCGTGCTCCATCGGTGAATATCGAATTGCCCCAAGCTACACCGGAAACGGTTCAGCCCGGCGGCTTGAAGGTGACTTTGAACGAGGTGAAATTCACTGGTAACACCGTGTTTGATCAAGCCCGTTTAGCCAGCGAACTGAAACCCATGCTGGGTAAAGCTTATGATCTGGCCGGCTTTTACGACCTTGCCCAGAAAGTAAGCGAGTTTTACCGCAGCCAAGGATACGCCTTTGCCAAAGTGTTTGTACCCAAAGACGGATACCGAGATGGCGTACTCACCTTACAAGTGGTCGAAGGCAGTTATGGTGAGCGCCGCGTTCTTGCAGACAACGCAGAACATGCAGCCGCCGCTCAACGTTTTTTGAACAAACTTGAGCCAGGCTCTCCCATTGAAGCATCGGAGCTTGAGCGCGCCATGTTGCTGCTTGAGGACCAACCCGGCTACGACATATCGCCAGTGATCAAACCCGGTGCAGCGCTGGGCACAGGTGACCTGGATGTGCAACTTAACCGAACGCCACTGCTGAGTGGGAATGTGAGTGTAAGCAACCATGGCAACCGCTACACAGGTTACCTGCAAGCCCGGGCCACGGTATTCCTGAACAGCCTGTTTCAGTTTGGTGACCAGTTCAGCGTAAGTGCTTTGCAAAGCGACAAAGATTTAACCTACGGTGCCGTGCAATACAGCATGCCACTGGGTGGTAATGGACTACGCGGCAACATCAGTTACAGCGTTACGGATTATGAACTTGGCCGCGAGTTCTCTAACCTGCAAGCCAGTGGTGATGCTGAAATATTGTCCGCAGGCGTAAGCTACCCTTGGCTGCGCACACGAAGCAGCAATGTCAGTTCCTCGCTCGTATTCCAGAAGAAAGAATTCTTCGATCAGCAACTGGCGGTGAACAGCAACGTATCCCGCTCAAGCGACAGCGTGTCGGTGATTACCAATTTTGATCATCTGGACAGTTTCGGAATTACTTATGGCCAGTTGGACTGGACTCAAGGCGATTTCAATGGCCCTGTGCCCGACCCCGCTCGCACCAACGGCAACTTCACGCGAGTGAATTACGACATAGTTCGCCAGCAAACATTAAACCGCCGCTTCAGTTTGTACGCACGCTTGAACGGTCAACTGGCCAACGATAATCTGGATAGCTCCGAGAGCTACTCCCTGGGTGGCCCCTTTGCCGTGCGTGCTTACCCCACGGGCGAGGCTACAGGTGATGAGGGCATGCTGGGGCAAATCGAATTGCGCTACCGCTTCAATGAACAAATTACACCGTTCGTGTTTTACGACATAGGTCAGGTGAAATTTGAGAACAGCCCCACTGCTGCAGGTAACAACGACCGCACATTAAGCGGTGCGGGTGTGGGTGTGCGTTACCAGGAAGGGCCTTTGGCCTTGGAACTCTCGGTTGCCAGCCGTGGAACGGGTGGTGCAGCGCAGTCTGACCCACGCGGCGGTGGTGTAACAAGCTGGTTGACTATGCGCTACGCGTTTTAATAATTAATATTGCACGTCCAGGCTGATTCCGTATGTTCTCGGGTCGCCTGCATAGCCGCCGTATTCACCCAGGCTGTAGAGGGCGGATACGGCGGCTTTGTAGTCTTCATCAAACACATTCTTGATCCATGCCTGCGCATGCCATTTGTGTTTTGGGTTACGTACACCCACGCGAAGGTTGGTTAACTGGTACGCATCAATAAAACTGTTGCGGCTTTGATCCACCGCCCCAAACGTGGCAGACCGAAAAGTGTGGTCGACCCCGATGTAAGGTCGCAGTTCCCCCTGGTTTGGCAGCTTTTGTTCAAGCGCCACAAAGCCACTCCAGCGCGGCGCGTTATAAAGCTGCTTGCCACTCAGGTTTTTATCGTTTCGTCGGGTGTCTTCATTGGGCGCATTCGCAAACTGTGTGCTGATTGCGCGGTTGTATGCCAGACCGGCGCCAAAATCCAGGCGGCGTGTTATCTCACGCCCCAGCTCAATTTCGATGCCTTGGAGTTTCACTTCAGGAATGTTTAACACATTGTTTTGTCGGGGATTGGGGATTAGGCCTGTGTTTTCTTCATAGGTAAGTGCCTGAAAGTTTTTTACGCGCGTGTTGTACAAAGTAATACTGGAAAAATTTCGTCCGGCGCGTGCGATATCGCGTAAACCCAGTTGTAAGTTGTCCGCAACTTCAGGGTCAAATTGCGCGCGCACATTCGGGCTTAGGCCCGCCAAATTCAAGCCCCCACTTTTGTAGCCGCGAGTCAAACTGGCGTGGCCCGACAAGGTTTTGCTGAGTTGGCGATGCAGTGCCAGTTGGCCACTTGCACCTTGATCCTTTCTTGAATCGGTGCGATCGAACGATTCGCCAGCCAGCATGTCAATTAGCCCATCGTAAGTGATGGCTGATAAATCTTGACCAATCAAATTACCCACGGCAGCCAAATTATTTGTAAAACTCAAAGGGCTTGATTGCAAGTTACCCCCCGACCGACTCCGACTTATGCTGCCATTTCGTCGGCTTTCTGTGTGCCGAACACCCGCTGTCGCTGTGCTTGCTTCGTTAATGCGTAAATCAGCTGTACCAAACAGCGAGACTGTGTTGGAGCTTTGGCTGTAGGGTGTGCTCAAGCGAAGGCCATTGAGTGCCTCGGGCGGCAAAATTGCATTGATCAGAAAACCGCTGTTTTGGCGATTCAAGGTGGGTACTTGCTGCCTTAAAGTACCGCCCAAGGCCCACAGTGCAATTTCATCGCCAAGCGTAGCGATTTCCTCGCCACGCAATTTCTGGTTGAGCGCAAATAGGCCTGCCGTGGTTTTCAGTCGTTTGAATTCGGTGTGCCAACGAAGCTCTTGTGAGAACTGCTGAGACCCCGACGTGGTGCTGCCTACGAGCAGATTCATGGAGGTGCCGTCATCATTTCGCGTGGGGTTATAGCCAAGACGGTTTAAGCCAGTAACACTTACAAAACTGTGCCTGCCAATAGGCCCCAATTCAGCCACCACCGCAAGGCTTTCTCGTTTTAGCCTGCTTAAAGGTTGAACATTGTTGTCTGTGATCCGGTCGCCTGGATTGGTACCTGGCCTGTCATAGCCCATGTACTCGTCCGATGCCTGAATGTTGCTTGCCACAGGCCCAAATAGCGCGATTGCACAGCACTTCTGATCAAGTTCGCCGTATTCGCCAATTAAGCGAACGATCAAATCATCGCGTGGTGTCCACAGCAATTGGCCTCGAATACCCAGTCGGTTTTGGTCATTGAGCAGCGTTCCATCGAAGCGATTGAATAAAAAGCCATCGCGTTGTTGTTGGTATACGCTGATTCGCCCGGCCAGCTCTCCTTCAATTAATGAGCCTGTACTTGAAGCGCTTAATTCCCGATAACCGTGGCTTCCCACACCCAGTGTCAAATTGTTTTCCCGGGTGTGCGAGGGTTGACGACTTTGAATGTGCACTTCGCCAGCTGTGCTGTCTGTCCCGTATCGGCTGCCTTGCGGGCCACGGAATACAGCAACGGAATCCAGATCGTACAAGCCAAACGCGGTGTAGGATTGACGGGCCAGATACACCCCATCCACATAAAGGCCGACGCTGCTGTCCAGGCCGTCGTTGAACTGATTGTTGCCCAGCCCCCGAATGGAAAAACCGGCCAATCTTGGTGTGCTGCCAAACCCATAGAAGCCCGGTACTTGAAAGCTGAGTTCCGACAGGGTTTGCAGCTTTTTGTTCTCAATGGTTTCACCCGAGGTTTCAACTTTCGAGCGAGCCTCGCGAGCCTCAGAATTGCCAGTTTCAACGCTGCTGCTGATCTGAACTTCCTGTAGTGATGGGCTCGCCGTTTGCGCCACAGCATGTGATGCAGGCCATGCCAGTGCGCAGGCAAGTTTCAACGCCAGTGGCCAATAGCGCGGCTGTGTTTTGAGCAGCCGTGGCATTTTACTTCACTGTGCCAAAACGCTTTTCGGTGTCGATTTTTCGCAGATCAAACCAAATGGCCATGTTGTTGTCTCCTTTCCTTCAATCATCTCATTGAATGCACTTGTTCGGAGGCTATTCACTGTCATTTTATGGCTTGAACAAAGCCTGATCCGACTCCCCACAAGGTAGCGACACCCAGTGCTGCAAACATTGCGGCTGCAATTCGATGAACCAGTTTCATCGGAATTTTTTCAGCGAGCTTGTCGCCCGCGAACACGGCCGGCACGTCGGCTATCAGCATGCCCAGCGTGGTGCCAGCAACAACCATGAGCACATCTGCGTAGTGGGCCGACATGGCCACGGTCGCTATTTGGGTTTTGTCGCCCATTTCAGCCAGGAAAAAAGTGACGAAGGTGGCACCAAACACGCCCAGTTTGGTAGCCAGCTGTGTTTCTTCGTCCTCAATTTTGTCGGGAATGAGTGTCCACACGGCCATGGCAATGAAGGATGCACCCAGTGCCCAACGCAATACAGATGGGTCTACATTCGCTGTGATCCAGCTGCCCACAGCACCGGCAAGGCCGTGGTTGATCAGTGTGGCTAAAATAATGCCGATGATGATGGGAATTGGTTTTTTGAAACGCGTGGCCAGTAGAAATGCAAGCAATTGGGTTTTATCCCCAATTTCAGCCAGAGCGATTACACCAGTGGATACGAGAAGTGCCGAAGACATAAATAAGTTCCTGGGCCTGGAAAAACCGAATGACCACTCAGCTTCTCCAGGCCAATCTGGAAGCCGTGTAGTCAAAGGTCTTGCCAAGTTCTAGAACCGCTTACGCCATAGCCTGTAAAAGATGATGGGCCAAGTGTGTTGACGTAAGCCTTTCCTTGCGGAAAGAGGCTACTCCCCAATGAGTAGGCGAATCTTATTTCGAGATGAATCAAAAATCAAGTCCAATTCAGGATTTGAAATGTCAAAGAACTTTTCAAAGTTAATTCAGCCTTAATTTTCGAGCCCTAACCTGCATGCATCGACAAGCAGGAGTTATGCATGAAACCGTTTCAATACCACACTCGTCAGCAGCCCACAGGTTCGCTGCCAGTGATTCAGGAGCCTTGTGCTGAGGCAAAAATTCGACAGTTCATCGCCGATACCTTCCAGCATCACTATGGCGCCACCATTGAATCTTATTGCGATCGCCTGATCGGTGTGTGTTCTCCACAGGGAAGCATGCTGGCCGCAGCGGGTTATAACCTGGCCGAAGATGGGCCCCTGTTTCTTGAGCAATATCTCGACATGCCCTTGGAGCAACAGATTCAGCAACAGTTGGGTCTTGAGATTGCCCGTTCAGAAATTGCAGAGGTTGGCAACCTAGCGGCACTACAGGCCGGTGGTGCCCGCATGCTGATTGAGATGATGACGCAACGACTGCATCAGGAAGGGCGTCGCTGGGTTGCATTCACCGCGACCAAAAGTTTGATTAACAGCTTTCACCGCATGGGCTTGTCGCCGGTTATCTTGGCGCCCGCCAAGCCAGAGCGTGTCAAAAATCCCAAGGCTTGGGGTAGCTATTACCAGCAAAACCCGCATGTTGCGATTGGGGATATTCAATTGGGTCATGCCCGTTTGGGAGGTCAGCAATGAGATTCGATTCATTTCACTCACTTCTTGAGCAATACAAGGGTGAGATTCAGGAAGGTCCTAACCGTAAGTTTGACGCCGACACACTGCGTGGGCAGGTCAAAGCCTGGATTACCCATTTGTCGCAGAATCACCCCCTTGGGCAGGCAGTCGGGATTTTGGCCGACAACAGCCTTGCTTGGCTGGCAGTGGACTTGGCTTGCGCCAATTTGGACATTGCCTTGGTGCCATTGCCCGCCTTTTTTACAGATGAGCAACTGAAACATGCAATCCGCGAGGCCGGCATCACAACCCTGGTGACCGACCAAGGTCAGCGCGCGCAGCAATTGGGTTTTCAGTTGACTCCCCGCGACCTGGACGCGCCCATGTTGGTGTTGCGAAAGTTACAGCTCGATGGCTCAACGCCTGCACAAATCCAGAAAATCACCTTCACGTCGGGTACAACCGGCGAACCCAAAGGCGTTTGCCTTAGCGAAACACAGCAATTGGCTGTGGCAGAGGGTTTGATGCATGCGACAGAAAGTTTGGGCATCAAGCGGCATTTGTGTTTATTGCCACTTGGCGTGCTGCTTGAAAATATTGCAGGTGTTTATGCGCCCATGATGGCGGGTGCCGATATTATTTGCCCACCGCTGGCTCAAACAGGTTTGAAAGGTGCTGCCTCATTCGATGCGCAACAATGCCTGGACACTATCGCCAGCTACCGGGCGGAAAGCATTATTTTGTTGCCCCAAATGCTGATGGCCTTGTTGCAAGCCAGCACGCCAGGCGATGCCCGTTGGCAAAGCTTGAAATTTATTGCGGTGGGTGGTGGCAAAGTGCCAATCGGGCTGCTGACTTTGGCCAAGTGGTTCAACCTGCCTGTTTATGAAGGTTACGGGTTGAGCGAATGCGCCTCGGTTGTGTGCCTTAACACACCTGAAAACAACCGTCTTGGTACCGTAGGAAAGCCTATTCTGGGTGTGGAAGTAAAAGTAGATTCTGATCAGGAAATCTGGGTGAAAGGCAGACACTTTAGTGGTTATTTACATGATCTGAAGGCGGGCAAGGCCAACTCGCTGGTGCAAGGTGAATGGCTGCCTACCGGAGATTTGGGCAAGTTGGACGCTGAAGGTTATTTGACGATTCACGGACGCAAGAAAAATTTAATTATCACCGGGTTTGGTAGAAACATCAGCCCAGAGTGGCCAGAAGGCTTACTGCTATCCACAGGGCTATTTTTGCAGGCTGCGGTTTTTGGCGAAGGTAAAACCGGTTTGACTGCGATGCTGGTGCTGCGTGATACCCGCGATGCGAACAAGGTGGACGAGGCCTTGCAGCAAGTGAACCAACAACTGCCTGACTACGCACGTATTGCAGAGCACCTTGTAATTTCAGAACCCTTTTCATTCAGCAACGGATTGTGCACCGCGAATGGTCGCATACGCCGAGATGCCATTTGGCATGCCTACAACAGTCAACTCAACGGAGAAACAGTATGAGTTCCTTCTTTCAAATTCTTCAAACAAGTACAGAAAAAAGTCGTCAACAACTCATTCAGTCGGCGATCATTCAGGATGCACTTCGCGGTGAGGTTACACGCGGCCAGTATCTGGCATTTTTGGGGCAGGCTTATCACCATGTTCGCCACACTGTACCTTTGTTAATGGCCTGTGGAAGTCGTTTGGGCTCTTCGCATGATTGGCTTAAACGTGCCATCACCGAATACATTGAGGAAGAGTACGGCCATGAGCAATGGATTCTGAATGACATTGCGGCTGCGGGTGGCAATCCAAAAGAAGTGGCTGCTGCCAAACCTCACATTACTACGCAGGCCATGGTGGCCTACGCCTATCACCAGATTGATCGCAATAACCCAGTGGGTTTTTTCGGGATGGTGCATGTTCTGGAAGGAACAAGTACAGCCTTGGCTACACTGGCAGCCGAGAAAATTCAAACGAATTTGGCCTTGCCTGATTCTGCATTTTCCTACCTGACATCACATGGCAGCCTCGACCTTGAACATGTCAAGTTTTTTGAAACATTGATGAACCAACTCACTGCACAGGATGACAAGCAAGCCGTGATTGACACAGCAGATGCCATTTATCACCTGTACGGTGAAATGTTCCGTGCCTTGCCACAGTCCAATAGCCATGATTTGTTTGCGGAGGTGGCTGTATGAGTTCCTCCATGTCATTTCGTGCAGTGCTCACGGGAGCGACAGGTGGAATAGGGCGTGCGATGGCCTTTGCACTGGCGCCGCGTTCTGAATCCCTTTTGTTGCTTGGGCGAAACGCACAGGCCTTAAACGAATTGAGAGCATCACTTCAAAATCGATTTCCGACGCTGACCATCAATTGTTTGGCTGGCGATTTATTGGATGCTGATTATTTGAAGGAGATCTCGAATTACGCGCGTCAGAATGAGGTGAATTTGCTGGTCAACAATGCTGGCGTAAATCAGTTTGATGCCGTGAAAAATCTGAATTCAGAAGCGCAAGCCAGAATTATAGAAACCAATTTGCTGGCCCCCATGCAGTTGACGCAGGCCCTGTTACCCACTTTGCTCAAGCAGGTCAGTGCTCAAATTATTCAGGTCGGCTCAATTTTTGGCTATATCGGTTACCCGGGCAATGCCGCCTACTGCGCCAGCAAATTTGGTTTGCGTGGTTATGCCCAAGCATTGGCTCGCGAGCTGGTCAATACGCCTGTGAAAGTGAAGTACCTGGCGCCCCGTGCTACGGCCACAGCCATCAATGAAGGGGCGGTAGACAGTTTGAACAAAGCATTGGGTGTGACCAGTGACAGCCCGGCGTTTGTTGCCACACAGTTGGTTCACCTGATTGACAGTGACCGATTTGATTTGAAACTAGGATTCCCTGAACGTTTGTTTGTGTTGCTGAATCAGTTATTCCCACGAATCAACGACAAGGCCATTCAAAAACAACTTCCAACCATTGAAAAACACTGGAGTGCATCATGAGAAAAACCCTCAATACATTTGCCATGGGGCTAATTACGCTGACCCAATTTGCCTGGGCGGCGCCAAGTGAAGAAGTTCGCTCGTTACAAACTGAATGGGCGCAAGCCATGTATCAGGAGGACAGCAAAAACGCGGAAACTCATTTGGGGAAACTTGCTGATAAATCGCGTGATGTGGTGGCCAATAATCCGAAAGACGCAGATTCGCTGATTTGGGAAGGCATAGTGCTGGCCAGTTATGCGGGCAAGGTGGGTGGTTTGGGCGCATTGAGTTTGGTGAAAGAAGCCAAGGTGGCGTTCGAGACAGCGATTGCCCTGAACCCGAAGGCGCTGGATGGTTCTGCCTACACCAGCCTTGGTTCTTTGTACTATCAGGTTCCCGGTTGGCCGCTGGGCTTTGGTGATGACAAGAAAGCCGAGGAATATCTGAAGCTCGGCCTGAGCGTGAATCCGAATGGCATTGACCCCAACTATTTCTATGGTGACTTTTTGTTCCGTGAAGGGCGTATTGCCGAGGCTGAAGCTGCTTTGAACAAGGCACTGCAAGCAGCGCCACGACCTGGCAGGGAAACTGCAGATGCAGGTCGACGCAAAGAAATTCAGGCATTGCTCGCAAAAATCAAAACCGGAAAAAGTTGATCCATTTACACTAGGGTCAATGGATATAAAAAAGGGCTTTAGATTGAGAGTACTGTTGGTTGAGGATGATGAGCTAATAGCCAATGGGGTGCGGGAGGCTTTGCGCCGTCGCGCCTATCAGGTGGAATGGGTCAACAATGGCAAAGATGCGTTAAATGCAGCCATAGACAATCCGTTCGACCTGATTATTCTCGATCTGGGCTTGCCTGGTCTGGATGGTCTGGAGGTGTTGGCAGCACTGCGGGCGCACCAGAAATTAACGCCAACCATTGTGCTCAGTGCCCGTGGTACCACACAAAACCGAATTGATGGTTTGAATGCGGGTGCTGATGATTATCTGGTTAAACCTTTTGATCTGGAAGAACTCTTTGCTCGAATTCATGCCGTTGAACGCCGAAGCAGTGGCGCTGCTACCAATGTGTTGAAGATGGGTGAAATTGAGCTTAACCTTTCGTCGCTTAGCGTGACGTATCAGGGCAAGGAAGTCAGCTTGCAACGCCGCGAATTCAGTTTGCTCAAGAAACTGATGGAAAGCCCGCGACAGGTGTTCACGCGTGAACAGCTTGAGGAATCCTTGTATGGCTGGACTTCCGATCTTGGTAGCAATGCAATTGATGTGTACGTGCACAACATTCGCAAGAAACTATACAGCGATGTCATAAAAACACTGCGTGGTGTGGGTTACCGAATTGATCCGGAACTTGGGGGTTGAACTGGTGAACCATTCAATGCGCAAGCGAATCCTGATCGCGTTGCTGATGGCCTTGGTCGTGATCATGACGACCGCTGGCTTCATCAGTTATCGGGTTGCCCTGCACGAGGCCGATGAAATTTTTAGTGCCCGCTTGGCCACTTCTGCCCGCGTGCTTGAAACCTTGTTGGCCAGGCAAGTTGAGCATGCCACCATCGACAAACCGGTTGTGATTACCCTGCCGGCAGAACTTAGCGAAACAAATCCCGATGAGCCTTCGGCTTTGGGCCACCCGTATGAAACCAAGCTGGCTTTTCAGGTGTGGAGCGAGCAGGGCAAGCTGCTGGTGCGTTCAGAATTTGCTCCCGATGAGCGCCTGGGGCCTTTAAAAGAGGGGTTTTGGGAGCGCAATTCAGGCGGTACGACTTGGCATGTGTTTACCTTGAAAAGTGGGGGCATATGGATTGAAGTGGCTGAGGAAACCGGTTTGCGCAGTGAAATTGCAAGTGATGTGGGGACCACTTTGATCAGCCCACTCCTTGTTGGTTTTGCAGCCTTGATGCTGCTGGTGAATTTGATTGTGATTGTCGGATTTCGTCCCCTTGCAAAGCTTGCAGATTCAATTGAACATCGCGACCCAAAAGACAATTCGCCCCTGGACCTGCGCGACACGCCCGAAGAACTGTTGCCCGTGGTGCAATCCCTGAACAGTTTGTTGGAGCGCATGGCCAATACCCTGGCCCGCGAACAGCGTTTCACCGATTCTGCCGCGCACGAGTTGAGGACCCCGTTGGCAGCCATGAGTGTGCATGCTGAAAATGCGGCCAATGCGAAAGATGAGGATGAACGCGCTATTTCCCTTGCGTATCTGATGACCGGGATGAACCGAACGAAACACCTGGTTGAGCAAATGCTGGTATACAGCCGAATTGGCGTGGATTCACAGTCTGAGCCTGAAGTAGCAGTTGATTTGGTAGAGGAGCTGCAATACCTGGTTAATAGCCAACGAACTGTACTTGAAGGCAGTGGCTTCAGAATTGAATTGGACGTTCCAGCGAGACCGGTTCAAGTGATATCCCAACGTGGTTTGCTTGAGATATTGCTTAGAAACTTGTTGGACAATGCCTGTAAACATTCAAGAGATCCCAACGGTGTGGTTGCAGTTCAGCTTCAGCTGGTGAATGAGGGCAAACTGGCGGTGATTCATTTTCGGAATATGGCAGATCCGATCGCCGCAGATGAGGTACCGCGTTTATTTGAACCTTACTATCGACCAGTGAATACTCGCGCAAAAGGCCATGGCTTAGGTTTGGCTATTGCCAAAGAGGTGGTTGCTCTAAATGGATGGCATCTTGAGTTAACACGCAACTCGACCACTGAAGGCATTGAGTTCACTTGTGAAATACCGGTTGCGAGTGTTCATAACTAGGATGCGGTCACTGCCCCAAATCCGCCAAGGGATGTGTTTTCTGAAATCGTGGTTTTAAAATGTCCCGAATGATCTCATCGCTGACATCGCCCAAATTCGCAGGGTTCCACCTCGGCGCTTTGTCTTTGTCGACCAGCAGCGCACGCACGCCCTCTGGAAAATCCGGGTGGGCGCAACAGCCCACTGCCGCTTGATATTCAAGCCGCAATACATCAGCCAAATCAGCGCCGGCATGGTGCTTCATTAATTCAAATGAAAGAGCGGCCGAAGTAGGTGAGCCGTTTGCATACGCCTGTGCGGCTTTGGCCAGCCAGGCCACATCGCTTTGTTGCAGCGCGCGCAATTCAATATCTATTTTCGTCAGCGAATCAGGGTTCATGACCGCATCAATTTTCTCTGCGTGAGTATGTAGCAATGGCGTTGGCGCTTCTACCTCAAACTGTCTTAGCAGCGCACTTAATTTTTCTCCATCGGTATTTGGGTTAAGCTGCCAGTGCGTGTTTGTAATCGCTTGCAACACATTCGAAAACTGTTCATGCGGCACTACTGCATCAGCCCAATCACCGATTAACGCATCGCCAGCATTGATGATTGCACCAGTCAAGGCCAGAAACAAACCGGTGTGCGCAGGCATGCGATGTAAAAACCAGGTGCCTGCCACATCAGGGTACAGGCCAATGTGAATTTCAGGCATGGCAATGCGTGCATTGGGGCTGACCACGCGGTGCGAAGCACCCATCATCAAACCCACGCCGCCACCCATCACAATTCCGTGGGCCCAACACAAAATTGGTTTTGGGTAGGTGTGTATGCGGTAGTCCAGCCTGTATTCGCGTTCGAAAAACGCTTCGGCTTCTGGCGGTACTACACCAGCGTTTACTCGCTTGCTGGCGTGGTGCAAATTGACTACATCACCGCCCGCGCAAAAAGCTTTGTCGCCGGCTGCGCTTAGCACCACACCTGCAATTGAATCGTCTTGCGCCCAGGCTTTCAACTGGGGGTCGAGCAGGTCGATCATGGGCAGGGTCAGTGCATTGAGCGCGGCTGAATTATTCAAAACCGCATGGCCGAACCTGTGGCTGCTTGCTGTGGTGATGGTGCTGAAAATGACAGGGGCTGACATGAATTGAATGGCTGCAGGAGTTAAAACCGGACAGCAAACAATACACCGATTCCATGCGCAAACAAAAAAGCCCAGTGCTTTCACACCGGGCTTTTAGGATACGAAGCAAATTAATTTGCTTCGCTGTTCAACAAATTAATGGTGCAAATCAAAACGATCAGCATTCATTACTTTGTTCCATGCGGCCACGAAGTCGTTCACGAACTTCTTCTCGGCATCTGCACCGGCATACACTTCACACAATGCACGCAGTTGCGAGTTTGAGCCGAAGCACATGTCAGCCAGTGTACCGGTCCACTTCACCTCGCCTGTTTTGCGATCACGGCCTTCCAGCACGCCGTCTGCGCTGGTTGACTTGCTCCACTTGGTGCTCATGTCGAGCAGGTTCACAAAGAAGTCGTTGGTCAACGCTTCTGGACGCTTGGTGAATACACCATGCTTTGCACCACCCACGTTGGCATTCATGGCACGCAGGCCACCTACCAACACAGTCATTTCAGGTGCGGTCAAGCCCAACAGGCTGGCCTTGTCGATCAAGCGTTCAGCAGCAGTGCCTTCCAAACCTTTTCGGGCATAGTTGCGGAAACCATCGGCTGTTGGCTCTAGTACTGCGAACGATTCCGCATCGGTGTGCTCTTGCGTTGCATCGGTACGGCCCAAGGCAACTGGCACTGTAATGCTGTGGCCAGCTTTCTTCGCGGCAGCTTCTACACCGGCTGCACCTGCAATCACGATGAGATCGGCGATGGAAATTTTCTTGCCATTGCCGGCATCGTTGAATTGTTTCTGAATGCCTTCCAGTTGTTCCAGTACCTTGCTCAATTCAGCGGGGTTGTTGGCCTCCCAGTTTTTCTGTGGAGCCAGCCGAATACGCGCACCATTCGCACCACCACGCTTGTCGCTGTTGCGGTAGGTGGATGCAGAGGCCCATGCTGTGCGCACCAGCTGGGGAATGCTCAAGCCGCTGGCCAATACTTTGGCTTTCAGTGCAGCAACGTCTGCGTCATCGGCATGCTTGTAATTCGCAGCGGGTACCGGGTCTTGCCAGATCAAATCTTCTTTCGGTACCAATGGGCCAATGTAGCGGCTCTTGGGGCCCATGTCGCGGTGGGTCAGCTTGAACCAGGCGCGTGCATAGGCGTCCGCAAACTCGTCTGGGTTGGCCAGGAAGTGGCGGGAAATTTTTTCATAGTCCGGGTCCATGCGCAGGGCCAGGTCAGCCGTGGTCATCATTGGGGCGTGGCTCTTGTTGGGGTCATGTGCGTCCACCACTGTGCCTGCGCCAGCACCACCTTTCGGTTTCCACTGTTGCGCTCCGGCCGGGCTCTTGGTCAGTTCCCAGTCATATTTGAACAGGGTTTCAAGGTAGCCCATGTCCCACTTGGTGGGGTTGGGTTTCCAGGCACCTTCAATACCGCTGGTGGTGGTGTCGCCTGCATTGCCTTTACCATGCTTGTTAATCCAGCCCAAACCTTGCTCTTCAATGGGTGCACCTTCCGGTTCCGGGCCCACCAGGGCAGGGTTGCCTGCGCCGTGTGCCTTACCGAATGTGTGGCCGCCCGCAACCAGTGCAACGGTTTCATAATCGTTCATCGCCATGCGGCCAAAGGTGGTGCGAATGTCGTGTGCTGAAAGCTTTGGGTCGGGGTTGCCGTTGGGGCCTTCGGGGTTTACATAGATCAAGCCCATTTGCACAGCGGCCAAGGGGTTTTCCAGTTCGCGCTTTCCGGTGTAGCGCTTGTCGCCCAGCATTTCTGTTTCAGGGCCCCAGTACACTTCTTCTGGCTCGTACACGTCTTTACGGCCGAAGGCGAAACCAAAGGTTTTAAAGCCCATGGTGTCCATACAGTAGGTACCAGCCAAGGTGATCAGGTCGGCCCAAGACAACTGTTTGCCGTATTTCTGTTTGATTGGCCACAGCAGGCGGCGCGCTTTGTCCAGGTTGCCGTTGTCGGGCCAGCTGTTCAATGGTGCAAAACGTTGCATGCCTGTGCCAGCACCGCCACGGCCATCGGCAATGCGATAAGTACCAGCGGCGTGCCATGTCATGCGAACAAAGAACGGACCATAGTGACCGTAGTCGGCTGGCCACCAGTCTTGGGAATTGGTGTACAGCGCTTCAAGGTCTTTCAGAAGGGCGGGTACGTCGAGTTTCTTGACTTCTTCAACGTAGTCAAAGTCTTCGCCCATGGGGTCGGTCAATGGGGAATTCTGGTTCAGCAGTTTCAGGTTCAGTGCGTTGGGCCACCAACTTGCGTTTGTGGGGGTGCCGGCAATTGCTGTTTTAGGACCGTCGCCTGTGAATGGACACTTTGCATTGTTTGTCATACATCTCTCTCCTGTGTTGCCGTTAATTGTTAACTGCTGGATTTAGTGTAGAGGGCTAAATCCTATCAATCAAGTTGTTTTTATAAATTTGTTCTATAGGCAGGGGCAATTGATATTGTTGACCTCTGGTATGTCAACCATATGTCTGAACAAAGAATTTTTCAATCCTGTTATTCCGGCGATGGATGAGCGGGGCTTGCTTGTTTTTTGCTGAATGCTGCGGCGCATGATTGACCATGCCTTGCAATTGATACAACATGTAACCGCTCAGTTACATCTGTGTTGCTGTACTTCATTGCGGTACTTTATTGCTGTAATTCGTTTCCCCGCCTTACTGGACAACACAATGCTAATCCGCCTTTTGTGCGCCTTGCTGGCATTCATCGGCACCCTTGTTTTTAGCCCAGCCTATTCGCAAGTGAAGGGAGCGGAAATTCCTCCTAACATGATTGGCAATGTGTCGCGCCAGTTGATGAAGGAAATGAAGCCGCTGGACAAACCCTTGCACATCAAGATTTGCATTTTCGACATTCTGGGCAAGGCCGGGCCGGTGTTTAGTGTGGCGCAGGACATTGCGCTGGAAGCCCGAAAGTGGAATGTATTTGCCGAGTTGATTCCCCACACCAACGAGACTGTGGCTACAGAATCGTTTCGCACGGGGCAGTGTGAGGCGGTGGGTATAACTACACTGCGTGCACGTTTGTTCAACCCCTTCATGGGCAGCTTTGATGCCGTGGGTGCACTGCCTTCCTACGACCACGTAAAAACTGCCTTGCAAGTGCTGATGGGCAACGATGCCTTGTACGATCTTTCAATCCAGGGCAAGTACCAGGTGGTGGGGATGGCCCCGCTGGGGGCAGCTTACGTGATGGTGAATGACCGCTCTATCGATTCGATTGAAAAAGCCGCAGGAAAAAAAGTGGCCGTGATGGATTGGGACAAGAGCCAGGCCAAAATGATTCAGCAGTTGGGTGCACAGGCAGTGCCCAGCGACATTACCAACTTTGCGCAAAAATTCAATAACGGTGTGGTCGACATTGTGGCTGCGCCCGCTGTGGCCTTTGCACCGCTTGAGCTATACAGGGGCTTGGGCACCAAAGGTGGCGTGTACAAAATGCCGCTGTTGAATGTGACAGGTTCAGCAATTATTAACCGCACGCGTTTGGAAAAAGAAATACCCGACCTGGATGAACGTTTGAAGAAAATGCGCAAGTTTGGTTTGGGTTTTATTGACCAGGCACTGGATGCGGTAAAAAGCATTGAAAAGCAGGTACCCGTCAAATACTGGATGACAGTGACACCCGCTGATCAGGAAAAATACAATGTGATGATGCAGCAGGCACGTATACAGTTAACGCAAGAAGGCGTTTATGACAAACGCATGATGAACCTGCTGAAAAAAGTACGCTGCCACCACACACCCAGTGCTGCGGAATGCAGCACGGGTGTTGAATAGCCAACTGCTTTAAAACGTGTTGTTTAAAACGTGTTATTCACCAACACTTCATTCAGGCTGAGTTGCCCGGGCTTGGGCCAGGGTGCTTTGGTGCCTTTGCCAATTGCAACCATGGGGCCCATGACATGGTCGGCTGGCAAGTTGATCAACTTCGCAACGCCTTCAAGGTCAAAGCCGATCATGGGGCAGGAGTCCAGCCCAATTCCTTTGGCTGCCAGCATTAGTGTTTGCATGGCCATACCAATTGAGCGCTGCGCCTCATCGCGCTGCAACCAATCGCGGCCGTCGTGAAAAGGGCTCATCCATCCGACCAACAAGTCTGCCACTTCCTTGGGGGCCTGTGCCCAATAGCGAGAGGGGTTCTTCTGCCAGGCTTTCATGTCAGCGGTCATGATGACCAACAAAGATGCGTCTGTGATTTGGGACTGGTCGTTGCCTAGCTTGCGCATTTCGGCGCGCAAGGCTTTGTCTCGCACTACAACAAAACGCCAGTGCTGGATGTTGAAGCTGGTGGGCGCCTGAATGGCAGCCTCGAACAATTTTTTCTCGTTGTCTGCGGAAATGACATATTCAGGATCAAATGCCTTGATAGCGCGGCGTTGATAAATTGCCTCGAATAATTCCATGTTCTGCTCCCTAATGGTACTGCGTCGGTAATTCATTAAAAAAAGGCCGGAACCCTGGAGGGGGAACCGGCCGATAGTGTACAGGCTAAAAGGGGAACGTCGCTTATTTGGCCATGCGGCGAGCCTGTGACACTGCGTAGCTGCCTGCTCTTGCTGCCAGCAAGGGATCATCTGATCCTTCAATACCGGTGGGCAATACCAGTGGGTTGAAATTGATACTGTCGCAAGCTGCTTTGTCGGTTACTGCGGTAACTTTCAAGCGGCCAGCCACCACTTTTTTACGGTCATCGGGCCAGGCAACAGTGGCGTTGTTAGTGGGGTCTCCAGCTTCTGCGAGTTGCAACACCATGTCGAATTCAACTGGAATTTGCGACACGCGGCCTTTCAACTCATCTTCCAGAAACACTTTGGAATGGGTGGCCAATTTGTCGTCAGCAATAAATTCCTGACCAGTTACTGGCACAAACATCCATTTCGCGAACTGGGTTTTACCAGCAGCATTGGTGAATTTGAATGCATGGGTGCTCCAGTAGTTCACAGCGGCGTAGCTGGCTGGTACGCCGGTTTTGGCAAGCCAGTCTGCCTGGGGTTTGAAGTCAGGGTATTTGGCTGCGGCTGCTGCAATTTTGGCTGGATCCGGCTTTTTGGTGGCTGGGTCGGGCTTGCGCGCTTCCAGGAACGCAAGGAAAGCATCGGGTGTGGCGGCGGTGAAGAAGGGGGCTGAAATATTGGCCATCAGCCACTGCTCACCCTTTGGCAAGTCGAACTGGGCTGCCAGGCCGCGCACACTTTTGCCATTTTCAGGGGCGTTGGGGTTACCGCCGCCCACTGAGAAACGCAGGGTAACGGGTACCGGCTTACCGGAAAAAGCAGAGGCTTTGGAAATGGCTGCAGCTGCTTTGTTGCCAGTGAAGGTACCCGCAGCGCAAACGCCACGTGCACCAGAACGGCGTGAGCCTGCGTGGGTTCCAAACACACCCTCAAGGCCATCAACCAAATTGACTGCATTGGCGGGTTCGCTGGGAATAGGCGTTTGGGCAACTGCATATTGTGTTCCAAGCGCGGCCATAGCGGCCAAAACTGACAAACCAAGTACTTTTTTCATTGTTCTGCATCCTTTTTTGATGTTCGCTGAGTGCATCCCGGGCCCATCACGTGGGTGGAAGTTCAGTTTAGATCGTTGGAGTGAAGAATAAGTTACCGTGTCACGAAAATATAATTTTTTAACTTGGTTCAGCTGGTTTTTTAAAACAGGGCACCTGGCCTGCAATTGCTGACAACGCAGGCCAAGTTCAAGCTTTTGAAGTTTAGTGCTGCTGTGGACGAGGGTATACAATGGCCCTTATTTCGGGGTCTCGCTGAAAGTGTGGGCCCATGTAGATCATGCTGATTTGGGAGTTTCTCACGGCAGCAATTGCCACCTCCCTGTCGTTTTTCAGTTCCGGGCTTGCATATTGATAGGCAATCCCGTTGTTTTGAACGGCTGCCATCACGACAACTTTGTCATTGCGCATGGCTTCACTTGCAAATCCGAGAACCCAGCCATTTTGGCGTACCGCGGCAAGTACAATTTCCTTGTCGTTTTTCAATTCCTCGCTCGCAAACGAGAGTGACCAGCCCATTAGGTGGGCTGCACGCAATACAACATCCCGATCGTTGCGATGCACTGCATCCATAGTTTCAAGTGCCAGCGGATGCGTTTGAACTATTATGATTGCTTGTCGTTTTCTGTCTAAAATGTTTCTGATCGCTTCGATGTGATCCATTTGTTCAGTGGGGTGCGCAGTTTCGAGGGCAAGATTGCAGACACCGATCAGCTGGTCCAGTTGATGAATTTGCAGCTTGCCGATTGTGGTGACTGATTGATCGGAGAGCTTGCCCAGTGCCCTTAGAAGCACCGCACTTAGGCTTGCCAGTTGGCGTAGTGGTTGAGCAGGAACAGTTCTACCATTCTGCACTGCGGTGCGTACGGGTTCGATAAAGTGCGATATCAACTTTTGAAGAACGTCGCTGACGAGTGATTTGTCTGGTATCGAGTCAATAGCACACACATTGGCAAGATCATTGGTCAATTCTTCTGCCGTTGGCAAATCATTGAATTTGCCTGTTTTCAATGCCTTGCAAAGCTTTGCAAGCCCATGGCTTTCATGAGCCATTTCATGGGCAAATAGCTTTAGCAGCTTCATGGCGGCTTCAGGCCGATTCCTGACCAAAGTTTGCAAGGCGAATAAATCGCCTTTGTTGCCCGTGTGGGGTACGTCTACAGGTTGCGGTGCAGTGCGAACAGTGTTTCGCTTAAAGTTTGTTATTTGCCTTTGAAGCTCAAGGTTTAATTTGAGAACAGCTCTCGATGTGCCGGAGAGCTGTTGATTGGCGGGTACTGAGGGATTTGCCGTTGCTTTTTCGGCTCTCGAAATCGGAGTGACCATACTACTTAAACCTACTGAAATGAAGCGTTAAAGGCTTAAGTGGTATTCGGTCTTGGTCGGTTCCTGTACAACGAAAATATGATGGCTTTCAGCTGGATGGCAGAAGGTTTTTGATGACTGCTTCAGCCACAGCTTGGTTCATGTATCGCGGCACTGCATAGGTAAACCGGGCTTCCGCAATTGCAGATTTGGCCACCGCGGGTATATCTGCGGCTTTCAATGCTGCCAACTGGGTTGGAATTCCAAACTTTTCGTTCATGGCGCGAATTCTGGCAATAAAAGCGCGCGCCAGATGAACATCGTCCGCGCCTTTGTCGCCAATTCCGCAGGCACGGGCCAAAATGGCGAGCCGGCCAGCACAGTTGGGCAGGGAATAGTCGAGTACATGCGGCATTACGATGGCATTGGCCAAGCCATGGGGGGTGTGGTACAAAGCCCCAAATTTGTGGGCAATGCCGTGGACGTAGCCCACGCCAGCCTGCGTAAATGCAATGCCGGCCAAGTGGCTTGCACGCGCCATTTTCTGGCGGGCATCCAGGTTACTGCCATCGGCCACCGCAGTTTCAAGGTGCTTCATGATCAACTGTGTGGCTTCCAATGCCTTTTCGTCGGTTTTCCGGGTGGCATTGCGTGAAATAAAAGCCTCCACGGCGTGGGTTAGTGCGTCCATACCGGTGGCGGAGGTAATGTGAGCGGGCAGGCCTGTCATCAGTGAACCATCCAGTGCCGCGGCGGTGGGCAGCAAGCGCAGGTCCATGGCGGCCACTTTGCGTTTGTTCACGGTGTCGCTTACCACCGCCGCGATGGTTACTTCAGCGCCAGTACCGGCGGTGGTGGGTATTGCAAACAGGGGGATCATGCCTTTGTGCACACGCAGCAAACCGGTCAGTTTCAATACGGGTTTGTTGTTTTTTGCGCGTGCACCAATCATTTTGGCGGCATCAATCGGGCTTCCTCCGCCCACGGCCAGAATGGCTTGGCAGCCATTTTCCATCAATATCCGGTAACCAGCTTCAATTTGTTCAACGGTGGGGTTGGGTTCTACACCGTCGTACACCAAATACTTTACGCCTTGGGTTTCAAGTTCGGCTTTCATCTTGTCCAGCACGCCAAGCTTGACCAACACAGCATCGGTCACAATCAGCACATTGCGGTGGCCCACGCTGGCCATGTGCCGTACCAGGTCCAATGAAGAACCTGTGCCCTCGAACATTCGAGGCCATTTGAAAGGCATTAGCGCTGTGACTACTTTAAAAATAGCCATGTAAATGCGTAAAGCGAGCACTTCGAGTGCATGCAACATGCGGGTGTCTCCTGATTCTTATTGGGGTTAACAGTTGTTACCCCGATTGTACAAACAGTATCCCGTTTTGAAGCAGAGGAAATATTCCACTTTTTATGACGATCGGGAAAAGTTCACTAGCCCTTTCAGTCATGCTTGTTGCAACATTAAAACCAAAATTACAGAGACAATTTTCATGAAGCACCGCAACAAAACACTGTTTACCACTCTTGCTGCTTTGGGCTCACTGGGTTTGTGCGCGCCTCTTTTTGCGCAAGACGCGAATCTCGACGATTTTGTGGTGTCGGCTACACGTGAGGCGCGTGATCCCTTTGAAGTACCGGCGTCGGTCGACAAAATCAATCAAACCACGTTGGAAAAAGCGGGCAGCTTTCAGGTGAATTTGTCGGAAACCCTGACCCGTGTGCCCGGGCTGGTTATCAACAACCGCAATAACTTTGCGCAAGACCTGCAAATTTCAATTCGGGGCTTCGGTGCCCGCTCTACCTCGGGTGTGCGCGGTGTGCGTTTGTTTTCCGATGGCATTCCGGCCACCATGCCCGATGGTTCCAGTCAAATCTCGCATTTCAGCTTGAGTTCGACAGAATCCATTGAGGTGCTGCGTGGGCCGTTTTCATCGTTGTATGGCAATTCTTCAGGTGGCGTTATTTTGCTGACCACGGAGAACCCACGCCCAGGCACTGTGCTTGAAGTGAATCAGGTTGTTGGCACCGACAGCACGCGCAGAAGCGGAATTAAATTGAACAAGGGCAGCGGGGAAGTGGGCATTGTGATTGATGCTTCTACTTTCCGAACCGATGGTTACCGTGAGCACAGCAAGGCCCGGCGCGACAATTTCAACAGCAAAATGGTTTGGAATTTAAGCACCGATACCCGCTTGAGTTGGGTTCTGAACTATGTGGACATTCCGCTGGCGCAAGACCCGGTCGGTTTAACAGCCGGGCAACTGGCTGCTGACCGCAAACAGGCAGGCACGGGTGCTGTGGCGCGTAATTCAAACAAAACTGTGGAACAAAGCCAAACCGGTATTGTGCTGGAGCACAGTTTTAGCCCGAACATGAATGTAAGTTTCAGCCCCTATTATGGCGACCGCAAAATTCGGCAGGTGTTGGCCAGTGGTGCTGTCATTGATTTAAAAAATGAATACAGCGGGGCCGATCTGCGTTTTGGGCATCAAACCAGTTTGTTGGAAAAGCCCTTGTTTTTGAATGCTGGGTTAACGGTGGGCGAACTGGAACAGGCGCGCCTTGGTTTTCCAGATGAGCGTTCGCCCCGAAATCGCGACGAAGCCAACACCGCCAGCCAGTTCGATCAGTACTTGCAGGCTGAATATTTTTTCACCGACAAGTTCAGTGTGCTGGGTGGCGTGCGAAATTCTTCTATCGAGATTGAATCGAGCGACCAGTTTTTGAGCAACGGCAATGGCAGTGGCAGCAAAAAATACGATGAAGTCACCAGCAATTTGGGCTTCACTTACCGGCTGCAACCCAACATCAATACCTATATTTCTTATGGTGAAGGGTTTGAAACCCCAACACTGTTGGAGTCTGCGTATTTGTCGGTTACACCACCCAATCCGAATTTCAATTCCCAATTGGAAGCTGCAAAAAGCGAGCAGCTTGAAGTGGGCGTGAAGGCGAAGTTTGGCGACACCAAGGTGAATGCTGCGTTGTACACGGTCGATACGGAGAATGAACTTGTGGTGCTGCAAGGCGTGGGTGGGGCTACTGCTTTTAGAAATGCCGGTTCTACAAGCCGGGAGGGCGCTGAACTGGCACTGCAGCATGCTTTCAGCAAACAGTGGCAAACCAATGTAGCAGTAAATTACATTCGTGCCACTTACGACACCTCGTTTACTGCAGTGAACCCCGCCAACAACATTACGGCGGGCAACAGTTTGCCCAGTATCCCGAAGAAAACCTTCTTCGGTGAAGTGGTGTACAAGCCGACAAGCCTGTATGAGGCCGCCACTGAATTGCGATATGTGGACAAACTGTTTGCCAACGATGCGAACAGTGCCTTTGCGCCTTCGTACTCGGTGGTTAACTTGCGTGCCAGCAAAAACTGGCCTCTTGAGGGTGGCTGGAATGTGCGCACCTATGCCCGTGTGGACAACGTGTTTGACAAGGAATATGTGGGTTCAGTGATTGTGAACCAAGGGGCGGGACAGTTTTTTGAGCCCGCCAGCGAGCGCCAGTTTTTGCTGGGTGTTACCGTGGGTTTGACCTGGAAATAAGACCCGCAAGAAAGCACCCGAGGCCAGTGGAGGTAATTCATATTATTTACTGGCCACTTGCGCGTGAAGTTTTCTTGTGCAACCCGAAAAAGTGACTTGGGAGTAACATTTAGAATACCTTTACCACTTGTGGCTGTTCAGGCGCTGTTAGAATCTGACACATATAATTTTCACAATCAGGTTTGCCGCCATGTCCAACGCACTCAGTCTTCGCCGCATCAGCCACATGTCCAGCAATGGCTGGGATCGTTTGTTCAAATCGGAATCCATGGTGCGGGCGGGTTTACAGCCTTTTGAAATTATTCACAAAAGCGGTATTCACAGCGTTCGTCATTACTTGCCTTTGACTGAAGAAAGCATCGCGGTGGGCGATGAAACACTGCAGGTGAGCAAGAAGCGCAACAAAATTCCGCTGGTGCTGATCGCCCCCTTGGCAGTGAACATGTATGTGTACGACCTGTTGCCCGAGCGCAGTTTTGTGCGTTACCTGATGGCGCAGGGCTTTGATGTGTATTTGATTGATTGGGGCAAGCCAACACGCAAACAGGCTGGGCTTACCCTGGAGAATTACATCAAGGAATTTTTGCCCGCGTGCTTGAATGCAGTTCGGGAGCACAGTGGTTCAAAAAAGCTGAACCTGCAAGGCTGGAGCATGGGCGGTGGCATGGCCTTGGCCTACACCGCTTTGTTCAAGGATGAAAACATCAACAAGATTGTTACCTTCGGTACGCCTATCGATGGCCATGCCAACGGTGCCATCGGTTTGCAATACAAGCGCCTTGCACACCTGTTGAAAACAGCCCGAATCAACTTCCGTAAAGTGCCCGCCAAGTTGCTGTACACACCGGGCTGGGCCAACGTAATTGGCTTTAAATTGCTCGACCCAGTTGGCAGCCTGAAGGGTTACTGGAACCTGGTGACACAGTTACACGACCGTGAATTCGTGGCCCAGCATGCCAACCAGGCCGCTTTCATTGACAGCCTGGAGGCTTACCCCGGCGGTGCCCTGCGCGACTGGTTTGCCAGCATTTGGCTGGAAAACGAAACTGCGCATGGTCATTTCAAAGTGGGCAATGCGGTGGTAAATTTCAAAGACATTGCTTGCCCTGTGCTTGGCATTGCGGGCAAGAGCGATAACCTGGCCAATGTGGCGTGTTGCAAGCCAATCACCAAAGTGGTGGGCTCAGACAAATCTGAATTCTTTATCGGCCCTGGTGGCCACATCGGCATTATGAGCGGCAAAGAATCGCCCAACACCATTTGGGCAAAAACCGTAAGCTGGCTCAATAGCTAATCGTAATTAAAGGAATTAATGCGCAGCCACCTCCGCTTTTGGTTATAGTGATTCCACTCAGCACCAAAAGCAGTAGGAGGTGGCATGCTGAAATTCAGACGAAAAATTCTTCAGGCCAGTGCAGGTTTTCTGATTGCTGGCCCAATGTTGGGTCAACGCCGCGCTTTGGCACAAACACCCGCATGTGAACACAGTTTCACGCCCCACCAAATCGAAGGCCCGTATTACTCCCCGCAAACGCCCCGCCGCAGCAATTTGGTCGATGGCTTACGTGGCGAACTTCTGGTACTCGAGGGCCGTGTGTTAAGCACCAGCTGCCGACCCATACCAAACGCAATTGTTGATCTGTGGAGTTGTGATTCGCAAGGTGAATACGACAACACCGGGTTCAAACTGCGAGGGCATCAAATAACCGATGCACAAGGCAGGTTTCGTTTTCAAACCCTCATGCCTGGCTCATATGGCAATTCAAGTTTCAGGCGCACACCCCATTTGCATGTCAAAGTGCAGGCACCCGCCAGCCCTTTGTTGACCACACAGCTTTACTTTCCAGATCAACCCTTGAACCAGCGCGACGGTTTTTTCAACCCTGCCTTGCTGGTAAAAATTAAAGAACAAAAACAGGTGCTCACATTGGCATTGTTCGATTTTGTAGTGCCTGTGCTGGCAAAGGGATAGTTTCAATGGCAGTGCTTGTAAAAAGTTTTTTCGCCCTGTCTGTCGCATTGGCATTGGCGGCCTGCGCTGCGCAATCCGAAGCACAGCAGCCCACCGTGCGAACCGTGTGGCTAATGGGTGAGGTTCACGACAATCCTCAAGCCCACCAGGCTCGGTACGAAATAATTGCCAACAAAGTGAAGGCGGGTTGGCGGCCCGCCATTGCCATGGAACAGTTTGATCGTGAACACCAGGGCTTGCTGCGAACAGCGCAAGATGAATGCAAAACCGCAGCCTGCATTACTTCCAAGCCTTGGCTTGAAAAGTGGGAATGGAAATTTTATGAGCCCCTTATTCAACTGGCCATTGATTACCAGCTGCCTTTGTTGGCAGCCAATGTGTCGCGAGACGATGCGAACCGAATTGTGAAGGGTGGCTACATTGCGGCATTGGACACGGACACCATAGAACAATACCAACTGAACAAACCTTTGCCCTCAGCCTTGGCTGCACAACACCGCCAGAATATTGTGGAGGGACACTGCAATATGTTGCCGCCTCAAGTGGCTGAGAAAATGATTCCGGCGCAGGTTGCCCGCGACGTGTGGATGGCCAAAGTAATTGAGCAGCAGGCTGTTCAGCGAGACGTTGTGTTGATTGCGGGCAACGGCCATGTGCAAAAAGATGTCGGCGTCATGCAATGGCTGCCAGTTAAACTACAACAAACAACCACCGTGTATGGCTTTGTTGAAAATTCGCAATCAGGTGCTTCCGGGGAATTTGATGTGGTGGCGCAGGTGCCGGTTCATCCACGCGAGGACCCATGCGAGGTTTTCAAGGCCATGATGAAGAAATAAGCGACCTTTAATTGGCTTTGTGGAAGAAAAATCCTCGATAAGGTGCTTGTTCAATCAACAAAGTGTTAAATATCTTGTATTAATGATTACTGTAATAACAAATTCAAACAAACCTTCAGTTACACAGGAGCAGTACACATGGATCAATTGAAATTTGGTTTGGCCGAAAAATTCAAGGAGACAACAGTAAGCCGCCGCGGCTTTTTGCTGACCTCTCTTGCCGGTGGTTTTGCAGTGGCTTCCGAGCCCTTGTTTGCACAGGCCATAAAAACAGATGCCCGTGGAATTACTGCAGGTGAAGTAAAAGTACCCGTGAAAGATGGGCAAATTCCAGCCTACCGCGCCATGCCAGCCAAAGGTGGAAACTTCCCGGTGATCCTGGTGATTCAGGAAATATTTGGTGTTCACGAGTACATTCAGGACATTTGCCGCCGATTGGCCAAGCAAGGCTATTACGCAATTGCACCCGCGCTGTTTAGCCGCGAAGCAGATGTGTCGAACATGAGTCTTGAGGCAATCCTGAAAGACGTGGTGCCTGTGGTGCCTGATGCCCAAGTGATGGCCGACATTGATTCCACTGTGGCCTTTGCCAAAGCAAGCGGCAAAGCCAACACCACGCGCTTGGGTATTGTGGGCTATTGTTGGGGTGGCCGCACCGTGTGGTTGTACGCCAATCACAACACCGCTGTGAAAGCAGGTGTGGCGTACTACGGATTGCTGGCCGGTTTGAAAGGCCCGAACAAGCCTGCTGACCCGGTCGATGTGGCTGCAAACCTGAAGGTGCCGGTACTTGGTCTGTATGCAGGTGAAGACAGTTTTGTGCCCGACGAAGTTGTCGACAAGATGCGCAACGAGTTGGGTAAAGGCAGCAGTGCTTCTGAAATTGTAGTCTTCCCCGCTGTAAATCACGGCTTTCATGCAGACTATCGCCCCACCTACGACAGGCGAGCTGCCACCTATGCCTGGAAATTGACTTTAGACTGGTTTAAAGAGCGCGGAGTGTAAACAGAAGCCAAAGCGATTACACTTGAGTTATTCAATTGACTGGTTAAATTACCAATAACATGAAAACCGAGAATCCTTTGGCTCTGGATAACCAGCTTTGTTTCTCTTTGTATGCAACCTCTCTAGCGATAACCCAGGTGTACAAGCCCTTGTTGCAACCCCTGGGTTTAACTTTTCCACAGTACCTGGTCATGATGATTTTGTGGAAAGAGGACGGTGTCAGTTTAATTAATTTAGCGCGCCAGCTTGGCCAACAGCCTGGCGCGCTGACCCCTGTGATCAAACGCATGGCCGAGCATGGGCTTCTGACCCGCAACAGAAGCGCTGACGACGAACGTCAGCTTCAAATTTACCTGACTGAAGAAGGCAAGCGCATTCGGGAAAAAGCGCTTGATGTTTACGCCTGTGTGGTTGAGCAAACCGGCATGGCCCCTACCGAAATTTATCGGCTGAAGTGTGAGCTGGACTCCCTGCGTGAACGATTGCTTAAAATTTAATTCCTTATTTATATCTATTCAATTACAGGAGAAAGCCATGCAAGTAGTTTACTCAACCAAAGCCACATCAACCGGTGGCCGTGAAGGTGGCTCTGCCACGGATGACGGACGCTTGAAAGTGCAATTGAGCACACCCAAAGAACTGGGTGGGGCCGGTGGTCCCGGCACCAATCCTGAGCAATTGTTTGCTGCCGGTTATTCCGCCTGCTTTATTGGTGCGATCAAATTCGTAGCTGGGCAAGACAAAATCAGTTTGCCTTCCGAGCCCGAGATTACTGCCACAGTGGGCATTGGTGGCAATCCAAAGGGAGTTGGTTTTGCAATTACAGTGGACATGAGCATCAAGCTGGAGGGAATGGACAAGGCAGCGGCCAAGGCCTTGGTTGAGAAAGCGCACCAAGTGTGCCCATACTCCAACGCAACCCGCAATAACGTGGATGTTAACTTGACTGTGGTGTAAGCGTACACTGTTGTAAGCAGTTCCAGAAAGCGGTGGGCCTTTGTTAAAAGCCTGCCGCTTTTGCTTTGTACTCAAACGGCTTGTGCAATGATGCACACCAACCACCCACCGCATTGAACCATGTCGTATTTACTGTTGTTCGCCTCTGCTTTTTTGGCTGCCACCATTTTGCCGTTTTATTCCGAGGTTGTTCTGTTCGCCATGATTCGCGCAGGCGAACCCGCAGGTTTGTTGTTGGCTGTTGCAGCGGTGGGCAACACATTGGGCTCAGTGGTCAATTGGATGCTGGGGCGTTACCTGCTGCATTTTCAGCACAAAAAATGGTTTTATTTCAAGCCTGATCAAATTGCTAAAATGCAGGCCTGGTTCCAGCGCTACGGGGTGTGGAGTTTGTTGCTCGCATGGATGCCAATTGGTGGTGACCCATTAACGCTGGTCGCCGGTATTATGCGAGTGAACCTGTGGCTTTTCATTCTGCTGGTGGGTATTGGAAAAACACTGCGATATATGGCGGTGATCTATTTTTCGGAAATGTCGGTGGCCTGGTTTTAACCGAATTCAAACTGAAGGAAATTGTGTTGTGATGAACCCAAGTGATTTGCCCAACCTGGATACCAACTGTTTCAAGCAAGTGGATCGCGAACTTTTGGGCGACAAGCTGTCGCACCCACCGCGCATTCTGGTTTTGTATGGTTCGCTGCGCGCGCGTTCATTCAGCCGTTTGGCTGCCGAGGAAGCCGGGCGCTTGCTCACTTTGATGGGCGCCGAGGTGCGGTTTTTTAACCCGGAAGGTTTGCCTCTGGTGGATGAAGTCAATGAGCAGCACCCCAAGGTGCAAGAACTTCGCGAATTGGCGGATTGGTCAGAAGGCCAGGTTTGGAGCTCTCCGGAACGGCATGGCGCCATGACCGGCGTGATGAAAACCCAAATTGACTGGCTGCCCCTGACAGGTGGTGCCAAGCGCCCAACGCAGGGCAAAACCCTGGCGGTGATGCAGGTGTGCGGCGGTTCCCAATCGTTTAACGTGGTGAACCAGTTGCGTGTATTGGGCAGGTGGATGCGCATGATCACCATTCCCAATCAATCTTCGATTGCAAAAGCATTCATGGAGTTTGATGAGAACAATCGAATGAAGCCTTCACCGTATTACAACCGCCTGGTTGATGTGATGGAAGAGTTGATGAAATTCACCTTGTTGACCCGCGGCCATTCGCAATACCTGGTTGACAGGTATTCCGAGCGTGTAGAGTCGGCAGAAGAATTGTCCAAACGTGTAAACCAGCGCAGTATTTAATTTCGCCGTGCGGCATTTAACTTCAAACCAGTAGGCGCAACACTGTGTTGAAAAGATTGACCTGTTTTGTTTTGTTCACTTGCCTGGGCGTGGTCAATGCGGCCCACGCAGGCAGTGCCACGGTTGCCGCTGCGGCCACCTTGCGCTATGCACTGAATGAAATTTCCCCTGCATTTACCAAAACTACAGGGCACACTTTGAAGGTGGCTTATGGTTCGTCGGGTAACTTTTACAGCCAAATAAAACAGGGCGCCCCATTCGATGTGTTCTTGTCGGCCGACATGCTTTTTCCTCAAAAACTGGTGGATGAAAAACTGGCTGTACCGCCTGCCTTGCCCTACGCCGAAGGGCGCTTGGTGTTGTTGCTGCCGCAAAAAAGCCGCTTGAAACCTGATGGCACTTTGGCTGATTTGACTTCTGCATTGAAGGACGGGCGTTTAAGTAAACTGGCCATCGCCAACCCTGCTGTGGCACCTTACGGTGCGCGCGCGCAAGAAGCGTTGACACACGCAGGCTTGTGGGCAGTTGCCCAGCCACACTTGGTGATTGGTGAAAACGTGGGCCAGGCCACGCAGTTCGTGGCCTCGGGTGCTGCACAAGCCGGGCTTGTTGCTTTGTCACTGGCACTTGCCCCCGAGCTGGCTGAACGCACCCAATATGCGATGGTGCCCAGGGAATGGCACCAACCCCTGGTGCAGGGTATGGTGTTGATTCGCCCCGACAACGCCGCTGCGAAAGCGTTTGTGGATTACCTGAGAACCGGGGCTGCGCGTGCAGTGCTCAGGAAGTATGGTTACGACGAGGTGCAAGCGCAATGATGGATTGGTCTGCATTTTCGCTGTCCATTCAATTGGCCTTGGCCACCTTGCTGCTTTTGCTACCGGTGGGTTTGCTGGCAGGGCGGTGGTTGGCGCGCACCAATTTCAAAGGCCGCACCTGGATTGAGGCCGCCATTTTGTTGCCGCTTGTGTTGCCACCTACGGTTATGGGCTATTACCTGCTGGTTGCGGTGGGCGGTGGGTCGCCTTTGGGGCAGTGGCTTCAGAACAATTTGGGCATTTCGCTTACCTTCAATTTCGCCGGCCTGTTGTTGGCCTCGGTGTTGTTCAATATTCCCTTCATGTTGCAGCCTATTCAGCGTGCATTTGAATCCATTCCCTACAACTTGAAGGAAGCGGCACAGGTGAGCGGTTTGGGCAGTTGGGCCATTTTCACCAAGGTTGAATTGCCATTGGCCTGGCCGGGAATTTTGTCGGCCATGGTGCTTACCTTTGTTCATACACTGGGCGAATTTGGCGTGGTGCTGATGATAGGCGGCAGCATTCCTGGTGAAACCCGAACCCTTGCCATTTCAATTTATGACAGCGTGCAAAGTTTTGATTTGAACGCAGCCAACACCATGTCGCTGGCATTGTTGATGTTCTCATTGTTGGCGGTAACCACTTCATTGTGGTTGTCAGGACGAAGAAGGCCCAGGACGTGATTAAGCCCATGAGCGCCCTGCACGTTGAAATCGAGCAGCAAAACCCCATGCCCCTGCGCGCCAGTTTTAGCTGCGAGGCCGGGCAGTTGCTGGCCTTGGTGGGGCCTTCTGGCGCTGGCAAGTCATCTATTCTGCGTGTGCTGGCCGGCTTGATGAAACCTGCAAATGGCCGCATTCAAGTGGGCGAGCAGGTGTGGCTGGATACTCAACAAGGAATTTTTAAAATACCCCAACAGCGCAGGGTGGGACTGGTGTTTCAAAACTATGCCTTGATGCCGCACTTGAGTGCTGCTGCCAATGTGGCGCTGGCTTTGCAGCACATACCGAAGGGCGATCAAATAATTGAGGCGGTGCAGTGGTTAAAGCGGGTGCGCTTGACTGCAGATGAGGCCATGCGCAAACCTGCCCAGTTGTCGGGTGGGCAACAGCAACGCGTGGCACTGGCCCGCGCACTGGCTCGCGAGCCCGAATTGTTGTTGCTGGATGAACCTTTTTCCGCGGTCGATCAAATGAACCGGGAAAGCCTATACCGTTTGTTGGCTGAATTGCGGGCTGATTTGCATATTCCAATTGTGTTGGTCACCCACGACCTGAATGAAGCCCGCATGTTGTGCGACAAGCTGGTGGTGCTGGACCAGGGGCAGGTGTTACAGGAAGGCCATGCATTTGATGTACACCGCAGGCCGCGCAATTCCCGCGTGGCAGACCTGGTGGGCATTCAAAACCGTTTTCATGGTGCATGGCTTGGGCCAGCAGGCGAAGAGGGTGTCGGGAATTTGCAATGGACCCGCGCATTGGATACCCAACTGGCAACGCCCGCCAACAGCTTTCAACTATTGGTGAAAGACAAAGGCAAAATTCCGCCCGGTTTTCCGGTGAACTGGGTGGTGCATGCAGATGGGCTTTCATTAAAACCTGCTGCATACAATGAGCAGCGCAAAGGTTTTGTATTGTTGCCTGTGCAGGTAGATGCGCACCGCGACCTGGGGGAACTGAGCCTGATCGATTTGATGATGGAAGTGCCGCCGTTCGAAACCCTGAAAATGGCGGTTTCTGGGGCGCAGCGCCTGGGCTTGAAAAAAGGTGCACCTTGCGTGGTGGAAATGGACTTGGAATTAATACACATCATGCCGAAAAAACACCGGCAGTAAGATTGCCTATCAATGCGTAAGTAAAACAAGGTGTTGATTTTAAAGTGAATCTGAAAGTGTTTGCCTGTGAGTATGAAGGTTTGGAGACATTTCATACCTACAAAAAACATGAGCACAACACGATACACCGCGCTGGTATTCAGCATGTTGGCCTTCATACTTGCTGGCTGTTTGGGTGGCAATGATTCCGCCACACTGGCCGGTGGCGACAGCCCCACAGTGATCAACCCCAACGAAGAATCGCCGGTCGACCTGAAGGCTGGCGATGGCATTCGGGTTTTGTCGAATCGCGCCGACTTGATCAGCGATGGGAATGCCCTGGTTGAAATTACTGCTGAAGACCCTGCCAATTTGCAAGATGTGAAGGTGATGCTGGGCACAGTCGATGTCAGCAATCAATTCGCCTTGCGAGAAAACGGCCGTTACATGGGCAGGCTACAAGGCTTGGCCTTGGGTGAAAACCGCATCATGGCTGTGTTGAAAAACAGGGGCCGAATGGTGGCCACCATCACCAATCACCCCAATGGCGGGCCCGTGTTCTCAGGGCCGCAAGTACAACCCTGGACCTGTACCAACGAAGCGGCAGTGGATGCGCAATGCAACCAGCCCGCCGAATTCAGCTTCTCGTATTTGCCTGCCAACAAGTTGCAACACGTGCTGACCAATTCGAATTTTCAGGAACAGGAATTTGCACCAACCTTCCTGCCTTACGATCCGAAAAACCCGCCACCTGCCAGCGAAATTGCCATGACCACGACCGATAACGGCGTGACTGTGCCTTTCATTGTTCGTACCGAACGGGGTGTGCAAAACCGCGACCGCTATCAAATTCGAACCTTGTTTAACCCCGCAGAAGACTGGCAACCTTGGAAGCCGCAGGCGCAGTGGAACGGCAAGGTATTGGTTCACCATGGTGGCAATGTGGGCGTAACTTACGGGCCGGGCAACCCGCCGAATGGCGATATTTCAGGCACTGCCCCCGATGGTGCAGAGTTTCTGCTTGGCGACAGCATTACTGTGGCCTTGGGGCGCGGTTTTATTGCCACCTCAACTGCGCTGGCCAATTTAGGCCACAACGTGAATTTGGTTACTGCTGCCGAATCACTGATGATGGTGAAAGAAAGGATTGTTGAGCAGTATGGCGAAATCCGTTACACCATGGGTACAGGGTGTTCAGGGGGTGCCATTGCACAGCAGCACATTGCCAATGCCTACCCTGGTATTTACCAAGGCATTATCGTGCAGTGTTCATATCCCGATGTGTGGACCACAGCCACGCAGTTTGGCGATTACAACCTGTTGAATTCTTACTTTGGCAATCGCTATCAAGGTGTGAACGAGGCAGAAAACTCTCGTCAGTTCCCGCAATTCGCCACCAACTTCCTGCCCTACGTGCAGTGGAGCGCCGTGTATGGCCATTTGCCAATTAACCCGGTGTTGTCCGATAACGCTTTCTTTCCCAAGGCCTACCCTTATGCACAAAATTGTCGTGGCTTGAATGGTGCTGCCACACCTTACGACCCTGTGAACAACCCCGGTGGTTTGCGTTGTGGGCTGATTGATTACATGAGTACCCAGTTTGGTTTTAGAACGCCCGATGTGTGGAGTGCCAATGAGAAAAAAATTGGACGTGGTTTTGGCGGCATACCGCTGGACAACGTAGGGGTTCAATATGGCTTGGGAGCATTGAAACAAGGCACCATTACCGCAGATCAATTTCTGGATTTGAACCGCAATATCGGTGGTTTTGATGTGGACATTCAGCGCGTGGCCAAGCGCATTGCAGCAGACCCATTGGCTTTGGCCAATTCGTATAAAACAGGCGCAGTAAACACGGCTGAGCATTTGAGCAACATACCGATTATCGACTTGCGTGGCCCCGACCCCGGTATTGCGCACGATGCCTTTCATAGCTGGCAAATGCGCGCACGTTTGAACGCCACGCAGGGGCATTTCGACAACCATGTCATTTGGTTTGGGCAACTGGTGCTTGCAGGCGATTCCACCTACAGCACCGAGGCCTTGCTGGTTATGGACCGTTGGTTAAGCCAAATTGAAGCCGATGGCAGCAACAAGCCGCTGCCAGAAAAGGTGGTGGCCAACAAGCCTGCTGCCGCGCGTGACAAGTGTTTGTCAGCACAAAGTATTTATGCAGACGATGGTCCTTTCATTCCTTTGAGCGGTAACTTGTTTTACCCCGAACCAATTTTGCCCAGGGCCAATTCCAGCAGCATTCCGAAGCCACCCCCCGAAGCAGGTCAAATTTTTGATCAACTGAGCAAGCAAGTGTGTGGTCTTGATTTCTCTGCGGTTGATTCCACGGGCATGTCGAGTCAACTCACCGGCCCGATTGCCCAGTTACAGCATGTTTTGGTGCAAACCCGGTTTGGTACTCCCCGCACCGTGGCGGGCGACGATATTCGTACGCTTAGAAACAAGTGCGCATTAAAGCCAGTGGATGTGGCTGATTACGCGGGTGCGGTTTCAATTACCGATATGCCTGCCTTCGTGGCGCAAGTGAAAGAAATATTTCCGCAAGGCGTTTGTGATTACAGCAAACCGGGCGTGGGTACTCAGCCCACACAAACCTGGTTGCGTTATGGCACCGCCACCGAGAAATTGATTGGCGGAGTACCCTTGCCTGCAAAGCCCGTGAATTCAAGGCAGGGTTGGGCAGCACCTGCTTTTAGAAATGTTAATTAACATTAACTGATAATTTATCAATTGCAAGAGAAGAGGGGACTTTACCTTTGTAATGTCTCCTTGTGTCTTGTTGGAGTCGGGCACACTGCTTGTATCGAATAAAGCGAATACGTTCCCCTTGAACTCTGAAAAAATAACTCCCGATGTGTTGGAGCATAGCCCTGTTGGTTTGATGCAAATTGATCATGCCGGGCAAATACTTTCAATTAACTCCTGTTGCGCTGATATTTTCGGCTATTCGGTGGCCGAATTGCTCGACCAGTTTTTTGAAATTCTATTGCCGCCCGGCTTAAGAAGCAGGCACGCCGGTTTGTTTCAGGAATTCATTCAATCGTCCGATGGGCGCATGATGGGGCAAGGCACAGGGCAAAAATACTTTCCGGCCCAGCACAAGGCGGGGCATGAAATTTTTGTTCAAATTGGTTTGAATGTGAATCGCACAGGTACATTGCCTCTAATTACTTTGGCCATAGTCGATGTCACTGACAAAGCCCGGTTACTGAACGAACTGAAGCATGGCAATGAGCGCCTGCGCCACAAAACGAAAGAACTGATGCAAGTGGTGCGGCAGCAGAACCATTTTTTAAATGTGGTTAGCCATGAATTGCGCACCCCCTTGAACAATTCGCTTGAAATGCTGAACCAGCTTTCTGCCACACAGCTTGATGAAGACCAGGCTGAGTTGTTTCAGGACCTGGACAAGGCCAATATTGATGTAACCCGCAGTGTAAAAATGTTGATGGACTATGCCGACAGCATGTTGGGTGAGCTTCAACTGGAAGAAGAAGAATTTGATTTGCGGGCACTTTGGCTGGACCGCTTAAGGTTGGTGCAACGCGCCCACCCCGGGCAAATTCATTTGCTGGAAATTCGTGAAGAATTTGATTTTGACCCGGTGGTACTGGGTGACAAAATGCGAATAGGTCGCATGATGCACGGCCTGATCGACAACGCCATGAAGTTTTCTGACGCACACCGAATCAAGGTGCACATTCAATTCAGGTCACAACCTGCCCCCCAACTGTATTTCGAGGTGAGCGACAACGGAATTGGCATGGCTGAGTCGCTGATTCAGTCGATTGGCAAGCCATTCGCCAATCAATCCGTGCGCCGCACCCGTGGCGGCGGTGGCATGGGCGTTGGGTTTTACCTCACTCGCAAATATCTCGAGATGATGAAAGGGCAGTTTTCATTACAAAGCCGCTTGGGAGAGGGCACTTGCTGCAGTATTCACGTGCCACTCCAGTTAATCGGCCGGGCGAGTGCTCAGGCTGTATCCGCTGAAAGTGCTGGCGATTTGCCATTGAGTAATTTAAAGCTTTTGCTGGTGGAAGATGACCCCACCGTGGCGAAGATCAATGCAATTCGCCTTCGCAAATTGGGTGCCCATGTTGTGGTGGCCGGGAATGGTCAGGTGGCGGTTGATCTGCTTCAGGACAAAAGCGTAAGTATTGCTGCAATTCTGATGGATTTGCACATGCCAGTGATGGACGGTTTCAGCGCAACGCGCCACATTCGTGACATGGTTGAGTATGTAAAAATTCCAATTGTTGCGGTAACCGCAGGTTCACGTTTGGCAGAATATGCGCGCGCCATGGCTGCCGGAATCGACGCGTTTTATTCCAAACCATTTGAGCCCAATGTGTTGGTTCAATACTTCAAGGCCCGTGGTGTAATTCGCTAGTACAATGTAATTTTATTACCTCGGGTTTTGCCCTGCTTTTTACATGAATCGCATGAATTTACTCGATAGAATTCGCATGCAGCTGGATCAGTTTTCCAGTGCCGAGCAGGCAGTGGCACTGGTGGTGTTAAAAGACCCCAGCGGTTTTCAGAAAATGCCTGTCACTGAATTGGCTAAGCTTGCCGGTGTTAGCAGCCCCTCCGTGGTGCGGTTTTGTCGCTCCCTGGGTTATGAAGGCTTGAGCGATTTCAAACTTAAACTTGCAGCCAGTTTGAATGAAGGTGTGCCCTTTGTTCATCAAACAGTTCAAGCCGGCGACAGTGGTGAAACCCTGATTCAGAAAGTGCTCGACAATGCCATTCATACGCTGCGTACTTTTCGTAACACGGCGCCGGCCAAACCCATCGACAAAGCCACTCAACTTCTTGCAAAGAGTATTGCGAAAAAAGGTCGCCTTGTGTTTTACGGCGTGGGCAATTCCGGCTTTGTTGCGCAAGATGCTGAACACAAGTTTTTTCGCATGGGCTGCACAGCGCACGCCTATTCCGATGGGCATTTGCAGATTATGGCTGCATCCATGTTGAACAGGGGTGATTGCCTGATCATTATTTCGAATTCAGGTCGCAGTCAGGATTTACTCGATGCCACGCAAATTGCCCGTGCAGCCGGGGCAAGTACCATTGCAATCACCGCCTCGGGGTCACCTTTGGCACAGGCAGTGCAGGTGCATATTCCCGCAGACCATGGCGAGTATTACGAGCAATACAGCCCCATGGTGTCGCGATTGTTGCACCTGTGTGTGGTGGATGTGCTTGCTACGCAGGTGGCTTTGCAGTTGGGCGATTCAGTTCAAAAGAACATGGCCCGTTTGAAGAAAAACCTCATTGAAAGCCGTTATGCCAAATAGGATGGGTTGGCGAAGTTTTCTGGCAAGGCTTTAAAGCGGGTTTCACAGGCGATAAGGCTAATTTTTTCGAAGCCTGGTTTATTCGGAAATTTTTCGTCAGCCTGGGCTGAACACACCAACAGCACATTGCCGTTTTCGCCCCCAAAGCAAGGCATGGTGGGTTTGGCCAAGGGCAATTCAAGGCTTTCAATGAATTCGCCGCGTTCGCTGAAGCGGTCAAGCCGATAGCCTTCCAGAATCGCAACCCAATAACTTCCATCGCTTGTGAAACAGGCGCCATCGGGCCGAGCTGTTCCTTCGGAATATTGTTTGATCAATTGCCTGCTGCTTAATTCCCCCGTTTCAAGCTGGTAATCAAATCGCCAAATACATTTGTGCCGGGTGTCGCTTAGAAACACCGAATTGCCACTGGGTGAAAACGCAAGGCCGTTGCCCACAATCAAATCAGCTATTTTCAGTTCTGCTTTTCCGGATTCAATGCAATACAATGCGGCTGTGGCGGGGCTGCGGGCATCAACCAATGTTGATATCCAGATTCTGCCCGCCGTGTCGGCACGGCCATCGTTGAAGCGGTGTTTGCTTGAATCAAAAGGCGCTTTCAATTTCAAGGTGCAGGTATTGCCCTCGATCAGCCAGCCGCCTTGCCTGCCCAATGCCACCCAGGTGTTTGCCTTTGCTGTGGGCAGCACGCAGCCTATTTCATCGGGCAATGCAAGGGTACTTAATGGCAGCGTGTTTTTCGATGAGCTGTTCAGCACATCGCTTGAATTCAAACGGTACAGGGTGCGGTTATTAATATCTACCCAAGCCCAGCAGCCATGTGCATACCTTGGGCTTTCGGCCAGGCTGCAGAATGGCAATGGCAGGGCTTGCCAATTCATCACGATGCTGAATTTTTCAGGAAATGGTTGATGAGGTGGGCAGTCACCGGGTTCTCGGCAGGCGCATGGCCCGGCGGTACACTGTGCTCCAGTTGTTCGGCAATGCATTTGCCCAGTTCAACACCCCATTGGTCAAAGGGGTTGATGTTTTGCATCGCAGCCAGTGCTGCGGTTCGGTGTTCCCACATGCACAGCAGTGCACCGAGCGAATAGGGTGTTAGCGAATCGAGAAACACCATTTGAACCGGGCGGTGGCCGGGGCAAGATTTGTAGTTGATGTCGGTGTTGTTCAATTCAGCTTCGGAATTCAGGCGACCCACCGAGAAGGCTTCGGATTGCGCCAATGCATGAGAGAGCAAAACCTGGTGGGATTTCACTTCCTCATGGTCGGGCCTCACCACAGCAATCAATTCAACCGAGCTGGCAATTTTGCTTTGGTGCAGCATCTGGAAAAACGCATGTTGGCCATTGGTGCCCACATCGCCCCACAAAATCGGGCATGCGGGTTTGTCGAGTAACTCCCCATGGTTGTTCACGCCCTTGCCCAGCGATTCCATCCACAGCTGTTGCAGATAAGGCACCAGCTGACTAAGGCGTGAATCGTAGGGGCTCAGCATCAGCGAGGCTGCGCCATGCTCCAGGTTATACAGGTCGCTCAGCGCAAGCAGCGTGGGAATACACTGGCTGGCTTTGCTTTGCAGCACATGGCCGTCCATCAGTGCGGCACCTTCCAGCAGTTCATTGAACACCGGGTTGCCGTGTACCATGCGCACCCCAATAGACACTGGGCCCCACAGTGAATAACGCCCACCCACGGTTTCGCTGAATTCAAATATGCGGTCTGCGGGTATGCCCAGCTCAAGCGCTTTGCTAGGTTTGCAGGTTGCTGCAACCAACGCTTTGCTGCGGTAAGCAGGCCCGGCTGAATCCAGCCATTTGAAAATATGCTGTGCGTTGTGCAGCGTTTCGCGGGTTGAAAATGATTTGCTGGCAATGACCACCAAGGTGGTTTTTGGGTTCAGCGCGGCCAGCGCAGCTTTCATTTCATGGAAGTCTACGTTGGCGGCAAACCGAATATTCAGCGCAGGCGCTTCGCCCAAATCCAGTTTGCTGAATACGTCGTTGAGCAGGCGTGGGCCCAGGTCAGAACCACCAATGCCCAAATGCAACACGCTGTTGTAGCGCTCGCCATCGGGGGTGGTGTAACGGCCCGATCGAACCTGCTCCACGAAGTTTTCCATCTGCTGCTGTACTTGCCGTGTCAGTGCCAGTTCATCCCGACCGTTGACCACCAGTGACACCGCGGAGTTGTAGGCTTGGGGGTTGCAGGCTGCGCGCAGGGCCCAGTGGCCAGCAGGCCTGTTCTCTGTGCCGTTTACCACTTGCCCGCTAAACAGGCCTTCAATAAAGGCAGACAAATTCTTGTGCGCTTGGGTTTTCTCAAAGTTCAGCACATGGCTGGCGCTGTAAAGCTGCCGGTCCAGATTGATGTGAACTGGGCCGAGACTGCGGGAAAGATAGCCGGGGTTTAAGGCAGATGTGTTCATGAATATGCCAATGGGGAAATAAAAAAGGCGCTGAAAATGTGCTTCAACGCCGAAGTTTCGCACGACTTCGGCAGAGTGTGTCCAACTGGCTCTAAAAATTGAATCAGGGTGTGCCTGTGGGTTCGGTCATGAATCCAAGCTTTTCCACGCCAGCACGTTGGGCGGCGGCCATGACCTGAACTACTTTTTCATATTCCACTGCCTTATCCCCCTGAATGCGTAACTCGGGTTGTTTTTTTTGCTGCGCCACTGCTTGTAAACGTAGTTCCAGGTTTTCAAATGTCAGTGTTTCTTCATTCCACATCAAGCTACCGTCGCGCTGCACGGTCAGTGTGATCACATCGGGTTTTACTTCTGTGGGTTGCTGGCTGGCCTGCGGCAAATCTACTTTCACGGAATGTGTAATCACCGGCACGGTAATAATGAAAATAATCAGCAGTACCAACATCACGTCCACCAAGGGCGTCATGTTGATTTCGCTAATTTCCTGCTGATCGTCGTAAGAATTGAACGACATGGCTTAAGCCTCCTTTTTCAGGGGCATGGTGCGTACCGCAGAATCTTTCTGCATGGGTGAACCGGTCAGGAAATAGGCATGCAACTGTCGTGCAAAGCGGTTCAGTTTGCTCAGCAAACCTTTGTTGGCGCGGGTTAATGCGTTGTAGCCCAACACAGCCGGAATGGCCACAGCCAGGCCAAATGCAGTCATGATGAGGGCTTCGCCCACGGGGCCCGCCACTTTGTCGATACTGGCCTGACCAGAAACACCGATACCCACCAGCGCATGGTAAATGCCCCACACTGTGCCAAACAGGCCAACAAACGGCGCAGTAGAACCCACTGAGGCGAGAATGGACAAGCCGGACTGAAGTTTTTCGGCGGCTTCATCCATGGCGCCACGCAGTGCCTCGCTAAGCCAATCGGCCAGGCTGATTTGGCCATGCAGGTCGTCTTTGTTGGTGCTGTGGTGATTCACTGCAGCCTGGCCTTCAATGGCCATGTGGTGGAAAGGGTTGCCGGTGTCTTTGCCCAGCACTTGAAGGCCTTCAGCGAAGCTGTGGGTGTGCCAGAATTGATCGACTGTGCCTACATTTCTACGCAGGCGATACAGGCGCATGCTGCGCGTAATGATGACGTACCACGACGCGATCGACATGATCAACAGCAGCAATGCAACGCCTTTGATGACCCAGTCACCTTGGGCCCACATGGCGGCCAGGCCGTAAGGATTATTTTCCATTTCAATTAACCTCGCTTGAATTCAATGTTCTCAGTTATTCAGCACAAAAGAAACCGGTTGCACGTACCAAAACGGAATTGGTTTGTCGCCCCGTTTGGCGGGCACATACTTCCAGGTTTTAACAGCTTGAAGGGCTGCGTTGTCCAGCCGCGGAAAGCCGCTTGACCGGTTCAGTTTGATTTCACCCACACTGCCATCGGTCAGTATGTAGACATCCAGCATCACCCGGCCTTGCTCACCAAGCCTTCTCGAAAGCGCTGGGTATTGTGGGGCCGGGTTGTTCAGGTGTGCAGCGTCGGTACGTGGTGGCGTTACCGGTGCTGGCGCTTCGGGTGCGGGTGCGGCCTGTTGCACAGGCGGTGATGGCGGCGATGGTGGTGCAGTTGCAACTGGGGTCGATTGCGGTGCGGGTTCCGGCGCCACTTCACGCACAGGTTCGGGTTTGTCTAAAGGCCTGGGCGTTGGCTTGCGTGTTGGTTCGGCAGTTGGTTTGGGCTCGGGCTTGACCACAGGTTTGGGCTCTGCCTTGGGGGGCGGCGCCATTGGTTTGGGAGGGGGTGGGGCAGGTTCAGCTTGTGGGGGCACCAATATGCCGACCACGCTGGGTGGCGTAGTGATGGGTTCACTGACGCCAAGTTGTTGCGCGGCCCAAACCAAACCCAGCACGTGCAACAGCACCACACCTGCGAAAGTGAGGGCGTTAGCGATTGGTTGACTGTTGTTGCTCAGTGAGGCTGTGATGGGAACGGACATGGTGTTCAACGTTGTGTTGATTGAATTAATTGCTTCGATCTTGCTTGCGGACTGTTGAATCAGCAAGCAATTTTCATGCACCCCGTATTTGTAACAGAAAAGAAGCACTGGCTTGCGGCGGCTGGCTGGTGCGGGAGGATCTTTCCGAGCGAGGAAGGCCTACCGGTGAGGATGCCAACTGTTGCGAAGAAGGAGATTGAACGGTAGACCCACGGCAATCTCACCCGGAAAGATTTAAACGAGAAGTGTTATCATTATTGTTTGGTTTTTTGAGTTTGGCAAGTGTTTTTTAAAAAGCGCCCCGGAAAAGGGTTACGGCTACCTTTGCATGCGTTGTACACTGTTGTTTGAGCTGATTTTTGAATGCACGGGAGAAGAAGGATGAAGGGTTCAAGCAAGGTGATTGCAGCACTGAATGCACAGTTAAAGAATGAGCTGACGGCGATTAACCAGTATTTCCTGCATTCGCGTATTTTCGGCAATTGGGGCCTGGATGTGCTGAAGAAAAAAGAGTACGAGGAATCAATTGGCGAGATGAAGCACGCGGATCGATTGATTGAACGTGTTCTGATGCTGGATGGTTTGCCCAATCTGCAAGACCTTGGCAAATTGATGATTGGCGAAAACACACGCGAGATTCTGGAGAGCGATCTGAAAATGGAAAGCGCAGCCCAGGTCACAATCAAGGATGGCATCAAAGTGTCGGAAGACGAGCGAGATTATGTTTCTCGCGACATTCTGAAAGATATTCTGGAAGACACCGAAGAGCATATCGACTGGCTGGAAACCCAGCTGAGCCTGATCGACAGGGTAGGCCTTCAGAATTACGAGCAATCCATGATGGGTGTTTCCGAGTAAAAAAATACGTCACGAAAAACAACGGTCTTCAGGGTGCGTAAAAAAACACTTGATTATAGTAATGCGAATCATTATTATTTAATTCAAGTTCAACGCATTTTGAGGTCTCGCTGTGATCATCTGCATTTGCGCCAATGTAAGCGACCGTGCCATTTCTGAAGCCGTGCGTAGCGGTTGCGGTTCCATAGATGACATCACGATGAAAACCGGTGCTTGCTCTGGTTGTGGTCAATGCCGCATGCACTGTCAAAGTGAAATCGATGCGCAGAACATGCTCAGTCAGGTCAGCGAAATGAGCCAGCAAACATTTTGATCAAGTGATTCCAGTCAATTGTTGCCACGCAGCCTGTCCACTTCAACCGCTGCAACACCACTGGCATTGTTGCCCCAGCTTCGCCGAATGTAGGTAACCACGGCCGCAATGTCGTTGTTGCTCAGTTCAACTCGATAAGGTGGCATGCCGTGTGGGTAAGGAACACCTCGTGTGCTTGGCGAAAACCCACCGTTGAGCACCATGCGTATTGAATTGGCTGGGTTGGGTGCAATTACATTCACATTGCCTGCCAGGGCCGGGAATTGCCGGGCTTTGCCTTCGCCTTTCTTGCCATGGCATTCTGCGCAGGTGTTGGAGTATATGTTTTCACCGCGCTGCATCAACGGTAGCAAGGTTCGCTGTCCAAGCCCGATCGATTCCTTTTCTGAGGGGGCTTGTGCAGGCAGGCTTTTCAGGTAAACCGCCATGGCTTGTGTATCGGCAGCATTGGCAAATTGCAGGCTGTGGGCAATCACCTCGCTCATAGGGCCGTAGCTTGCGGCGTGGCGGTTTACACCCGTTTGCAAATATTGCGCAACGTCGTCTTCACTCCACTTTCCCAAGCCTTCAACCGGGTGATTATTCAATGCGGGTGCAAACCAGTTCAGTACTGGAATTGTGGCCCCGCTTAAATTCAGCTTTTCTTTTAATCCCCCCAAAGTATTGCGTGGTGTGTGGCAAGCAGCACAATGCCCAGGGCCATTGACCAGGTAAGCGCCACGGTTCCACATCGCTGTTTGTGTTGCATCGGGTTTGAATTCCCCCTCCTTGAAATACAGTGCTCGCCACACAGCCAAAAGCGGGCGGTGGTTGAAAGGAAATTGCAATTCAGGCTGCGGTGTTTTTTGTGCGATGGCTGGAATGCGTTTTAAATAGGCGAATAAATCATCGACTTCAGCCCGGCTCATTTTGGTGTAGTCGGTGTAAGGGAAGGCGGGGTATAAATAATTCCCGTTTTTCGAGATACCGCGGTGCATGGCTTTGTAAAAATCGTCGGCTGTCCAACTGCCCAGTCCGTGTTCTGAATTGGGGGTTAAGTTGGTGCTGTAAATTTTTCCAAACGGTGTTTCAATTGCCCGGCCACCCGCATACGGCTTTTTGGGCTCGGCGGTGTGGCAACCAGCACAATTGCCCAAGCGTGCAAGGTAGGCACCACGTTTTTCCTGTTCACTCAACACATTCAATGCTATGGGTTCAGGCGATACATTGTTGCTGCTGGGCGCGGCGGTGGTGGTGTGCGTTCCACATTGCAGTGGAAATTGAAGGGAATTTGCAGCCGCTGCCTTTGCGTTTGCAGGCACAGGCTGTGCGGCCAAATAGGCCGTGGCGGTGTTCAATTGCTCGGGGCTTAATGCTTTCACCAAGGCATGCATGCAATCCGGGTCGGCGGCTTTGCGTTGCCCGTTGCGCCACTTGCCCAATTGGGCATTCAGGTAATCACGCGGCAAGCCCAGCAAGCCCGGTGTATAGGGCTCTACACCGGTGAGTGCTTGCCCGTGGCAGGCTGCGCATGCAGGAATTTTCTTCGATGCAATACCTTCGAAAACCAGGCGTTTGCCTTGCTCAAGTTCTGTGGCGCTTGCCGTGCTTTTTGCTGGAGCGGGGTAGGGCGGGTTTTGGGCGGCAAAATATTTTGCCATTTGCTGCAAGTAGTCGTTTGACAAATGTAGCACCATGCCGTTCATGGCGGCGTGTTGCCGGCTGCCATCCCGAAAGGCGATTAACTGGTTGTACAGGTAGCCTTCAGGTTTGCCTGCAATGCGTGGGTAGTAGCCTTCAGTGCTGGCACGCCCTTCCGCGCCATGGCAGGCCACGCAAGCCTGAACGCGGCTGGCCATGTCGGGTGTGTTGTTCTCCACCTTGGTTTGGGCATTGATTGTGAAACTGGCGAGAAAAAGAACTGCGGTGGTGGCGAGGCGGGAAATCATGGGCGCTACTTAAAAATCAAGGCCAGCCAAGTATACGCCAGTGGTGTGACTAGCCGTTGCGAACCGGTCAAGAAAATCTGCCTGATTTCAACAGTCGAGGGCTGTTCGGCCTGGCCGAAAGCGCGCTCCGCCCGCTGTGTTAGCGGGCGCGCTTAAGCCTGAGATGATGCAATCAGGGGTTTCAGATTTTCTGGTGAGCAAGGGTTGGTTACACCACTGGCGCAGGTGCTGTCCTTGCTCTAAGCGTGATAACGATCAATCAAAACTTGTAGTTCGCACTGAACACCACATTGCGTTCCACACCATAGAAGCAATCTCCACGCGCCAAACAGGTGGAAACGTATTCGCGATTGGCGAGGTTGGTGGCATTCACTGCATAGCGCCAGTCGCCTGTTTCATAAGACAGCATTGCATCAAGCAAGGTAACGCTCGGGGTGCGTACATTGTTTGCGCCATCCCACGATTCATCAATGAACCGCAAACCGGCACCCCATTGCCAACCCGGCAGGCCAAACATGGAAAACTTCTGTCGACCCCACAGGCTGACTGTTTGCTTCGGAACCGTGGCCAACCTTCTGCCTTGATTTGCTGTGTTTGTATCGCGGGTTACTTTTGCGCTGGTGTAGGCATAAGCCGCGAGTACATCCACACTGGGGCTTACACGGTGATTGGCTTCGAGTTCAATGCCTTTGCTTTCAGCCTCGCCAACCTGAATTTGATTGCCAGCCTGAACAGGGTCTGCAACACGCCGGTTGCTCTCAGTGATCTCATACACTGCCGCGGTGAACAGGGATTTGCCGTCAGGTGTTTCATATTTCACACCCCCTTCGTATTGCTCCGCTTGCTGGGGTTTGAATGGGTTGCCAAAAAAGTCGAGACCACCGATTGGTAAGAATGATTCGGAGTAACTGACATACGGCATCAGGCCGAAATTGGTGATGTAACCCAAGCTGGCTTTGTAAGTGTTGGTGGCTGCGTCCAGGCGGGAAGCCGGGGCATTGTCGGTGTCCGATTTGGCCCAGTCTCGGCGCATGCCGACTGTACCCAGCCAGCGTTTGTCGTATTTCACCTGGTGTTGTGCGTAAATGCCGGTTTGCCGTTGTAGCGTGCCTGCGATGTCTCGCAACACGGGCGCGGTGAAATTGCCATACACAGGGTTCAGGTAATCGATAGGCGCTGCACTGCCCCCCGTGCCGCGTGCACCTCCCAAGGCGACTCGCTGGTAGTCTAGCCCTACTATGCTGGTATTTTCGAACGCACCAGAATCCCAGTTTGCAATCAGCTGGGAATCGCTGGTGAAGCTGTCCGCCACGTTGTATTGTGAAATTGCAACACGGTTAATGGTGCGCCCATCTGCGTTGATGCGCGGAGTGAATGCGGAATAAATTGAGTTGTAAGAAACAGCGCTGTCGCTTTGTTTCACCTTCTGGCTGAAGGTGAATGTGTCGTTTAAGCGATGATCGAATTCAAGTCCATACGAGCTTTGTTTGGACAGGTATAAATCAAAACCCGGTTCGCTGATAAAAGTATTGGTGGGAATACGGCCGTTCGGGCCCTCGAAGCGCGTGCCCACGATCGGGAAAAAACCAACTGAAGAACCTGACACATCGCGTTGCACATTCAAGTACGCGGTCAAGCGGGTGTCGGCATTGGGCCTCCAGGTAATGGCTGGTGCAAACAGATCGCGATCATCCGGTACAAAGTTCACTTGGGTGTCGCTGTCGCGGGTCAATGCAATCATGCGGTAAAGCAATGTGCCGTCCTCGTTCAGCGGGCCGGTTAAATCGAGTGCCAATTGTTTGCGGCCATATTCGCCCAGTTGAACGCCTGCTTCACCGGCCTGCTCGCGTTGCGGGCGTTTGCTGACCATGTTGACCAGGCCGCCAAAACCACCTTGGCCGTACAGCACCGATGAAGGGCCTTTTACTACTTCAACGCGTTCCAGGGTAAATGGGTCGGGGCGCACATTGTTGTAAAAGCCAAATAGCTGTTTCAAGCCATCCTGGTACTGCACAAATGAAGTACCGCGAATAAAAGCCCAGTCTCCACGGTTGTCAAAACCATAAGAGCCCGCACTAACGCCTGCGGTGTAGCCAAGGGCGTCTTGCAAGGTCAGCGCGCCTTGGTCCTCCATTCGATCGCGCGTGATCACTGAAATGGATTGCTGGGTTTCAACAATGGGCGTGCCGGTTTTGGTGGCAGAGAAGGTGCTGTTCGCCTTGTAGCCTTGCACCGGCGTTGATGGTGATTCTTCAGCTTGCACTTGGCCTTCAACTTTCACGGAAGGCAGGGTGACTGCTTCTTGGGCGTTAGAGAGTAGCGGCCAAAACAGGGTGATTGCGCTGATGGCGCAAGGCAGTATTTTTTTCGGGATCATGATACTTGTTGAAAAAAACGCTGGCTGGCTATTTCGTTTTTGGCTGGCTTGCGGGTTGGGGTGAGAGAAGTTTTTTTAGTAATCCTACTTGGTCAGAATCAGTTTGCCTTGTGAGGTAATTCGCAGGCGGTACTCCGCGTTGTCATGAATAATCGTTCTTTCTCGGCTTCCGTTGGGGAACAGCTTGCTGCTGTGTAAAGGAGCCGATTGCGACTGCTGATTTTCAGACGGCTGTTCGTGCTCGGTTTTGTTGGGCGTAGTCATTGGGCTCATGGCGGGCAAACCAAAAATGAAAAAATTCTTGTGCGATTGGCGGATTGTAATAAAGCTTTTTAATAATTGCAAATCATTCTCATTAGCATTATCATAATGCTCTTGATCGATATTCAATAGGTTTGTGCGTGATGAAGTGTTTCCAGTCCACCAAGGCGATAAAGAAGTTGGCAGGCATTGTGCTTTTTTCGACGGCTTCAATGGTTTGGTCGGCTCCGACCACAAATGATGTAGTGAAGGGTTACAGCGAATTGGTGTATGCCAATTACACCGATACAGTGAAAGCAGCCACGCAGTTACAAATTGCTATTGATAGTTTTTTGACTGCACCTTCAAAGGCAGGTCTGGATGCAGCGAAAAAGGCATGGCTGAATGCACGTGAGTTTTATGGGCAAACCGAGGCCTTTCGTTTTTACGCTGGCCCCATAGATGACGAAAACGGCCCGGAGGGCCAGATCAACGCCTGGCCCATGGATGAATCGTATGTAGATTACGTGCAAGGCAATGCGAAAAGCGGTTTCATCAACAACACAAAATTTGAAATTACCCGCGATGCCTTGATTCAAGAAAACGAGCGAGGCGGTGAAGAAAACATTGCAACGGGTTGGCACGCCATTGAGTTTTTGCTGTGGGGGCAGGACCTGAGCCAGAGCGGCCCCGGCCAGCGCCCTTACACCGACTATGTGAAAGGCAAGGGTAAAAATGCAGAACGCCGCGCGGCTTATCTGCGCGAGATTACTGCCTTGCTGGTTCATGATCTTCAAACTGTTCAGCTTGCTTGGGCGCCAGGAAGCCCCGACAATTTTCGCACCAGTTTCGAAAAAGGTGGCCAGGAATCGGTTCGAAAAATTCTGGTGGGTTTAGGCTCTTTGTCACGCGGTGAATTGGCCGGTGAACGGCTTGAAGTGGCGCTGTTCAGTCAGGATCAGGAGGATGAACATTCCTGCTTTTCGGACAACACACACCGTGATGCGGTGAGCAATGCCCAAGGTATTTTGAATGTGTGGACAGGTACTTATAAACGGGCAAATGGCGAGGTATTGAGGGTACCGGCGTTGGCCGAGTTGGTGGGTGCCCGTGCACCCGAAGTTGCGAAGAACACCACGCGGCAAATTCAGAATTCAGTGAAAGCAGCCAGTGCAATTCGGGCACCTTTTGACCGTGAAATTGTTGGTGGAGCAAATGCACCCGGGCCCAAAAGGGTAAAGGCCACGGTGGACAGCCTGGTTGCGCAAAGCACCTTGCTGGTTGAATCGGCCACTGCAATTGGTATTAATCAACTGACCCTGACTTTACCCTGATGAAAGCAACATTTTGTTCGGTCGTTGGCACCCTGCTGTTTGCTGGGGCGGCATGGTCAGCAGTGCAAGGAATGGATCCTCGCAGTGCGGGTGATGTAACCGTGTTTGCCGATGGCAGAAATGCCTTTTCATTTCCAGCTGCCAATTTGTCAAGTGAGGAACGCACCCGGTTCGCGATTGGTAATTCATTTTTCAAGCGAAATTGGGTGCAGGCACCAGCAAGCACTACAGCGCGTGATGGTCTTGGCCCACACTTTATTGCACGCTCTTGCGGCGGTTGCCATGTGCAAGACGGTCGCGGAAAGCCTCCGGAAATTCTTGATCGCTTGAACACCGAACAACCTGTTGAGCTATTGCTCCGTTTGTCAATTCCGGGCACCGATTCCAAACATGGTGTTGTTCCCGACCCGGTGTATGGCGATCAATTCAACAATGCAGCCATTTCGGGCGTGAAGCCCGAGGGCAAGGTGCATATCGGGATTGTTGAAATACAGGGCAAGTACACGGATGGCACACCTTATACGTTGAAGAAGCCCAGCTATTCTTTTTCCGCTTTGGGTTATGGCCCCATGCACCCAGAGCTGATGGTGAGCCCGAGAATTGCCCCGCAGTTGGTGGGCTTGGGCTTGCTTGAAGCCATTGAGGAGAGCGATATTGTGAACAATGCAAAACAGCAGGCGGCGCAGCCCGGCCCCATCAAGGGTGTACCCAACCAGGTTTGGGATGCCTATGCCCAACGTGATATGTTGGGCCGTTTTGGCTGGAAGGCCAATGTGGCAACGCTTGCGCATCAAACAGGTGGTGCTTTTCTGGGCGATATCGGTATTACCAGCAGCTTGTTTCCTTCCGAGAACTGCACACCCACACAGAAGGACTGTTTGCAGGCCCCCAATGGTTCTGAGAACGGCAAGCCTGAACTCGGCGACAAGCTGTTCAATGAAATTGTGTTCTACCAAGCAGTATTGGCCCCACCAGCCCGCCGCAATGTGAATGATGCAAAAGTGTTGAAAGGCCAAAAATTGTTTGAACAAGCGCAGTGCGCTGTCTGTCATCGCCCTACCTACACCACAGGCAAAGTTCTTTTTCCGGCCCTGAGCAGCAAAGCCTTGGAGGGGCAGAAAATTTGGCCTTACACCGATTTGTTGTTGCATGACATGGGTGAGGGCCTTGCTGACAACCGCCCTGATTTCAAAGCAAATGGCCGACAATGGAAAACACCGCCCTTGTGGGGAATCGGTTTGATTCCCGATGTAAACAATCACATGCGTTTGCTACACGATGGCCGGGCCGATGGTGTTGAGGAGGCCATTTTGTGGCACGGCGGTGAAGCCGAAGAAAGCAAAAATCATTTCATGAATTTTTCAGCGGAAGACCGTGCAGCGCTGATTCGTTTTGTGGAATCCTTGTAATGAATCCGCGGCACGGTGGTGAATTAAAAAATGGCATGGTTTACGCAGCAGTGTGGGTAATGCTTGCCTGCGTTTTGCTTTTTTTACTGAATATTGCCAACGCGACCGCTGCAGCAAAACCCGTAGACCGAAGCAACATGCTGTTTCCTTACTACAGTGTTGCAGAAGTACTGAACAGCGTGGCGATTCATCACCATGGCAAGCGCGCAGCGGCCTTGCGCGGCCAGCTTGAGCAATTGAGTATTGCGACCGCGCAGTATTGCAAAACAACTGCGCAAACTCAGCCTGTCAACAAACAAGCGCTGGAAGCGCAATACGCCAAAACTTACATGGCATGGCTGCAATTGTCGGCTGTTGTGATGGGGCCCATGCTTAAGAACAACACAGTGCGCCAAATCGACTTTCGGCCTTTGCGTGTGAACTTGCTGGAACGCGCTATTGATAAACGGCCGCAAGGTGTGCAAGCCATGGCTTTGGTGGGAAGCCCGGCGAAAGGCTTTCCTGCCCTTGAATACTTGTTGACTCAAACTGATTTTAAAGCGGGCACCCCACATTGCAATTACGCACAGGAAGTGGTGTTGGATATTGCGAGAACTGTGGCTGATTTGAAGTGGAAGGCGAAATCAAACCAAGTGACGGGGGATACTGCTCAAACCACTGGAGAAGGCATGCAGTTGTACCTTAATCAGCTGGTGGGTGCCATACATAACCTGGCTTGGGAAAGTATTGAAAAGCCGCTTTTGCAAAACAAAGACCAGGCAAGTGCAGGTGTTGCGGGTGTTCAAACCAAGTGGCTATTGTCGGAATTTAATCTGACGGAGAAAGCCTGGGCTGCGCAATGGCAGGGTATTGAAAATGTGTTGCTGGTGAGTGGCCAAACCGTACCCCAAGCCGATGCGCAGGTGGTGCCGCTGGAGGCCTATTTGCGAGGATTGGGAAAAACCGAATTGGCCGATGCGCTGGTCAAACATGTCAGCGCGGTAACCGCTGCGTTGCAGGCTTGTAATATGTCCAACCAGGCAAGTGTTGACCGGTTTGTCAGGGCTCTGAAGGTACTTAAAGGATTTATGGAAAGTGAAGTGGCCAAGGGTTTGACAGTTGCAATTCAATTTTCGTCGTCCGATGGTGATTGAGTTGATACAGCGTTCGCGTCGAAAGTTTTTACTTCAAAGCAGTGCACTTGCTTTGGGTGTGGCTTTGCCCATGCGCGCCATTTCGGCAATCGATACGGAAAATGCCCGCTTACTGGCCGCATGGCAACTACCCGGCGGGGTATACCAGGTGGGTGTACTCAACACAGTGGGGCAGGGCGACACACTTCATGGCACTGTGGCCATGGCAGTTGATTTACCCACACGCCCGCACGGTTTAATGCATCTTCAGGGCGATGAGTATTTGATTGTTGCTCGCCGCCCTGGCGACTGGATTTTGCGCATGAATATTCGCAGCGGAGAAACCTTGCGGATTTGGCAAGATGAAGCACGGTATTTGAACGGGCACAGCGCCAAACACGGCCGGTATATTTTCATTGCCGAAACCGATGTGCTGCAAGGCACTGGCGCATTGGCTGTGCGAGACCACGAAACTTTCGATTTGCTGGATGTGTGGCCAACGCACGGTAAAGACCCTCATCAAATAGTGGTGTTGCCAAAAGGCGGGCTGGGTATTGAAGAGCCTTTTTTGTTGGTGGCCAACGGCGGCATACCCACCCACGCCGACATGGGCAGAGCCCAATTGCAGCACCTGCCCATGGATTCCTCACTGGTGGCCCTGCATCCCCTTACGGGCAAGGTATTAAACCAATGGACCTTGAACGATTCACGGCTAAGTTTGCGACACATGGCAGTGCATGTTGGCAGTGGGGTGGTGGGTATAGCCATGCAGGCGCACCATGGCACTGCCGCACTTCAACATGCAGCCCCCTTGCTTGCACTGCTTGATGAAGGTGGTCTGCATGTGGTTGAGGAATCAGCATATGCAAAGGACTATGCCGGTGATATTGCCGCCACGCCACAGGGTTTTGTGATTAGTTGCACCAAAAATGACACTGCTGCGCACTTTGATTGGCAAGGCAAGCTGCTGTATACACAGCAATCAAAAGCAGCCTGTGCCCTGGCCTCTGAAGGCGAGCAGGTTTGGTTAGGCAGTATGTTAACCAGCTTCAACAAGCCCATGGTGCTGGACAATCACTGGCTTTTGCTGTCAGCCTGACAAGGCCTTTTGTCACACAATTGTCATCCCAAGTGCAGCCGTATGCGTGTATATTTCGCGTACCCGTAGCATTAGGTCAATGAGTATGAAACACCAACTAGAGCTTTTGAAAGAAATCGAACACAAGCTTGAAGAGCTGAGCAAAGACAAAGAGCTGAAAGAAGAGCGCCCACTCGAGGTAAAAGAGATCAAGGGTTTGCGCCTGGTGGTCTCCTCGATTATTCGCCGCATGGCCAGTTAATTTTTTATTGATACACCCGCAAATTTTTTGCAATCCACAGTGCGGTCAGGTTAAAGGCGATTGCAATCAGGCTGCACACCCAGTAGTACTCAATCAAACCTTCGGCATTGCGCGAAATAACAATTCCACCCATGAGCGCGGCCAGACCCATGGCCGCTGATTGCATGGATGAATTCAGGGTCATGAATGTACCCCTGTTTTTCGGATTGCCTGCAGCGCTAACCAGTGCCATGCCTGGAATCATCCTGCCACTGACAAACACAAAAAAGAATGTTGTCACAATCAGTATGGTAACCACGCTCATCCCAGCCGTGCTGGTAATCAATGCCATTGGCAGCACGGCTATTCCAGCAATAATTTGCAGCATTTTGAGTTTGCCAATTCGATCGCTCAGCTTGCCAATAATTTGCGCACTGAACAGGGTGGCTGTACCGCCTGCCAGGTAAATCAGGGGTATGTCTGTTGCCGACAAACCCGCGTTTGCTTGCATGTAAATCGTGATGTACGGGATGACGGAAAACCCGGCGAATATCATGCAAAACGAAAAGCAGAACGCCCGAATGTGATTGCGGTCCTTGAGAACCTGGGCTATTCCTTGCAGTGGGCCAGTTTCTCCCCGGGCATGCAAGTGGCCTTGAAGTGTGGGGATCACATACCAACCAGCCAACAGCAAAAGAAGGCTAATGCCGGCAATGCCGAAAAACGGTGTGTGCCAATCGGAATTTGCAGCCAAATAAAGCCCCAAGGGCACACCCATTACGGTAGAAACCGAGAAGGAGGTCATGACCACGCCCATGGCTTTTCCTCGGCGCGCAAAGGGCACCACATCGGCCACAATTGTTTGAATCATGGCCGATAAAATACCGCCAAATAGCCCGGCAGCAACTCTAGCCCCCATCAATGTTTCGTAAGTGGGGGCCAGGCCGCAGGCCAAGGTGGCGATGGAAAACAAAAAATAAAGAACCAATAACAGGCGGCGGCGTTCGAAGCGGTCAATGTAAAGCGAAGCCAGCAGGCCTGAAGCACCCGCAGCAAAAGTGTAGGCGGAAACCAGCAAACCAAACCTGGCGTCCGAAATTGAAAATGCCTGTGTGAGTTGTGGCCCCAGCGGCATCATGATCATGAAGTCGAGAATGTGGGTGAACTGAATGCCAGCCAGAATCAGCAGCAAGGCCCATTCTCGACGGGGACTCATATTCAGGTGGTTTGCTGCTTGACCGTTCATGTGCTGCTACTTTCCAATCGGTTTTTGTCAGGTATGCACCTTGAGTTTAACGCGCTTGGCTTATACCTCAATGTGCTTAGTGCGCAATTGCCGATTGTCTTGTGGGTGGTTGTGGTACAAGCGAGTGGTTCGCTGTAAGTTGATTACCCGTGTTTATTCGACAAACTATGCCTGGCCACTTCTAGCGCCTTACTTTCGTTGATCACGCCCATCCTTGCTCTGTTCGTTGGGCTATCCAGCGGACTGGCTGTAGAGAGGATTATATTTTCAACCTCGGCTGGTTTAAGACGTGGATTGATTGCGAGAATATTCGCCGCCAAAGCTGCCACCTTGGGTGCGGAAAAAGAAGTGCCCGATGCTCTTCCACCCTCGGCGTTAACTTGAATGTGCCTTGCGTCAGCAAGAACATCTACAGCGGGATTCGGATTGCTGAATCCGATCGCAAATACACCACCGTCGGCCAATGTTTCACTACCACCCACCACAATAACTCCGTCTGGCAGGAATTCACCATGTGAATAGTAAATGGATTTGAACATTTCATTCGGAACATTCAGGCCCACTTCATTCATCTTGGCTTCGACATCACCATCATTGCCTGCACACAACACCACGGTGACACCCGCATTTGTCAAGGCCTTGAAAGTGTCAGCTCTTTTCTTGGAATAAATGCTTCCGTCAGCACATTTCATTTGCATGGAGCTGGCATGTTTTTTCAGAATATGATTTGTAAGCCCTTCCAAATTGCTTTTGTAGGCTTCCATGCCTTTGGCGGGCCACCTCGATTTGTCTTCGCCATCCCGGCCAACAAAGTACGATAAAACTCTTGGGTAGTGTTCTTCGAAATGTCTGGCTGGCGTTGACCCAAGTGACATTGAAATAACCTCGGGTGGGTTTTTCATTTTTGATATCTGAATTAAATCATCGAGAGTTTCACAAAGGCCTGGGGACAACCCATTTTCAAGAAGTAATGTTTCTATGTTTTGAGTTTTATCAATATTGGAATTCACCACAAAAGAGGTCATGTCGCCATGGCCCCCTGGATGAGAGTTGTCATCGACAACCAACACTTCAATTCCATGGGGGCGGGGGTTTTTCCCTAGAGGTTGTATTGAAACCGAGTTGTTATCCGGACGATTGTTAGTCCTCATCCAGGCGGCGGCACCAGTTGCAACTGCCATGCTGACAGTGGTGGCTGGGTTAGCTCGAACTGCGGCCAATAAACCCGTTGCCAGTAATCGACCTTTGCGGCTAAGCATTCCTGCAGAAGAAGTATTGTTCGTCGCTTGCTGCGGTTGATCGGTAACTTGCGCACTTTCGTTGCGGGAAGGCGATATGGAACGAACATTCATCAAAGAATTTCCTTTTAAAAGCGTTTTTCTTGCTTTGTGAAACTGAAACTCTGAAGAAGTCACATTCGTAACAGTCTGTAGATTCAATTTAAGCTGAGTAAAATCGCTTGAAAAATGGTTCCAGCTGTTTCGCCCAAGGCTTGTACAACAGGCACATCATTCAGCTTAAGCAGGGTTGGCTAGTGCCCCAGTGCCGTTAGCGCGTAAATGCCGATTGTCATGGAAACGATGGACACCAATGTTGTAAGCGCAATAATGTTGGCGGCCAATTTGCCATCACCCCCCGCAGCCACTGCCATCGCGAAGCTTGCCGCTGCGGTTGGGCTTGAGAAGAACATCCACAGAATGATGAGGTCTCGCCCTTCAATGCCCATGGCCCATGCGGCAGCGCAGGCCAGTACTGGCAGTATTGCAATTTTAATTGCACTTGATTGCAGGGCCGACATGCCCGATGCCTTGACCCCTGCCAATGAAAGTGTGCCGCCCACGCAAATAAGCGCCAATGGCAGGGTGAGCCCCGCAAAGTATTGGCCCGATTTCAATAGCCACTGCGGTATGTATAGCTTTATTGCACTGGCCAGCATGCCCAGCACCACCGCAATAATCAAAGGGTTTTTAATCAATTCCTTCCCCACTGCAGCAGGGCTGAATTTCAACGTGGGGCTGTAAATTGAAAGAATCAACACCGACAGCACATTGAACAGCAAAATGGTAAACCCCACCAACACGCCACCCACAGAAAGCCCGTATGCACCGTAGTAACTGGCCACCAGCGCAAAACTGACCACACCGCAGTTACCCCGAAAGGCACCTTGAACAAACACGCCGCGCTGGCTGTAAGGAATAAAGTGTGCGGCCCACCACCAGCTGGCCAAAAAACCTAACACTGTTGCAGCACTTAAAAAAAGTACCAGCTCGGCATTGAATGCGCTTTGCAGATCAGCCTGCCAAATAGACAGGAAGAACAGCGTGGGCATGGTGGCTTTGTAGGTGAGGGTAGATGCTGTTTGAATGAATGTGTCGTTAATGAGATTGACTTTGCGCAACACCAGGCCCATGAATACCATGGCGAATACAGGGGCGGTGACTCCCAGAATTTCTGAAAGCACATTGAATTGATTCATGTTGGAAGGTGTGGCTTTAGGTAATCACGATTATTTCATTGATGAAGTTTGGGTCAATTGTGGATGACCCTTGCAGATCTCAAGCCAAAGCTGTTCGGGTTCACCAGCCAGACTGGCTCATTGGTCAAGCGAGATCAGGCATGTCGATTGCTTGCATTCTGACAGATTACAAAAAGCAGGAGACAGGTAGTCATGATATTCCGCAGTACAAAACAATTGATCAAGAAAAAGCCCCCGCTGGTAATACTGTTCAGCAGCTTTTTGCTCGTGAGTAATTTACTCGCTAGCCCCAGTTTGGCTGCGCCGGTTGAATTGGGCACAGTGAAAAACGACATGACTGATGGAGACCCCTTGGGATCGATGCAATGGCCTGACATGAAGGCGCAGTTTTTCGAAGCGGGTGCGAAAACGGTGTTCGATTCCCGGATCAAGGTGACCGTGCCTCTGTTCGCTGAGGATGCCATGAATGTGCCCGTGTCGTTTGATGCCTCCGCCATTGGTCCTGTGAAAAAAATTGTAGTGCTGGTGGACAGAAACCCCATTCGAAAAGTGTTGGAGTTCATACCCGAAAAAGCCAAGCCTGCCCTGAATTTCCGCTTCAAGCTGGAGCAAGCCAGCCCAATTCGAGTTGCAGCCTTGAATGAAGCCAATGTGTGGCATGTGGGTTATGCCTTCATTGAAGCCGCTGGCGGTGGCTGCACCGTGCCGGGTGCAACACGGGCCGATGGCAGTTGGCCACAAACCTTGAACAAGGTGGCAGGCAAAATGTTTGATGCCAACCGGCTGCGTGAGGATGCCCGTTTGCGTGTGCAGGTTTCCCACCCCATGGACACAGGATTGGTTGCAGGAGTACCCGCGTTTTACATTGAAGAGATGATTCTGCAAGACAAAAACAAGCAAGTACTGGCCAGGTTGTATCCCTTCGAGCCAGTGTCTGAGAACCCTTTGTTTTCCTTTGACTTCGACAAAAAGCCGGCAGGCCCGATTAGCCTGGTGGGGCGCGACAACAATGGCAATCGAATTAATGCGAAGGTTACCCAATGAATTGGTACACAACAATGCGCGGGATATTTGCTGTATCCGCTTTAATTTTGATGGTTGGCCCTGCGCTTGCTGAGCTGCCCAATATCGCCAAACCAACACCCGATAAAAGCACGCTGAATTACGGTTTGAAAGCCACGAAACTGGCCGGAGGCTGGTATGTGATTGCGGGCAGCAATGATGATTTTTCTCAGGCCAACGGCTGCAACATCATCAACACTGGTTTTTATATGGATGACTCCGGCGTGTATGTAATCAATACCGGCACCTCGCGACTATATGGCGAGCAGCAACGTGCCTTGATCGACTCGCTGAGTAAAAACAAGCCAGTTAAAAAGGTGGTGGCGCTGAACCTTCACCCGGATTATTTTTTGGGCAATCAGGCTTATCCCAAAGAAGCACTGGCAGCCACCAAGCTGACTGTTCAAGGCATCAAGGCTGAAGCCGCAATGTACGAAACCAATTTGTACCGATTGTGTGGTGACTGGATGAAAGGCACGGAAAGCGTCATTCCTGCACCAGGCATTGTGCCGGGCGAATTGAAAAATTTCGGCAGCAAACCCATTCAAGCCATGGAGTTGAAAGGCCACACCGATTCTGATTTGGTGTTGTTTGATCCCGACAGCAAAGTGATGTGGGCAGGTGGCCTTGTGTTTCACAACCGCATTGTGACCACGCCCCATGCAAAATTGAAACCCTGGATTGAAAGCCTGAAAAAACTGCAAGCCATGAAACCCAAGGTGGTGGTGCCAAGCCACGGCCCTGTAAGTTGGGGCAGCGAAGCGATCGACCAAACGCTGGATTATCTGGACTGGCTGGACAAACGATTGACCCAGGCCGCTGCCATGGGCGAGGAAATAAACGATGTGATGAAGCAGGGGACACCCGAGCGATTCAGAAAGTTTGCCGCCTACCCGGCTGAGTTTTACCGCAATGTGACCAATTTGTACCCGGTGTACGAGAAGGAAGTGTTGGGCGGATTTTAAAGTGTGTCAAAAAGGGACAGTTTGTGTGTTGCTGAACAGGTGCGCTGTTGCAATGTCACAAATCTGTCTCTTTTTTCATCTGTTTCATGTGAATGAATTGGTGGAGCTGTGTGTTTTTTGCAAGCCCATGATTTTATTGGATAAAAAATTTAATTAGATGAATTGTTCTACTTGGCATGAAGCTTGCGCTAGCCTGAATTGGGTAGCCCCGACTCTGCAAACGAGGGGCTAGAACCTCAAAGTAACGGATGAAGAGAGGAGAAACAAATAATGCGCAAAACTCTGCTTGGCGCGATGATAGCAACCACACTGGCAATGCCAGCTGTCGCTTTCGCCGCTGTGACAGACGCAATGATTCAAAACGATGCCAAATCCACAGGCGATGTGTTGTCTTGGGGTATCGGTACAGAGGGTCAGCGTTACAGCCCATTGAAAGACATCAACGTATCGAACGTGGGCAAGCTGGTTCCAGCCTGGTCGTTCTCGTTCGGTGGTGAAAAGCAGCGCGGTCAGGAAAGCCAGCCGCTGATTCACGATGGGAAAATGTTCGTCACTGGTTCGTATTCACGCATTTATGCACTGGATGCATCAACCGGTGAAAAGCTGTGGAAGTATGAACACCGTCTGCCAGAAGGCATCATGCCTTGCTGCGACGTGGTGAACCGTGGTGCTGCCTTGTATGACAACCTGGTGATCTTCTCGACACTGGACGCCCAGTTGATCGCTTTGGACCAGAACACCGGCAAGGTTGTGTGGAAAGACAAGATCGACGACTACGCAGCCGGTTATTCCAACACAGCCGCGCCAATCATCGCCAATGGTTTGGTGTTGACCGGTGTGTCTGGTGGTGAATTCGGTGTGGTGGGGCGCGTTGAAGCACGCAACGCAAAAACCGGCGAAATGGTCTGGATGCGCCCCACGGTTGAAGGCCACATGGGCTATACCTTTGACAAGGACGGCAACAAGAAGGAAAACGGTATTTCCGGTACCACCAATGCGACCTGGAAAGGCGACATGTGGAAAACCGGCGGTGCCGCCACTTGGTTAGGTGGTTCCTATGACAGCAAAACAGGCTTGGCCTACTTTGGTACTGGTAACCCAGCGCCATGGAACAGCCACCTGCGCCCCGGCGATAACCTGTATTCCACATCCACTGTTGCGATTGATGTAAAAACGGGCCAGATCAAGTGGCACTACCAGTCCACACCGAATGATGGTTGGGACTATGACGGTGTGAACGAGTTCGTGACCTTTGACATGAATGGCAAGCGTGTTGGTGCAAAAGCCGACCGCAACGGTTTCATGTACGTGAACGATGCCACCACTGGCAAGCTGGAAAACGCCTTCCCATTCGTGAAGAAGATCACATGGGCCAAGGGCATCGACATGAAGACAGGTCGTCCGATTTTCGATCCAGCCAACCGTCCTGGCGATCCCACTGCCAAAGATGGCAAGAAGGGTGAAGTTGTGTTCTCGGCACCTTCTTTCCTGGGTGGCAAGAACCAGCAGCCAATGGCTTACAGCCCTGACACAGGCCTGTTCTATGTGCCCGCCAACGAGTGGGGCATGGAGATCTGGAACGAGCCAATCACCTACAAGAAAGGTGCTGCTTACCTGGGCGCAGGTTTCACCATCAAGACATTGCCAGGCTTTGATTACATCGGTGCCCTGCGCGCGATGAACCCCAAGACCGGCAAGATTGAGTGGGAAATCACCAACAACGCTCCGCTGTGGGGTGGTGTGTTGACTACTGGTGGCAACCTGGTGTTCTGGGGTACTCCAGAAGGCTTCTTGAAAGCAGCTGATGCCAAAACCGGTAAGGAAGTCTGGAAGTTCCAGACAGGCTCTGGCGTTGTTGCACCTCCCGTAACCTGGAAAGGCAAAGACGGTCAGCAGTACGTGGCTGTTGTGTCTGGCTGGGGCGGCGCTGTTCCCCTGTGGGGCGGTGATGTAGCCAGCAAGGTGAACTACCTTGAACAAGGCGGTTCAGTGTGGGTATTCAAGCTGATGAAGTAATCAGTTTGTGAAGTACACCAAACTGTCCTGTTCGGGGCGGTTTGGTGAGTAGTGAAGTAGTAGAGCGTTTAAGAAGTGTTGTCATTTTCACCTTATCGACGCAAACGGTTTGATCAAATTGCTCCTTGGGACCTTTTTTCAGCAATGATTGGGCGCTGAAAAAAGTTGTGGCGGTTTGAGAGTCTCCTAAAACGAATGCGTCTTTTCCGCCCGGCCAGGTGCCGGGCATTTTTTCGTCTACAGGTATCAGAACTTGTACGAAACCTGACCCGAAAGAATGAATGCATCGCCTTCAGCGGTACCCAGTACGCGGGTTTGCTGGCCTGCCGCGGCATTGCCTTCGGTGCTGTCCACTTTGGCTTTGTCGGGCATCACATACTGGAAGGCCACATCGAATGTGATGGCTTTGTCGAACTTGTATTGCGAACCCACTGCCAGTGTAATTCGGTCTTCATCGGGCAGGCGTACCTTGCGGCGTTCATCGGGTACGGGTGTCATGTCGTAGGCCAAACCTGCTTTCAGATTAATGGTGTCGCTGTATTTGTAAATACCGCCCAGCGCAAAGCGCCAGCTGTTTTTCCATTCATAGTCTTGCACTGACAAGGCCGCTGCACCCGCAGGTGCATTCTGGCGCTGAAAGTCAAGTTTTTGAATGGTGCTCCATTCTGTCCAGGTGGCATCAGTCAACACTTGCCACTTGGGTGTTAACTCAGTGACTGATGAAATTGACAGCGAAGAAGGCAGGCGTATTTTGGAGCTCAATTCGCTGTTGGCAAACAGTGTTGCAGCAGGGCCTGCAGCCGGGCGATTGTCGAAGGTCACGTTGCCTTCAAGGTCTTGTTCAATTGCCGAGCGGTATGCAACACCCACGCGTGTGGTTGGCGTTACCTGGCCCATTAAGCCTAAGTTGAAGCCATAGCCCCAGCCATCGCCTGCGATGGTTGTTAAACCTTCAGTGCCACCGAATGGCGCGTAGTTGATTTGTGAACTGAGCTTGGCATCCAGCTTCTGTGCAGATACACCCCCGCCCACCGCCCATTGCTCATTGAGCTTGTATGAAGCAGAGGGGTTGATGTTCACCGATTTGATGTCAGAAGTTACACCCTGAAAGCGACCGTACCAGTCACCTTGAAAATCGGTTTTCAGACCAAAGGGTGTGGCCACAGACAGGCCAAAGTTGATTCTGTCATTGAAAGGCAGCACAAGATGAAAGTTTGGAATGTAGCCTTCGTCACCAAACTCGCCAGTGCTGCTACCCAATGGGCGGCCAGGGGCTGCGGTGCTGCCTTCATTTTTTACTTCACCGTTCAGGTCAATGTAATGCCCACCCAATACTACTTGGCGCTGTTTAAGGCGGCTCATGCTGGCGGGGTTAAACCATGCGGCGCTGGCGTCTTCGCCAATGGCGGCCTTGCCTGCATAGGCCACGCCGGCACCACTGGCATTTTGTTCAAGCAGGGCAAAGCCTGCTGCGTGTGATGTACTGGCCAAGCCAAGCCCAAGCGTGGCGATTGCACAGCGAATAATTCGAAATTGAAAAAGGGTGTTTGTCATGTCGTCCTCGTTAGTCCATTTCAAGATTGGATGTGTCGGGGACGATTGTAAGTAAAAATACGAACGTTCGTGCTAATAAAAAGTAGAGAAAATCTCTATAAAATCTATCAATATGTAGTGTTTTACTGGTTCAACGGTACCGCAGCACCACTTTGGGAAAACTTCCAGGTGGCCACAATCAGCATGGCGATCACTGCACTGACAAGAATGCTGGCGCTGAACATCAAGCTGAATTCCGCATGGTTGTTGAATGCATGGCGAAGCAGGTCGACGCAATAAGAAAACGGATTGACCATGGCCACCCAGCGTGCAAGCGCTGGCATGGGTTCAATGGGGTACAGAGCACCACTGAAAAAAAACACCGGAAAAATAACGAAATTCATCATGACAGCAAAGCCGTCTATGCTTTTTGCAAAGGTGCCGCACAACACCCCCAGGGCTGCGCATGTTAAAGCCGCCAAGGCTGCACTGGGCAGCAATATATGCAGCTGTGGCCACAAGGTGCGGCCTACCCAGGGCAGTATGTCCTGTAAATCAAACCCAAGTGGAAACAGCAAGGAATAAAGGCCTTCAAGGGCCAACAGCAATGCAATTAAAAGGCCCGTTTGTACCAATGCACCAATGGCCGCGCCCAGGGTTTTTGCAACAAGTAGGTGATAGGTTTTTACGGGGGCTGTTACAAGCAGGCGCATGGTGCCGGCGTCTTTGTCCAGCGCAATGCTGAGGCCACCCACCATGCCACCGAAAAGCAGGGTCATACCCACAATGCCGGGCAGCAGGCGCGTTGTGTAATCAGCGCCAGCCAGGGCTTGCATGCCACCACCAATAATCCACAACCAAAGCACTGGGCGCACCATGGCGGCTGCCAGGCGGTCTCGCTGTTTCAACAGCTTTTGGCTTTCCCGTCGTATTACCGCCCAATAAAAATGGATCAACATGCTCAACGTGCCCCAGCTTTCATTTTCCACACAAACCAGTCGGCCAAGGTGGCGGTGCGCACACTGCTTACGCTTTGGTCGGGCAATTCATCCAGTGCCTGCGCGGGGGTGCCCAGCCAGCTTAATTCACCTTTATTCAGAAACCCCACTCGGTCGCAACTGCTGGCTTCATCCATCAAATGCGTGGCAATAAAAATAGTGAGGCCTTCTGTTTCCTGCAAGGTTTTAAGGGTTTGCCACACAGTGTTTTTTGACGGCACATCCAGCGCGGTGGTCGGTTCGTCGAGTATGAGCACACCGGGTTTGTGCACCATGGCGCGTGCAATGTCCACAAGCCGTTTTTGTCCACCAGAAAGGCTAACCACGGTGCGCTTCAACCAAGGCTGTATCGGGAATATGGTGTACAAGTGCGCAAGATTTGCCTTGGTTTGCGTTGTGTTCAAACCTTGCAAACCTGCGGCGAACAAAAGGTTTTCTTCAACCGTCATGAAGCGGTCGAGTGATACTGACTGGAAAACAAAGCCCAAATTTTTCCGAACCTGGTCGGCCGCCCTGCGGGTGCTGAAACCCAGCACAGAAATATCACCTTGGTCGGGCTTGATCAGTCCCGCGATCAAGCTGATTAGCGTGGTTTTACCTGCGCCGTTGGGGCCCAGTAAACCAAACATTTCGCCTGCATTCAGATCAAGATTGATGTTGCAAAGCGCACGGTGGTCTCCCCAACTGAAACAGAGGTTTTGTGCATGCAGTCGAATGGAGGTGTCGGTAAGGATGGAGTTCAAGAGCCTTGTTTGCTGAGGTGCAAGCTGTTGTGGTCGCTGCGATACCATACCACGGGCACCTCCGCAGTATTGGCCAAGGCTTGTTGTTCGGGCTTCTGCACTTTCAGGTAATCATCGGGGTTGTCGCGCCTTTGCGCTGCATCAACGAATGCAATTACTTTTTCATGTGCGGGCGATTTGTGGCACACCGGGTCGGCTTGCGTGGCGTCGCCTGTGATCAGGTAGGCTTGGCATCGGCAGCCGCCGTAATCCTTCGCTTTGTCCGGGCAGGTGCGGCAGGGGTCTTTCATCCACGCGTCACCACGGTAGCGGGTAAATCCATCGCTTTCGTACCAAATGTGTTCAACCGTGCTGGTTTTCACATTTGGAAATTCAAAGCCGGGCAGCATGCGGGCGGCCTGGCAGGGCAGGGCTGTGCCATCGGGACTAATACTGAGAAACACATTGCCCCAACCGCTCATGCAGGGCTTGGGGTTTTTTTCAAAATAGTCGGGCACCACAAACAACAACTTCATGCTGTTGCCCAGTTTTTCACGCCATGCCGCCACACGCGCTTCTGCATGTTTCAATTGTTCATGGGTTGGAATCAGCGCCGCTTTGTTTTTAAAGGCCCAGCCGTAGTATTGGGTGTTGGCCAGTTCAAGATATTCAACGCCAAGCTTTACCGCAAGCTCGATGATTGAATCGATGTGATCCAGATTCAGCCTGTGTAGCACCACGTTCAGCACCATGGGCCAACCAGCGGCTTTTACAGCAGTGGCAATTTCAAGCTTTTTGGCAAATGTTTTGGTGTCGCTGAGTGCATCATTTGCAGCCTGGGTGGCATCCTGAAAACTTACTTGAATGTGGTCAAGGCCAGCGGCTTTCAGGGCGTCCAGCCGCGCGGGTTTCAGGCCGATACCTGAGGTGATCAAGTTGGTGTAGTAGCCCAGTTCGTGGCCATAAGCCACCAATTCCTCGAGGTCTTCGCGCAGCAGCGGTTCACCTCCGGAAAAACCCAGCTGCACTGCACCCAGTGCACGTGCCTGTTTCATGGTTTCTTTCCATTCTGCGGTGCTTAGTTCATGGGTGTTGGTTTTGTAATCGACCGGGTTGTAGCAAAACACGCAGTGCAGCGGGCAGCGGTAGGTAAGCTCGGCCAGCAGCCACAGTGGACCAGTGGGGCGGGTGTTGGGTTGGTTTGTGGCGCTCATGCGTCCAGCCAGTTTCTGCGAGTGGCTTCTTCCAGCATGCTGCGCACATCGGCATCCAGTCCGCTTGCGTTGAATTTCGCTTCCAGGGCAGCTACGATTTCGGCCACTGTGCGTGAGCCATCACAAAGCAGCAAAATTTCACTGGCTGACTGGTTCAGTTTCACCATGCCTTCTGGGTACAGCAAGACATGGGTTTTTTGCGCTTCTTCATATTGAAGGCGAAAAAGGCGATTCAGTTTTGGGTGCTTTGGCATGGCTGCCTTAGTCTCGGTATTCATTGTTTTTTCTGTTTTGTTTTGACAGGTTTGTCTGGGTAGGCCAGCGCAATTGCATCGGACATACTCCACAATACATCCAGTTTGAATTGAAGAATTTCAAGTGCGCGTTCCTGTTGCGCGCGGGTCTTGAAATAATTCAAGGTCACTTCCAGCCCATGCTCTACATCGCGCTGGGCAAGGCTGATTCGTGAGCGGAAATAATTCAAACCTTCGGATGCAACCCACTTGTAATCCTTAGGCCAATTGCTTAAGCGCTGCTTGTGAATTTCAGGGGCAAACATCTCGGTTAATGAGGAACACACCGCTTCCTGCCAGGGCGCACGGCGCGCGAAGTTCACATACGCATCCACAGCGAAGCGCACACCTGGCAACACCAGTTGTTGGCCCCACAGCACTTCCCGATCAATACCAACAGCTTCGCCCAGGCGGCTCCAGGCTTCAATGCCACCTGCATTGCCTTCCCAGCCATCGTGGTCAAGAATGCGCTGCACCCAACGGCGGCGGGTTTCACGGTCGTCGCAGTTGGCCATGACTGCGGCGTCTTTCTGCGGAATACACACCTGGTAGTAAAAGCGGTTGGCTACCCAACCCCGCAGTTGTTCTCGGCTTAGTTTTCCTTCTCGCATGGCCACGTTGAACGGGTGGTGAATGTGGTAGCGATCGCCTTTTGCGCGCAAGCGTGCCTCGAATTCCTTTTTGCTCCAGGCTTTGTTAACGTTCATGCAAAAATCTCCATGCCATCAAAGGACACTTCGATTCCATTGTCAGCCAGAATTGCCCGCTCATCGCCATGCTCATACAAAATCGGATTCGTGTTGTTGATGTGAATCAGGATTTTGCGTTGAGTTTCAAACTGGCGAAGTTGACTGATCATGCCCGAGCCGCGTTGGCCCTGTTTGTCTGTTTGCGGCAGGTGGCCCATGTCGGCCGCCAGTTTTTGTGAAAATCCCTGTGTGACCATTTCATCCTCGGTCCAGAAGGTGCCATCCACCATCAACACATCAGCTTGTTGCATGTAAGGGAGAATCTCTGGCGTAATTTCACCCAGTCCTGGTGCGTAAAAAACTTTTTTACCTGTCTTGGTGTCTTCAATTAGCAAACCAATATTATCGCCCCTGCGTTGCGCGTATCGGCTGGGGGAATATGGTGGTGCCTTGCTGATCAGCGGTATCGATTTGATCTTGATGCTGTCTAGCGGGCTGATGGTTAAGGGATCATCACATTCGGTGCACAACGGTGTCCATTTGACCCCGCAATAAAATCCCAAAGTGGGCACCAAGGGCAAGCCATTGGTGAGGTCTTCCCACACAGCTGGCGTGGTGAACAGACGCATTGGGGTTTTGCCTTCCCGCATCATCAACAAGCCTGTTGTGTGGTCAATTTGTGCGTCCATCAAAATAACGGCGGAAATGCCGGTGTCGCGGGCGCTTCGGTTGGGCTGCAATTCCGGAGTGTTTTTAATTTGCGTAAGAATATCGGGTGAAGCATTCACCAGTATCCAGTTGGCGGATCCGTCGGATATGGCGATCGACGACTGGGTGCGCGCGGTGTATCCCGGTGCCTTGGCCCGAACGGCCTGGCAGTTGTTGCAGTTGCAGTTCCACTGTGGGAACCCTCCGCCTGCTGCGGAACCCAGAACTTTTATTTTCATGGTTGTTTTTTTCAGGGGTAAAAAAACCCCGTCAGCTTGAAAGGCTATCCGGGGCTGTGCGAACCGTTAAATCAACGGTTGGCGATGTACATGGTGATTTCGAAACCGAAACGCATGTCGACGAATGATGGTGTAGTCCACTGCATGAAATATCCTCCTTTTGCTTTATTGAAATGCACCTGGGCACTGGCCTTGGGTGAAGAACCCGGCTCACGCCGGTTTAGTCGTCCTCATGGTTTAATTAGCAATTCCCGTGCCTTGCGGGCTTGTCGTTCGCTGTTTTTGCAATGTGGAAAACTGGCGTGTACTGGGGGGGGAAACATGCAAACTGTTGCAGTTTGCAACACAATGCAAAAAGGCGCGAACCTTTTGAGTTCGCGCCTTGGGGATAATCGTTAATGGAGGGTGATTAACGATTAGAAGAAAATGATTGCGCCAATTGCAACAGTGTTGGCTTCAGATTTTTGAAGGCCTGCACGGTGTGTGGTTTGCTCAGCCATGATGTACTCGCCAACCAGTGTCAGGTTGGGCGTCAAAGAGTGGTAAACACCCAATGTTGTTGCTGTAGATTCATCGAGCACGGCACGACCTGGGCCTGCAGCAGTTTCGTTGGCTGCCAGGTCCAGCTTGCTCATACCGTGGTTGATACCAAACTTGGTGTCGCCAATTTTATAGGTTGCTTGCAGCAGATAACCATTTGAATCACGCTGTGCCTGGCTTGTTCCAGCCGCTGTGTTGGCTGAGGAAAAGCCATCAACGCTGGCAACGCCAGTTCCAAGGCCTTCACCTGTGAAACCCACCGCCATCAATTCAAGTGCACCGAAACCAACTTTACCGCCCAATTCGAAACCTGTCGTTTCGTAGGTGATGCGGTTGGTCTGGTCTTCATATTCCTGGTTCAAGAAGCTGCCCCAAACTTTGGCTTTGCCGAAGTCGTACATAGCCAAACCGTTGAAACCGGGCGATTTCGTTGTGCCACCCGTGGATACGCCACCCGCACCGCTTAATGCGGCAACTGAATTGCCCACTGTGCGGCTTGGCTGGTAAACGCCCACAGACACGGTCAGCTCCTTGGCTGTCGGCAATGTGTAAGTAATTTGTGGCTTGAATTCCGCGTAGATGTAGCCGTTGCCAATCATACCTGTGGTGGTGTTGATGGCGCCGTTAAAGCCGCCACCTGTGCCCACGCCCAGCAAGGTCATGTCGTTCAAAATGGCTTGTTGCTGGAACAGGCCGATATCACGGCCCAACTTGATGGTACCCATTTGCTCATTGCCAAAGCTCAGCCAGATCTGGCGGGCATCGCCAACCGAATTGCCCACACCGCCAGCGACTGCCTGTGGAGGCAAACCACCACCAGCAGGTGCGATTACGAGACCACCTTCATTGGATGTGCCAGGGTGTACGCCCACGTTCGCTTTGATGTCGTAACCTTTCTGGCGCGAACTTGCTGTGAAATTGATGAAACCTGGCAACAAACCGTTTTGAATGGATGAAGCATCCTGATTACCACCCACAGCGCCGCAGGTTGCAAGAACAGAAGCGTACCCCACCTGTGCATTGTCACAGCTGGTTTGTGTATAGAAGGCGTTGACAGAACCGGAAACACCCAAAGTCCAGTCACCAGCCTGAAAGTCGATCGCGTGTGCCGAAGTCCCCATTGCTGCCAATATGGAAGCTGCTATTAATTTTTTGCTGATCATAAGATCAACCCTCCAGTTTTAGTTTTAAAGGTTGTTGCTTGTTTGTTTTCTAATGCTCGCCAGCACACCGCAGAGTAGAACTGGCTTAAATGGGGTAGGGCAAAAGATGTGCCAGTATTTAAGTTGTTGATATTTAAATAAAAAAGAAAAATGTGAGGGTTTTTCTGACAGGCTGAAGCATTGCAGTTTTGGTGCGTCAGTCGATGCGCTTTGCAACAGGATTGTGTGTGGTTGAAGCAGTTGAATGACGGAATTGTGACAACTGTTCAAGTGCTGTGTGCCAAAAAAAACCACCCAATTCTTGGGTGGTTTTCAGGGGGGGTACGGTACGTGATTTGCTGGCGTTTTTTATTTTGAATTCAAGCGCCGATAAATCGTGTTTCTGGAAATTCCCAACATTCTGGCTGCTGCGCTGACATTGCCACGGCAAGTTTCCAGCGCATCTTGAATGGCACGAGATTCAAGATCATCCAAATTAACAGGGTTGTCAGGCTGAGGCCGTGTCGCGGCTTGTCGTGATCCAGCGTAAGTCGGCATGCGCGCTTCATGCCCCCACTTCTCATGCACACTTATTGGCTCTGCACGTTCAACGGGCTTTGGTTGTTGGGCCCAGCTGTCAAATCGACCTTCCCTGAACCTGCTGAATGTTTGGTCAAGCCCACCGTTCTTGTGAGAATCGCTTCGCCGTTGATGCACCTGAACTTCAAACTGGGCGGGTTTGTTTTTTATTGGTAACACAGGCGCTGTGGCTTGAACCTGTAATGGGGGTGCTACCCTGGCCTTCACGGTAAAGTTGCTGCGCACGCTGAACTGTGGCCGGGCATGAGCGGTTGGCGTTGCAGTGAATGTGTGTTGATTATGAGGCTCATCTGCTTGCGTTACTGCTGGTTCAGCATGCCCGGCTTTGCTGTCAAGTCTCAAGGCGCGCCATTCATCAAGGAAGTCATCGGGCAGGTGATCCCACTCAATGGTCTCGGCCTCGTCGGTCATTACACTGGCGGTTCTAAGAATATTGGTCAGTTGACGAATATTTCCAGGCCATGCATGCGTGGTGAATGCTTTCATCACTTCATTCGACACTCTGATTCGCGGATTGTGCGATTCATTTTCAAGAATCCGCTGAATGATTTTTTGTAAATCGGTTCGCTCGCGCAATGCGGGAAGTCGCACCACCAAACCATGCAGCCTGTAATACAGGTCTTCGCGGAAAAGTCCCGCTGATATTTGGTCTCTCAGGTTGCGGTGGGTGGCGCATATTACCTGCAAATTCACCGGGATACTTTTTTGGCTGCCCAGTGGTGTAACCACTCTTTCCTGCAAAACGCGCAACAAACGCGCCTGCAAGGAAATTGGCATATCACCAATTTCATCCAGAAACAGTGTGCCCCCGTTGGCTTGCAAAATACGACCTTGCGAGCCTTTCTTTTTTGCACCGGTGAATGCTCCATCCTCGTATCCAAACAACTCGGATTCAATCAAGGTTTCTGGAATGGATGCGCAGTTCACTGCGACGAAAGGCTTGTCGTGCCGGGGTGAATCGTTGTGTATGGCCTGAGCAAGAATTTCTTTTCCGGTACCGGTTTCACCCAGAATCAGAATTGGAATGTCTTTGTCGATGACCTTGCACACTTTTTCGATGATTTTGGCAACTTGAGGATCGCCAGTGTTCAGGTATTTCAGGCTTGAAAGATGGTGGCTTTTTTGACAGCCCGTATTTACTTTTTGCGAGGCTGGCACTGGGTTGTGAACCACCGCAGCCTCGGAATTGTTTTTCACCAAACCAACGGAGTCAAAAATTCTGCCCCGGCCCACACTGCCCAAACTGGCCCGTGCGGTAACCTGATTGCCGTTGTGCAAGCAAAGAATTAATGGAATTGGATTGCAGGTGCGGTAGTGGTCGATCAAAGCCGACAAGGGCATACCGAACAGGGAACTGAAGGTGTGGCTTTTCAGGGCGTTGGCCGACATACCAAACTGAACCATGGCGGCACGGTTGGCAGCCAAAAACTTGCCCGCTGGCGAAAACGCGGCTGCGCCTTCCACCACGGAGCCCAGAAACTCGCCACGTTGGTGAAATTGAACAATGATGGCATCCTGGAACGAGCTATTGAACAAATGGTTTTCAATCATTTGCGCCGACATTCGTACCAAGCCCATGGTGTGGCGATGATAGCTGCGGTAATCGCCTGTTACATCGAGTACGCCGATTGCAACCCCGTTGGGATCGAATATTGGCGCTGCTGAGCAGGTCAGAAAACGGTTTATATCCAGAAAGTGATCCTGGCCGTGAACCACAGTGGGAAGCTCTTCGATCAGCGCGGTGCCTATCGCATTGGTGCCTTTGTGTTCTTCGCTCCAGGTAACACCTGGAGACAGCGCCACCTTTTGGGCTTTCACCAGAAAATCATCGTCTCCAAGGGATTCGATAATGGTGCCGCTGGCATCGGTCAGCAACACCATGCTGTGCGTGTTGACCACCTGCTCATACAGGGTTTCCATGAAGGGAAGAGCGCACGACTTCAGGCGGTTGTTTTTCTCTACAAGTTCTTTCAATGCACTGCTGGGCGGCGGCGCCATTTCTACTTTCGAGGTGGTGTCCAAACCCGCTGCCGTTGACCGTTGGTGTGCCCGGCGAATGAACTCCAGGTGCCCTTCTGTACCCGGGTCAATCAGTTCAATTACTTGTGCGTTGGATGCGATGCTGCCAGCATCCCGATCGGATAAGAATGTCATCCATGTCTCCTGCTGTTCCTGTGCTGCGTTTTATAAGTATGTTTTATGGTGCAACTTGTCGCGCTGAGTATTTTTTCTGATGTTTCAGTCGCAGTGTTTCCTGATGCAAGCAATGTGCCAACTCAATCCAATGTGTTTCATATTGGAACAGGGGTTGGTCTGTCGTGATAAAAAGTAGCACAGATCGACGAGTCGAGCCATAGAGTTCGCTGAATGTCACAATTGGTAAAACTAATTCACAAATTCGAATGAATAGGGTGGCATGGGGATTGCAGTAGCTAACCCGTGTTGAATTATTCATGGAAATACAGGAGTTGTGATGTTAGTTCGTAAAGCCTTTGTGGCAACCCTTTTTTCAATTGCTGCTTCAGTTGCAATTGCGCATGGCGATGTAACCCCCCAGGTTGTAGATGTATCCACGCTCAAGCCTTTGGGTGATGAAATGCTTGAGGCCAATCCCTACGCAGGGGACAAGGAGGCTATTCGCGTGGGTAGCTCTGCCTACAACCAAAACTGTGCCCGTTGCCATGGCCTTGAAGCAATTAGCGGCGGTGTGTCGCCTGACTTGCGCAAGATGAACACCGAATGTGATTCTTTCGCCGGGAAAAAAGCCAAGGATCAATGCAAGGCTGAAATGGATGTTTACTTCCGCAACTCGGTGCTGGGCGGCAAGGTGCGTGGCGACCGTGTTTACATGCCTGCTTTTGCCGGAATTTTGAGCCAGGAAGCCATTTGGGCAATCAAGTCGTATGTTGAAACCCGCAAGTACGAATAAATAAAAGTGCACCCAAGGCACAGCAATGAGGAGACCTGATTTATGAATGTGTTCCGTTCAAAAAACACACCTTGTTTTACCAAGTGGCTCGGTGTAGTAACGCTGGGCTTTTCCATCCAGTTGGGTGCCGTTGCCCAAGAGTTAAGTGACTGGGCCAAAGTACAGGCCTCGGGTGTACTGACTGTGGCGGTTTATAACTACCTTGCGCCTTATTCGCACGAGGGCAAAGGCATTGACGTGGACATTGCCAAGGCATTGGCCAACAAACTTGGTTTGGGGTTGCGGGTGCGCCCATTCAACGAGGACGAGGAGTTCTCGGATGACATTCGCAACATGGTCACGCGTGGCCATTACCTGGCGGGTGCTCCCGCTGACATTCTGATGCATGCGCCCGTGGATGCATACATCATGCAGAAAGAGGATCAAGCCCTGTTCTTTTCCCCTTACACACGCGACGATATTTTCGTGGCGCGCAATATCAAAAAATTACCCACGCTCGACAGCCTGAAACCGCTCTCGGAGCCGGGTAACAAAGTAGGCGCGGAAGCTGCCGCGTTGCCCAGCATTATGTTGGCTGGCGCTGATGGGGCAGCCTATGCCGACAACCTGGTCAACTTCAAAACGCCCAAAGAGGCGGTAGATGCGATGGTGAACGGAGAGCTGGTTGCTGTAATGGCCACCCGGGCCGAGCTTGAGTGGGCGCTGCACCAACACCCCGACAAGAAGGCGGATTATTTCGTTTCGAAGGTGCCCCACAATGCGCTGCCTGCAAAGGGGTGGGTTGTTGGCATGGCGACCAAAAAAAGCAACAAGGAATTGGCGGAGAAGCTGACAGTGGCCATGAATCAATTGAAGGAAACCGGTGAGCTGGAGAAGATTTTCGCCAGCTATGGCGTGAGGTACATCAAGCCGTAATGGCTAGCCCGAGGTCGGCCCGAATTTTTGTTGCAACAACTGTTTCATTTTGCAACAGTTGTGTTGCACGGGGAAAACCCGAATCATCAAAAATCGGAAAAGTTTTGCCGAGATCTGTGGAAATTCTTTTTTGAAGTTGGCAGGCTTATTGCATAAGAGGCCTAGTACAAATGCGAAGAAATCAATAAACCAAAAAAGCGAGGAACAACGGGATGCAAAAATCTCTTCACATCACGCCCGACAAATGCACGGGCTGCCTTCAGTGTGAAATGGCATGTAGCTACGAGAACTATCAGGTTTTCAACACTTCACTGTCTCGAATCAAGGTATTCGACTTCCACCACACCGGCAAGAAAGTGCCCTACACCTGCACACAGTGTGACGAGGCCTGGTGTTTGCATGCCTGCCCGGTCGAGGCCATCACGATGGACAAAACCAATGGCGTGAAAGTGGTTTCCGAGGACACTTGCGTGGGTTGCAAGGTGTGCACGATTGCTTGCCCATTCGGTACTGTGAATTACGTTCAGGAAACCGGCAAGGTTCAAAAGTGTGACCTGTGCGGCGGAGACCCCGCTTGTGCAACTGCGTGCCCAACTGGCGCGATCACATTTATTGATTCCAACTGGACAGGTTTGGACAAGATGAAGCAGTGGGCCGAGAAGCTGAGCAACCAAGCTCACGCGTAACTCGTTGACCATTGAATAGAACAGAGAGAAGGGAGTAATACAACATGGCATGGACCGGTAAAGTACTGCGCGTGAACCTGACTGCAGGCACCTGCACCAGCGAAGACTTGAGAATGGATTGGGCGAAAAGCTACCTTGGCCAGCGTGGTTTGGCCACCAAGTACTTTGTAGAAGAAGTGAATGCGAAAGTGGATCCGCTTTCGCCCGAGAACAAAATTATTTATGCAACAGGCCCGCTGACAGGCACCATGGCCTCTACTGGTGGCCGTTACTCTGTGATTACCAAAGGCCCATTGACAGGTGCAATCGCCTGTTCGAATTCGGGTGGGTACTTTGGCAATGAATTGAAGAGTGCGGGTTGGGACATGGTGATCATGGAGGGAAAATCGCCCAAACCTGTGTACCTGTTGATTGAAAACGAAAGTGCGAGGTTGATGGACGCCTCTGACCTGTGGGGCAAGAGCGTGTGGGACACCGAGCCCGCCATCAAAACCAAGCACCAAGACCCATTGATGCGTGTGTGTTCCATCGGCAAGGCTGGTGAAAATGGCGTGCTTTACTCTGCGATCGTGAACGACCTGCACCGCGCGGCTGGCCGCTCAGGCGTGGGCGCAGTGATGGGTTCCAAGAACGTAAAAGCAATTGCAGTGCGTGGCACCAAGGGTGTTGGCAATATTTCCAACCCCAAGGAATTCATGAAGGTCACCTTCGAGAAGAAGAAAATTCTCGCTGAGAATGCGGTTACAGGCACAGGCTTGCCCACCTATGGCACCCAGGTGTTGATGAACGTGATCAATGAAATGGGTGCCATGCCCACCAACAACCACCGCGATGTGCAATTTGATGGCGCCAAAGACATTTCTGGCGAAAAAATGCACGAGCCCCGCAAAACAGATGGCAAGGCCAACCTGGTGACTAACCAGGCCTGTTTTGGTTGCACCATTGCTTGCGGTCGCATTTCAAAAATTGACGACACCCACTTCACTGTGGAAAACAAGCCGCAATACCATGGCGCTTCTGGTGGCCTGGAATATGAAGCTGCATGGGCCTTGGGTTCATCCAACGGTGTGAATGATCTTGAAGCACTCACCTATGTGAACTTCCTGTGTAACGAGCATGGCATCGATCCAATTTCTTTGGGGGCAACCATTTCTGCCGTGATGGAATTGTATGAAATGGGCGTACTTACTGAAGCACAGCTTGGCTGCAAGGCGCCGTTTGGCTCTGCACCTGCTTTGGTTAAGCTGGCTGAAGACACCTGCAATGGCGTTGGCTTTGGTGTTGAAATTGGCCAAGGTTCCAAGCGCCTGACTGCCAAGTACAGCCACCCAGAGCTGTCCATGAGCGTGAAGGGCCAGGAATTCCCGGCTTACGATTCTCGCGGCATTCAGGGCATGGGTTTAACCTATGCCACCTCCAACCGCGGTGCATGCCATTTGCGCTCTTACACGGTAGCGTCTGAGGTACTGGGTATTCCCGTGAAAACCGACCCATTGACCACCGACGGCAAACCAGCCTTGGTGAAGGCATTTCAGGATGCCACCGCGGTGTTTGATTCAGCCGGTATTTGCGTGTTCACCAGCTTTGCCTGGACACTGGCCGACGTGCAGCCACAAGTGGCCGCTGCCTGTGGTGATGAATTCGACATGGCCAATCTCGAAACCATGGGCGAGCGCATCTGGAACCTGGAGCGCCAGTTCAACCTGGAAGCTGGCTTCACCAAGGCTGACGACGACCTGCCTGCACGTTTGAAGAAAGATGCAGCCAAGGTAGGCCCCGCAAAAGGCTTGGTCAACGGCATCGACAAAATGTTGCCCGAGTACTATGAGCTGCGCGGATGGGATACCGAAGGTCGCCCAACTTCAGCAACACTGGAGCGTTTGGGGCTATGACAAAAACCACTCCAACACGGCACGTTATCTTGGGTAACGGGCCTGCGGGGGTGGTCGCTGCCGAGCAAATTCGCAAGCAGCGGCCTCGCGATTCAATCGTGATGGTGGGTGCCGAACCGGAACCCCCATACTCCCGCATGGCTATTCCTTACCTGCTGATTGGCAAGGTGGGCGAGAAGGGCACCTACCTTCGCAAAGACCCCGACCATTTCAAGAAGCAGAACATTCAGGAAGTTCGCGCCCGCGCCACCAAGCTCGACACCGCTGGAAAGAAGGTTCACTTGGACAACGGCGATGTACTTGAATACGACAAGTTGCTGATTGCCACCGGTGCACGCCCGATTTCACCGCCCATTCCTGGTGTGAATTTACCGGGTGTACACCCGTGCTGGACACTTGAAAATGCAAGGCAAATTATTGAACTTGCCAAACCAGGTTCGCGTGTGTTGCAAATGGGTGCAGGCTTTATTGGCTGCATCATCATGGAAGCACTTGCACTGCGCGGCGTAAAGCTGACCGTGGTTGAAATGGGCAACCGCATGGTGCCCCGCATGATGACCGAAGGTGCGGGTTCCATGATTCGTGACTGGTGCATCAAGAAAGGTGTGGATGTACATTGTTCCACCCGCGTAGAGGCCATTGAAGGCAGCTCGCCTTTGCGAGTGAAGTTGTCCAACGGTGAAACGCTTGAAGTGGACCTGGTGATTTCCGCCACTGGTGTGAAGCCCAACCTGGACTTTTTGGAAGGCAGCGGTTTGCAAATGGATCAGGGGTTGTTGGTGGACGATCACATGCAAACCAACATCAAAGATGTGTATGCCGCTGGCGACGTGGCCCAGGTACGCGATTTCTCCACCGGTGAGAAAACCGTGAACATGATTCAACCTGCTGCCGCCGATGATGCCCGAATTGCCGCCCAAAATATGATGGGGCAGGGTACCACCACGCAAGGCAGTTTGGCCATGAACGTACTCGATACTTTGGGTCTGATTGCTGCATCGTTTGGGCAGTGGTGGGGCGCTGAAGGCGGGCAAAGCGTTGAATTGCAAAACAAGGACGAATTTACCTACCTGCGTCTGGAATTTCTTGGCGATGTGCTGATTGGTGCAACCAGTTTGGGGCTAACGAACCATGTTGGCGTCATGCGGGGTCTGATTCAGGGCAAAATCCATTTGGGCGAATGGAAAGATCATTTGCTCGACGATCCAACCCGATTAATGGAAGCCTACCTGGCTTGCGCTCAGTCACAAAGTACATGGAAATTACCTTCAAGCTCTTTGCAACACTGACCGACTATTTGCCGACGAACCGTGTGGACAACGCGGTTCGTCTTCAGATCAAAGACGGCAGTACCGTGCAGCAAATCATTGACCAGTTTCATCTTCCGGAGAAGCTTACTCACCTTGTTCTTGTGAATGGTGTGTATGTAGACCCTGCCGATCGAGTCAGCAAAGTATTAACACCCGATGATGTGTTGGCCATTTGGCCACCCATCGCGGGCGGTTAGTTGCGCATGGCTATTTTCAACACGGACAAAGCGCTGGATATGTCGTGCACCGAGCGCGAGCTGCGTCGCTGGGTGCACATGATTGCCGAATTGTTTCCGATGACGTCCGAGCAATCGGATCATGCAGATTTTGAAGTACAGGGCGGCACCGCGCGTATTGCCTGGAAACAAATGCCTGATCGCGTGATTGCTTTGGTGCGTTTGAAGCGCATGGAAGTCACCTTGGCATTTTCTGATGGTGTGCCTGCTGATACACGAACCCATTTTTCAAAGCAGTTTCAGATGCACACTTTGCGGGGTGGGGGTTAGGGTCAAAGGTTGTTGCAAAAATTCGTGGGCAATCTACTCGCCAAAGCCCGGCGGTTTTTTGCCAAAACCTTGGCTCCAGGCCCAAAAAGCCAGCTCAAAGTCGGTGTGTATGCCCAGCTTTTGGCGAACCTGTGACAGGTTGTTGCTCACGGTTTTACCGCTTATTCCCAGGTTTACACCCACCTGTTCAATGGTGTGGCCTTCAACCAGCAGGCGCACAACATCAACTTCTCTTGGTGTCAGGCCGCCAGTTTGGGGAGCAGTCGGGTCCTGTGTTTCTTCACAAAGTTGTTGTTTTTCCCGCTCGGCCAAAGGCCGTGTACCTGTAAGCACTCCCTGGCTTTGAACATCGCTGGATACAAATGTTTGTCCGCTCAAGGCCATTCGAATACCTTGAATCAATTCTTCAGGTTCGCTTGATTTTGTTACATAAGCCCGCGCACCTTGTTCCAGTGCTTTTGCAGCCACCACCGGGCTGTCGTGCATCGACAATACGATCAAGGCCAATTGTGGCCATTTCAAACGCAAGCGTTTAATCAGCTCCAGTCCGCTTTGCCCCGGCATGCTGATGTCCAGCACCATGCCATCGCAGGCCTCGGTTTTGAGTAATCCAAAAGCCTGGTCGGCATTGCCAGCCTCGCCGACAACAATCAAATCGCTTTCAGACTCGATAAAGCGTTTGTACCCGGCTCTAACAGCAGAGTGATCGTCAACTAAAATGATTCTGGATACAAGCGGCATTCTTCATTCCGTAATGGGTATGTGACAGCGAAGAACAAATTTGTCCTTTTCAATATTCCAAATCACGCGGCCCTGTAGCCGTGCCATTCGCTCTCGAATACCGGTTAGCCCCAATGAAGGTTGAACCGGGAGCGGTCCGCGAACGCCGTCGTTTTCAATAATCAATATGAATTCCTGCATTTTTTCATCAAAACCTGCCAGTACTTTCAATTTCTTGGTGCTGGCATGGCGCGCCGCATTGGTAAGTGCCTCCTGCAAAGTGCGATAGATTGCAATCGGAGCCTCTTTTTGCAGCGGCGGAGTGTTGGGGGCCCAGGCGAAGTCCACATACCACCCTTGGCGTTTTGCCCAGTTGTCCAGAAGGTCGAGGGCCGCGTCGCGCAACGACACCTCAAGAAGCAGGTGTGGCTTTAATTCTCTTAGGGAGCCACGAAGCCAGCCCATCATTTCCTGCGCCTGTTCGTGTACAGCTTTTGCTGCTTCCTGGGTACTCGCCTGGGTGTTTTTGATCAAAAACGCTGAGTTGACGGAGATAGATGTTAATGATTGACCAAAATAGTCATGAAGGTCTTGGGCAATTGCCTGTCTTTCTCTTTCTTGCAGGTCTACAACCCTGTTCAGCAAGTCTCGGCTTTTCTGTTGTTCGATGTCCAGGGTTTTAACAAGCTGATGAATGCTTTCATGAATTTGTTTGAACTCTGCAATTCTGAATTTACCAGAACCGGGCAAACTGGGTATTGGCCTTGTTGGGTCGCGTTCGTGTTCTTCATAGTCGTGCAGCCATTGAACAAGTTCCTGCAAAGGTTTGTTCAAAGCGGGTTTAAGGGAGTACCACACAACCACCCCACTGCCTGCTGCCATTAGAAGCAACATGGCGCTGATCAAGTACAGTTCGCGCCGGGTTTCTAGGCGCTCTTGTTCCGCTTTGTGTTCTGCCAGTTGTTGGCGCAGCCGCTGCAATTCAATGTTGCTTAAGGGCTCTGCTTTGGCCAAACCCCGATGCAAGTAATCCACCATTTCCGAGGCAGATGAATACTCGTTCTTGATGTCAGCTTGCCCCATGGCAAATACAAACAACACACAGCAAACGGCCCAAAGGCCGAGCCAGGTCAGTAATCGTTTGACCAACAACTTCCTTAAACGCATTGCTTCATCGCTGTGTTTGAATATTAACAATGTGCACCATAAAGCCTGCTTGTAGAAGGGGCCACATTCTTTTCGGGAAAATTTCCCTGTTTGTATCCAACGAATTTAGCGATCCTGATGAGGAGTAACTCACAAGGTAACCTGGCCAATCTCCATGGCGCGCAGAGCAGGTTGACCTTGTGATCACACAGTTCAACAAATTCATTCAAAAGGGCTTTGCATGATTGCGCGTCAATGTAATTTTTTGTGTGCCAGCGCTATGCTGGGATTCGGTTTTTCCATGGTTGGAACGGTTTGCGCACAGCAACTGGAGGAGGTGAGGGTGATCTCAACCACACCTTTGCCGGGTTCTTCAATGCCAATTGAGCAGGCACCTTTCAGCGTGAAAAGCGCTGAGGCACTGCAACAAAATGCCGACAGGGAGTCACTAAGCAGCAGCCTGTTTCGCGGCATCAATGGTGTTCAGGTCACTGACAATCAGGGCAATCCGTATCAGTCTGATGTTACCTATCGCGGTTTTTCCGTCACGCCTTTGTTGGGCACACCACCTGGTTTGTCGGTGTATGTGGATGGTGTTCGACAAAATGAAACTTTCGGCGATGTGGTGCGCTTTGATGCAATACCCCAGTCGGCCTTGAAGGAGCTGACCGTGCTGCCGGGCACCATGCCGCAATTTGGTTTGAATTCACTGGGTGGTGCGATTGTGATGCAAACCAAAAGTGGTCGGGATTTTCAGGGCACGCAGCTGGATGTTGAGCTTGGCGATTTCGGGCGCACTCGGGTGGGTGCACAGAAAGGCTGGGTGGATGAAGCCAGTCAACGCGATTTTTATGTCAACTTCAACTCATTTGATGAAAACGGCTGGCGTGTTCTTTCGCCGAGTTCTGTCGTTCAGTTGTTCGGCAAAATGGGCATTGTTTCTGGTGATACGCAAACCAACTTCAGCCTCGCACTTTATGAATCTGATTTGAACGGCAATGGTGTAGTGCCTCGCAGTTTTTACGAACAGAATCGGGCGCAATCGTACACCTACTTCGACAACACTCAAAACACTGGTGGGCAGTTTGCAGTGGACTTCACCCGCTACCTGCAAAGCGGAGCAGAAATTACAGCGAACGCCTATTATCGCAGTTCCAAATCCACCACATTCAATGGCGATGGCAACGAGAACGAGGACTACCGCTTTGGTGTGGCCGAGTTTGAGCCAGATCGTGCTGGATTTGAAGCGATGAGACCGATGAGGCCGGCAATCGTCTACAACGTCACCTGCAGTGCGCCTGCTGCTGTGGCCTACGCGCCCGGCACAGTCACGTTTGATGAAAATGACCCTGCTGCCATACCCCCCGACAGTGCTGATTGCCCTGGAGCCAACAACCGCGGTGTACTGAATCAAGATGTAGTCGGTTTGGGTTTGCAGTATGCCTTTGCACAGCTGGGGCCACACAAGCTTGTATTGGGTACACAACTTGAATTCGGACAATCCGATTTTCGTCGCACCTATGCTTTGGGCGTATTCAACAACGACCGCACAGTGCGCGAACTTTACAGCCCAATTGAGCAGGTGAATGTGGAAGCGAACAACCGCCAGTTTGGTGTGTATGCGCAAGATGTGTGGGTACTGAATGACAAAACCACACTATTGCTGGGAGGCCGTTACAACCATGCATCGGTAAAAACCACCGACCGTTTAAGCCCTGTGCTGATTAACGAAGAAGGCGAGGCAAGCCCCGGCCTGAACAATGACTACACTTACCAGCGCTTCAACCCATCGGTAGGCATTGCGTACCAAACTGCGGCGCACAGTACCTGGTTTGCCAGTGCGGGTACCAGCAACCGCGTGCCTACACCGGTTGAGCTGGCGTGTTCAGACCCCGAGTTCCCCTGCTTATTGCCCAATGCCATGGCGGCAGATCCGTTTCTTGAGCAGGTAGTAACCACGACAGTGGAGGGTGGTTATCGCACCCGTTGGGCCAGTGGCAGCACGCAGTATGGTTTTTCGTTCAACGTGTTTAGGGCCGACAACAAAAACGATATTCTGTTCGTGACCGATGGTGCAGGTTCGGGTGGCTTTTTTCAGAATTACGGAAAAACCCGCAGGCAGGGCGTAGAACTCGATTTTGATTTGGAAACATCCGTGTGGAATTTCGGTGCAAGCTACCAGTATCTGGATGCGACATTTCAAAGTGCAGCTCGCCTGGCCAGTGAAGGCAATAGCAGCGCAGTGGATTTGAACGGTGACCCAGCGGTGGAAGGTGGTTTCATTCAGGTGCAACCAGGCAATAAAATTCCAGGCTTGGCTGAACACAATGTGAAGCTGTCAGCGGGGTTTAAAGCCAGCGAGGCAACCCTGCTGTTTGTGGACATGCAGGCGCAAAGCGGGCAATACGCCCGAGGAAACGAGAACAATCAACACCGGGCCGGCATGGTGAATATTCCCGGCCAGGGGCCTGTTGAGTTCAAGGACAATGGTCGCGTTCCCGGTTTTGCTGTGTTCAATTTGGGCGTGAACCATGCCCTGAGCAAAAATATCACTTTGATTGCGCGTGTGAACAATGTGTTCGACCGTGAATATTTCAATGGTGCTTTGTTGGGAGGCAATATTTTCGATCGCAACGGTGCTTTGGTTGAGGATGAAGATGACATTACTTACGAGTCCTTTCTCGCTCCAGGTACTCCCCGAAATGCGTGGGTTGGGCTTAGTCTGAAGTTTTAGTATTTGAAGCATGGCTTGAATCGGCTATTCTTCAAGAGTTGAATCGATTCAGGCCCTGTTGTTATATGTATTTGAACATTCGAAGTTTTTTAACTTTCTTTGCCTTCTTCTTTTTCTCATCATTTGTTCAGGCCCAGTCAGAACCTTGCTGGCAACAGCACAGAGCCACCGTGTATGAATGGACTTGCGCCGGTCAAAGCTTGCCTGCCGAAGGCCAGGATTTTGCGTTGTCGATTGTGGTGGTAAATTCACCGAAAGCTTTGATGGTGATTGATTCCGGTGCCACAGCCGCTGTAGGTGAAAGCGCTGCTGCGGCAATTCGATCCAAATTCGGCACCAAGCCTGTTTGGGTTTTGAACTCCCAGCCCAAGCCTGAACATGTACTGGGCAATGTAGGGTTTCGCTCAGTATTTTCGGGCACCTTGAAGGAAGGTGAATTATTCACCAGCCGATTGGTAGCCGGTAAAAAAACTGCAGATTTAATGAAAGCCCGCTGCCCTGTGTGTATCAGTAATTTTTCCGAACGCTTGGGAAGTAACTCGGTAGAAGGCACGGAATCTTTGGTTCCCGGCCGTATTCTGCGAACAGAAACAGGTCATTTGGGTTTGTTGAACAACGATTGGGTGGCCTGGAAATTTCGCTTTTACAACGACCTTGAAACTGAAGAGGCTCTTGTTTTACGCAATCAGGAATTGAAATTGTGGTGGGTGGGTTCTGCTATACAAAATCGGGATATTCCTGATTTGTACGACGGCAAGGTCGCTGATCGAATTGACTTTTTAGGGCGCTTGAAAACCCGTATGCTTGCCGGAGACACCATTCTTACTTCATTTGGTGTTTTGGATCGCAACTGGATAGACCGCAACCTGGATTACTTTGTGCGTCTTCAACAGGCTGTGTTGTACGGGCTTGAGGCTGGTGTCAGTGAAGTGGAATTGATTGAGCAACTGAGCGCGGAAATTGGCGAATTCAAGAACACTGTGTCTGTGCAAACTGATCCCAAACTGAACGCCAAAGCGCTTGAAACCCACCAGCTGAATGTTCAGCGTATTTTCCATCAAACCGAGCCATTTGTTTTTTAAGGGGCTGGAATACGGCTTGCTAGTAATCCTTTGAACTGTTGCAAAGTGCAACAGGCCAATTACCGAGGGGCTGCTAGCATTGAATACCAATAAAACACACACCCTTTTTTTGCTGTGGGTGCTGCTGATCAGCCTGACCGGTTTTGGCCTTTATGTAACCTGGCACAAAGGTTTTTTTCAATGGATTATTCTGACCGACAACACACGCATTTGTGTGGTGATTGTGTTTGCATTTCTGATTGGAAGTGGGCTTGCTGGCTGGCGCAGTATTTACCTGAGCAGGCAGTCTCAGTACTTTGATCGCATCCGGGATGGGTTCAACGATTTCAAACCCGGGCAGTCCATTTGCCACGATTACCTGACCCACCCACTTGCGCATCCCAGCGAGGGCCAGTTGATGGCCGAGGTGATGGCAGAGCGCGCGCGTGGCACACACCAGGTGGGCTGGTTTGTTACCGGCCTGATGATCAAACTGGGATTGCTGGGCACCGTGGTGGGTTTCATCATGATGCTCAGCCGTCTTGAAGGCCTGGAACAGCTGGACATTTCCGACATTAAAACCCTGATGCAGCAGATGACGCAGGGCATGGGTGTTGCCATGAACACCACCTTGGTGGGTTTGGTTGGCAGCATTTTGTTGGGGTTGCAGTTTTTGATGCTTGATCGCTACGCTGACAAATTGATTGCGGCCACTGTGGACTATGCACACCGAAACGTGAAAGCGAGCTAAGCAGTATGCCGCTTTTCAATCACAAGCCTGATTTCGAGCTGGACCCCTTCACGGATCTGATTTTCAACGCCTTGTTGATTTTCACTTTTCTGTTTTTGATGGCCTTGCTGTTGCTCAACCCGCCAGCCAAAAGCGGAATCATTGATCCCAAAGCCGAGTTTTTGGTCACGGTAAGTTGGCCCGACAATGACCCCAATGACATCGATGTTTGGGCTGCAGGGCCTGCTGGTGCGCAGGTTTGGTTTATGCGCCCGCAAGATGGATTGTTGCACCTGGACCGGGACGACCGCGGCCTTGCCAACGACACACAAGAAATTGACGGACAGGTTTTTGTGAATCCGCTGAATCAGGAAGTGCTGACCATACGAGGTCGCCCGCCGGGTGAATACATTGTCAACCTGCACTATTACAAAACTGAAAACAATGTGCCTGTGCCCGTGAATGTTTATGTGGCTGAAGTAAACCCGAAATTGAAAGTGTTGCATTACTCCACAGTGAACCTGCAGCAACAGGGCGACGAGGCCACTGCACTGCGGTTCACCATTGATGCAAATGGCACTGTAAGCAACATCAATCAACTTGAAAAATCTTTGGTGAAGGCAGACGGAAAATGAATGAAGTCCTGGTGGGTTTGGGTATAGCCTATGTTTTTCTGGCAGCGTTGCTGCTGCTGGCCCTTGTGTACTGCCGCATGAACTGGACAGTCAAACTGCTTCTGATTGTTGTGTCGGTGGGGTTTTATTGGATCAGCTACGTGAACTGGCAAAGTGCACAAGGCTGGCCCAGCCACGCTGATTTACCCAAGCGGTTTTTGTTTCATGCAGTGGTGGTTGAAGAACCCGATAAAACAGAGGGCATTAAAGGACGCTTGTTTATATGGGCCAGTGACCTTGCCAATAACAAACCTTCCGATACACCACGTGCCTACGTGTTGCCTTACGACAAAGATTTACATGTGAAGCTTGATGCAGCACAACGCAAGATGCGCAACGGCAATTTACAAATTGGGGAGGTGGGCGGCGAGTTGTTCGACCCCCAGGCCACACGCGACAACACGCGGATTGCGGACAAGAAAATTGATCTGGAATTCACGGATTTGCCCGACCCTCAGTTGCCGGAGAAATAAGCCATGTTGAAAATTATTGCTTTGGCAGCTCTGGCACTGGGCCTTGCGTCCTGTTCCAAATTGGGGAGTGGGGAATACTTTCCTCTCAATGAGGGCATGCAGTGGCGTTATACACTTGATTACGTCATGCCCGATGGCAAGAAAAAAGAAGAATTGATCATCCGCGCTGTGGGCCATCAAAGCTTTAAAAACGAGGAGGATGAAATTCAGGGCATGGTTCGCCAAACATCCGATGGCACAGACTATTTTGTGCAAGAACGGGATGATGGTTTTTATCGTGTGGCAAAACGCGTGATTGTTCAGACCAAGCCACAGGCCGACAAAAGTGCCAGGCTCATACTGCCAAAGGGTAAAAAACTGAGGGTGGGCCACACCTGGACTTTGGACACAAGCCCCTATGTGATGCATTGGATGCCACCATTCAATGAAGCCAATGCGAGTATCAAACCGTTTGATTTGGTGTACGAGGTGGCCTCACTGGATGACACGGTGGAAACACCCGCGGGTGTTTTCGAGAAATGCATTCGATTGGAGGCCACTGGCAAGATGGTGTTTTACGCCGATGCCAGTGCCGGCTACCAGGAAATATTGATCAACCACAGTGAATGGTATGCACCCGGCGTGGGCTTGGTGAAACTGCAGCGTGATGAACCTTTGGACACCAGCATTATGAAAGGGGGCAAGGTGACCATGCTGCTGAGCAGTTTCAGCGAATAGTTTTCACTTGTTGAATAGTCCTTCAATCACCTGGTCACAGAAGCGTTCCCGTTTTTCGCCGTTGCCGGTCACCGTGCAATGTTCAATCAAAATTTGGTCGCCGACCACGCTGTGCGATTCAACTCGGTCGGCATAACGCAAAATTTCCTCAGTGTCCAGGCTGAATTTTGAATCCAGATCCATCTGGTTCAGATCGGGCCTTCGCCAGTGCACGGTGAACAGTGGCTGGTTCTGAAACACTTCGCCTTTCTGGTTCTGTAATTCCGTGACTGCTTGTACTGACAGCATGGGGTGGCTGTTGAACTCTTGCGGGTAATGGCGTTTCATTTCCCGCATGATGTTGTAGGCGTCGGTTGCAAACAGGGTCACGATTCGATTGCGCGTTACAAATGTAAGCTGATCGGTATTCAAGCCACGAATTTCGACAATGTTCCCGTTGGCCATTTTTTCCATGGAATCGGGCGGTGGTGGGCTACAGGCAGCAATCAAGGCCGCACAGGCCAGCAATGTGGCGTGTTTGGCAAGGCGCAACATAGGGCGCATTCGTGGTCTCCGAAGTGGTGTTGTATTGCCAGCAGTATAGGGGGTAAATGTTGTCGCCTGGCTTACACCGTGCCCAGTTCTTTCTCAACGTAATGTCCCGCCATGTCAGCCAAACCCTTGGCAAGGTCATCGAATGAGAAACTTGGGTTGGGATGGTTTAAGTACCGAATCATTGTGGCAATTCCACTGTTGATGAAAATATAGGTCATCGTTTGAAGGTTGTTCAGCCGCAAAATTTCCGGATGCTTGATGGCATGTTGAATAAACAGATCAGCCAAGGCCCGGTAAATCGGGCCGAAGGGTACATGCTTTTCCATCAAGGCTGATTCACGGGCACAGCGCAGGTAGAGCTCCTGGTCTTTTTTCAGGAATTCAGCCGTTTGCATGATCAGTTCATACACAGCATCGCGTAGCGAAAGCCGAACAAGGTCGGTGGTGGCCCCCTGGATTACCCCGACTAATTCCTTCGAAAAGCGTTCGCCCATGGCTTTAAAAATCGCTTCCTTGTTCTCGAAGTATTCATAAATCGATCCCACGCCCACCCCCGCATGTTCCGCAATTTGCCGCGTGGTTGCTCCCTCTGCGCCATGTTTGGCCAATGCAATGAATGCGCCTTGAACAATGGTTTCAACGGTGTTCTGGGAGCGGGTTTGTTTGGGCTTTCTGGTCATGAATAAATCCGAATTGAATCCGAACAAACGTTCGTTTTAAGATGACATTGTTCAATGTCACGGTCGCTCTGTCAAGCGCAACGGAATTTACTCATGTTTGGAAAAAAAATTACCAAGGGTGCGAATGCAGTGGTCACTGGGGCGGGTAGCGGTATAGGCCGCGCCTTCGCGCTTGAAATTGTTAGGCGCGGTGGCCGTGTGGTGTGTGCCGATATCAGCCTGGAACGCGCACAGGAAACCGTGGACCTGATCATGGACATGGTGGCGGGCAAGCTAAAAAACCCAGACCTGGTGTTTGTGCCGCAAGCATGGGCTGTGAAATGCGATGTGAGCAAGCTGAAAGACATGGAAGCGTTGGCTTTGCGAGCGGAGGAAGTGTTTGGTGGCAACGAGAACAACACTGCCATTGATTTGGTGGTGAACAACGCAGGCGTGGGGGCAGGTGGCAAGCCTGTTGGTGAAACCACCATTGACGACTGGAAGTGGACGATTGGTGTGAACCTGTGGGGTGTTATTCACGGCTGCCATGTGTTTGCACCGCGTCTTCGTAAAAAGGGCACCACCAAGAAGTGCGGCATCATCAACGTGGCTTCTACAGCCAGCTTTGCTGCGGCGCCTTTGATGAGCGCCTACAACGTAACCAAGGCTGGCGCTTTGGCATTGAGTGAAACACTGGCTGCAGAAATGGCGGGTACGGGCGTGAATGTGACTGCACTGTGCCCCACCTTTGTAAAAACCAATATTACGAAAGATGGCCGAATTGATGCTGCCTCAAATCAGCTTGCCAACAAGTTGATGGAGTGGACAGGCGTAAGTGCCGATGGCGTTGTGAAAGAAACATTGAATGCATTGGACAAGGGGCAGCTGTATGTATTGCCCCAGTTGGATGCCCGCATGATTTGGCGCATGAAGCGCCTGATGCCCCGCAGCTACACACGCGGTGCTGGTTTATTGGCCCGAGTGGCCGCAAAAGCTTTTTAAGGAGTACAGAAAATGCCTCAACTCGATTTGGAAAAAACACTGCGCCGCATTAAGGAAAACCAATGGGCATTGGCCGACATAGACTGGGATGCGCCAGGCCGTGAATTGATTTCCGAGGAACAGTGGCCGAAACTGAAGGCCTTCATGGCCGACCTCACCTGGATTGAACACATTGGTGCGCGTGGTTTTGCAGCCATGGCCAAGAAAGCGCCGAATGACACATTGAAAGAAATTTACACCTGGTTTCATGCCGAGGAACAGCGCCATGCCAATGCTGAACTTGCCCTGATGCAACGCTGGGGCATGCTGGAGGAAGGTGAAATTCCAGAACCTAACATTAACCTTCGATTGACCATTGAATGGTTGGACAAGTACAGCGATGACATGCCCCTGAACGTGTTGGGTAGCGTAATCCCAATGCTTGAAGTCACACTGGATGGTGCGCTGTGCAAGTTTCTGTTGGACGAGGTGAAAGACCCGGTATGCCACGAAGTATTCAAAAAGATCAATGCCGATGAAGCCCGCCACTTGGGCGTGGATTTCCATGTGCTGGAAATGTTGGGCCACGGGCCGATGTACCGCTTGGCCTTGGAATCAATTGCCACGGCCATCAACCCAAAGTTGTTGCTGGGTGTGGCAGTGTACTTCCCGCTTTTGAACCGCATGCGCGACAACATTGTGACCATGGGTTTGAAAGAAGAAAAATTGTACGAAGCCATGGCCAAGTTTGAAAAATACGGTGGCGAAACGCCCGAGGGCCGACGCAACCCTTGGTACCAGGTGATGCGCATGCATGGCAAGTGGGTAATTGATCGCAAAAACCGCTTCTACCACGCCCCCGTGGATGCTGCTGTCAAGGCATCAAACTACATTCCGAAAAGCTGGCTGCCTGAAGTGCCAAGCTGGGTGAACAAACTAACCTGGCACACCACAGCCTGATTGACATGGATGTTTCAATGAAAACTGAAAAGATCAAACGTGCGAAAGCATTGAACGCAAACCTTGCCGATCGCACCACGGTGCGCCGCAAGGTTGCCGCAAAAACTGTTTCTGAAAAGAATGGCGAGCATGTGTACGACACCTTAATTATTGGTGCCGGGTTTGCGGGGCTTGGCACCGCCATCAAATTGCGCGAAGCGGGTGTGCACAATGTGGCCATTCTTGAACGTGCTGCCGAAGTAGGTGGCACCTGGCGCGACAACCAATACCCTGGTGCGGCCTGCGACATTCCTTCCAACCTGTACAGCTTTTCATTTGCGCCAAATCCGAATTGGTCGCGCAGCTATTCGGGCAGCAAAGAAATTCTGGGCTATGTGCACAGCTTGGTGAATGATTTTGGTTTGGAAAAGCTGATTCAATACCAGCAAAACGTAACGCGTGTAGAACTGGATGATTCCCAAGGCCTGTGGATGATTTACACCGACAACGGCCGCGTGTGGAAAGGCAAAACAGTGATCATGGCCAGTGGTCCTTTGGCCAATGCAAGCTTCCCTAAAATTCGGGGTATCGAGAATTTCAAGGGCAAAAAAATTCACAGTGCGCAGTGGGATCATGAATATGATTTCACGGGTAAGCGTGTTGCGGTGATTGGCACGGGGGCAAGCGCCATTCAAATTATTCCGGAGTTGGTGAAGAAAGTAGACAAGCTGAAAGTGTTTCAGCGCACGCCAGCCTGGGTTATGCCGCGCCCTGATTTCTCAACCTCCGATTTCAGCAAGAAGCTTTTTGCAAAATTACCTTTCACACAAAAGGCAATTCGCGAAGCTTTGTACTGGTCGCATGAAAGCATGGCCCTGGCGGTAATTTGGAGTTCGCCAGTGACGCGTCTTGGTGAACGTTTGGGCCTGGCGTTTTTGAAATCGCAAGTACCCGACCCTTGGATGCGCAGGCAATTGAAACCTGATTACAAGCTGGGTTGCAAACGAATTTTGGTGAGCAACGATTATTACCCAGCTTTGCAAAAAGAAAATTGCGAACTGATTACCTGGCCAATCGCCAACATTGTGGAGCAGGGTATTCGCACTTCAGAAGGCATTGAACACCGCGTGGATTGCATTGTGTTTGCCACCGGGTTTGATGTGCCCAAAAGCGGAACGCCTTATCCAATTCTGGGCGTGGGGGGGCGCGAATTGGCCAAGGAATGGCAGCGCGGTGCACAGGCTTACAAAAGTATTAATGTGAGTGGCTACCCGAACTTGTACATCATGTTTGGTCCCAACAGTGGGCCCGGCCACAACTCGGCCTTGGTGTACATGGAGCAGCAAATTGCCTATGCCGTGAAAGGTATTCGAACCATTCTGGATTCAAACCTGAAAATGCTGGATGTGAAGCCCGATGTTCAGGCCAAACACAATGCTGAAATACAGAAGCGCTTGGCAAAAACCAACTGGAATTCAGGTTGCAAAAGCTGGTATTTAACTGAGGATGGTTTCAATGCCACGATGTTCCCGGGCTTTGCCACGCAGTATGCGGCGCAAATGGGTACCTTCGATGTAAAAGCTTACCGCCAGGTGAAAGCCGACGTGACAGCGTAAGGTTTTAATTGATTAAGGCAGTGGGGATAGTGGGCACCCAAAGACTTGTGACGGTCTTTGGGTGCTTTTTTATGAGATAAGATTAGCCGTCCAATCAATAACCTCTCAGATCAATGTCCACACCTGCGGCCGAAACCACCAACCTCGCCATTCCTCCTTCGCCAGTCGGTTTGATGCAGGCGTTCTGGTTCTGGTTGAAGCTGGGTTTTATCAGCTTTGGCGGGCCAGCCGGGCAAATTGCCATCATGCATGAAGAGTTGGTGGAGCGCCGCCGCTGGATTTCCGAGAAGCGCTTCCTGCATGCCTTGAATTACTGCATGTTGTTGCCTGGCCCTGAGGCCCAACAGCTGGCCACTTATCTGGGTTGGCTGATGCACCGCACATGGGGTGGAATAGTGGCTGGCGCACTGTTTGTGCTGCCCTCGTTGTTTATTTTGATTGCACTTTCCTGGATTTATATTGCCTATGGCAACGTGCCGATTGTGGCGGGTATTTTTTACGGCATTAAACCCGCGGTCACTGCAATCGTGTTGCATGCTGCGCATCGCATTGGCTCCCGCGCTTTGAAAAACAACTGGATGTGGGCCATTGCAGCCGCTTCATTTGTGGCTATTTTTGCAATAAATGTACCTTTCCCCATTATTGTTGCAGCAGCGGCGATCATTGGTTTTGTGGGCGGGAAATGGTTTCCCGCCAAGTTCAATGGCAGCGCAGGGCACGCAAGTGCTAAAAAATCATATGGCGCCGCATTGATTGACGACAACACACCCACGCCCGAGCACGCCCGTTTCAGCAAAGTTCATTTGGCCAAAGTGGTTTTGGCCGGTGCGTTGCTGTGGCTAGTGCCCATGGCTTTGCTGACTGCAAGCCTGGGTTGGCAAAACACTTTCACGCAAATGGGCTGGTTTTTTACCAAGGCGGCTTTGCTCACATTTGGCGGCGCCTATGCTGTGTTGCCCTATGTATACCAAGGAGCGGTGGGCCATTATGGGTGGCTAACCCCCACGCAAATGATAGATGGCCTTGCCTTGGGTGAAACCACGCCTGGCCCGCTGATTATGGTGGTAGCGTTTGTGGGTTTTGTGGGTGCTTATATGCAAGCTGCATTTGGGCCGGAAAATGCATTTGTGGCTGGAGCACTGGCAGCAGCCTTGGTCACCTGGTTTACTTTCTTGCCGTCGTTCGTATTCATTCTCGCCGGTGGGCCTTTGGTTGAAAGCACCCACGATGATTTGAAATTCACTGCGCCTCTTGTTGCAATCACAGCGGCTGTGGTGGGTGTGGTGGTGAACCTTGCTGTATTTTTTGCCTACCACGTGCTGTGGCCTGAGGGCTTGAAAGGTTCTTTTGATTGGACGGCCCTTGCGATTACCCTGGGTGCAGTGTTGGCGCTTTTTTACTTCAAGCGGTCGGTGATGCAGGTGTTGGGTGCTTGCGCAATGCTGGGTTTGCTTCTCAGTTTTGTTTCGGCTTGAACCAGCTTTACAGAATAAAAAATTAAAACAAGAAGGAGACGCTTTTGATTACTAAAGAAATGATGAATGAATTCATCAACACGCAATTTCCGCAAAGCAAAATAACGGTAGAGCATGTAGACGGCGACTCAGCCACCATTCGGCACAAAATCACCGAGGCTGAATTGCGGCCCGGTGGTACTGTGGCCGGACCAGTCATGTTTTTGGTGGCCGATTGTGCTTTGTATGTCGGCATATTGGGACGCATTGGCATTGTGCCCTTGGCGGTGACCACGAACATGAACATTAATTTTTTGAGAAAACCTTCGGCAGACCGAGACATTATTGGTGTGTGCAAATTGATCAAGGTGGGTAAAACCTTGGCCATTGGCGAGGTGAGTGTGTATTCCGAAGGTTTGCCCGAGCCAGTGGCGCATGCCGTGGGCACCTATGCCATTCCACCAAAAAGAGACTAATTACGACCCCGAATCGGTGAACTTGAGGGTGTAAAAACAATATTTTTTATTTTCGGCTGAAAGCCTAAAGTTTGATTTTCCGGCATCGATAACAGGTTCATAAGGCAGCGCACAACGGTGCAAGACACCGAAGGCGACTAGCCCCTGAAACACTAAATAAAATGCTTGGAGAATTAAAATGCTAGGAATCAACACCAACGTCGCTTCGCTGACCGCCCAGAAAAACCTCTCAGGTTCTGGTATCGGCTTGAACAACTCAATTGCCCGCCTGTCCTCTGGCCTTCGTGTGAACAGCGCCAAAGACGACGCAGCTGGCCTGGCCATTGCGGAACGCATGCAAGCGCAAATTCGCGGCTTTGACGTAGCAGCCCGCAACGCCAACGACGGCATTTCACTGTTGCAAGTGGCCGACGGCGCCATGGGCAAAATCAGCGACAACTTGCAGCGCATGCGAGAACTCGCCGTGCAGGCCAAAAACGGCACGCTGAACCCCACTGACCGCGTGAACCTGAACCGTGAATACACCGAACTGGCCAACGAAGTGGACCGCATTGTGACGGGCAGCACCTTCAACGGCAACAACCTGTTTGATGCGGCCAACCAAACATTAAGCTTCCAGGTGGGCACAGGCAACGCCGTGAGCGACACCCTGGAATTGAATTTGACTGACGATGGCTTGAGCACAGGCAACGACCTGACCACCATCATGACTGGTGCAGCGGCTGACATTCCCACCAACCTGGGTGCGATTACCGATGTGGCCAACGCCACCACAGCGCTAGACACACTGGATGCCTCGATTGACGCAATCACCGGTATTCGTGCGGTGGTAGGTGCAGGCCAAAGCCGACTGGAGCAGGTGGCTGCATTCGCAGACATATCCAGCACCAACCTGCAGGCCGCCCGTGGACGGATTATGGACGCTGACTTTGCCAAGGAAACTGCAGCGCTTACCCGTGCGCAGATCCTGCAGCAGGCTGGCACCGCCATGCTGGCCCAGGCCAACCAGTTGCCCAACAACGTACTGAGCCTGTTGCAGTAAACCTGAATTGACCAAGCACCGGCTGATCTGACTAGCATTGGGTCAGCTGGTTTCGGCGGGGGACACTCCCGAATTCGGACCATTCGTCCTCTGCCTTTTTTCCCCCTCTGGTGTTAGTCCCTATAACATCACGCGCATTTTGGCATTAAACTGCATTTATTCCGTAAAAAATGCATAACAATGCAAGACTTCTCACAAGCCTTTGTTCAAGCCTTCACCCTGATCGGGCAAGCTGACGCCACTTTGATCAATATTATTGCCTTGTCGCTACAGGTCACATTCACAGCAGTTTCAATTGCCTGTTTACTGGGTTTTCCGATTGGGGCTGCCTTGGCGATTGGTCGGTTTCCGGGACGAATGGCTTTGGTGGTATTTTTGAATTCACTGATGGGTTTGCCGCCGGTGGTGGTGGGCTTGATCATTTATCTGTTGTTGTCAGCAGCTGGCCCTTTGGGCTTTCTTCAATTGCTTTACACACCCACAGCCATGGTGATTGCGCAGGTGGTGCTGGTCACCCCGATTGTTGCTGCGTTGGCCCGCCAGGTGATTGAAGACCTTTACAGCGAATACGATGAAATGCTGCGCGCCATGAATGCCAGCCGCATTCAAACCATTTGTACCTTGATTGTCGATGCGCGTTATTCACTGTTAACAAGTGCATTGGCCGGTTTGGGCCGTGCGCTTGCCGAGGTAGGCGCCGTAATTATTGTGGGCGGCAATATTGCGAACGTAACCCGTGTAATGACCACCACCATTGCGCTGGAAACCTCGAAAGGAGAACTGGCGCTTGCCTTGGGCTTGGGCATTATTCTGATTGCGCTTTCAATCCTGATTAACGCAGGGCTTTTTTTGCTGAAAAACAGTGCGCAGAAAAGGGCCTATGCTTAAGATGAACAGCGATCTTGCCTTGCTTGCCCCAGCAAAACCATTTCAGGGGCACCTGCCTATTCAATTTCAAGGTGTGCAGCTTTCATTTGGTAAACACAGTATTTTCAGTGGCTTGAATTTTGAAATTGCTGCACTCGGAATTACAGCAATCATGGGCCCCAACGGTGCGGGCAAAAGCCTTGTGTTGCGTTTGCTTGCAGGTTTGCTTGAGCCCACCGAAGGCCATGTTTCCTTTGGTGAACAAAGCAGAATACCCCGCGACCAAATCGGTTTTGTGTTTCAGCGCCCAGTGCTGCTTCGCCGAAATGTGTTGGACAACCTGTTGCATGCCTTGGGAATTGCTGGCGTAAACCCTGCCGAACGGCTTTCCCGCGCAAATGCCTTGCTGGAACTGGGTGGAATGCAGCACCTTGCAAAATCCCCGGCACGAAAACTTTCTGGTGGCGAACAACAACGCCTCACCCTGCTGCGTGCTTTGGCTGCAAAGCCCGGTTTGCTGATTCTGGATGAGCCCAGTGCCAGCCTTGATCCTCAAGCCACTTCCCTGATTGAAAACATCGTGCTGCGTGCCAGCCAGTGCGGCGTGAAAGTAATTTTAGTAACACACGATCAAGGCCAGGCAGCGCGATTGGCTGATGAAGTGATGTTTGTGCACAAAGGCAGGGTTCATGCCATGCAAACCACTCAGGACTTCTTGAATACACCTGCAAGCCGAGAGGCAAAAGCCTACCTGACAGGTGAGCTTCTGATTGATTGATTGATTGATTGATTTTAAAAAAACAATGTACGGAGACATGTTGATGAAAACAAATTCACTGGTGCTGGCTTTGTTGATGGGTGGTATTTTTTCAAGTGCACAGGCCGCAGAGAAATTCATACTTGTGCAATCCACCACTTCCACTCAAAATTCCGGGCTGTTTGACCACCTGTTACCCGCATTCAAAGCAGAAACTGGCATTGAGGTTCGTGTGGTGGCGGTAGGTACTGGCCAGGCTTTGAAAAATGCACAAAATTGCGATGGCGATGTGGTGCTGGTACATGCCAAGGAAGCAGAAGAAAAGTTTGTGGCTGACGGTTATGGCGTGAAGCGCCTGGATGTGATGTACAACGACTTTGTGGTGGTGGGCCCCGGCAACGACCCAGCAGGCCTTGCGGGCAGCAAGGACGTGGTGAAATCATTCAAGGCAATCGCCGACAAGCAGGCGCTGTTTGCATCACGCGGGGACGACAGCGGTACCCACAAAAAAGAACAGGAACTTTGGAAAGCGGCCAATGTGGATGTGAAAGCAGCCAGTGGCAAGTGGTATCGGGAGACTGGTTCAGGCATGGGTGCCACGCTGAATACTGGTGTGGGCATGGGAGCTTATGTGTTGGCTGACCGCGCTAGCTGGATTGCGTTTGGCAACAAAGGCAACTTCAAAATAGCGGTGGAAGGCGACCCCACCTTGTTTAATCAATACGGTGTGATTGCGGTGAACCCGGCCAAGTGCCCCAATGTGAAAAGCGACTTGGCGAATAATTTCGTGAACTGGCTGGTGTCACCGAAAGGGCAGGCCACGATTGCCGGGTTCAAGCAGAATGGGCAGTCGCTGTTTTTTCCCAATGCACGTTAAGAATTCCACACCACGGTACCCAGTGCCGTGGTGTTGTAGCCCTCAAACTGCTGGGTTTTTTTCTTGAAAGCACTGCTGGTGGTGAACTGAATCAGCTTTTGAAAAGGCGGGTCAAACCACGCTTTGCGGCATACCAACAAATCGAAACTTTCTTGTTGCGTGGGCACAAAGTCCAAGCCGAATTGTGCGGCCATGGCTTGTAAGCCTGGCGCTGCATCAGCCTTCCCGCTGGCCACCGCAGCAACGGTTTCATTCTCAGTTCGACAGGTTTCTGAAATGTTCAGATTCTTCAAGTCAAGGCCGTGGGTTTGTAGCAGGTGTTCAAACAAAATCGTGCCACCTGCGCCAGCCTGGCGTGTGGCTATTTTTAACGAGGCCAAACTTGCCACGCTGCGGATATTCTTCGGGTTACCTTTGGGCACAATCAAACCCTGCTGCCGCGTGGCCCAGTGCACCAACACCACATTGCTGTTTGCAAAACGGTTTTGCACGGCATGCGTATTCCAGGTGTTGTTGCTAGGGGCGGTGCTGGTTATGGTTCCAGTGTTGAGCACATGCAAGCCGGTGGCAACTGCACCGTACTTCTCGAATACATCAAGGCCACCCAGGCTGCCATCAAATTGCATGGCCAAGCCGCAGTTCGATTCACGAATTGCCCATTCAAGAAGAGGGTCATGGCTTCCAGTCAATACATTGGGCCGAATGTTGTTTTTGCCTTTTGGTAAAAGTTCACCGGTGTGTATCCAGTGCATCAGTTCCGCTTTGGGAAACAGAAGCTTGCCAGTGGCCTTCACGCAAGGAATTTCCTGCGCGCTCACCAGGTCGTACAGTTTGCGTTCTTTAATCCGCAACAGGTCGGCCACTTCTTTGGTGGTCAAAAATTCGGTGTTATCCAAACCTGAATTCATGTGGCGCTGTTTTCTTCCAGTTTTGTCAAATCAACTTCATCGGGCTCAAGGCTGGGGCTTGTGCCAATTAAACGTCGAATGTCATCGATCATCAAATAAAGGCAAGGCACCAGCAACAGTGTAATGGCTGTGGCAAACAAAATACCGTAACCCAGTGAAATGGCCATGGGGATCATGAATTTTGCCTGGCGTGAGGTTTCAAAAATCATCGGGGCCAAGCCCCCAAAAGTGGATACCGTGGTTAGCATGATCGGTCTGAAACGCCGTACACCCGATGTGCAAATTGCCTCGTAAGGGCTCATGCCCTCGCGCACTTTTTCGTTGGCATAGTCCACCATCACCAGCGAGTCGTTTACCACCACGCCAGCCAGCGCCAGAATGCCCATAATTGAGACAATACTGATGCTGTAGCCCATCATCAAGTGGCCCAAAATTGCACCGAAAATTCCGAATGGAATGGCCAGCATGACAATAAAAGGTTGTAAGTAACTTTTGAACGGAATGGCAAGTAGAACGTAAATTACCAATAGGGCCACCATAAACCCTTTGCCCAAGCCGCCCAGTGCTTCAGAAAAATCTTGCTGGCGGCCCGCAAAGCTGTAACTCAAGCCAGGATAGTCGGCCATCAATTTTGGCATTAACTCCTGCACAGCGGCGTTTTGTACCTGTTGTGCCTGATTGCGCGGGTTTACATTCGCGGTCACTGAAATGGTTCTGCGACCATCCCTGCGGGTAATGTTGGCCACGGCACGCGTGTCGTCGAATTCAACCAGCGAATGTAATGGGACCAGCGTGCCCTGCGGTGTGCGAATCAGCAAATCCCGAACATCAGTTTGTGCTGAGCGTTCGGTCTCGGGGCGCATTACCAACACTTTCACTTCGTTGCGCCCACGTTGTTGGCGCAGCGCTTCAGCGCCAAAAAATGCTGCACGCACTTGCCGGCCGATGTCGTTGGAGCTTAAGCCCAAACGGCGCGCTTCTTCCTTCAAGGTAAAGCTGAATTGCTCTTTGCCATTTTGAAAACCATCATCAATTTCAGACACCATGGGGTAGTTGGTCAATTCACGCGCAAGCGCTTCGCTGGCTTGGCGAAGGGTGTCCACATTGCGGTGGCTTAGTTGTACTGTGAAAGCTGGACCGCTGCCCGGGCCGCCTGAATCGGCCGCAAAGCGTATGGTTTCCACACCGGGTATGCTGCCAACATCCTTGCGCCATTGGTCGGTAAATTCAGCGGTGGGCACAGGGCGTACACCCGGTGGTGTCAGGTAGGTTTTAACCGTGATGTTATTTTCATTCACGCTGGCATAAATACCGGTACTCTGCTGCTCACCACCTGTGGCTTCCACGGTTTTCAGGGCGCTGGCCACAATGCGGTCGCGTACCAGGTTCACTTGTTCATTGGTGCTACCCAGCGGAAGTTGCGCGCGCACTTCAGACTGATCCGCTTCCACTTGCGGAAAAAGCTCAAAGCCCATGCGGCCACTAACTGGCCAGCTGATCACCAATACCATCAGGGCAATGCCCACGCCCATGGAAAGGTAGCGGTATTCCACGCATTTGTGAACAATCGGGGTGTAGCGTTTGTCTATAAACGCCATAAAACCATTTGCAAATTTTTGCTGTGCGATATGAAATCGGTTGTCTGGTTTAGGGTCTTTGCTATGGGCCAGGTGAGCGGGCAATATCAACATTGCCTCCATCAGCGACACGATAAACACCGTGCACACCACCAATGGAATTACACCCCATATTTTGCCCAGAAAGCCGGGTACGAAAAGCAACGGTGCGAAAGCGGCAATATTGGTCAGAATACTGAAAGTGACTGGCATGGCCACATCGCGCGCACCTTGAATGGAGGCGTCCAACATGCTCATGCCTTGCTGCCGGTACTCGTAAATGTTTTCGCCTGCAACAATTGCGTCGTCCACCACAATGCCCAGCGCAATGATGAAGGCGAACATGGAAATCATGTTGAAGGTGACCCCGAATAACGGCAGTATCAACATGGCCCCCAGAAAGGCAGTGGGGATACCCATGCTGATCCAGAAGGCCAGTTTCCAGTCCAGGAAAAGTGTTAACAACACCATGACCAGCACCAGGCCCATAATGGCATTTGAAGCCAGCAATTCCTGCCGCTGTTTGTAGGTGTCAGAGCGGTCGCTGACCACGGATATTTCCACACCCTCAGGCATCAAGGGGCGAATGCGTTCCAGCGCTTCCTGAGTGGCCTCTGAAATTCCGATCGGGGTTTGTTTGCCAATGCGCGAGACTGAAATTTCAATCGATGGTTTGCCGTTGAAGGTGGCGTATTTGTCCACATCCTGAAAGCCTTCCCGCACGGTGGCAATATCGCCTAGTTTCAGCGGGGTGCCGCTGAGCGGCGACACAATAGGCAAATCGGCAAACTCATTTGCAAAATCTCGCCGCTCCGAAACGCGCAACAAAATTTCACCGCTTTGCGTTGAAATACTGCCACCAGAAACCTCAACCACATTGGCCCGGATATTCTCGGCAATGCCCTGCAGTGTTAAACCATAGGCATTCAGTTTTGCCTCGGGTACCTCAACATGAATTTCCTGCTCACGTGTTTCAGTTAAATCCACTTGAGTGATGCCTGGATTTTGCAGCAAGCCGTCGCGCACTTCTTCAGCAAGGTTGCGCAGCGACAACTCATCCGCATCACCATGCACCAACAAAGTGACCACGCCACGTTTGCGGGCAGTCAGTGACACATTGGGTACTTCAGCATCGCCGGGGAAGGTAGTAATTCGGTCAACTTCCTGCTTGATCCGGTCGTAAACGGCCTGTGCATCTTCAGATTCATCAATTTCCACCACCACGCTTGCTGCGCCTTCGTTGGCAGTGGAATTCACCTCGACAATGCCGTCAATGCCTGAAATGGCCTCTTCAACTGCAAGCACAATACCTTGTTCAACATCTTCAGGGCTTGCACCCGGGTAGGCCACGGTAATCGTGACCAGGTCCAGTTCAAATTCAGGGAACACTTCTTTGGTCATGTTCAGGAATCCGAACACACCACCGATCAGGCACACCCACATCAGAATATTGGCTGCAACTGTATTTTTGGTCATCCAGGCCAAGGGGCCTGAACGGTCTACCCGGCGTCGGCTTGCGGCGTTCATGGCTTCACCGTCGCTTGTACGGGTGCGCTTGCTTCATTTGCTGGCCCTGCGCTGCGCTCCTTCGCTGGCTCATTGGCGCTCTCATTTGTTCTGATAGCCATCCGGTTCACCGGCGAGCCCAGGTTAGAGGTCACGATGTTGTCACCGTTGTTCAAACCACGATCAATCAGCACATATTCGGCCGATCTGAAAGCAATGTTCACAGGTCGAATATCAAGTTCTCCGTTGTCATTCACCCACACGGTGTTGTCATGCACCGAAGAGGGCGCCAGCTTGAACACATTCTTCAGTTCAATGCCCTCAAAGCGCACTTTCACATACTGCGCCAACAGCAGGGGTTGCAGGTTTTTGTTGTTGCTCTTGTTTTGGCTGCGAGGCACTTCCACCAATACCTGTGCCTGTCTGCCGTTGTCTTGCACACTGGTTTGCAGGTTAAGCACTGTGCCCTTGTGGCAGCCTTCTTCACGGCTGCTTGCATCGCTAACGCACACGGTAGAGCCCGCCTGTTTGCCTTCCGGAAATTTGATCCACTTCAAATCCGCCTGCGGAACCGCCACGTTGATCCAATACGCTTCGCTGCTGGCCAGTACACCCAGTGCCGTGGTGGCACTCACCTGCGCGCCCACGCTTGCTTCACGGCTTACCACTACGCCATCAAAGGGTGCCCGCAAAATGGTGCGCTCCAGGTTCACCTTGGCACGCTCAACACCCGCCTGCGCAGATTGAACCGTGGCTTTGGCTGCCTCCAGTTGTGGCTTGCGCAATATCAGCGCACGTTCGCGTTCATCTACATTCAAACCGAGTAATTCGAAATCGGATTGCGCCACCACCTGGTTGCCCTGTTCAGAGGTGAGTGTGGATTGTGCTTGGGCCAGTGCGGCCTGTGCAGTTTGCAATTCAATGCGGTAGTCGGTGTTGTCCAGCTGAACCAACACCTCGCCTTGTTTGAAAGACGCACCCGGAACAAACTTTGGTCCAATGCTTTTTACCGTGCCGCTAACCCGCGCTTGCAAGGTAATTTGTTGTTCGGGCTCGACCACGCCGTAGCCCAGCAAACTTACTGTGTAATCACCCGCTTTTACAGGTTCAGTGGTCACCAGTCGAGCAGTTTTCTCAGGCGGTTTGCGGCTGGCTGTGGGTGCTGTCGCAACCAGCAATTCCGATCCGACCACACCCAATGCAACTACGCCAATGGCCAGTCCAATTTGTACCCATTTGCGTTTGAAAAAAGTTTGATTGCTCATGACTGCTCTGCTGCTGTAGGTTGTGTGATGTTTCCGGAAAGCGCCCTGTAAAGCGCAATTCGAAAGCCCACCAGTTGTTGTTGTGCATTCACCAGGTTACGCCGCAATTGGCTTGTGCTTTGCTGCGCATCCAGAATGGCGAGGTAATCCACCGTGCCGTTTCGGTAGCCTGCGAAAAGCCGTTTCAAACTGAGTTCAGCCAGTTCAAGCTGGCGCTGAAAACTTTCGAATGCTTCGCGTTGTCGGGTTTCCTGAATCAGTGCATTGTCGACATCAGCCAGCGCCTTGATTGCGGCGTCCTGATACTGCGCCACAGCTTGATCAAGCAAAGCACGCTGGCGTAGCACTTCCGCAGAGCGTGCCCCACCATCAAACAACGGTGCGACCAAATTGATGCTCAAGTTGCGCACCCAGTTGTCGAATAGGAAATCGGAGCCACGGGCCTGATCGCTAAAACTGGCGCGCAGGCTAATCTGCGGGAAACGGTTGGCAATGGCTGCAGCCACGCTGCGATCGGTGGCCAGAACCTGCGACCACGCCTGTTGTACATCTGGGCGCCGATTCAGCAGCTCGGCTGGAAACCCTGTTGCTGGCAACGGGGGAAGTGCAGGCAGGTTCTCGCTGTTCAGGCTGAGTTTATTTGGCGGTTGGCCCACCAGCAAAGCAAGGCTGTTGAGAAGCACATCGCGATTGGAAATGGCTTGGGCCAAATTCCCCTGCGCTGATTCAACCAGCTGCCTTTGTTGCAACACATCGGACGCCACTGCACCGCCCTGGCGGAAACGCAATTCAACCAGCTTCAGGTTGGTCTGGAAGTTTTCCAGTTCCGTCTGGAACAGCCGCACTGTTTGGTCGGCGGCTACCCATTGCGCCCAGGTTGTGGCCAGCTGGCCAGCAATGCTGATGCGCGCCGCCTCCAGTTCAAAGCGTGTGGCTTGAAGCTGTAATTCAGAGGCCTTGGCTGTATTGCGCACCCGCGACCACAAATCAATTTCGTAACTGGCCACCAGTGAAGCCGAGGTAAACAGCCCGCGATTATTGGTCGCTTGCCCCTGAATACTGGTGCCCTTGACCGTGTTTTCCTGCCTGCCCACATTCAGTGTAAGCGATGGGAAGAAGCTGGCCTGTGCTGCATCCAGACTGGCTTGTGCTGCACGCAAACGGGCTTCAGTGGCCTCCAGGCTTAGGTTATCAGCCTGCGCCTGTTGCATTAACGTGTTGAGTTGTTCGCTTGAAAAACCTGTCCACCAGTTTTCCGGAGCTTGTACAGCATTGGCGCTGACCAGGGGTTTGAAGCTTGCATTTTCAAACCGGGTGTCGATTTCCGGTTTCCTGGATTCGACTGTGGTGCAAGCCCCTAGCAACAGAGCCAGTGTAAGGGGCAGCAGGGGGTTGAGGTGGTGCTTCATGGTGTCGTTTTTCTTGTTGAGTGCCCATCAGACCATACTCTGAGGGCGTTTGTTCAGCTGTTAACTGATCTTTACAAAATTGAACCCAATATCACCCTACCTTCAATTCACCTACTTGGATGCGAGCTGCTTCAAGGCATACACATAGCCCTGCCAGCCCAAGCCGCAGATTACGCCTTCAGCCAGGTCGGAGAAATAGCTGTTGTGGCGAAAGCTTTCGCGCTTGTAGATATTGGACAAGTGCACTTCGATAAAGGGAATGGCCACGCCTGCCAACGCATCACGCAATGCCACGCTGGTGTGCGTATAACCAGCCGGGTTGATCACAATGCCTGCGATGTCTTCGGTTTTTGCCTTGTGTACCCTGTCAATCAAAGCGCCCTCGTGGTTGCTTTGAAAAGTCAGTAATTCAAAACCGTCGGTGAAGGCGATGTTCTTCAGGGCCTTTTCAATGTCGGCCAGGGTCATGTGTCCGTAAATACCTGGCTCGCGCGTACCCAACAGGTTCAGGTTGGGGCCGTTGATCAGAAGCAGTTTTTTCAAGTTTTTCTCCAAAGCGGGTATGTTTGAAAAAATAGTAACAAGCAATACAGTGGGCTAGGGGGTTTCGTCTACACAGCAAGTGTGTTCACGAACAAAATAACGACAATTTCTAACAATTCCAGGACAGAGACAGCCCATGAACACGAACATCGACGCAATTTTCAATTTACTGGCAGGTACTGCACGCGGCTGGCGTGGCACAGGAATAACAGCCCGCGCCCGCAAAACGCCTGAAAAAGTTTTGAAGCTTTATGACATTGAGATCAGCCCGTTTTGCCGCCTGGTGCGGGAGGCTTTGTGCGAAATGGATCTGGATGTGATGATTCTTCCGTGCCCCGCTGGCGGCAAGCGTTTTCGGGACGAAGCGCGCAAGTTGCTGCCTGGCACCAAGTTTCCGATGCTGGTCGATGACAACACAGGTGTGGTGATGAATGAGTCGGCCAATATTATTGATTACCTGGCCAAAACTTACGACAGCAAGCTGAAAAGCCAGCAGGGTGTTGGGCGCAAAGTGGCGGTGGGTACCTCGGTATTGGCCAGTACATTTCAGTACCGAATCGGCGGGTTTCAGGGCATGAAGGCCCGCCCCTCAAAGGTGCCTGCTGAGCCTTTGGTGTTGTACAGTTTCGAGAGTAGCCCATACTCCAAGCCGGTGCGTGCGCGCTTGTGCGAACTGGAAATTCCTTACTTGCTGAAGAATACGCCCAAGGGCGCGATGACCGACATGGGCCCGCCCGTGTTTCGCGACAAACTGTTCAAAGCACCGAAAGGTACTACCCGCAACCGGGCCTGGCTGGCTGAGAATACCGGCAAGGTGCAAGTGCCTTATTTGATCGACCCGAATACGGGTGTGGCGATGTACGAGTCCAACGACATTCTGCGGTATCTGGACAAGACATACGGCGCTTGAACAGTTTGTTGCGCTGGCGAGAGTCTGCTTGCAGTCGCTACGCTATCTCAGGTGCATACCCTCTCTCGCCAGAAAACCTGATTTTCCCTTTTTGATATTCACCCTGACTCACCTCGCTCGGCAAAAGGGCGGGCCGAGTCTCGGTGTCGGCCCTCGGCCGACCGTGGCGGGTGAATTCAAACGGGCAGGTTTTCTTGATCGGCGTTGCGAGGGCATTGCAACCTGAGCTAGCTTCGCAAATAGGCAGGTGACTTGCAGCGCGGCGCACAAGCGTGGCGTAAAGCAAGGTTTGGGTGCTTCACCGCCTTGCCGGCTTTGCAAGGCTTCCCGGCGGCCTCGCAGCGCGGGGCGACTCCGAAAGGAGTCGATGCGAAGACGCTTACGCGTTTCGCATGCCCCAAGCCAGAGGCATCAAGCCGGATCTGAAGCCTTGCTTAGGCAAGGTGATGTGGGCACCCACACCGAAGCTTGGCCGCGCATGGGCCAGGGCATGCAGCGTTCAGGTCTTCCGAACTACCACACTACCAATCGAATAACCCGCACCGAACGAGCAAATCACGCCCACATCGCCGCTGCCCAAATCGTTCTTGTGGCGGTGAAATGCGATTACAGAACCAGCCGATGCTGTGTTGGCAAATTCATCAAGAATTACCGGTGCTTTGTCTGCTGTGAATTCGCTGCTACCCAGCAATTTTTTGGCAATCAACTGGTTCATGGCCAAATTGGCCTGATGTAGCCAGTAACGGCGAACATCGGTTGCAGAATTCAAGCCCAAGCTTTGCAGGTGAGTGCTCATGTGCTCTGCGGCCATGGGGCAAACTTCCTTGAACACCTTGCGGCCTTCCTGAATGAACAGCTTGTCCCGTGCATTCGGATCGGCATCTTCCGAGCGGTTCAGAAAACCAAAGTTGTTGCGTATGTTATTCGAGAATTTCGTGGCCAGCTTGGTGCCTAACACTTCCCAACTGCCGGGTTTGGCGTCTTCAAGGCGCTGTACAACCACAGCAGTACACACGTCGCCAAAAATAAAGTGGCAGTCGCGATCCAGCCAGGCTTGGTGGCCTGAGGTAATTTCAGGGTTCACCATCAGCACAGCGCGGGCGGTGCCGCTGCGCACAGCATTGACTGCCTGTTCAATACCGAAGGTGGCAGATGAACACGCCACGTTCATATCGTAACCAAAACCTTCAATGCCCAAGGCCTCTTGAATTTCAATGGCCATGGCCGGGTAAGCGCGTTGCATATTCGATGCAGAACAAATGACAGCATCAATATCGGCTGGTGTAAGCCCGGCATCTTCCATCGCCTTGCGGCCAGAATCCACTGCAATTTCAGCCATCATGGACAATTCAGAATTCGGCCGTTCCTTGAAGTAGGGGTGAAGGCGATCCGGGTTCAGGATGCCTTCCTTTTCCATTACGTACCGTTGTTTGATGCCCGATGCGCTTTCGATGAATGCGGAGTTGGATGGCTGCAAAGGCTGAAGCTCGCCACTGGCAATTTCAGCCGCATGCTCTGCATTGAACTTTGCCACATAGGCATTGAAAGATTCCACCAATTCATCGTTGGTGATGGTTTGGCTGGGTACGAAAAGCCCCGTGCCGCTGATGGCTACCTTGATCATTGCGCTCGTCCTGGGTGGATGATTATGTGTTCTGTCTCTTGCGCAATGATAAAGGCAAAGCCGTTGAATTTTAAGACGCCAAACGCATTTGTTCCACCGACAAACCCTGATCGACTGGTTCGGCCCTGCGACCAACACCTTCATAAAAAAGGCCATAGTCCGCCAGCAGCGCGGGGTCGTACAGGTTGCGGCCGTCGAATACTGCCTTTTGGCGAAGCGTGCGGCTCAGCATTAAAAAGTCGGGGCTTTTGAACATGCGCCATTCCGTACACACAATCAATGCGTCGGCGTTGAAGAGGGTTTCTTCCTGGGTTCTTGAAATCTCGAATTCACCCAGCAAAGGCCCGTCCAGCCTGAATGTGGCCAGGTCTTCTTGCATGGCACGCCGTGCTGTTTCGTTGGCTACAGGGTCGAAAGCCTGAACTTTGGCGCCCCGCAGTACCAGTTCAGCTGCAATGGTTCTGCTGCTGGCTTCGCGCATGTCGTCTGTTTCAGGTTTAAAGGCCAGGCCCCACATGGCAAAGGTCATGTTGCTGAGGTCTTCGCCGAAGCGCTGAATTATTTTTTCCACCAACACACGTTTTTGGCGCTGGTTGCTGTGGTTCACTGCGCGCAGAATGGACAGGTTCTCGCCCACTTCCTCGCCGGTTTGAATGAGTGCACGCACGTCTTTGGGAAAACATGAGCCACCGTAGCCGCAACCTGCATACAGAAAGGAAAAGCCGATGCGGGGATCTGAACCAATACCCGCTCGCACTTGTTCAATGTCGGCGCCAATTTTTTCAGCCAGGTTTGCCAATTCATTCATAAAGCTAATGCGCGTTGCCAGCATGGCATTCGCAGCATATTTGGTTAATTCTGCGGAGCGAACTTCCATGCACATCAGGCGCTCATGGTGGCGCTGGAATGGCGCGTAAAGTGCTTTCATCATGCGCAGGGCGCGTTGGCCTGCGGGCGTGTTGTCTGTGCCCAGTACAATTCGGTCGGGGCGCAAAAAATCGTCAATTGCGGCACCTTCCTTCAAAAACTCCGGGTTCGACACCACGGTGAACGCATGCAGGGCATTGCGCCGCACCAGCACACGGCGTATTTCATCAGCCACGCGCTCGCCAGTGCCCACGGGCACAGTCGATTTGTTGACGATTACCTTGAATCCATTCATGTGTTTGGCAATTTGCTGCGCCACGTTTAACACGTGGCTCAGGTCGGCGCTGCCGTCTTGCCTTGGTGGTGTGCCCACGCAAATGAAAATAAGCTCGGCGTGGTTGCTGGCCTCTTCAATGTTGGTGGTGAAGCTGAGCCGTTGTTCACGAATATTGCGTTCCAGCAGGTCGTCTAGGCCAGGTTCATAAATCGGGCTTTGACCGTTTTTTAATTGTTCGATCTTGGCGGAATTAATGTCGCAACACAGCACTTTGTTGCCCACCTCCGCCAAACAGGCGGCAGTTACCAAACCCACATATCCACTACCGATAATAGAAACGCGCATGTGATTCGCTTTGATGAGTGATCAATGCGTGCAGTGTGTTGTGGCAGTGTTGCCAGCGTTTGACAGATTTACGACCGGATTGTGACAGTGAGGAACTTCGGAGGCTGAGCGCTTACGCGCTGGTAATGCTTGAGTGGGGTGTGGTTTGCTGGAATTAAGGCAAATTGCTTTTTGGCGAAGGCGGCAGGGCGGCTTGCTGTTTATTGAAGCCAGAACCCGTGCCGCGTTTTCACCAACCGCATTATTGCAAGGTCAGCTTGTTGTCTTGACCGAAACGGCGCATTTGGTGAACCACTGCCAAGGCAACTTGACCGATTACCAAACAACCTGCAGCCAACAAATTTGGGCCTTCAAGGTTTGTACCGTTGAGGTATTGAACACCTGCGTTGATGGTGAAGCCGGTGGTCAACATTGACATGAACAAGATGCCAGGTGTGCGAACTACTGAGTCGATAAAGTTTTTCATGTTGGTATCCCTTTTACATTTGACGCGAAATCGGGGTTTTCGCTTTAACCCTGCAAGCTTTGTTGTGTTTGCATGGGTTGTATTGTGTACAGTTGTGCACTTAATGTCAATTGACAAGGTGTCAAAATGCTTGAATATCCATTCTAAAAATTATAAATAGCTGTTTTGTAATGTTGTTATTGGGTTTGTTTTTTGTGAACAAATGGTGATTTTTAACTCTAAATGACGTTTGCCAGCGAGGGATGGGTTACTCGTGTAGCGGTTATAACCAACTCGGTGCGGGTTACTTGTGTAGCGGTTATAACCAACTCGGTGCGGGTTACTTGTGTAGCGGTTATAAACAACTCGGCGTGGGTTACTTGTACCGCACTGAAAACCGCTTATTCCCTCGTTGAATTAATTCTTGCTCACCAAATTCGGCAAAACAGATGGCCGAATTTGTTGTCGGCATGAAGCCGACCGCTGCGAATCAATTCAAACGGGGCGGTTTTCTTAAAGTGCAGCCCAAGCAATCCCACTGCCGAGTTGGCCTAAACCAGCGTAGGCGAACCTTCTCAAACCCTCAACTCACATCTGGTTATAGAGCCCACTCGACCTTCGCGTCTCGCCATCATCACGCAAATCACCGCTTGGTTATAGCCCAGTCGGCAGCGGTGTTTCGATCGCTTCGCCTTCAAGAAAACCTGCCCGTTTGAATTCACACGCCACGGTCGGCCATAGGCCGGCACCAAGACTTGGCCATCTTTTTTGCCAAGCTTGGTGAGTCAGGGTGAACTTCAAAAAGGGAGAAACAGGTTTTCAGGCGAGAGATTGAAATCCGCGCAGAGTGGGCTTAATAAACCGGCGAGAGATTGGAACTCGCGCCGATGAGCCCAACAATCAAGCCGCGAAGTAGGCTTTCATTCTGTCCGCGTAACCCAAGCTTTCCGCTTTGGCCTTGGCAAGGCCCCGATAAGCGTTGTTCACCTTGTCGGTCAACTTGGCCATACGCACTTGCGCTTTGTCGTCCATCTCGGCAGTGATCAAACCCACCTCAACCAACAGGTTTTCATCTGCAAATGCAGTGGCAATCAGCTCAATCAGTTTTTCGTCGTTGAGCATGTTCGCCAGCTTGGCTATGCGGTCTTTGCGTTGTGCATAAAACGAAATGTGCAAATTGGCTGCGGGGTCCTTGATCACTTCCATGATCTCGAAGGCTTTTTTCTCAGGAATGTAATCGGTAAACCCACCCAGTACATGGAAGTCACCGTGCTCAACCAGTTTGGCTGTTACTTTTTTTAGTTGCTCTACAGGTAACTCGGCCAGCATGTCTACAGCGCGTTCGGGAATTTGCTCGCGGGCTACTTCGGCCATGAAATCTGCGTCGAACAGCTTGCACAGGCTTACCGCCTTGCTCATTGGCGTGAAATACGACATATTCGCCGTAATCGCCGGGCCAAACACCTTGGTGCACAGTGTGGCACTAATCGAATCGGGCGCCAGTTTGCCAGCACCCGCAATGCGTTCAAATACAGGGCCAAATTTGTTCAGCAGGCTGTTCTGAAAATTCGTGCGTAGCTTTTGCAAAGCCACTGCATCGAGTTTGTCCAGGTAAGCCAGGTCGTCGGCATTTTTGTGTAGCGCTTGTGCCAGTCGGCGCAGTTCAGTGTTTCTGTCCATGGTTTACAGCCCAAGAATTTTTTTAACAGTACCGCGCAGCAGGCGGGGAATGTGTTCCAGCGCGTTGTCCATGCTTTGTTTCAAGAAGGCATCGTGGGCTTCGTGAGCCGCAGCCAGGTCGGCCGCCAGTTTCTTTTGATTGGCTGCGCTAAGTTTTTCAAGCTCGGGCATTGGGTCTCCAAGTGCCTCGATTAATGCTGCATCCAGTTTGGGCATGCCTGTCTCCTTTTTGTTAAGTTTTGATGAATGATAAGTTGAAATATTGAATTCGACAGTTTTTCTTGCCTGTTTAGAGTGCAGGGTCAAATTCGGTCAGGTGCTGGATCGCATACACTTTCAATCGTTTCCAACGCACAAGCAATTTCCCATGGCTCGCCTGCAACTGGATTTTCCCGAAGATAACTTCGTTTACAGCACCATGCTAACGGTGCGAATTACCGACATCAACGCCGGAAATCATTTGGCCAACGATTCGATGATCTCAATGATTTCAGAGGCGAGGGCTCGGTTTCTGTTTCACATGGGCGTGCCTGAGTTGTCGGAAGACAAGACCGGAATCATCGTGACTGATCTTGCCACCATGTACAAAAGCGAGGCACATGCGCGGGATCAGCTTTTGTTTGAGGTGGGGTTAATGGACTTCAACAAATACGGTTGCGACATTATTTTCAGAATTACTCGCCCTGCGGATGGTCGCTTGATTGCCTTGGCCAAGTCGGGGTTTGTGTTTTTCAATTACAACGCCAGCAAAGTGGTGCCTATGCCAGTCCAGATTCTTAACGCCTTTCAAGAAGCGTTGACCAACAAGCCATCGATCAACAAAGTGAGCCATCAGTGAACATTTATCAGCCTTTGAAGCGACCCGAATCATGTTTTGTCAACTTGCGCGGCTTGCGCACCCATTTGAATTGTTGGGGCCCTGAAGATGCACCCTTGCTTGTGATGGTGCACGGCTGGATGGACGTGGGCGCCAGCTACCAGTTTGTGGTGGATGCACTGAAAAAAGATTATCGGATTGTGGCCCCAGACTGGCGTGGCTTTGGTTTGAGCGATTGGCCCGTGGCCGCAGGTGCGCCGGGCATACGTTCATATTGGTTTCCAGATTACCTGGCTGATCTGGATGCCTTGCTGGATCACTTCTCGCCGGAGCAAGCCGTGAACCTGGTTGGCCACAGCATGGGCGGCAATATTGCCATGATGTATGCAGGTGTGCGGCCTCAGCGAATTCGCAGTGTGGTGAACCTGGAGGGCTTTGGCATGCTTGATTCACCACCCGAAAAGGCCCCCAAGCGCTATGCCAATTGGCTGGATGAAGTGAAAACGCCCAAAGAACTGCGCACCTACGGCAGCCTGGAGGCTGTGGCCAAGCGTTTGCAGAAAACCAACCACAGGCTTGGCGATGAAAAAGCCATGTACCTGGCGCAATTCTGGAGCAAAGTTGAGAACGACGGTTATCGCCTGCTGGGCGATGCTGCACACAAAATAATGAACCCGATTGGTTACAGGTTGGCCGAGGCCCAAGCCTGCTGGAGCAATATTGCAGCCCCCGTGTTGCATGTTGAAGCAAAACAAACTGAGGCAGGTATGTGGTTAAGCCGCGCAGGCGAACCGGTTGATTTTGATGCGTTCCGCACCCGTTTCAGCTGTGTGCCCAAGTGGCAATTCCAGATTGTGGACAACGCGGGCCACATGGTTCATCACGATCAGCCCGAGATACTGGCGGGCTTGATAGAACAACACATTGCAGCAAGTGCAGTGGGGTGATAAATATTCAAGACAAAAAAAAGCCGACTTCGCGAGAAGCCGGCTTAACCTTTCTCGCTTGCGGAGAAGAGGAGACATGAGGTTGAACACTGTCACAGCGCTCAATGTGAACATTGTCGCGCTAAGGTTTCGGATCAACAAGCGGTTTTGTAGGTAATTTATACTAGACAAAACTGTGAACTTTCACGGTTTTGTAATATACACGGCCATTTCTGTCGCTGTTGTGAACTTGGCTTGAACTGTCGCATCGGTGTGGTTACCAACAAGTTTACCCGATTGAAATTTCGACATGTTCCCAGTCCGAAACTCTCAAGCTCCTTCGGCAAGTAGCTTGACGAACCCAAATATTGCTACAGCATCGTGTGTTAAAACATCCACCACTGTGGTGAAAAGTCTTGCACGTGGTCTTCTTGAGGCCTCTCCAGGGCAGGCGTCAATCAGCAATTATGTCAATGTCAAATTCGGAGCCGGGCAAAAGCCAACTCATGCGCAGTCCATGTGGCTGGGTCTGCGAAAAATTACTCACCACATGGAAGTGATCGAGCAGTCGGCAATCAAGGCGAATCGGTCTTTGAGCGTGCGTGATTGTGAACGCGCGGCACGTCGATCGATGGAATATCTGGGCCACTTGCTGAAATGCCTCACCGAAGAAGAACAAAGTCATCCCTCTTTCCGCAAGGAGCTGATTGAGCATCTGGAAAACATGATTCGCTGGTATCCAAATACACCGCGTGTATGGATCATGGCGCAAAAAAGCCTTCGCATGGGTGAACATATCACCTACAAAGAGCGGCGCTTTGATCGCCACAGGTGTGCTTTTATGGCGCGCGATATTCTGGAGGCAATTCAAAGGGAGAGGTTCCGCCTGGCTCGATCTGCCAAGTCGACAGGCCAACGCTAAGGTTTAATTTGTAAACGCAGCCAATTAACAGGCGGTTCACGCTCCTAACAATTGGTGTGGGTTATGCCCCTGCATTTTTTCCTTCAATAGTTGAATCAGGCGCGGCTCATCCAGCAAAGCCATGTGGCCCGTGCGGTCAATCACATGGTTTGCAGCACCTTCCAGGTGTGCAAAACGGTGGTGCAGAATCAGTGCATCTGGAATGGCAATCACGCTGCTCATTTTTTGCCGGTGTGCGTCGTCTTCTTCATTCAATTCATTCAAAAAATTGCTGTTGGGCAGCATGTCGATTGCGCAGTCGCCCAAGCCAAAGTGCGCCATACGCGTGCCATTGTTGGGCGAGGCCAGTGTAAACAGGTGTTGCACCTGGGAGTGGCTGTGCCAGCGTGTGCTCATGGCTTTGCGCACAATTAGCCCGCCCATGGAGTGGCCCACCAAGTAGGTATTGGCATTTTCACATTCAGCTTGTTGCAAAACAGTGTCCATGTAGTAGCCGAAATCCCGCGCCATGTCGTGCACCGAGGCTAATACATACTTGGGTTGATACAAGGCCACGCGCACGCCGCTCCACAACAATTCTTCATACAGGGTGGCAAAGCAGCCCGGCTTTTCCATGTAGCCAGGCACCATGAACACAATTGGTAGTTGGCGGTTGTGAAAGTTAGGGCTGAATTCAGGCAGAAATTGCGCCACCCGTTGGCGAAACAAAAAGCTTAGGCCAAACAGGTAGCCTTCGCGGGCGGCCAGTTTTGCAACATCCGCCACTCCCAGTTTGGGATGGCGATTAACAGGTGTTTGAGCGGCCATTTGTTGTCCCCTTTGAAATTGCTTTCAGGTTTGCTGGCTCGTTTTATTCAACTTACGCTTGTATGCGCATTCACTACAATTTAATTAACGGCTAAAAAACAGCGCTGTTGAGTAAATGGAACAAAACTTCGGGTAAATCCCGAGCAATCTGAAAGAAAAAAGCCGGCAAACGCCGGCTTCCAAGGGTGATGCAATTCCTTAGCGGAAATTCAGGCCAGCGTGTCCGCCCAAATATTCTGTGCCCAATTCCAGGCGTAGGTTCCTTCCAGCTCATTGGGGGCGGCAGATACGCCACCTGAACCTTCTACTGTCAGGAAGGTTTTTTTCTCCGCGTTGTACACATGCACACTGGCCACGTGAATCACATTGCTGGTGGTTACATAGCTGTAGCAGGTGTTGTTGGTCAATGGTGTGGCATTGGGTTCCCAGCCACTAAGCTGCGCAACAATGGCTGCTGCAACCACTTTGGCCTGGCTGTTCGCCATATGGCCGCTTTTTGGCATCAGGGGTGCGCCTTGTACCGAATCGCCGATTACATGCACATTGGGTGCAACCGTCGATTCAAATGTCATGTAGTTCACTTCAGCCCACCGGTTGTTCAGGTTGGCAATGCCGGAATCGACTGCCAGTTTGCCTGCACGCTGGTCGGGCAAAATGTTCAGCACATCGCCTTTGATGGGTTCTTCAAATTCAAAGCGAACAGTTTTGGTGGCGCCATCAACACCGGTTACTTTCATGTTGGGGCGATATTCCAGAATGCCTTTGTATTCGCTTTCCCAAACACCCTTGAACAGCTTGCCCTTGGATGTAACGTCTGCATTGGCATCCAGCAACAGCACTTTCGATTTTGGCTTGTACTGCTTGAAGTAATTGGCCACCATGCTGGCGCGCTCGTAGGGGCCGGGAGGGCAGCGGTAGGGGGCCAGTGGCACGTTCAAAATGTAGGTGCCACCATCGGGCATGGCTTCCAGTTGTTTGCGCAAGCCCACAGTTTCAGGGCCAGCCTTCCAGGCCTGCAAAATTTGACCACTGGCGTTGGCTGCGGCCAGGCCTTCGATTTTGTCCAGTTGCAAATCAATTCCGGGTGACAACACCAGTTTGTCGTAGGGAAGGGTTTTGCCGTTTTTCAGTTTTACCGTGCGTTTTTCAACATCAATGGCTGTGACGTAATCTTTCACCATTTTCACACCGTGGTTGCGGGTAAGGCCGGTGTAGGGTGTGCTGATTTCATTCATTTTTCGAATACCGCCTACCACCAGGTTGCTCATGGGGCAGGAAACAAAAGTTGAATTGGGTTCGATCAAAGTTACATCGAGTTGGTTACCAGAAAGCATGCGCAGGTATTTTGCAGCTGTTGCGCCGCCGTAACCGCCACCAATTACCACCACTTTGCCTTTGGCACTTTTCGCGGTTGCGGACAAGGGCATGCCGCCCAACAAGGCTGTGGCCAAGGCGCTGGTTTGTAAAAATTGTCTTCTTTGCATGGTGCGCTCCTTAGTCTTTTTTGCCGAGGTAGTTGGCGATGATGTCGATTTGCTCGTCGGTGTAGCCCTTGGCAAGTTGATGCATCACGGTGGCGGGGCGCTGCCCGGTTTTAAACCAGGTCATGTTGGTTTTAATGTATTCCACACTCAGGTTGGCAAGGCCAGTCACAGCGCTGCCTTGTACGCCAACGCCATTTGTGCCGTGGCAATTCGCGCAAGTGGCAGCCAGGCTGGCGGCTTGCAGTTTCTTCTCGGGGGTCAGTTCGTTAGCGATTGCGCCAGTGCCCGCAAGTAAGCCAAAGCTGGCCAATGCCACGCCTGTTAGCAGGCGTGCGGCGCCTTGTTTTAACTCAGTCATTGTTGTCTCTCCAATTCTTGTAGGGGTGAATGCTCTTGCTCGCATCCCGGATCGAATATGAATCATCGCGCATGCAGTGTCAATTAGCCGACACAACACGCCATCCACTTTCGATTCTAGCTTGGTAACAGGTACAGGCAAGCAGTTTTTTCTCATATGCATATAACAAGATCGAGGTTGGACGTGGCTCACTCCAAACATGCACTGCAAGCAGTACTCCTTTCCTTTTCAACCCTGTTGCTTTCGGCTTGCCTTTCTTCCGGCAGCGATGACCCCACCAACACAACAGGTGGTGGGGGTTCGGTAATTAATCCGGCCGAATCTACTGGCAGGGTTTTTCTGATTCAGCCAGGCCCCAATGCCACTGAGGAAATGGTCAAGGCCATGGTGCAACTTAAGCCCAAAGACATTCTGCGGTTTGATTGTGGCTTTTTCGATTTGAAAACCGGGATTCAGATTACAACCACTGAGGATGTGATCATTGAAGGCTGTGGCATGGATGAAACTTTCCTGTCGTTTCGAGATAGCACTTCCCAGGAAGGCTTCCTGGCTTCGAACGTTCGCGGTGTCACAGTGCGTAACCTTACGATTGGTGACTCCCCGGGCGATGCTTTTAAAATGAAAGGCGTGAACCACGGCACCTTGAAAAAAGTGCGTGCCATATGGAGCAGTGGTCGCAAGTTGCCGGAAGAACGTGCAATTACAGCGGCCAATTTCAAAAAAGAAATCAAAGTGGCGTGTACCGACCCTGCGCGCCACAACCCGGCCAACCCCAACCCCTTGGAAACTGACAATACTTCGCCCGATTACACAGTGAGTACTGCTTCAGGGCGTTATGGCATTTACCCGGTTGAAAGCCGAAATATTCTGGTGGAAGAAACCGAAAGTATTGGTGCATCGGATGCCGGTATTTATGTGGGCCAAACCAATATTGCAAAAATTCGCAAAAGCCGTGCCGCATTCAACGTGTTCGGCTTCGAAATTGAAAACGTGCAGGATGGCGAATATTCCGAGAACCTGGCCGAGTGCAATTCCGGTGGATTTCTCGTATACGACCTGGACAACCTGACCCAGTATGGTTCGCGCTCAAGAGTGTTCAAGAACATTTCCCGAAACAACAACACCTACAACTTTGCCGTGCCCGGTTCAATTGTGGCGAATGTGCCGCGTGGTTCAGGCCTGATTACACTGGCCTACGACAAAATTGATATTTACGACAATGTGTTCGAAAACAACGGCACCGCCGGTATTATTTTGACCAGCTACGATTTGCTGGGCGAGAACGGTGACCGCCGAATGGATGTGTATTCCGAGGCGGTGAATATTTTCGACAACACCTTCAAGAACAATGGCAATGATTTGCCGCAGCCCGATTTCGCCAGCATCATCGCCACCCAGGGCTCTCAAATTAGTAGCGCATTCCCGCTGGTGGTGGGTTTGAAAAATGCGTTGGGTGGTGGCGGTTACCGTGGTGCGCACATTGTGTGGGACGGCTACACCGACACACTGAACAACAGTTGCGATTTGCCCCAAGACCGAAATGGCAAGCCAGTTCCGGTGGATGCAGATGGCAAGCCCATTCAGGGCAACCAAAACCCCAACCCAAGCTGCCGCTACAACAAATACAAGTTCAAGCCAAATGGCGAGCGCAAGGTTCCTGCCTGGTGGTTCAGCTGTATTAACCCCAACAACAATTTCGGCTCAGACAGCCTGGCTTTTGCCAACTTCAACGGTACCCGTGGGCTTGATGCGGTGATTAAACTGAATACAAATGACCCTGCGGCCAACTTGTCGCTGGAATACATTCAGTCAATCGCCACGGGTATTCCACTGTTGCCCAGCAACTTTGATATTGCGCAGCACAATTGCATGGCACGCTTTGGTGCCGACCTGCCACGCTTGCCCGATTTCGAGTTCGAGCCTTTTGTGCCCAGTGGCCAATTTGCGCCTGAACCTGCGGCCGAAGCGGTGAAGGCCTTGTGCGAAGTACCGCTTAAAGCGGGGGTGGTGAATGAGTCAGCAGCGCGAGTAAATTGCCCAGACCTGGCTCAATACAACCTGTTTGCAGATGATCAAAACCCCGCCAGCAAACCCAACGGGCAGGGCATGCCCTATGTGTTGAACAGCAAGCTGTTCAGTGATTATTCCATCAAGCACAGGGTGATGTTTATCCCAGAGGGTAAGCAGGCGCGTTTCCTGGACAATGAGGAAAGTCGCGTGAATTCCACCATTGAATTCCCGGTGGGCACCATCATCGCAAAAACTTTCTCCTTTGTTGATCAACCCCGTGCGAGAGAAACTCCCTATGAAACCCGCTTGTTGATCAAGCGCCAGCGCACGGATGGTCAAAACTACTGGGAAGCGCTGGAATACATTTGGCAAGACGCCGGAAACGGAAAACGCAAAGCCGTACTAACCCAGTTTGGTGGCAGTGCGGCTGCAAGCTGGGATTATGTGGATGTGGATTCCGGCAAGCGACAAACCGGCAGCACAGCAGCCTACATGTTCCCCAATGCCAGCCAGTGTGCCATTTGTCACAGTAACAACGATGTAGACCCAGGTTCCGCACCCATTGGCCCCAAGCCGCGGAATTTGAACAGGGCTTACGTGAATGAGTCGCCCATGTTCACAGGGCAAGCGCAGCACCCGGTCAATGGCAAAAACCAGTTGAAGTTCATGTGTGAAACGGGATTGATGAACGGTTGCCCGAGCACTTTTGAGTTGGATCAGCGTCAGGTGGCTACCAATGTGAATCACATTCCGAAATTCAACAAGCCAGGTGACTCTGGTTTGCCAGCAAATTCCAAGGGCGATATTGAGGCCCGTGCGCGAGCTTATCTGGAAGTGAATTGCGCGCATTGCCACAACGTGAATGGTCAAGCCTCGAACACCGGTTTTTATGTGGACGTATTCCGGGCTGTAGACAGCACTTACGGTATTTGCAAAAAGCCAACCGCAAGCGGTTCGGAAGGGCGGGGTACGCGCACTTACGATATTCACCCAGCGATGTCCAGCGATTCAATTGTGCCTTACCGCATGGGACCGGAAGCCGTGGAGCTTGCTGCAAAAATGCCGCCACTGGCGCGCAGTGTGGTTCACACCGAAGGTGTGGCCTTGATCAACCAGTGGATTGATCAAGTCATCGATTCAAGCTACGAAAATGCCGATGCCTGCCAAGAGGGCAATACCTCGGGGGGGGGGCTTGCCCTTAATCGGAGGCCTTCCCCTGTTACCATAGGGTGATGGAATTATTTAAATATCCCACCGCTTTTTGTTTCTTTAAACTGGCTGTCACCGTTGGGTGATGGCCAGTTTTTTGTGAAGCAGGCGCCGCTCTGGTCGCTTTACAAAAGGTTTTTGCGCAAGTGTGGCCCCGCGTAAGCATGCAATCTGATTGGGGAACCTCTTGCCAAAATGGTGGGTCTATCCGGGCAAAACCGTAAAATACAACGAAGGGATATTCATGACACAGTTTGTAGTTTTATCCGAGTGGTTCAAATTTGGCGCAGCGCCTGTGGCCGTCGCCATGGCTATTCTGTTCGGTAACGCCGCCATGGCACACGGCAATAACGGGCATTCACACGACCATGGCAAATCCGGTAGCCGTCACAGTGATGCCGCACATGTACACGGCCAGGGCGAGCTGGAAATTGTTCAGGATGGCAATGGCCTGTTCATCAGCCTGTATTCGCCGCTTGAAAATGTATTGGGTTTTGAGCGTGAACCCAAAACCGATGCCGAGAAGGTTAAGGCACGCCGGGTGGTTTCGCTGTTGAAAGCCAACGGCCTGTTCGCTTTCTCACCCGAGGCGCAATGTAAGCGCACTGGTTATAAGTTGTACTCGGATATCTTGAATCCTCATGCGCATGGCCCAAATAGTGATCACCAGCATCACGAGTCTGAGGGTGGCCATGCTGATTTCCGCGCATCCTACGAATTCGAATGTGAGCAGCCCGCCAAACTCAAAGTGATTGACGTGCGCGTGTTTCGGCAGTTTCCGGGCTTTGAGAAAATTGAGGTGCAGGCCTTGTTTCCCAATGGCCAGGTTGGCGCAAGCCTGACACCCAAGCAGAGCACTTTGGTGGTGCAATGACCCCGGCAGTACTCCACTGCAACAACTTGGCATTCAAATATGCCAGCAGCGGGTTTGAGTTAAAAATACCCGAGTTTGAAATGCAGGCCGGCGACACCGTGTTTCTGGAAGGTGACAGCGGTAGCGGCAAAAGCACTTTGTTGAATTTAATGGCGGGCGTGTTGCTTCCCCAAAGTGGGCATGTCAGTTTGATGGGAAAAAATTTAAGTGCCTTGTCGGCCAGCCGATGCGATTCACTGCGCGTCGACCACATTGGTTTTCTGTTTCAGCAATTTAATTTACTCAGTTATTTAAGTGTGCTTGATAACGTGACCCTTCCATGCCGGTTTTCAAAGCGGCGAAAACAAAACGCGCTGGGGCAAGCGGGCACGGTGCAGCAGGCTGCGGAATTGTTGCTCAATCAATTGGGCATGGGCAAGTACCTGAAGCAGCCAGTGTCTACTTTGTCGGTAGGCCAGCAGCAGCGAGTGGCCGCGGCAAGGGCCCTGATTGGCAAGCCTGATTTGATCATCGCTGACGAACCCACTTCGGCGCTGGATGCCCGGCACCAAGCGCAATTCGTTGAACTGTTGCTTTCACAGGCCGCCCAACAAAACACAGCCGTGTTGTTGGTTAGCCATGACCCCGGCTTGGCGCAGCACTGCGCAAAGCGGCAACACATGGGGCAGTGGCAGGCATGATTCAAACTCTTTTTCTGTTGGCAAGCCGCAGTGCCCTAAGCCGCAAGGGCAGCTTGTTGTTGCTGTTGCTGAGCGTAATTACTTCCACCTGCCTGTTGCTTGGCATTGATTTGGCGCGGCAAAGTGCCAAGGCCAGTTTCTCAAATGCAGTGGCGGGCACAGATTTGATTGTAGGGGCGCAAACAAGCCCGGTGTCGCTGTTGCTTTACAGCGTGTTTCGAATTGGCCAAGCCACGCGCAACGTACCGTACTCAGAATTTGAGCGGCTGGAAACAGACCCTCGCGTGAAGTCAGCATTGCCGATTGCACTGGGTGATTCTTACCAGGGCTTTGCGGTGGTGGGCACCAAGGCTGTTTATTTCGATCAGTTTTTGTTTGGCGCACGGCAAAACCTGCAATTTGCAAAAGGCCGCGCATTTGAAGACTACAGCGTGGGCAAACCCGCCGCCGTTTTGTTTGAGGCTGTACTGGGTGCAGAGGTGGCCAAACGCTTGAAGCACCAGGTGGGTGACAAAATTGCATTAAGCCATGGCATGAAAATTCAGCAGGGTGAGCCCAGCCATGCCGACAAACCGTTCACTGTGGTGGGTGTTTTACAGCCAACCGGAACACCTGTGGATCAAAGCGTACACATTAGCCTGGCAGGCATGGAGGCTATTCACGTAGATTGGGCAGCGGGTGTACCAGTTCCGGGTGCTGAAATTCCCGCTGAATATGTGACCAAGTTTAATTTAAAGCCCAAGTCGGTGACTGCTGTGTTGTTGGGTTTGAATAACAGGGCGGGTGTGTTTCGCATGCAGCGCGAACTTGAAAACCGCCCCGATGCGGCGCTGAGTGCAATTTTGCCGGGGGTGGCCCTAAGCAGTTTGTGGCAAACCATAGGCGTTGTTGAACAGGTTTTGTTGTTTGTGGCTGCGTTGGTGGCGGTGGTTAGCGCCTTGGGCCTTACCAGTGTCATGTTGGTGACGCTGGGTCAGCGCAGGCGAGAACTGGCAGTTTTGCGTTCAACTGGGGCAGGGCCGCGCACCGTGTTTGGTTTGCTGTTTCTTGAAAGCGCTATGGTCATGTGGCTAGGTGTTGCCTTGGGAGTTTTGGTGCTTGTTTTGGCCAGTGCTGCATTTGCGCCTTGGGTTCAGGCACAATTCGGTTTGCAGTTGGTGGGGCTTGGCGAATTGGGTGCAGGCGTGTTTGCCGTACTTGCTTTTGCTGCCTTCGGTAGCCTGCTGGGGCTTGTGCCAGCATTTCAGGCCTACAGAAACCAGTTGCAAGATGGCTTGAACCCAAAAACAAATTGATTCAAAACGCAGTAAATTTGCAGGTGTGTTGTTCATGAAAATTGGCAAAGTAATTGTGATGGTTGTGGCAGTCTTGGTGCTTACCGCCCTGGGTTATGGCCTTGCCTCCTGGTTTCTCGGCAAACCAACTGAAAGCGCGGCGGGTACCTCACAACTGGAACAAACACTGGCTCAACTTTCAACTCAACCGATTGGAGCCGGCGGTGACGCACCCGGTGACTACGCGATAGGTGAGCGCCTTGCCGGCAACTCCGGCAAAGCCACCGAAAAGGCCACCGGATTTGACCCTGCATTTCCTGAAATAAAATGGGACAACCTGATGCCTGCTGACTGGGACCCCATGGCAGCATTTCGGGAAATGAACATTGCTGATTTGCAGGACAATGACCCCAAAGCTCAAGAGGCTCTGGACAAAATGCGCAAGGCCTGGAACGATGCACCAATCAACACGGCGTACACTGGCAAGAAAGTTCGTCTTCCCGGTTTCGCGATTCCGATTGAAGAAAGTGAGAAAGGCGTGGCTGAGTTTTTGTTGGTGCCATATTTCGGTGCCTGTATTCACACCCCTCCGCCACCGGCCAACCAAGTCATTCATGTCAAATTGAGCAAACCTGAACCCGCTTTGGGCGCCATGCAGCCCTATTGGGTTTGGGGCACGCTAAGCGCAAGCAAATTCAGCGGTGAATTGGGCGACTCAGCTTATTTACTCAGCGCCAGCGGCCTACAGCCATACGAAAACTGAATTAGTAAAAACCCCTCTATTTTTATCGTTGACAGCACGTCATCATGCTCATACCTTTACATCACTCGATGTTACAGTTTGTAAAACAAACAAACGTTTGATTTAAACCGGAGGTTTTGACTCATGGGCAATGTAAGCGCTGGCTCGCAGTTCGCCGGAATGCATCATCTTGAGCTTGCATTTCTTGATGATGTTGCACCCAAGTACCTTAGCCTTGCGCGCCCGCCCCATGGCTTGAAAATTCGCCAGTGGAAGAATCGCAGTGCGGTACCCTTGATTAACAAATTGCATGCAGGTCTTTCTGGCTTGAAACGCCAAAAGGCCACCGTGCTCGACCATGATCTGGTTTGGCTGGAGGGTGGTAACCCGGAGGGCATGCCCGTGGTGCTGTTGCATGGTTTTGCGTCGAATAAGGAAAACTGGTTGTCGCTGGTGCCTTTTTTGTTAAAACATCACCGCTTGTTTGTACTCGATTTACCGGGCTGGGGTGAAAGCCAGTTCAATGCCAACCTGCCCTACGGGCTTGATGACCAGGTGTCCCGTGTTGCTGCATGGATGGAAAACCATGTGCCCGGTAAAGCCAATCTGGTGGGTAACTCAGTGGGTGGTTTGGTGTCGGCTTTGCTGGCCGGACGGCATCCTCATCTGGTTCAAACCTTGTGTTTGATGAACCCGGCCGGTGGCAAAGGCAGTGACCACACGCACTTTGAAGCGGGTTTGAAAGAAGGCCGCAACCCGATGATTGTTGAAAGCCTGGCGGGTGCACACACCTTGATGAGCCTGGCCATACACAACCGAGCCATTGCACTGGCCCTGGCCCCGGTGATGGCGCAAGACCTGATCAATCGCCGCCATGTGAACCGGCACCTGTTTCATCAAATGTTTGTGAATGCGCCCAACCCCAATGGCCCTGGTATGTCCGCCACGCAAGCGCCAACCCTGATCATGTGGGGCAAACAAGACCGACTCGTACATTACACGGGCGCTTATACCTATCAAGCCATAATTCCCCATGCGGATGTGTTATTTTTCGACAGTGTGGGCCACCTGCCCATGGTTGAAATTCCGATCCGCACGGCCAAGGCCCTGCAGGAGTTTTGGACGGCCTGATATTGATAGGGGATTTAAACAATGAAGATTCGTAAAGGCTGCATCGTGCTGGGTTTGCTTGGCTTGTTGACAGCGTGCGGCAAAAATCTGGATGGTGTTTACAAAGACGACCTGGGTTTACAAAAGTACGAGTTTCACAGCAATGGCAACGTGTATGTCTCTACGATGGGGATAACCCGTGAGTCGACCTATGTGCTTGAGGATAAAAAAGTCAAAATTACCAGTGATGGCGAAACCATTATTTACGACCTCAACGAGGACGGAACAATCAAGGGGCCGCTTGGTATGACTCTAAGACCTGCACAAGATCAGGCCAAATAACTCATACTTTCAGTTCTTATCCCCCAAAAAAACCCGCTGCCATGGCGGGTTTTTACATTTTTTTTCATAGTTAACGGTCTTTTGCATTCCCCCAAGTGCACTAACTCATTATTGGCCCCCTTTTCCGTTTCTTTTCTCCCTATTGCACACATGGGTATCGGCGCAAACTATTTTCAAGCGTGAAATGTTTTAGTTCACTGCGTTTAACAAAGTGGTCCACCGGAGGACTTTATGCGCAGCACCCTGTTTAAATTCCTGCAAGTTCTCCATCACTGGGTAGCATCCGGCTACCTGACTGTTCATGGCGCCGTTTGCAATGGATGGTACGAGGCGTTTGAGCATTCACCAGCCCCCAATGAATCACCGTTGTGCCCGGTCAAACAATTGATAGGAATTTCTGTTCATGAAAAAACACAATAAAAATGCATCAAAAGCCCGGGACTTGCTTCCCATGGTTTTAATTGCATCATCGTTGGGAATTTTGGTGCTAAGTACAATTATCGAAAGCAGTGTTTGGCCGTTTGTCCTGGGTGCTGCAGCATCGCTGTGTTGTGTACTGGCCATTCATGAATTTGGCAAAAAGAAGAACCTGGCTCTGCAAGCCGAAGTGCAAGCCTTGCTCTCCTCAGTGGGTGACTCAGGCAAAACCGATCACCAAGAAGCCGAATTGCTTCAATTGGCGGAAATGTGGGTACCCACACTGAATAGCCAGTTGAGTACAGCCAATTCGCAAATGGAATTGGGCATTGTGAACCTGGCAGAGGCCTTCTCTGAAATCCACAGCAAATTAAATGACACAGTCAGTGTGGCCTCTAGTGCTGCAAATGTTTTGGGCAATACCTCCGCTGGCAATGGACTGGCGGATCACGTTGCACAAAGTCTCAATGGCATGTTGAGCAGTATTCGCAATTCATTTGATGAGAAAGCCACGATCATGCAGGAAGTGAAAGGTTTTATTTCCTCGACAGATGAGCTGGCCAAAATGGCGGCCTCGGTGGAAAACCTGGCGGCGCGGACCAACCTGTTGGCGCTTAACGCTGCGATTGAAGCGGCACGTGCAGGGGAGGACGGCCGTGGTTTTTCGATTGTGGCTGACGAAGTGAGAAAGCTCTCAATGTTGTCTGCTGAAACCGGGGTCAAAATTCGGGAACGCGTGCAACTGATTGCGGCCGCGGCCAAGAAAGCAGGCGATGGTGCTGCGCGCATGGAGAGCAGTGATGAAAAAGTGCTAAGCCAGGCCAGTGAAACCTTAAGTGGTGTGGTTGAGCAATTTGAGCAGGTTACTGTGCCGCTTCAGCAAGCCAGCGAGCAGATTATTACCAATACCAATCAGGTTTCTTCCAGTTTAAACAATGCGGTTGTGCACTTTCAGTTTCAGGACCGCGTATCTCAAATTCTGGGACATGTGCAAGAAAGCCTTGGACAAATGAAAGGCCAGTTGAGTTCGGGCCTGGGGGCCCTGAATGTGGCTTCACTGATGCATGAACTGGAGCGCAAATACACCATGGCCGAGGAGCGCGTGAACCACAGCGGCAAAGGCGGTGGCAACACTGCCGCCAAACCCAGTACCAGCAGCGACGAACTGACTTTTTTCTGAAAACCCGAGAACGAGAACCTGTATGAGCAAAACCGTATTGATCGTGGACGACTCTACTTCCTTGCGACAAGTAGTGTCGATGACCCTGAAAAGCCAGGGTTTTGACGTAGTGGAAGGTTGCGACGGTAAAGACGCATTGACCAAGCTGGATGGTCGAAAAATCAGCTTGATCGTGAGTGACCTGAACATGCCAAACATGGATGGGCTCACCTTTGTCCGTGAAGTGAAAAAAATGACGGCCTACAAGTTCGTACCCATCATCATGCTGACCACAGAATCAGATGACAAATTGAAAAGCGAAGGGCAGGCCGCTGGCCTGAAAGCCTGGATGGTAAAGCCATTCAAGCCTGAGCAAATGATTGCTGCAGTGAATAAGTTGGTGGCTTGAAGCCACGGGGAGAATGCACATGCACAGCGAATTGATTATGCAAGAAGACCTTGAGTGCGATGTGGAGAACAACACTGCAAGCTGCACACACACGCAAATGAATTTGGACACTCTGACGATCGCAGACTGTGCGGGACTGGTCGAGTTGATTCGTCAGTCCTTGAACCAGGGTATTTCAGTGCTGCTCGACTTGAGCAACTGCCAGGAGGTGGATACAGCAGGTATACAAATGCTGGTGACCATCCAGAACGACCCTGCCGTGAACCTGCGTGTGCACTGGACAAAGCCTTCAGAGGTGGTGGCCATGAAGGCCGCTCGCCTTGGGGTGCAGTCCTGGATCAATGCTGGTTTTTTGGAGAACTAAGGCATGGCCTTCGAACTGGACCTTGATGCCTCTCGCGGCATATTTTTCACCGAAGCACGGCAATTGCTTGCAGAAGTCGAGAGTTATGTGCTGCAGCTTGAGCAAAACCCCAACGACACTGAAGTGTTGAACGCCGCCTTTCGCGCAGCCCACACCATTAAAGGCAGTGCAGGGGTTTTCGGACTGATGGTGATTACCCATTTTGTACACAACCTTGAAACTGTGCTGGATCGTGTGCGTAATGCTGAAATCGGGTTTGACGCAAACATGAGTACTCTGGTTTTGGAATGTCGAGATCACATTTCAGAGCTGGTTGATTGCATTGAAGCGGGTGGAGATGCCGAACATGTCAGCCCTGACATGGCAGCCGCACAAGAGAGCCTGACTGCACGATTAAAGGCTTACCTGTTGCAAGAGGAAACGCCTGCGGCAAGTTTGCCCAATCAAAATGTTGAATTGAACAACGATCAACAAACCTGGCATGTGTCGGTTCGGTTGGGGCGCAGTACCTTGTGCGATGGTTTTGATCCAGCGCCTATTTTTTCTTACATGGAAAGTTATGGCGAGTTGCAAGCCGTAGTGCCCGTGCTGGATGCCTTGCCCAGTTTTGCCGACCTGGATTCCGAATCATGTTACCTCGGCTTTGAGTTGCGTTTCCTGACTGCCAAAGGGCAGGCGGGCATTGAAGATGCATTTGAGTTTTTGACAGAGGAAAGCAAAGTTCGAATTCTCCCCCACCGTTGCACCACCGCGCAGTGGGACGAGCTGCTAAATGCACTGCCGGAGGGCGCGGAACGTGCAGCTGAACTGCTCAAAGAAGCAGGGTTCCCAAGGCCGCAAGAGGAACTCTTGCCGGAAGTGACTGAAGCCACCGGCGGGGCAGTTAGCGCCGCCTTGGCTAAGTCAAAGACTGTTGGCAAAGCCACGCCGAGCAGTTCATTTATCCGTGTGCCCTCTGACAAACTCGATGCATTGATCAACCTGGTAGGTGAACTGGTAATTGCCAATGCAGGCACCGTGGAACAAGCCAAACATTTGAACCACACGGCCATGCTGGAATCGACCAGTGCTGTGGCTGGCCTGATTGAAGAAATTCGCGATGGCGCACTGGGCTTGCGCATGGTGCAAATAGGCGAAACCTTTCAGCGCTTCCAGCGTGTGGTTCGCGACACTGCCATGGGTTTGGGCAAACAGATTCAACTTGAAATTTCAGGTGAAGACACTGAACTCGATAAATCAGTTGTAGAAAAAATTGGTGATCCCTTAATGCACCTGGTGCGCAATGCGCTAGACCACGGTCTTGAAACACCCGAGGAACGTGCTGCTGCGGGTAAACCTGCAACCGGCAGGCTTCAACTGAATGCTTATCACGACAGTGGGCATATTGTGATTGAAGTGAACGACGATGGTCGTGGTTTGGCTCGGGAAAAAATTCTGAAGAAAGCGATTGAAAAGGGCATTGTGTCGCCCGAACAATCGCTCAGCGATGCAGAAGTCAACATGCTGATTTTTGCTCCCGGTTTTTCAACAGCCGACAAAGTCACCGACATTTCCGGTCGCGGTGTGGGAATGGATGTGGTGAAGCGAAATATTGAAGCGCTACGCGGTTCGGTGCAAGTGCGTTCACGCCCAGGCCACGGCTGCACCTTCGAAATTCGACTGCCGCTGACTTTGGCCATTATCGACGGTTTCATGATTGGTGTGGGTGGCTCGGTGTATGTGATTCCACTTTCTTATGTGCGTGAATGCCTTGAATTGCCGATGGATGCCTTGGGTACCGATGACCGGATGGATATTCACTACGACTTGCGCGGTGAGTTTTTGCCATGCGTAAGGCTGCGCAAGGTATTTCACCCCAGTTCCAAGCGCCCCAAGCGCGAGAACATCATCGTGGTCAGCTTTGGTGGGGTTAGGGCGGGCATTGTGGCCGACTACCTGCATGGAGAGTCTCAAACCGTGATCAAGCCCTTGGGCAATTTGTTTGAACAGAACCGGGCGATTAGTGGTGCCACCATCATGGGCAATGGTGATGTGGCTTTGATTATTGATGTACCCAAATTGATTACAGAAGTAAGCAGCATTACAGGCAAAACGGCGGAGCTGGAATTTAGCCGGCATGCCATTGAACAACCGGCAGTTCCAAGCCAAAGCCTTGAGCAGGCCGACGCGTAATTTTACAAAGGAAAACAAACATGGGCGCTTTTGATCTTTTTAATAGAAAACAATTAACAGAGCAGACTGAGGCCATAGAGGCCATGCAAAAAAAGCTGAGTGAAGCGGAGTCGGTGTTGACTGCGGTCAGCAAGGTTCAGGCAATGATTGAATTCAAGCTCGACGGCACGATTATTCATGCCAATGAGAACTTTCTGAGAACCATGGGCTATACCCTGGATGAAATTAAGGGCAAGCATCACAGTATGTTTGCGGAGCCAGGTATCAGCAGCACAATTGAGTACAGACACTTTTGGGACAAGTTGGGCCGTGGTGAGTACGATGCTGGCCAGTACAAAAGACTAGGCAAAGGCGGTAAGGAAGTTTGGATTGAAGCGAGTTACAACCCCATCATGGATCACACCGGCAAACCTTGCAAAGTGGTCAAGTTTGCAACCGATATTACACAGGCCACCTTGCGAGCTACCTTCAACCGGCGCGCCTTGGGTGGCCTTGAGAATGTAGAAGTGAATGTGATGCTTGCAGATGCGGCCTTCAACATTGTGTATGGCAACGCCTCGCTGACCGACATGTTGCGCCGTGCAGAATCTGATATTCGCAAAGAATTACCCAATTTCAATGCCAGCAAAATAATTGGTACCAACATTGATGTATTTCACAAAAACCCGGCGCACCAGCGTGGCATGTTGGGTAATTTGAAAAGCACTTACAAAACCCAGCTTAAGGTTGGAGGCCGTACGTTCGACCTGATTGTTAACCCGATTGACGATGACAACAAAACCCGCCTCGGCTATGTAGTGGAATGGAAGGACCGCACTGCGGAAGTGGCAATTCAGAATGAAATTTCCGAGATTGTAAGCCGCGCATGTGACGGTGATTTCAGCGAACGTATTCGCGAAAATGACAAGGAAGGTTTTTTCAAGAACCTCGCTCAAAGCATGAATGGTTTGTTGAATACAACCTCAAGCGGCATGGAAGACGTAGGCCGTGTATTGAAGCTGCTGGCCAACGGCAACATGACTCAAAAAATTACAGCCAATTACAAAGGACTGTTCGGTGAGTTGAAAGAGGATGTAAACACCACGATTGACCGCTTGAGCGATGTAATTCAGGAGGTGCGTGGCAATGCCGATTCACTGACCAATGCTGCACGCGAAATTTCCAAAACATCGCAAAGCCTGTCGCAAGGCGCCAGCAGCCAGGCCGCTGGAGTGGAGGAAGTCTCTGCCAGTATTGAACAGATGGCAAGTTCGATCAAACAGAATAGCGAAAACAGCCGAGTAACCGATCAAATTGCAACCAAGGCAGCTGAAGAAGCAAAAGAGGGCGGCAGAGCTGTCACTGAAACAGTGAATGCGATGAAGGCAATTGCTGACAAAATCGGCATTGTGGACGATATTGCTTATCAAACCAATTTGCTGGCTTTGAACGCCGCAATTGAAGCAGCGCGTGCTGGTGAGCATGGCAAAGGCTTCGCGGTGGTTGCCGCTGAAGTGCGTAAACTGGCAGAACGCAGCCAGGTTGCTGCACAGGAAATTGGTGACTTGGCCAGTAGCAGCGTGAAGCAGGCTGAGCGCGCAGGAAGTTTGTTGCAGGAGATGGTGCCAGCGATTAACCGCACATCTGACCTGGTGCAGGAAATTACTGCGGCATCGAATGAACAGACCAACGGTGTTGCGCAAATTAACCAAGCCATGATGAGCCTGAATCAGCAAACCCAGCAAAATGCGGCAGCATCAGAAGAGTTGGCCGCAACGGCAGAGGAAATGAGCGGTCAGGCCAGCATGCTGAATAACGCGATGGCGTTTTTTGACACAGGCGCAGGTCGTTCAGCCTCCAAGGCATCAAGCCACACGGAGCGTAAGGCAGCGCCCAGCAGAGCCAGCAATCACAGCAAGGTTGACGGTTTTGACAGTTTCGACGAATTCTAAAGGGAGCACTCACCATGAGTAACGTCAATGAGCAATTGGCCGTGGCCATGGAGAGTGACAGCGCCAGCCACCAGTACCTGACTTTTCAGGTGCATGGTCAAAAGCTGGCAGTTGAAATTCTCCGGATCAAAGAGATCATCGAATTTGGAAGAATTACCGTGGTGCCCATGATGCAGCAGTGCATCAGCGGTGTGATTAACTTGCGTGGCTCAGTGGTGCCAGTGGTGGATTTGAGTGCCCGGTTCGGACAAGGCAAAACCACCATTAATCGCCGTACCTGCATCGTGATTCTTGAGTCGCAAATGGGCGAAGAAACCCAAGTGGTTGGGTTTATGGTGGATGCAGTGAATGCAGTGGTGGATATTGGAGCCGAGTTTATTGCACCGCCACCGCAATTTGGGGCGGGTGTGAGAACCGACTTTTTGCGCGGTATTGGCAAGGTGGATGATGAGTTCGTATTGGTGTTGAACGTGGAGCGTCTGCTGGATTTCGACATTCCAACTGATCTTGAGGAGGCGGCCGTAGCCGCTATCGCTTAAGGTCGGGTGCGCAGCGCGATCACGCGCTGTCGCAGGTCTTCCATATTCACCTCTTGGGGCAAAACTGGTGCGCCAATCACCAGGTCCACTGGGCGCCCCCACTCACGTTCCCTTAATCGGGAAAGGCCGCCATGGCGCCTGGTGAACAGCGAGCCCCACAAACCACCCAAAGCCATTGGCACAACGGGTACTTTGTTGCGTTCCAGAATGCGCAGCAAACCAGGGCGGAATGTATCCACTTCACCATCAGCCGTTAATTTTCCTTCGGGAAATACGCAGACAATTTCGCCGTCATCCAGCGCTTGCGCCACTTTTTGGAAAGCGGCGTTGAATACGGCTTCATTTTCTGAGCGGCCCGCTATCGGAATGGCTTTTGCCGTTTTAAAGAACCATCCAAGTGCCGGAGTTTCAAAAATTTTGTAGTACATGATGAACCGCAATGGCCGACGGATGGCTGCCGCCAGCACCACAGCATCGCTGTAGCCCACATGGTTGCAAACCACGATGCAAGGCCCGGTTTCCGGAATATGCGTCTTGCCTTGAACCTTGAATCGATACACCGTGTGCACCAGTAACCACACCACGAAGCGCCATAAGAATTCCGGCAGCAAGCCATAAATGTAAATTGCCACCAGCAAATTGGTGAGCGCTGCACACAATATCAGCCATGTATTGGCGATGCCCAGCATGCCAAAGCCAAGCCCAACAAAGGCAGAGCCCACCATAAACACAGCATTCATGACGTTGTTGGCGCTGACCACGCTGGCAACATGGGCAGGGTTGGCGCGGTTTTGAATCAAGGCGTAAAGCGGTACGATATACAGCCCGCCAAATACGCCTGTCAGCGCCAGATAAATGCCAAATCCCAGCGCAGCTGGGTTGTCCAGAAACGGTGTTGCTGTTTGGGGTACATCAGGCAATGCACCGGTATTTTGTGGTAACTGGAAAAAGGCCAGAACCAGAAAGATAGTCAAGCCGATTGACCCCAAGGGCACCAAGCCGATTTCCACTTTGCTGCCAGACCATCGCTCGCTGAGCATGGAGCCAGCGCCAACTCCCAGGGAAAACAGGGCGAGAAGCCAAGTGAGCCCCGATTCATCAAGAATGAGTGTGTTTTTGGCCAGTTCGGGTAATTGGGCCAGCACGAGCGCACCTAGGAACCAGAACCAGCTGATGCCCAGCACGCTGAGCCAAATGGCCTTGTTTTCGCGCGCGTGGGCAAAAGCCACTTTGTTGGAACTGAACAGCGTGTGCCAGTGAATGGGGCTGTGTGTCAAAACCGGGCATTCGGGAATCCGAAGGCTTGCCAGGAGGCCCAGGGCGGAGACCGCACACAAGGCAATCGCCAAAGGATGCGCTTGATCAAACCACACCATTAATAAACCCGCGCCCAGTGTGCCCAGCAAAATCATGACGAATGTGGCAGTCTCGACTAGCGCGTTACCCTCCATCAATTCCTGTTCGGCCAGCACTGCGGGCATGTAGGCATACTTGACGGGACCAAAAAATGCAGCCTGAGCGCCAATCAGGAACACACAGGCAAATAACAGGTATACATTGTGGGTCATCAATCCAATGCTGGCGATTATCATGATGATCAGTTCGAGGCCTTTTAGCCCCTTGATGAGAGCGGCTTTCGAATAATGATCGGCCAAGTGACCGCCCAAACCCGAGAACAGGGCAAATGGTGCAACAAACAGGCCAGCCGCCAGGTTTGCGACTTCCACGGGTGACAGGCCGCTTTCATAGTCGGTGACCTTGTAGGTCAGCAGCAGTACCAGCAGGTTTTTGAACAGATTGTTGTTAAAAGCGCCCAGTGCCTGGGCAACAAAGAACGGTGCGAATCGCTTGTTCGTGAGCAGCATCGTGGTTGTTGGAGTAGTTGGAACCACATTGTAGCTTTGTGTGACTCAAAGCAAGAACCGGTCCACTCTCTGGGGGGATGCCTTGGTAATGGTGCGACATGCGATATCTTAAGCCAATGTTAAAACTCAAATATGTCCTCGATATTTCAGACAGCGCCTCTCGTGCCCGGCAGAGGTTGGCGTTTTCCGGGCTATCGTTTCTAATTCTGTTCTTTTTCACCCCGGCGGGAGCCATTCTTGGCAACACGGCGAGCCTGTTGTTCATGGTTGCCTTGGGGCTGTATTTTGTACTTGCCTTGGTTCAGTCCTGGTTAATATCAAACCGGGATCGCCACTGGGTGAAAATTGAAATGCCCAGTTACTGCATCGACCTTCCCCTGATCGCTTGGGGGTTGGTTGTGGCTCCAGAGTACCTGTCGTTTATTTCCCCCTTGATTTCCGTGGTGGCTTTGATCCGTGGCATTCGCTACGGCCCTTGCATGTTGGCTTGTCACATTGGCTTGGGTATCTCAATTGTGGTCGGTCTCGCCTTGTTTGTGCCCTATTGGCAGGCTGAACTTGATCTTGTGTATGCCAATTTGTTTTTATTGCTTGTGCTGCCTGTTCAGTTTTATGGGGTCAGCATGAAAATTCAGGCCAGTTCGAAATCGTTGCGCCAGGAAAACCTGACCGACCCCTTGACCCGAAGTTTGAATCGAAAGGCACTGGAAGCAGCGGTGTGGCGAATGTTGAATGCCAAAGAGCCGTTCGTCCTGTCTTTTCTTGATCTCGATAACTTCAAAATGGTCAATGACACAATGGGGCACGCAACTGGCGACAAGTTGCTCAAGCGCGTCAGTACCAAGTTATCCCTCCGCTTGAGGGCGGAGGACACGGTGTATCGCTTGTCGGGTGATGAGTTTGTGGTGTTGAGCCTGGGAACCAGTCGTGCTGACATGGCGGAAAACCTCGGTCAGCGTATTCGAGCTGCGATTGCCGATGCAATTCAGTACACATGCCCGAATCTGCCTGTCTCAGCCAGCGTGGGTGTGTTGCAGGTGCTTCGTTTTGACGAAGTAAGTCTTGAGAAGCTGTTGTCCCGCGCCGACGAGCTAATGTACCAGGCCAAAAGAACGGGAAAAAACCAGGTTTTGGTTGAAAAGCTGTAAAGCGCCTTGGTTAGCCTTTTCTTGCGCAGTATTTGCTGACGGGTTCTTGCAGATTTAACGGTGTTTGAAGTTCGGGTGCTTGGTGCACGTAGACGCACTCGGCAATTTCGCCGTAGTTTGAATGACGTGTTGCCAAAGCCTTGCTGATCTGTATTGATATAAAAGCCGCCATGAACAGTGCAATTACAAACCAAAGTAATTTTCTGTTGCGTCTAAAAAATGCGCCTAAATCAAACATGTAAATCAGTCAAAGCAAGAAAGTGTTAATTGTTGTAAATTGGTTACAATTATTGAAAATATTGAACGATAAGTCAATTGTTATTTGACAGGTTTGTCAATTTCACCAAATTCAAGAATAGGCGAAGCGTCAATGGCTTCCGCACCCAGCAGGGTAGTAACCCGCCCCAGTACCGAAGCAATCAAATGCTGTTCCCAGCTTTGAAGCTGCTCAAAGCGATTGGCAAACCGGGTTTGCAGGCTGGACGGCGCATCATTTACCTCGCGTTTGCCTTTTTCAGTCAGCACCACTTCAATCCTTCGCTTGTCCACCGTGCTGCGAATTTTCTCTATCAAGCCGCGGCTTTCCAGTTTTTGAAGAATGACGGTTGAGGTAACCGGAGAGAGGCTAAGCGACTTGGCCAGTTCACCAGGAGAAATACCCGGGTTGTCAGCCACAGATTGCAGGGTCAAGAGCTCAGAGGTTGCCATGTCCGCTCTCTTGGCCAGTTCGCGGGCGCCCGATTCGGTGGCCCGAATAATACGGCGAAGTGAAATAAGAGAATCTTGTAAGGTGCTGTCCATGCGCGCTAACCCGGTGATTTAATTCAGTTTGATGAATTGTAGTGATTAACGTGTATTGTGAGTTGGAATTTGCCGTGCTTAGAGTTATCACACCAAATTTAACGTTTTGCGCCATCCCGTGCTTGAGGATGGCACCGCCGTGGTCTGGGAGTTCTACTGCGTACCAGATACCATTCACTGCACTGTTGCAGGTATGCTTAGAGATCTTATTTTGTGTGGAACTTTCAGAATACATAGTATCTATAGCAAGTTTCACCCCTAGCTACCCCAAATGGGGGGATAGGTGTATCACTCTAAGTTGTTAAATTGTGGAAATCCCCTGCGAGTTCTCGTCGGGCATCACCAGTCAAAATAAATCAGTAAAAAGCTGAATTCAGGAATCAGGGGCGGCGCATTGTATGGATTGGCTAGTGGAGGATTTTTCGTTCGCGGCATCTGCAATTTCCGAGGCTCATCTTTCTGGGCTGGCTTTTGGTTTTTTCGCCTCTTTGTTGGCCATGACAGTTGGCGTAGAAGTTCGTATTAAAAACCCTCCTTTAATTGCAAACCGTCACTATTTGATTCGCCGGGGTGTGCTGATCACCTTGTATGTGATTTCCATGTTTTTTGCATCGGCATTTGTGGGTTTAACACTGCCGTCCGCGAAGGGTGCCTTGTTCAGTATTACCGGAACCGTACTTACTTTCTTCGCATGCATTGCAATTTTTCTGTATGTGGATTATCTGGTTCAGTCGGTTAAAACAAAAGCCAAAATGTTCATGTTGGCGTACACCTCCTTGGGCATTTTGGTTCAGTTTCTGATCCACATGGCCTTTATTTTTATTCCGAATAATCACCACGTTACCGAAGTGCGTTGGTCTGGTCTAATCGCCATGTATGTATTGCTTTTTGTATGCATGGGCTTTTTGAGCCGTTTTGCTCACGATACCTCCCTTGGCCAGAGCAAGCCACTACAAAGCCGAATGATTTACATTTTTGGTTTGGTGGGTTTGAACCAGCTGATCGCATTAAGCTTGATTGGTTTTGTGCACATTGAAGAAGGCGTAGAGCACACCGCCTGGTATGGTTTGTGGACCAATTGGTCGGGGTTTGAGATATTCGTCAGCTTCTTTGCGCTGGTCATGATTTCGGTGTTGATGTGTTACGTGTACATGTTGATTGACAAATCATTCCAGGTTTTGCGTGCTGATAACCAGAAGTTGCGGGTGATGAAGCAAGACGCTTTGGCCCAGGTGGCCAATGCCTCTGAAAAACTTGAGTTCGAACGGAACCGTATCGAGCAATTGGAAAAGTCGATCGAAACCGTTCAGCAGGACCATGAAATGTCGGTCGATAGTTTGGTGGCAGCAGTGGCTACCCTTGAGGATGGTGTTTTTGAATGGGACATTGAGCAAGAGACGATGGTTTTCAGCTCAACCTGGCGGCGATTGTTCGGTTTTGACGAGTGTGTGCAGTCGTCTATCCCAGCCAATACGTGGCGAGCCGGTATTCTTGCTGAGGATATTAAGGCCCTTGATATAGCCTTGCAGGCTTGCCTCACTGCCAATTTACCAAGTACCGTTGTACAAGTGCGTTATGCAACCACCTACGGCTCTCTGTTAAAGCTTGAAATTAACCTGGTAGCGGTCAGGAATGCGTATGGTTTACCCAGCAAGGCGGTGGGTATTATTCACGACCGAACCGAGGAAATGGACCTGGAACTTTCTATTCGGGAGGAATTGAACGAGGAGTCGCTTTTGTCTTCCCGGAAGTCTCAGTTTGTATCGTATCTTTCACATGAAATTCGAACTCCAATGACTGTGATTGGTTCTGCAAAAGCGTTACTGGAAAGTTCTTTGCAAAAAGAGCCAGTGAATATGGAATCGGCTATGCATTACATCGATCAAATTGGTGAAGCCTTGCGTTCTCTGCGTGCCTTGGTTGATGAAACATTGATGTTCATGGGAGCGAATTTCACGCGCAACCGTTTGAATATCGTTCAGGTTGATGTTCAAAAGGTTTTTTCCCAGTTTTCTGCGTTTGAGCAGCGCCGCAGGCATGGCCAACACTGGCTCGAGTATGAACTGCACTCAAGCCTTGAAAAGTTTGCTTTTTACTCCGATGAGTATGTGGTCACCCAAGCCATGCGGCAAGTGTTGTCGTTTGCTGAGAGTAAGGATTCCCATGCGGGCAAGCTGACCATTAAAATGACCTCGGAAAATACCTTGAACATGTGTATTGAGTTGCTGGAGTGGCCTTCATGGATGGTGAAAAGCGGGCAGCTGGAACCAGCTCACGAGCAAGAAACTGTGGTGCCATTCAAGGGCGAACATCTACCATTCACCCTTTTGCTAACCAAGCGGGTGATACGGTTAATCAATGGTCGCGTTATGATTAAAAATCGGGGTAGTCGTCATTGGTTGTGTATTGATTTGCCGTCCATGAAGGAGGAAGCATGCCGCGTGTCATGATCGTAGAAGATGACTTGACAATATTGAGTAATCTTTCACAACTGCTGCAGTTGAGTGGTTTGGATGTGGTTGAGGCTCATGACGGGCAGGAGGCGCTGAGGCTGCTGCTGGATTGTCGGGTGCATGACGCAGCATTGCCCCGAATGATTGTGAGCGATCTGATGATGCCCAATATGGATGGCTTTGACTTGTTGCGTGCCGTGCGTGGTGATGCTTACTTTAAAACACTGCCTTTCGTGTTGTTGAGTGCACGCAGCGATGCAAGCGACTTGCAACAGGCTTTTGCTTTGGGTGCCAATGATTACCTTGTGAAACCCTTTGAAGTGGAGCAGTTGATGGATGTAATTCGCTATCATTTGTCCCAGGTGGTTGGCCGTAAAGACGACCCGGCAACCGGTAAAGATTGCATGGCAGACACCGACTTCTTTCTGGAGTAACTTGCCAGTATTTAGCTCGTGTTCAACACCGAGATACTCAAGAGGCGGCCAATAGCGCCGTCGATTCCTGCAATAAAGTAGGGCAGGCTTACCCACAGTATCCACAGGCCCACACCAATCGTAATCGAAAAGCCGATCGACATTACGTTCAGTTGTGGCGCTGCTCGTGCCAAAATACCCAGCACAATGTTGCTGATCAACACCGCCGCCATGACTGGTAACGAAATTTGTAACGCAAGCATGAACATGATGCTACCGGCTTGAGCAATGTTTTGGCTGTTGACCACAGTCATGTTTGCACTCACAGGGATTAATTCAAAGCTTTGTACCACGGCGGCGATCACAAGCAAATGCCCGTCGATCACCAAAAACACGAGGCTGGCGAGTACACCCAAAAAACTGCCGATGAGTGGCGTTTGCGTGCCGCGTGCCGGGTCAATGAATTGCGCAAAGGCCAATCCCATTTGAAGCCCCAATAAATCGCCGGCCATTTCAAATGCAGCAAACACAAGGCGCATGGAAAAACCCATGGCCACACCAATAAGTATTTGTTGTATTAAAACCGGAATGGCTTGAACTGAGCTTAGCACCGGTGGCGCGGGTAACAGCGGCATCATAAGAATTGCGATCAGCGCTGCAAGTCCCACCCGGGTTCGGCGTTGCACTGTGCGGTTGTCGAATACAGGCGCTGTGGCCAGCATGGCCAGAATACGAATAAAGGGCCACAAGAACGAGGCGATCCAGATTTCAAGTTGCTCGCCGTTGATGGGAATCATTCTTAGCCAATCACACTGGGAATGCTCATGATCAAACGCTGTGTATAGTCCACCAGGGTGGCCAGCATCCAGGGCCCGAGTAGTAGCAGGGTGGCAAAAATACCTAGAATTTTCGGGATGAAAGACAAAGTCATTTCATTGATTTGCGTGGCTGCTTGCAAAATGCTGACCAACAAACCCACGACCAGGGCTACCACCAACAAGGGGCCCGATACCATCAGCATTACTTCCAGTGCGGCCTGTCCCAAATTCAATACTGTTTGGCTGTTCATGTTCCTTCGCCCAATTCAGTTTATGTCTCGAAGCTGGCGACTAGCGAGCCAACCAACAGTGTCCATCCGTCTACCAATACAAACAGCATGATCTTGAAGGGCAGCGAGATCAACATGGGTGAGAGCATCATCATACCCATGGACATCAGCACGCTGGCCACAATCAGATCAATGACCAGGAACGGTAAAAAAATCATGAAGCCGATTTGAAAGGCGGTTTTCAGTTCACTGGTCACAAAGGCCGGAATTAAAACACGCAAAGGCACGTCTTCGGGTTTCGCCACGTTTTCTACTTTGCCCAGGCGCATGAAAAGCGCCAAATCGGGTTCGCGGGTTTGTTTGAGCATGAAGTCTTTCATGGGCACGCTGGCACGCTCGGTCATTTCCTGAAACTCGATTTCGCTCTTGGAAAATGGCAGGTAGGCGTTTTCATAGACACGATCGAACACCGGTGCCATGATGAAGAATGTGAGAAACATACTCAGCCCGATAATGACCTGGTTGGGCGGCGAGTTTTGAGTGCCCAATGCCATGCGCAGCAGCGACATGACGATCACAATTCGGGTAAAGCCCGTCATCATCAACAGCAATGCGGGTAAAAAACTGAGAAAGGTGAAAAACAGCAGTGTTTGAATGGGCACACTGTAGTTGGTGGTGCCGTTGGCACCGGGCGTGGCTGTGACACCGGGTAGCACTTGCTGGGCTTGTGCGTCGGGCCATGCCACAACAAGCAGCAGCAATAGGGCAAGCATCGTCAGCTTGCTGGCGCCTGTGGCGATGCGTGGCATGTTCATGTCGATTTGATTTTGCCGGTTTTGATCCGCTCAAGCATTTTTGCGAAATCGACAGCGTGATTTTGAGCACTGTTCAGTGCAATACTGCCTGCTGGCATGCTGTGCAAAGTATTGATGCTGGAGCTGGTCATGCCCAGCACCAGCCAGGTGTCACCCACTTCAATCAGTACAATTTTTTCACGTGGTCCCAGGGCTGATGTAGCAAGCACCTTGTAAAAGCCACCGCGCCGTTTCTGGTTGACAAGGCCCATGCGTTTAAGCAGCCACAGTAGTGCAAAAAGTAAGCCCAACACGAAGAGCAGGCCCAGCGTGGTTTGCATCAGATGGTCTGACATTCCTGATGAAACCGGTGGGGTTGGGGCGGGAGATGAGGCCTCCTGCGCCATACCTGTGCCGCAGGCAAGACATGCAGCTGAAAAAAATAGTAAACGCAGTTTTTGCAGCAAGGGGGTGCGTTTTATAAACAGTGTTTGTGTAGGTGCTCTGTGTTCTTGTTGTGTGTACATGCCTTTAAACTGTGTTGGGGGCATCAACGGTTGAGTTTTCTCAAACGCTCGGAAGGCGTAATGATGTCGGTCAGCCGGATACCAAATTTGTCGTTGACTACCACCACTTCGCCTTGCGCAATGAGGTAGCCGTTTACCAGCACATCCATGGGTTCGCCTGCCAGGCCATCCAGTTCGATTACGGAGCCTTGAGCCAATTGTAGAATGTGCTTAATCGGTATCTTCGTCCGACCCAGCTCAACAGTCAACTGAACCGGGATGTCGAGAATCATGTCGATGTCATTCTGCGTGCCCGAAGCCACATTTCCGGCAAATGGCTGAAATAAGCCCGAGGCCGGCTTGGGATCGCTGGCCTGTGCGAACAGGTTGTCTGTGTCGCTTGTGCTGGTGGCAGTGGTGCTGGCCTGTTCGGCGAGAGCGGCCGCCCAGTCATCGGCTGCGTCGGTCACGGTATCAACTTGCTGTTCAGACATTGTGTGTTCCTCATCTTGATCGCTATTCGTGTGTTTTTTCGGTTTGCTTGGCTTCCTTGCTCAGCAAAGCTTCCAGATTCAAAGCATCGGCATGTGAGTCGTTACTCACGGCCAGAACTTCTTCAACTTTCAGTGCATACTGACCACTGCTGGTGCCGTAACTGCAACTGAACACGGGCACGTTGTCCACCCGCGCTTCAATTATTTTGTCAATTTCAATTGGAATTACATCTCCAATTCTCAGCTCCATGATGTCTGCAACCGTGAGTTGAGTGCTGGCCAGGCTCGCTACTAAATCCACTTCGGCCATTTGCACCTGTTTTTTCAGCATGGTGACCCAACGTTTGTCAGGTTCGGCCTGGTCTCCCTGCATGCTGGAATACAGCAAGTCGCGAATGGGTTCCATGGTGGAGTAGGGAATGCAAATGTGAAGCGATCCGCCACCAGCACCCAGTTCAATCGAGAACGATGTGGTCACTACAATTTCGGATGGTGTTGCAATATTGGCAAACTGGGTATGCATTTCCGAGCGCAGGTATTCGGGTTTCAATGGAAACACCGGAGCCCAGGCTTTGATAAATTCTTCTCGAATTACTTCGAGCATACGGGCAATGATTCGCTGCTCGGTTTGTGTGAAATCGCGACCTTCAACACGGGTGTGGAAACGACCGTCGCCACCAAACAGGTTATCGATGACTGCAAACACCAGGCTGGGATCAAAAATGAACAAGGCGTTGCCGCGCAATGGCTTCATGGCCATGATGTTCAAGTTTGTAGGAACCACCAGGTTGCGAATAAATTCGTTGTACTTCAACACTTTGACTGGGCCCACGGAAATTTCCGGGCTGCGGCGCATGAAGTTGAACAAGCCAATACGGATCAGGCGTGCGAAACGCTCGTTGATAATTTCCAGCGTGGGCATGCGGCCACGAACAATACGTTCCTGGGTGGCCAGGTTATAAGGGCGAACACCCTCCGCGGTTTCAGAGGGGTCTTTCGATTCTTCTTCGCCGTTTACCCCTCTGAGCAGGGCATCGACTTCGTCTTGTGAAAGAAATTCTCCGGGCATGGTGCAGCGTGTCCTGTTACTGAATCACAAAACTGGAAAAATGTACGTCGCGAATGCCGCGCGTGGGGTCTTTCGGGTCGCCTTTGATGGTGACTCGGGCGAGATCGACCAGTTCATCCATTAACCGTTGTTTGCCTTCAATCGAGGTGAGGTTGCTCACGTTTTTTCCTGAAAGCACCAGCAAAATACGGCTGCGAATCACAGGTGTGAAATTTTTGATTTCTTCTGCCTGCGCTGGGCCGCTGACTTCGTAGGTGATGCCGATTTGCAGGTAGCGGGTGGTGTCTGGCTCGGCCAGGTTCACCACGAATTGATCCATCACCACGAATGTTGGCGGGCCCTGTGGTTCGGCTGCTTTTTCTTCGGTGGTGCCTTCGCCGCCCTTATCACCGAGCACAAAGAATGCTGCAGCGCCGCCGGCGGCAAGAAGTGTCAATACAACTGCGAGAATCAGGATCAGTTTCTTCTTGGATCCTTTCTCTGGCGCAGCCACCTCTGGGGCTACTGCGGCGGGTGCAGGGGCGGCTCTGGCCATTCTTGACTCCGTAAGTTCAATTGCTGTTGTGTGTCACTTTCAAACTCTATTGTGTCCGAAAGGTTTCCGAGCAAACCCCTGAAAAGCCGTGTTGTTTGGACCCAATTCATTCTTCAGCATATGCGCGGGTCAGGCGAACAGCTTATGCAAACAGGTCGAGCTTGCCCTCTGGCTTTCGGGCTGTTGCGCTGGCTGCTGTAGCAACAGGTTCGTTCTGGGATTTGTTGCCACCTGTGCTGTGTTGCCCGCTACCTTGACCCTGGTTTTGGTTCCTGTTTTGCTCAAACTGGGCTTGACCGTTGCTGGTCTGGCTTTGTTGAGCCTGTGTATTGCCGTGTTGAATTTGTACCTGGTTCAGTTGCAGGCCGTTTTGGGCCAGCACTTCTTTCAACCCGCCCAAAGCCTGGTTTAGCAGGTTGGCCGAGGCTTCATCTTGGGTGCGAATCATCAGTTGAACCTGCTGGCCTTTTTGTACCAGCCGCATGTTCATGGGACCAAAACTTTCAGGGTTCACGCGAATATCCACCGTTGACAAGTTCTTGCCAATTGCCCATTGCACCGTTTGCCCAATTTCTTTTGCAAAGCCGGGTTGGTTAACTGGTGTCTTAATCAAGGCTTGTTGTGTGCTGCTTGCCGAGCCAGTAAGCCCGTTGGTTCCTGCGGAAATGCCGGTAGCCATACTTGACGATTGCAAACTGCTGCCAGCCAGAATTTTCTGACCGACTTTCAAGCCGTCTTCTGCGATGCTGTCATCAAGGCCTACACCCAAGGCCTGTGCCTGCTGTGCGATTTGTGAGGCAATTTGTGGAGCAAGTTGTGTTGTAGTCTGCGTTCCGGCACTGGCAGAGCCATTGCCGGGTGAAAGTTCTGCACGCACTGCTGCTGGGTTGTTAGTCAGCGTTGCCTCAGCTTTTAGTTGGGCTGTGGTTTTAATGTCGGGGTGAGTTTTGTCGTCAGCAGCCTGTAAATTTGCAGCGCCTTGTTCATTCCCGCTTTGTGGCGGGTTTGTTGTTTGATCGCCAGCCCCTTTGGTGCTTGCGCTGTTCAATTGCAACTCAGCGGCGGTGTTCTCTGTTGTTGTGCCATTCGCAGTATTCGTGGTGTTACCCGGCAGTTCAGCCTTGCTTGCTTGTTCTGTGTTTTGTGCCGTAGTTTGAGCAGTGGCGTTTTCCACCCGGTCTGAATTCTCTTGATTGCTTTCGGTGGTTTTGCTGGTTGTGTTTGAAGCAGCTACCTTGGTGGTCTCAGGCTTATTTTTCTCAGCCATGTTTTCAGGCGTTGCGGTTTGAGTCGCCGGTTCAGTGTTGTTAAATTCGGCACTTGAAGCGTTGGGTGGCTGGGCTGTGGTTTGTTGCACAGGTGCGGTTTGCATCCAGTTGCGCTGTGCCCACACGGCGGCTTGCGCGGCTTGAGCAGCCTCGGCGTTGCTGTCGTTGTTTTTTTTAGGTTTGTCTTGTTTGTTTTGTTGGTACAGGCTTTCACGCAATTGTGTTTCGATGCTGTTAAGTTGCGCTTTGGGTGCTGATTGGCCTAAGGCCGAGCTAAACAATTCAGTGAAATTCAACTCTGTTTCCTGCTTGCCCTGCTGTGATTTATTGATGGTCGCCGGGGTTTGCACTTTGCTTACATTGTTCATGGCTTGGGTGCTCGTGTTCATGAGGGCTCTCCAGTTGTCTGAACCCGGTAAATGCGCGCTGCATATTCATCATTCATTTTTTGGTCGCGCTTGTTTTCCAGCTTTGCCTTTTTAACTTTTTCGCGTTCTATCAGTGCTTCGTATTTACGCTGTTCAGCCAATACTTCTTGCCACTGTTTGCGCTGGTGGGCCAGGGTGCTGTTCAAAAATTCGATTTCGCGGTTTTGTTGTTCAATGGCCTGGGCAATTTTTCCAACAAAGGCCAATTGGTTACGCAGTTGCTGGCCGGTCATGCCTGTGCTTGCCTTGTTGTGCATGCCTCCTTCGCATTCGTCGCGGTAGGTTTGCAGCATGTTTAACTTGTCCTGGCCTTGTGCCAGTTTTTGCTGGGTGCTGGCCATGGCTCTGGCCAGGTTATCGGCCTTTTCGCTGGCCTGTTCTATCAGGATTTGCAGCACATTGCTCATGGGCATCCAAGCTGTTTAGTGTTTGTCGTTTTTAAATTCGTTGGGAAATAACGATTGAAGCCCTGCCAGCGCTTCATCGAAACTCGCACTCTCTAACATTGACTGTTGCAGCAGGTTTTCAATCTTCGGATAAAGGGCCAAAGAATGGTCCAATTGTGGGTCTGCCCCGGGAGAGTAAGCGCCCACTGTGATCAGGTCGCGGTTACGCTGAACGCGTGAGAAGGCAGCTTTTAAGCCACGGGCGGCGTTCAGGTGGCCGGGGGGCACAATGTTGTGCATGGCCCGTGAAATGGACTGTTCAATGTCGATTGCCGGGTAGTGGCCGCTTTCTGCCAGTTGGCGCGATAGAACAATATGACCGTCTAGAATGGCTCGGGCCGAATCGGCGATAGGGTCTTGCTGGTCGTCACCTTCGGTGAGCACAGTGTAAAAAGCAGTAATGGAGCCTCCGCCTTTTCTGCCATTGCCTGCGCGTTCAACCAAGGTGGGCAATTTCGCAAACACGCTGGGTGGATAACCCTTGGTGGCGGGTGGTTCGCCAATGGCCAGTGCAATTTCACGCTGTGCCATGGCATAACGGGTCAGCGAATCCATGATCATCAGCACATTGTGGCCCTGATCCCGAAAATGCTCAGCCACCACCTGGGTGTAGGCGGCGCCCTGCATGCGAAGCAGGGGGCTGACGTCGGCTGGCGCTGCAATAACAACACTGCGCTTTAAGCCCTCTTCACCTAAAATTTGTTCAATGAATTCTTTGACTTCGCGGCCACGTTCACCGATCAAACCGACCACCACGCGGTCGGCTTTGGTGTAGCGGGCCATCATGCCTAGCAATACTGACTTACCCACGCCCGAGCCCGCCATCAGGCCAATGCGTTGCCCCCTACCCACAGTGAGCAGTGCGTTGATTGCACGAACACCAACATCGAGTGGTTCGGAAATGGGTTCACGTTCCAGTGGGTTAATTGGGCGTGCTGCAAGGGGGCAGCGTTTTTCGAATTTCAGTTCACCAAGGGTGTCGAGCGGGCGGCCATTGCTGTCGACCACGCGACCTAACAGGCTGTCGCCGACAGGCAGGTGTTTGGTTTTGTCCTCTGGTCTGCGCCAAGGGTGAGCTTTTACGCCCAGTTTGGGCGCAATCGGTGGTGGCTCCTGTGCAATTACCTTGGCACCGGGGGTCATGCCGTGCACATCGGTGGCGGGCATCAAAAACAGTTTGTCACCGTTAAAACCAACCACTTCGGCTTCAAGGGTTGGCGCACCTTTTTGTACCACTGTGCACACACTGCCCACGGGCAGTTTCAGGCCAACAGCCTCCATGACCAAACCCGCCACGCGGGTGAGTTTGCCGGTAGCGATTTGCGGTTGGTGCTGTTCAACCAGAAATTTGCATTCATCAATCCAATCCAGCAGGTCAGCCATTTATTCGGAGTCCTTGTCTGAATCATTCTTAAGTTCGTCTGGGTTAATCGGGTTATTGCGCCCCAGGGCCTCAATGGCACGCAGCCAACGTGTTTGAAGCGTTAGGTCTACTTCACCTTCGGGGTGTTGCAGCACAAAACCGCCTTGTAATTGTTCCGGGTCTTCGATCATTCGCAAATTACCCAGCATTTGCTGGTCACCAAACTGGGCTTCAAGCACTCGGATGGTGTGGGGGTTCGCACGCAAGCTGACTGCCTTGCCGTGCAATTGCATGCTTTCCAGAACCTGGTTCAACAGATTGGCAGCCTGTTCTGGGTGCTGTGCCAATGTGTCACCAATTACTTTTTTGCTCACCATCACGGCCAGGTCGAGCAGCTTTTCAGACAGTTCGCTTTTAAACCGCTCAAACTCGGCTTCAATGGTATTTGCTGCCTGCACCAATATCACACGTTCATTGTGCGCAGCATTCCAGCCCGCCTCATAGCCCAGTTGCTGGCCGCGTTCCTCTGCCTGCTTCAATGTGTCTTTTTCGAGTTCGTCCAGCTGTTTCTCGCGGCGGGCGAGTGCTTCTTCCCATTCCTTCAAGCGCAGTTCTTCTTCGGTAGGGGCTGGCGGGGGGGTAATAATTTCCTGGTGATGACGGTTGACTTCCGCCATGATGCGGTCAACCGGGGTTTCATAGCGGGAGCCAATCAGTTCAACTGACCAGCTGGGTAGTGCTGCGGCGTCCAAACCGCGAATAATACGGCTAGATGAACGCATCTTCACCGCCTCCACCCAGCACTACTTCGCCCGCATCGGCCAGCTTTCTGGCCACCTTCAATACGTCTTTTTGCGCGGCTTCCACTTCCGAGAGGCGCACTGGGCCGCGGCTTTCCAGATCGTCGCGCAGGGCTTCTGCCGCGCGGCTTGACATGTTTTTGAATACTTTTTCGCGAATGGCTTCGTCCGCCCCTTTCAGGGCAATCACCAGCATGTCGCTTTGTACATCGCGCAGAATCGACTGCATGCCTCGGTCATCGATGTCGAGCAGGTTATCGAAGGTGAACATTTCATCCTGAATACGCTGGCTTAGCTCGTTGTCGTATTCACGAATGGTGTCCAGTACGGCTTTTTCTGAGGTGGTGCCCACGAAGTTCAATATTTCTGCGGCAGCACGCACACCACCCAAAGTGGTTTTCTTCAGTTTGTCGCCACCAGCCAGCACTTTGGAGAGAACATCGTTCAATTCCAGCAAGGCATTCGGTTGAATACCATCAATGGTGGCGATTCGCAGCACCACGTCGCTGCGCAGGCGATCCACAAACAGGTTCAAAATGGCCGCTGCAAAGTCGCGTTCAAGGTGAACCAGAATGGTGGCAATAATTTGTGGGTGCTCGTTTTTGATCAGTTCGGCAACAGTACCGGGGTCCATCCACTTCAGGCCTTCAATGCCGGATGTGTCGCTGCCTTGTAATATGCGGTCTAGCAGGAAGCCTGCTTTATCCTCGCCCAAGGCTTTGGTAAGTACGCTTCGAATGTAGGCATCCGAATCCAGACCAAGTGCGCTTTGGCTTTGCGCCATGTCTACTACTTCACCCGCAATTTCTTCAATTCGGTCGATGGGCACGTCTTTGGTTCTCGACATTTGTTGCCCCAACTTTTGAACTTCTTTGGGGCCCAGGTATTTGAATACTTCAGCGGCTTCTTCTTCGCCCAAGCTAAGCATCAGGATTGCACCCTTCTGGATTCCGATGTCGGTGTCTGCCATGGTTATGTTCCTTGTTCTCTGGAAAGTGCGTGTCAGGAGTTTTGTCCGTTTTCGCCGTTAACCCAGTTTTTCACGATGCTGGCCACAATTTGTGGGTGTTCTTTGGCCAGTTGGCGAAGTTTGTCCAGTTTTTCCTGGCGGTTCATGCCGGGCAGGGTGCCTTCACGCTGCAATTGTTCCAACAGTTCTGCGTCGCTGTCGCCGCCAACTTGGTTGGCCAGCAGAGGGGTGCGTTGTCCCGGCAGTAGCTCGGGCCCTTCGTCGAACAACTCAACTTCAGCCGGTTTCATCATGGGGCGGAACAGGCCAAACACCAGAATTGCAGCGATCAGTGCAATGCCAATTGGCATGCCAAGTGATTTCGCCAGGTCGATTGTTTCCTGCTGTGCCCACATGGGTATGCTTTCTTCTTCTACCTTCGTGAATGCCTGGTTCACCACATTCACTGCATCTCCGCGTTGTTCATCAAAGCCAATGGCTTGTTTCACCAGGCTGTCCAGTTGGGTAATTTCCTCTGGGGTTAGCGGCACTTGGCGTGTTTCACCCTTCGGGTCTGTAATTGTTTTGTAGTTGACGACCACCGCGGCTGAGAGGCGTTGAATTTTTCCAACCTGCGATTTGGTGTACTGCACGGATTTATCCACTTCATAGTTCACGGTGGAGTCTTTGCGCATGCTGCTGTTGGTTTGGGTTGCATTGTTGCTGCCATTGGCCAAGGCTTGCTGTGGGTTTTGGCCAATGTTGGCTGCGGCCTCTCCCGGTGGTGTGTTGGCCATTACACCAGGCACACCTTGCGGGTTTGCATTGCTGCTGCCATCGTTGGATTCGCTGATTTGCTGGCTACGAATTGTGGCCTGTGTTGCGTCGCCATTGGGTTTGTAAATCTCGTCGGTGCGCTCCGATGTCGAGTAGTCCATGTTGGCGGTGACTGTGGCGCGCACGTTCTCGCTGCCGAACACAGGGCTGAGAATATCGACAATTCGACTTGTCAGGTTTTGTTCGATTTGAGTTGTGTAGGCCAGTTGAGTGGGGTTCAAGCCGCTTTCAAGTTGTGTTTTACCGGTGAGCAAGCGCCCAGATTGGTCAACAATACTGACGTCTTCAGGATTCATGCCTGGCAGGCTGGAGGCCACCAAATGCACGATCCCGTTGATTTGTGGCTCTGACAGTGTGCGGCTACCAAACAGGTTCAGCACAATTGAAGCGCTGGGCGTTTGTTTTTCACGGATGAAAATAGAGGGCTTGGGAATGGCCAAGTGAACACGGGCGCTTTGCACTGCTGAAATGGATTGAATGGAGCGAACCAGTTCGCCTTCCAGCGCACGTTGGTAATTCACTTGTTCCTGAAACTGGGTAATGCCCAATTTTTGGTTGTCCATGGCTTCGAAGCCGCTCACGCTGCCTTTGGGCAAGCCTTGGCTGGCCAGCGCCAGGCGGGTGTCGTATACCTTGTCAGAGGGCACCAGAATGGCTGTACCTGCGGTATTGAATTCATAAGGTACTTTCATTTGGTTGAGTGCTTCAACAATCGCGCCGCCGTCCTGATCGTTCAGTCCGCTGAACAATACGCGGTAACTAACTTGGCTAGACCACATCAGCAGAGAAACGATTACCGCGATCAGCAATGGCACACCGATCAAAATGCCCATTTTGTTTTTTTGGGGCAGTTTTGCAAAACGTTGTTGCATATTGGTGATCGGGTTGTTTCCAACCGGGCCGATCACTTCGGGGCTGCCTAGAGCTTCTGCCATTGAATACCTGCGTGTGGATTAAACATTGTTCTACCCATGCATTGTGCTTGTGGCGGCAGGCAAGCAAACCGGTAAAAAAGGGGGCTTAACGGTTCCTATTTCGAAAACTTGAGGGCACGAAACAATAATTAAGGGTTTTTTTGCCCTTTGTTTGTTCTAAGGGTTGATTTGCTTTGGATGTAAAAAGGGAGGGTAAAAACAAAAATTCCGCTTGGGAGTAATTCATGATCGACAAAATGGGGGCCGTAAGCGGCCTGTTGAGCAGTGCGGTGACGGATGCGATCAAAAGCCCTTCGCTGACCAGCAAGCCACAGGCATTGGACCAGGCTTCATTTGCCGATGCAATTGCAAAGGCTTTAGAGAGTGCGAGCCTGTCGGCTGACAAAGCGGCCGACTTGGGAAAACGCTTGCAGATGGATGACCCAACTGCTTCGGTTGAAGAAACCGTGATTGCAATGAATACGTCGTCGCTGCAATTCACGGCCGTGGTTCAAGCCCGTAATAAAATTCTTCAGGCCTACAACGACATCATGAACATGCCAGTTTAAGGTCTTTCAGATTTCGTCGTCAGAGTCGTACCTTCTTGATGGCATTCTCATTGCAGTGTCGGGTGAGCTGCTAGTTTGATCTGTAGATCTCGCGGGCGGCCTCATTACAGTGTCTGTTGTTGGGTGTGACTGAGGGCGAGCAATTGGATCGGACCAACGACTTTCGGCCCGTTGAGTGTTGAAACTTCCAACAGACTCAATGGAGGGGGGGGGTTGCGCAATGTTTTGCAGCAGATCCCTCAATACATTTCTTTTATTGACCAAGACTTTTCCTTCCTTATCCCCTTCTGCAATACTCTGAGTCGTCTCTGGCTGCCCACGAACATAGGTTCGAATCTGCTCGTTCAGCGAGTTGTCGTTATTCAGATTGAAATGCACGCCACGTCTAACGGCATGTGCACCAATTTCCGAAGCTGCAGAAGCAACCTGTGACTGCTGCCGCCTTACACCAGTCGTTTCTGTGGAATGGTTTTGGGTAGAAGCAACATGGCTCGGGGTATTAGGATTCTGTATTTCGTTCACGGAGAATGGCTGCGCCTTCAAGTACAAAGTGTAGCAATGAGTATGCTTTTTCAGATGTTTGGTTCCAAAACTGTGATGAATTAACTCTCTGTCTTACCCTGTACATGTGCTGTGGCACAATCCAGCTGATTGAACCCATTCATGACTTGGAGCCTGACCCATGATTGCACCTTTCCCGATCGCCCGAGACAACCGCACTATTGATGCGACGGATCTTGTGATGTTGCCGCAGTTGGCCAATCGACATGGATTGATCACAGGGGCCACGGGAACGGGTAAAACAGTTACTTTGCAGGTGCTGGCGGAAGCATTTTCGCGAATTGGCACGCCAGTGTTCATGGCTGATGTGAAGGGTGACTTGACCGGTATTTCGCAGCCCGGTAAAACTTCGCCCAAGTTTGAAGAACGCTTGAAAATGACTGGCATTCCGTTGCCGGAATTCGCTGGCAGCCCTGTTACCTTGTGGGATGTGTTTGGTGAGCAGGGCCACCCGGTGCGCGCCACCATATCCGACATGGGCCCTTTGCTGTTGGGTCGTTTGCTGGGTTTGAATGACACGCAAGAAGGCGTTTTGAACCTGGTTTTCAAAATTGCCGATGACAACGGTATGCTGCTGCTGGATTTGAAAGACCTGCGCGCCATGTTGCAGTATGTTGGCGAAAACGCCAAGCAGTTCACCACTGAATATGGCAACATTTCCTCCGCTTCGGTCGGCGCAATTCAGCGCGGTTTATTGGCCCTTGAGGGGCAGGGCGCTGACAGGTTTTTCGGTGAGCCCATGCTGAACATTCATGACCTTATGCAGACCGATTCCAGAGGGCGTGGCATTGTCAATATTTTGGCAGCCAATAAGCTCATGAATTCGCCAAAGCTTTACGCCACATTTTTGCTGTGGCTGTTGTCGGAGCTATTCGAGAACCTTCCCGAGGTGGGCGATGTTGATAAACCCAAAATGGTTTTTTTCTTTGACGAAGCCCACCTGCTGTTTACTGATGCACCGAAGCCTTTGATTGAGAAAGTGGAATTGGTGGTTCGCCTGATTCGTTCCAAAGGAGTCGGTGTCTATTTTGTGACACAGAACCCGCTCGATGTTCCGGATTCCGTGTTGGGGCAACTGGGGAACCGTGTGCAACATGCTTTGCGCGCCTTTACGCCGCGCGATCAAAAAGCAGTGAAAGTGGCTGCTGAAACCATGCGCCCGAATGCTGGCCTTGATATTGAAGCAGCCATTACTGAATTGGGTGTGGGTGAGGCTTTGGTCAGTTTTCTTGATCCCAAAGGTACACCCAGCCCTACTTGCCGCGCCTGGGTTTACCCGCCAGCCAGCAAGTTTGGCCCAGCCACCCCTGAGCAGTGCAAGGAATTGATTGCAAATTCACTGGTGGCTGGCGTGTATGAAAAAGCGGTTGATCGTGAATCGGCATTCGAGATGTTGAGTGCCCGAACTGAACAGGCCGCGCCCGCTAACAATACGGCAGACGTACCCGCAGCAAATAGTGGTTCGGCAGTCGAGGAAAAAAGTACTCTTGGTGAATTGGGTGACATGCTCTTTGGCAGCGGTTCGGCCGGAGGGCGCAGGCGCCAAAGTGTTGCGGAAACCATGGCTAAAAGCGCAGCCCGCAGCATTGGATCGCAGGTAGGGCGCGAGCTAATGCGCGGTATTCTCGGTTCCCTGCTGGGGGGTAGCAAGCGTCGCTAATAACCTTAGTCGATCGAATGCAGGCTGGCGCGTTGCCTTCGCTCTGTAGCCAGCAGCAGTCGCTGTAGACGGCGCTCGGCGCCCCGTTCCAGCATTTTCATTTCGCACCCAAGCTGAACCATTTCCGGGTTGTCGGTCATGCGTTTGACGTTTTTAACTGCCAGCTCAACCAGGGTGCTGCCCTCGCCGTCGGGCAAGGTAATTCGAACGTCTTTTATGATCTCGCCTTCTTGGTGAAGGCTGGGCACTGTTTGCAGGCACAAACCACAACCTGCCAGGCTGATGTCAACCAAGCTGATTGGGGAGTTAACGGTTGGAATGTCAATTTTGACCTGTGAGTTCAATTCTTCATCGGCCATCACCCTGAAGTAATTGCGACGTTGCAAGCGAACAATACTTCGCGGTATTGCGACTCGCAGGGCATCTGCACCTTGATACTCGCTCTGCAATATGCCCATGCCTGCAAACTGAACTTTAACACCGTCGGGAAAGCTGACCATTACATAGGCGGTGGAGGCGTTGCATTTGTTGCTCAATGATTTTTCATAGGGTGTGCCCAACCACATCAAGCCGCTGTTCCAGTCAATATTCAGTATTTCGGTAACAAACTGTGTGTGGTCAGATTGCAGGTAAACATAGAGTTCATGTTCATCTTCATCAATGGTGCTGAGAAGCTTTCTCAGCGTAGGTACGGCACTCAGGCTGAACTCTTCGAGCAGTTTTTGATCCCTTTCTGGCGCGATACTTGTGTTGTAGTTCATGGCTTTTCCTCAGTACTGAATTCTTTGTTTTCTATTTGATACACCCAAGCCAATAATTCTGCAATCGCCTGATAGAGGCCTGGCGGAATTTGTTGGTCCAGGTCGACATTCATCAGCAACGAGACCAGCTCGCGGCTTTCGTGAACAAACACCCCAGATTCCTTGGCCTTCTGGATTATTTGTTCGGCGATCAAACCTTGCCCTTTGGCCACAACCTTTGGGGCACCGGAGTGCTCAAGGTATGCAAGCGCCACTGCTTGTTGGGGGCTCAATTTATTCGCCAATTTCAAATCCTGTTGGCACCATGAACTGGCCATGTACCAGCTTCAAACCCTTGTCATCCATGGCTTGCCGGAAGGACTGCCAGTGAGGGTCAATGGCCTGTTTGCTGCGTGCTGGCCCTGTAATTTGTACGTCACAATGTGAACCTACCATGCGCACTCGAACATTGAGTTCACCCAAATGAGGCATGTCTAGCTTCAGGCGTGCAATCCAGGGGCGGGCAGCCTCTTCATTCTGGTTTTCTTCTTTTTTTGCGATCTCTTCCGGATCGGGTTCAATGTCGATTTGAACTGGGTGCCCCAACAGGCCACTGAGTGCCAATGAAATTCGGTTGTTGTCCAGTGTGGCCAGTTGCGCCGTCACCATCTTGACTGATTGTTCCACTGCTGCCGGGTTCAGCCCTTTTTCTGAGATGACCTGGTCTTGCCCGAATCGGGCTTGTGGTTCTTGCGCAATTTGATCTGTACTGCGTTGTCCGTTGACCCACTGTTGCAAGTGCGATTCATAAAATAAACCGCTGTTTTCTACAGCCGCACTGACCTGTTTCGCCAAAACGCCGGCGAGGCTATTGTTCAAGTTGTTTGTCGTGTTGACGCTCTGGGCTTGTTGGGTGGCGGATTGTGCTGTACTTTGAACCAAAGTACGGGAATTTTGATCTGCGTTTTCGGGTTGGGCAAGCAAGGCGACAGGTATGGCGGTTTGATTCTGAAACTGGGTACTGAGTTGTTTCAGACTGGTCATCACTGATGTGGACACCTGGGTAGTTGAGCCTTTTCCCAATCGCTCAAGCAGTCCGATCAGTCTTGCCGAGCCTGAAAGCCTGTCTACAAAACTGGGGGACTCCTGTGCTTCTCCATCGTCGTTGATTGTCGGTTGTGTGATCAGCAGGTTGCGGGTGTCAGCAATTTTTTTCCCGCCGCTGGTGCCACCAGCAGACAAATCGTCATCTTTGCCAGAGAGTGCAAACGCGACTGTCACCATTTCGCCGGCAGTGAGCTGACGGCCGGGGGGTAATTTAACCTGAATGTTCTGGCCAGCAAACTCCAGTTCAGCTTCATTGCCTGGGCCACCTTTTACTACGCGTACCAGTGCCGTTTGCCCCGCAAGCTGTTGCGCCTGTGGCAGTGGAAGCTGGCGGGTTAGAATGGCGACAACAGGCTCAATGTCGCCCTTGCCAGAGGCAACCCGGTCCCCCGGGTTGGATTGAAGTACAGTGTTGACGCTGGGGGGAGCCGATTTAACCGGGGTTAATGTCATGTCTCACACCCGTGGCTCTCAGCGCGGTGGCTTAGTTGGATCCATAAGAGTTGCTGAGTTTCTGCGAGTTGTTGGCTGCGCGTAGAAATTCTTCCAACTGCTTAAGGCGGGGTTCGGTGATGTCGCGAATGGCTGCATCGTCGGCCAGAATTTTTTTCAGATAGCCAATGTGCTGACTGCGTTCTTTCTCATTCAGTTCGGTTTGTTGCGCTTCCTTGATGGCTTGAAGCTCGTGGATCAGTCTTGAGCACTGTTCTTCAGCGGCACACAAATCATCCCAATTGCCAGCTTTGGCTGAATCAAGCATTGCCTGGCTTTGGTCCGCTATGGCGGCGTACAGCTTCATGATTGCATCGTTGTTGTCTGTCGCGAGGATCATGGTCTAGAGCGGTCCTAAATATGTTGTTATGGTTTAGTGGCAAGCTGACCGATTTCCAGCCAGGCGGTTCGCAGGTCATCCAGCAGGTTGATGCAGCTGTCCATGCGTTCCTGGCTGTTTTGCGCATTGGCCAAAATCAGCTCTTTTCCAATGTAGTCATACAAGGCGAGTAGTTGCTGCGCCAGAGCACCTCCAGCCTTGACATCAAGCGATGCAGTCAATCCGTCTTTGATTATGCGCAGGGCTTTGTCCACCGATTTGGTTTTCATCTCGATGTTTTGCATTTCAATATAAATTTTGGCTTTGCGAATGGCCTCGATGGCCCCGTCGTAAAGCATTACGATCAGGCCGTGCGGGGACGCGCTGTTGATGCCTGTTTCCAGCCCGACTTGTGCGTATGCTTTTGCGCCGTACATCATGGTGCTTTCACTTGGTTATTTGTCTTACACAAATGGTAAGGTTTAGGCCCACTGTTTGATCTGGCTAAAAACAGGGGTTTTAGGTCACAGTTCCGCGCTTACAATTACTTTGCCAATGCTGCAAGCTGCTGGCTCAGGTAAGCACTGGTTTGCTGCATGCTGGCCAACATGGAATCGAGTGCACTAAATTGCGCGCGGTAGCGTTTCTCAACCTGTTCAAGCCGCAGGTTGATTCGGTCTTCCTGATCGTCAAGACGGGATTTTCTGCTGCTCAGTCCATCCGTTCTTGAAACAAGGGTACCGCCCTCATCCGTTAGGCTGCCGATCCAGTCGCTCAGGCGCTCTGCAAGTCCTTTACTGAATGTGATCGTGCCCATATTTCCACTTGCACCTTGAGCCACCGAGAATTGCAGACCCGCACTGGCATTGCCTGTGGCACCTGTCAGGGTATTTCCCACGCCTGTGCCGGCGACACCGTTGATGGTACCGGCAATTGTGTTGCTGCCATCGTAAGCCGTGGTGACGTTGATCGCGAAAGTACCTTCCTGTGTAAGGCTGGTGGCGCCCAGGTACCTTACGCGCGCATCGGTGGTTGTTGCAGTGTTGGCAAATACTTTTTCAAGAATGCCCGGGTCAGCAGCCACTGCAGTATCAAGCTTCGATTTGTTCAGTGATAACACACCGTCTTTGTCAAAATTCAAACCAATGTCGCTTAAACCAATGCCGTATTGGGCTACCTGCTCGCGCAAAATATTGCGCAGGCCGCGTTCGAGCGTAGAGGGGGTGGTTTCTCTGGACAGGGTGGCGTCTTTTTGCTGTTGGTCTTTCAGGTTACCGCGTATTTTGTTGTATGCAGCAACGAAATCATCCAGTGTTTTTTTCAGTGCTGTGTCATCCAGGCCCACTTCCAGATTGATTGGCGATGTTGTTGTCGCCTTCAGGTTCAGTGTCAGGCCAGCCACTGCATCGGTCACAGTATTACTGGCCTTACTGACTGGCAAGTTGTTGATGGTGAAGTTGGCGTTTTGTGCCACTTGCAAGGTGTTGGCATTTTTACCGGCACCTGCGGCCAGGGTTGGATCGTAAGCCAGACGAGACAGTCCGGTTGTGTCGGTGTTGTTCCCGTCTGAGTCTGTAACCTCGAGCTTAAACCCGTTGACCGCGCCGGTTTCCTTACTGGTCAGCACCAGCCGGGAACCCGCGCCGTCATTGACGATAGAGGCAGTAACACCGGCGTTTGAATCGTTGATGGCTTGTTTGATCCCATCCAGGGTTTGTTGACCTGCACCAATGTTGATAGTGACCGGTGTTTTGGCTGCATTGTTGGTGAATGTGTTCGTGCCGGAATTGTAGCTGCCCAAGGTAATCGTAAGGCTACCTGTGCCCACGGTTGTATCGGCGGTGGCCACACTCTGCGCCGCAACACTTTGCGCTTTGGCAAGCTGGCTTACTTCAATGCTGTAAATGCCTTTTGCACTTGCCGCAGAAGCACTTGCAGATATTATTTTGTCGTCACTGGATGTTGCTTTCAGTGGGTTCAGGTTGTTCAGGCTGCTTAGTTTGTCTGCCGCTGTTTTCAGGTCGGCGAATGAATTCTTGATGATGCCGTAAATTGAAATCTTGGTATTGATCGCGGTGCGTTCCTGGCTCACCTTGGTCAGCGGAATACGCTCGGCCGCCATCAAAGAGCCGATGATCCCTTCAATATCCAACCCGGAACCAATGCCTGCAGATGAAATTCCTACCATGATTTAATCCCCTTGTTGCGTTCTACACTTCGCGAGACATTAGAACGCCTTGCATTTTTTCGATGGCTTTTGCGATCTTCAACATTTCAACTGATGGAATCTGCTTCAATACTTCCTGGGTTTCCCGATCGATGATTTGAACAATCGGTTTGCCGTTGTCGCTGTCCACCAAAAATTTCAAGTTGGATTGATTGCTGGTCAGGGCTGCGTTAGCTTTTTGCACCACTTCAAGTACTTCGCCCACGCTCAGCTCTGCCTGTTCGCCCATCAAGGGTTTGGCCGCTACAGCTGGAACGGGTTTTATGTTGTCAATCTCCTGCGGTTTTTGCAGGGCAGTTGCATAATCAGCCATGTTTGAAATATTCATTTTCGCCACCTTTGCGAATTTTAAGCGGGCAAAACAAGTACCCATGTCCTGATTAACGGCAGGTTTAGGGGTTTTCTTTAGCGTTAAAAAGCCCGGTGCGCTTGGTTCACCGGGCTTTTTTTCGATTCGAACCTGCTTTTGGCAAATTCTCGTCAGTGTTCAGACAAGGTCTGGTTTAACGCAGCAAGCTCAACACGTTGTTGGGCAACTGGTTGGCCTGGGCCAACATGGCAGTACCGGCCTGTTGCAGAATCTGGGAACGGGTCAGGTTCGCAGTTTCCTTGGCAAAGTCAGCATCCATGATTCGGCCACGGGCAGAACTCAGGTTGCTGCTGGTGGTTTCCAGCGAACCAACTACTTGTTCCAATCGGCTTAAGCCTGCACCCACGGTTGCGCGCAAGTTGGTGATGTCGTCGATCGCGGTGTCGATGGTGTCGATTGCGGTTTCAGCGTTGGCGGCTGTGTCTACCCCACCAAAAGCTGTCACGATTGCGGCCTGAGTTGCGCCACCCAGGGTGGTTTGCAGGTCGTTACCAGCGGCCAAGCCATCGTCAGTGAGGTTCACATTCAATGTGTCGGCTGCGTCGTTGCCAGAACCAATTTGCAATTCAACTGATTTCTGACCTGATGAGAAAATATTGTTGTCGTTGAATGTGGTGCCTGTTGCAACACGGCCCACTTCGTTGGCCAGTTCCGTGAATTCACGGTTCAGGTTCAAGCGGTCGGTGTCGTTCAGTGTGCCGTTTTTGGCTTGAACGCCCAATTCACGCATGCGTTGCAAGTTATCACTGATTTTACCTAGTGCGCCGTCGGCTACTTGCAACAATGAAATACCGTCATTGGCATTGCGTGCTGCAACATCGAAGCCGCGAATTTGAGCGGTCATTCGTTCAGCAATGGCCAGGCCAGCGGCGTCGTCTTTCGAGCTGTTAACACGCAGACCAGAAGAAAGGCGGGCGATTGAAGTTTCTAAAGAACCTGCGGAACGACTCAGGTTATTTTGTGCACCCAATGAGGGTGCGTTGGTATTGATGCCTAACATTTAGGACCTCCTAGCGGTTTAATTTGACATGACCTGTGTGAGGGGTTATGTCGCGTTGGGCTTTTAAACCCATGTACAGTTTCTTTTACTGACATTTCGTTTAACGGAGGTTTGAAGTAAAACTTAAGAGAGTTAATTAAATTATTTGTATGATTTTTAATTGGATAGAAAATGAAAAAAGATTATCCGCCCTGAGGGGAGGATAATCTTGTTTTTTTATTGGTTTGTTGCGTTTTTAATTTATTTCATTATTGCAACAGGCTCAGTACGTTGTTGGGCAACTGATTGGCCTGAGCCAGCATGGCGGTGCCAGCCTGCTGCAGGATCTGCGCACGGGTGAGCGCTGCAGTTTCCTTGGCAAAGTCAGCGTCCATAATCCGTCCACGGGCGGCCTGCAGGTTGGTGCTGGATATGTCTGCGAATGCAGCCACCTGCTCCAGTCGGCTTTGGCCTGCACCCACCACGGCACGAATTCCGGTGATTGCGTCAATCGAGGCATCCAGTGTGTCTAGCGCTGTGGTGGCGTTGGCCACATCGGTAATCGCACCCAGGTTGGTGGGAATGTCAGCCGCTGCACCAGTCATGATGGTGGTCAGGTC